>Ga0209617_10000236_pt1 | contig 23396 bp, 15 predicted proteins | sample LakEriepJuly2011_2_FD_187459 | JGI IMG/M metagenome (GOLD analysis project Ga0209617, IMG submission 187459) | Freshwater microbial communities from dead zone in Lake Erie, Canada - CCB epilimnion July 2011 (SPAdes) (version 2) | ecosystem: Environmental > Aquatic > Freshwater > Lentic >...
CCTGCCCGCCTCGACCAGCTTCCGCCTGCCCGTGGCCCCGAAGGATTCGGGCAAGGGCTTCACCCTGGCCCAGAAGATGGTCGGCCGTGCGGTCGGTCTGCCTGAAGGCCAAGGCGTGCGTCCTGGCACCTACTGCGAGCCGAAGATGACCACCGTGGGTTCGCAAGACACCACCGGTCCGATGACCCGCGACGAGCTGAAGGACCTGGCTTGCCTGGGCTTCTCGGCCGACCTGGTCATGCAGTCCTTCTGCCACACCGCGGCTTACCCCAAGCCCGTGGACGTGAAGATGCACCGCGAGCTGCCCGCCTTCATCTCGAACCGCGGCGGCGTGGCCCTGCGTCCGGGCGACGGCGTGATCCACTCGTGGCTGAACCGCCTGCTGCTGCCCGACACCGTCGGCACCGGTGGCGACTCGCACACCCGCTTCCCCATCGGCATCTCCTTCCCCGCCGGTTCGGGCCTGGTCGCCTTCGGCGCTGCCACGGGCGTGATGCCCCTGGACATGCCCGAGTCGGTGCTGGTGCGCTTCAAGGGCGAGATGCAGCCTGGCGTCACCCTGCGTGACCTGGTGCACGCCATCCCCCTGTACGCCATCAAGGCCGGTCTGCTGACCGTGGCCAAGGCCGGCAAGAAGAACATCTTCTCGGGCCGCGTGCTGGAAATCGAAGGCCTGCCAGACCTGAAGGTCGAGCAAGCGTTCGAACTGTCTGATGCGTCGGCCGAGCGCTCTGCCGCTGGTTGCACCATCAAGCTGAACAAGGAACCGGTCGCCGAGTACCTGAAGTCGAACATCGTTCTGATGAAGAACATGATCGCCGACGGTTACGCCGACGCCCGCACCCTGCAGCGCCGCATCGAAGCCCAGGAAGCCTGGCTGGCCAACCAGACCCTGCTGGAAGCCGACGCCGATGCCGAGTACGCCGCCATCATCGAGATCGACCTGGCCGACATCAAGGAACCGATCGTTTGCTGCCCGAATGACCCGGACGACGCCAAGTTCCTGTCCGAAGTCGCTGGCACCAAGATCGACGAAGCCTTCATCGGCTCTTGCATGACCAACATCGGTCACTTCCGCGCCGCTGGCAAGCTGCTGGAAGGCAAGAAGGACATCCCGGTGCGCCTGTGGGTCGCCCCGCCGACCAAGATGGACGCCGCCGAGCTGACCAAGGAAGGCTTCTACAACACCTTCGGCACCGCCGGCGCTCGCACCGAGATGCCTGGCTGCTCGCTGTGCATGGGCAACCAGGCGCAGATCAAGGAAGGCTCGACCTGCATCTCGACCTCGACGCGCAACTTCCCGAACCGCCTGGGCAAGAACACCAACGTGTTCCTGGGCTCGGCCGAGTTGACCGCCGTGGCTTCGAAGCTGGGCAAGCTGCCGACCCCGGCCGAGTACCTGGCCGAAATCGGCGTGGTCACGAAGGATTCGGACAAGGTCTACAAGTACCTGAACTTCAACCAGATTGACGAGTACGTGGAAGCCGCCAAGAACGTGAAGGCCGCCTGACCACGGCCTGACATTTCCTGACCGTGCCCCGGCAGACGCCGGGACTGACTCAGGGGATCGCATCCAGCCCGCCCGGGAAACCGCGGCGGGCTTTTTCATGTTCCGCCAGACACGCACAGACACATGGCGCCCACGCCCACGCGGGATAATCCGCCGGTTGTTGCTCTCGCAGTCGCCGACAAGGCGCTTGCTCCTACCGCATGCCTGTCCCGGCCTTGCCCCGCACCCAAGCCCAAGCCTTGCGCTCCAAAAAACACCAACGCGGCCTGGTGCTCGCCCTGTGCCTCGGGCTGGGTGCGGTGGTGGCGGCCGGCGCACTGAGCCTGCTCATCACCGCGGCAGCGCTCTATCCTCAACTGCCCGACACCAGCGGCCTGGCGCACTACCAACCCAAGCAGCCTTTGCGTGTGTACACGGCAGATGGCGTGGAGATTGGCGGCTTTGGCAGCGAAAAGCGCCAGTTCCTGCCCTTCGAGAAAATCCCCAAGCTGATGCGCGACAGCTTGCTGGCCGTCGAGGACAGCCGCTTCTACGAACACCACGGCATCGACCCCATCGGCGTGCTGCGCGCCGTGGTGGCCAACGTGACGGGCGGGCGCACGCAAGGTGCGTCCACCATCACGCAGCAGGTGGCGCGCACCTTTTTCCTGACGCGGGAAAAAACCATCAGCCGCAAGCTCAAGGAAGCGCTGCTGTCGCTGAAGATCGAGCGCGAGCTGAGCAAGGACCAGATCCTCACGCTCTACATGAACCAGATCTACCTGGGCGCACGTTCGTATGGCTTTGCGGAGGCCGCCCAGACCTACTTCGGCAAGCCGCTGAGCGCGCTGTCGGCCGCCGAGTGCGCGATGCTGGCCGGCCTGCCCCAGAACCCGGCCAACGTGAACCCGATCAAGAACCCCACACGGGCGCGGGCACGCCAGCTGGTGGTGCTGTCGCGCATGCACACCGAGGGTGTGCTCAACGACGAACAGTACGCCGCCGCCAAGGCCGAGAAGCTGAGCGTGCGCAACCCGGCCGAGGCCGAGGTGCACGCCGAGTACGTGGCCGAGATGGCCCGCGCCCAGGTCTTTGCGCAGTACGGCGACAAGGCCTACACCAGCGGCATGAAGGTGGTGACCACCTTGCGCGCCGCCGAGCAGCAAGCCGCCTGGAAGGCCTTGCGCAAAGCCCTGATCGACCGCGAGGTGGGCCAAGCCTGGCGCGGCCCCGAAGGCCAGGAGGACCTGGACCGCGACCTGGAGGACACCGACCCGGCCGTCTCGCAGGTGCTGAGCGACTACAACGACGACGAGATGCTGCACGCCGCCGTGGTGACCCAGGCCAGTGCCAAGCGCGTGACGGTGGTGCTGGCCGGCGGCGAGGTCATCCCCGTCAGCGGCAAGGGGCTGCGCCAGGTGCAGGCCGCGCTGGCGCCCAAAGCCAGCGACAAGCTCAGGCTGCGCCGCGGCTCGGTGGTGCGCGCGGCCCAGCAAGGCGGTGACTGGGTGATCACGCAGTGGCCCGAGGCCGAAGGCGCCGTGGTCGCGCTGGACCCGCGCGACGGACAGGTCCGCGCCATGGTGGGCGGCTTCGATTTCCAGCGCAACCAGTTCAACCACGCCACGCAGGGCTGGCGCCAGCCGGGCTCCAGCTACAAGCCCTTCCTGTACGCCGCCGCGCTGGAAAACGGCGTGATGCCCGAAACCCTGGTCAACGACGCGCCACTGAGCGTGGGCGACTGGAGCCCCTCGAACGCCGACGGCCAGTTCGAGGGCCCCATGCCCCTGCACACCGCGCTGGCCAAGTCCAAGAACATGGTCAGCATCCGCCTCGTGCAGCTGCTGGGGCCGCAGGCCGCACGCGCCTGGACCGGCCGCTTCGGTTTCGACGTGGACAAGCAGCCCGACAACCTGACCCTCGCCCTCGGTGCCGGTGCGACCACGCCTTTGCAACTGGCCAGCGCGTACGCGGTGATCGCCAACGGCGGGATGAAGGTGTCGCCGGTGGTGATCCGTCGCATCACGGATGGCGACGGCAAAGTGGTGTTCGAAGCGCCGACCAAGGTGCTGGACGAGGGCGACCGCGTGGTCCCGGCCCGCAATGCCTTCCTGACGGGCACGTTGCTCAACGAGGTGGCACGCAGTGGCACGGCAGCGCGCGCACAGGCCCAGCTCAAGCGCTCCGACCTGTACGGCAAAACGGGCACCACCAACGACGTGGTGGACGCCTGGTTCGCGGGCTTCCAACCGCACGTCGCCGCGGTGGTCTGGCTGGGCTACGACACGCCCCGCAGCCTGGGCAGCCACGCCTCAGGCGCTTCTCTGGCCCTGCCGGTGTGGATCCAGTACATGGCCACGGCCCTGAGCCGCGAGCCTGTGAGCGAGATGCCCACCCCGGAAGGCGTGGTGCGTCTGGAATCCGGGTGGCGCTACAAGGAATGGGCCGATGGCGGCTTCCTCAAGGAACTGGGCGTGGACAACGAGCCCATCGGCCCGGGCATGATCCCCCGTCCGCCCGAGCCTGGCAGCGCACCGGCGGGCCTGGAAGATCGCCTCAAGGCCTTCATCGACAAGCTGTTCTGAAACGCCAGCTCACGCCTCGGCCACCCCCGGCATCAGCCCCAGGTCACGGGCGGTGAGCCACAGCCGCAGGTCGAACTCGTGCTGGTGGTAATCGGGCGACATGTGGCGGCACAGCTGGTAGAAGGCCTTGTCATGCTCGCGCTCTTTCAAATGCGCCAGCTCGTGCACGACGATCATGTTCAGGAACTCGGGAGGCGCCTCGCGGAAGAGGCTGGCGATGCGGATCTCGCGCTTGGCCTTGAGCTGCCCGCCCTGCACGCGAGAGACGCGGGTGTGCGTGCCCAGCGCGTGCTGGATGACCTTGAGCTTGCTGTCGTAGGCGACCTTGCTGATGGGGTCGGCGCCGCGCATGCACCGCGCCTTCATCTCGGTGACGTAGTCGTAAAGCGCCTTGTCGGTGCGCACTTCGTGCAGCGTGGGGTAGCGCTGACTCAGGGTCTCGCCCAGGCGGCCGGCATCGATCAGGCCCTGCACTTGCTGCAGCAGGTGCGCCGGGTAGCCACCCAGGTAGCGCAGTGGCTGCCTCAGCGCTTGCCCCAGCTGCTGTTCAGGGTGCGATCTGCTCGGCATAGTCGTAGAGCGCCCCCAGGATGTCCTGACCACGCTCGTCGTCTTCGGGCAGTTGCTCGCTGAGCTGGTCGATGCGCTCGAAGAACGCCGACATCGACAAACCACCGCCTGCGCCTTCGAGCAAGCGTGCGCTGCGCAGCGCGTGCCAGCGGCCTTGCTCTGCCTCGTTCAGGGTGTCGGGGAAGTTGCGGGCGCGGTAGCGGAAGACGATCTCCTCCAGGCGCTCATCGACAAAGCCCAGCGAGCGCCCCGTCGAGGTCCGCTGGGCCAGCTCGTCGGGCGACAGGGCCTTGAGGCGCTGCAGGATGCGGCGGTCTTCGTTGCCAACGAAACCACCGTACAGGTCTTCGTCCACGTCGGGCGCTGCGCCCTCGCGGAGCTCGGGGCGGCTGTACACCTCGGCCCAGATGCCGTCCATGCGCTGGCCCAGCGACGCGGCGATCTCGGCATGGCGCGCGGCCACGTCCAGGTCCACGCCCCACTTCTGCTGCAGGGCCGGCGTCAGCACCTTGAGGTTGCCGATGACGATGGGCGATTTGTTGATGTGCAGGCTCTTGAGCGGCAGGCGGGTGACGCCCTCGGGCAGCTCGGCCGTCTTGCTGAACAGGCGCTGGCGGATGGTCGCCACATTCAGATCGATCAGCTCGGACGGGTCATGGGCCAGGTCCCACAGCAGCACTTCGTTCTTGTTGCTGGGGTGCTGGGCCAGCGGCCAGACCAGGGCCATGCAGCCGCGCTCGTGGCCGTACATGCCGGAGATGTGCAGGAAGGGCTTCCAGGCGCTGCGCGGCTTGTCCAGGCCGGCCTCGGCCAGGACGGCGTCCTTCTTGCGCAGCTTCAGGCAGAAGTCCCAGAGCTTGGGCTGGGCCTGCTGGACGATGCGGGCCAGGGCCACGGTGGCGCGCACGTCGGACAAGGCATCGTGCGCCGCCTCGTGGCTCAGGCCGTTGGCCGCCGTGAGGTGCTCCAGCTTGAACGACGGGCGGCCATCCTCGTGCTTGGGCCAGGTGATGCCTTCGGGGCGCAGGGCCCAGGTGGTGCGCACCACGTCGAGCAAATCCCAGCGACCGCAGCCGTTTTGCCACTCGCGGGCATAGGGGTCGATCAGGTTGCGCCAGAACAGGTGGCGCGTGACCTCGTCGTCGAAGCGGATGGTGTTGTAGCCCACGCCGATGGTGTTGGGCTGGGCCAGCGCCTGCTCGATGGCATCGGCGAAGAGGTGCTCGGGCACACCGCGCTCCAGGCAGGTCTGCGGCAGGATGCCGGTGAGCAAGCAGGCTTCCGGATCGGGCAAGGTGTCGGGCGCGGGCTGGCAGTACTGCATCAGCGGCTCGCCGATCTCGTTGAGCTGGGCATCGGTGCGCACGCCGGCGAACTGCGAGGGGCGGTCACGCCGGGGCACGCGGCCGAAGGTTTCGTAGTCGTGCCAGTAGAAGGTGAAGTCGTTGCTCATGGTGCACCGGACAAAGCAAACGGCCCGCTGGATGCCAGACGGGCCGTGAAGAACTGGGGAAGGAGGCCGCTCCGCAGCTGCGATTGTGACTGCAAGCCGCTTGGGCGGCGCTCCCTCCGATGGGGGAGCGCCTGTGGCCTCAACGCTTGCGCAAGGCCACCGACCCGACGGAGTAACCTGCACCGAAGGAGCAGATCACGCCCAGGTCGCCCGACTTCAAATCGGCGCGGTGGCGGTGGAAAGCGATGATGGAACCCGCCGACGAGGTGTTGGCGAACTCGTTGAGGATGAGAGGTGCGATGTCCGCGGTGGGCTCTCCGTCGGTGAGCTTCTTGATGACCAGCTGGTTCATGGCCAGGTTGGCCTGGTGCAGCCAGAAGCGACGCACCGCCGTGGGCGCGATGCCAAGACCTTGGAGCTGCCGCTCGATGTGGGCGGCCACCATGGGCACCACTTCCTTGAACACCTTGCGGCCTTCCTGGCGGAAGGTTTTGTCGCGGGCCTTCGGATCGCTGTCTTCGCTGCGGTTGAGGTAGCCGAAGTTGTTGCGGATGTTGTTGGAGAACTGCGTGGCCAGCTGCGTGCCCAGCACCTCCCACTGGTCGGCAGCGGTGGCGGTGTCGGCACGCTCGACGATGGTGGCCGTGGCCACGTCACCGAAGATGAAGTGGCAGTCGCGGTCCTTCCACTCCTGGTGGCCCGAGGTGATCTCGGGGTTGACCACCAGCACGCACTTGGCCGAGCCGCCGCGCACGGCGTTGACGGCCTGGTCCAGCGCGAAGGTCGCGGCCGAGCAGGCCACGTTCATGTCGAAGCCGTAGCCGCCGGCGCCCAGCGCCTGCTGGATCTCGACGGCCATGGCCGGGTAGGCGCGCTGCATGTTCGAGGCCGAGCAGATCACGGCGTCGATGTCGGCCGGGGTCTTGCCAGCGGCCGCAATGGCCTTGCGGCTCGCGTCCACGGCGATCTCGGCCATCAGCGAGAGCTGGTCGTCCGAGCGCTCCTGCAGGCGCGGGTACATGCGGGTGATGTCCAGGATGCCATCCTTCTCCATCACGTAGCGCTGCTGGATGCCCGAGGCCTTCTCGATGAATTCGCTGCTGGAGTGCGTCAGAGGCTGGCAGGTGCCGGCTTCAATCTCGGCAGCGTGCTCGGCATTCCAGACGTCCACGTAGGCGTTGAACGAGGCCACCAACTCGTCGTTGGTGATGGTGTGCGGGGGCTGGTACAGACCCGTGCCGCTGATGACAACTGCGCTCATGGCATCGCAAGTTCAAGACGAAAAGTCGGATTCTGCCACCAATCCCCCGTGCAAGCACCTCGCCGAGGTGGCCTGCCCTCGTGGGCTGCGCCGAGGTCACAACGCTGCGACGCAACATGTCTGTGCGACGATAGCGACACGTGCCTGGAGATGACCGCATGAGCGACGATGTGCTGGCAGTACCCCTTGACCTGACCCGGCTGCGCCAACGTGCCCTGCGCGCGGCGTTGATCTGGGCGATCACCGCAGCGACAGCGGCAGCGGCCTTCACGTGTGTGCGCCTCAACACCTTCTACCGGGACGCTCACGCGCGCGGACAGCAACGGCTGGACATCCTGCGCGACAACGTCGAAGCGCACTTCCACACCATCGCGGGCCTCACGCAGGCTTTGGCCGCACAGCCGGACATGACCCAGTTCCTGCTGCACTCGTCCCTGCCCGTCAGCAAAGACGCTCCGGCAGAGCGCTTGCAGCTGCAGTCCGATCTGCTGTCACGCGACACCGTGCGGCGCATGAGCACGCGCCTGGAAGAACTGGCGCACTGGTTCCGCCTCCGCCAAGCCTACATCCAGAACACAGAGGGCACGTCTGTGGCCGACAGCGACCTCAGCCCGGAAGCCTCCACTTTGGGCGCCAACTTCGCCCACCGAGCGTACTTTCAGCAGGCCATGTCCGAGGGCCAGGGCTTCCAGTTCGTGATGGGCAAAGTCAGCCGCAAGCCTGGTTTCAATTTTTCGGCACGCATCAGCGACAACGGACGCCCGTTGGGCGTGCTCATCCTCAAAACCGACCCAACGGTGATGCAGCGCCTGCTTCAGGACACGGTAGGACGGGTGGTCAGCATCGTGGACCGCAACGGCGTGGTCGTGGCAGGCAACCGACCGCCTGACCTGCTGCAGTCCCTGCCAGGCGCACCAACCTCCACGCTCAGCCCATCAGAAACACTGGCTGTGTACCTGAAGGCCCCTCAGCCTCTGTCTTGGCAGCCGATCACGGTGGGCCTGGCGGGTGACGCCTGGCCTGGCAACCTGATCGATGGCAAGCGCCACTTGGCGCAAAGCCTGGCGCTGGAGGACTACCCCTACCGCCTCTGGGTCTGGACCCCGCTGACGCAGGAAGCCGACATGGTGGCGTCAGGCGTGCTGGCAGGCGTGGCCCTGACCGGCATGGGCTGGGCGATGCTGTGGGCCTGGTGGCGCCGCAACGAACGCAAACATGCCGTCGATCGTGCCCGCAACGAAGCTCTGGAAATGACCCGCGCGCTGCCCCTGGGCCTGTTCCGCTGGCGCATCAGCCCGGACGGTCAAGGCCATTTCAGCCACGTGGGACAAGGTGTCGAACGCATCTTTGGCGATGCCTGGCCGGCGCTGCAGGCGAACCCTCAGGCGTTGTGGCGCATGGCGAACCCGGATGCATCGCGCCCGCCGCAGCACGCCGTCGAATTCGAATGGCGCCACGGTGGCGAGTCGCGCTGGCTGAGCATGAACAGCGCGGCCGCGCAAACGGCCAACGGCGACACCGTTCATGACGGCTACTGGCTCGACGTGACCGCCCACAAGCGCGCCGAGAGCCGCTTCGACCTCGCCTTCGAGCATGTCCCGACGCCCTTCCTGTTCTTGCACCGGCACAAAGGCATCGTGCGGGCCAACCCGGCGGCTGTGGCGCTGTTTGGGGACCAGGGCGGGCGCGGCATCCTCGGCCTCAAGCCCTGGCAGCCGCCGCTGAGCGACCCACATCCCGAGGGCGAGGCAGCCGTGGAAGCCCAGGTGCAGACCATGATGGACCGCTGCCGCGAGGGCCGCAACGCGCTGCGCTTCGACTGGCATCACACCCGCATCCTCGACGATGGCACCCGAGAGCCCTTCGACGTCGAGGTGCGCCTCATCAGCCTGGCCGAAGAAGACCCGGACCTGTACTTCTCGATGATCGAGGACGTTACGCAGCGCCGGCAAACCGCAGCGGCCTTGCAAGCGGCCACCGAAGCCGCCGAGGCCAACACGCGGGCCAAATCGGCCTTCCTGGCCAACATGAGCCACGAAATCCGCACGCCCATGAACGCCATCATCGGCATGACCCACTTGGCGCTGGAAGAACACCCACCCGAGAAGGTGCGCGGCTACGTGGCCAAAGCCCATCAGGCGGCCAGCAGCTTGCTGCAGATTCTCAACGACGTGCTGGACCTGTCCAAGATCGAAGCAGGCCACCTCGTTCTGGAGAGTGTGGATTTCGCGGTGCAACAGATGCTCGATGAGGTCAACGACCTGCTCGGCCTGCCTGCCGAACGCAAAGGCCTTGAGCTCCTCTTCAACGCACCGCCCGACCTGCCCAGCCACTTGCAGGGAGACCCAACTCGGCTGCGCCAAGTGTTTGTCAATCTGGGCTCCAACGCAGTGAAGTTCAGCGAGGCCGGCAGCGTGATCCTCGGACTGGAGGTGCAATCGCAAAGTGGCCAGGACGTGGTGCTGCACGGCTGGGTGCGCGACAGTGGCCCTGGCCTGGCGAAAGACGACATCGATCGTCTGTTCCGGCCATTCACGCAGCTCGACGCCTCGACCACTCGGCGGCACGGTGGCACAGGCCTGGGTCTGACCATCTCGCGGCAACTCGTGGAGCACATGGGTGGCCGGCTGTGGGTGGACAGCGAGCCTGGCCGCGGCGCCACGTTCCACTTCACCGCCCAAATGCAGCTGCCTGCCCAGCCGCGCCCCATGGCACCCAAGCGCGAAGACTGGCGCGGCAAGCGCTTGCTCATCGTGGATGACCACAGCGATGCCCGCGAGGTGCTGGCAAGCATGGCCATCGGTCTGGGCCTGCATGCCGAGGTGGCCGCCGGCGCCGAGGAGGCCCTGCGTCTGCTGGATGCGGCCCGCACACCTTACGACTGGATTTTGCTGGACTGGCTCATGCCGGGCGTGGATGGCGTCAAGCTGGCCCGGCAAATCCTGGCGCGCCCCCGCGAGCGGCAACCGTGCATTCTCCTGGTGACCGCGTTCAACCAGCAAGATGCCATGGCGGCCGCGAGCGACGTGGCATTGGCGGGCATCCTGACCAAACCCGTGAGCCCGTCCACCTTGTTCGACGCCCTCAGCCGCGGCATGTTGGCAGCGCACGCCGACCTCGATGCCAACCGCACTGCTCTGGACCTGTCACTGTCGTCAGCGCTCGGAACTCGGGAGGTCGGCGCACCCCTGCGCACACCGCAGCCCATCCGCCCGACACCTCTGGCTGGCACCCGCATCCTCCTGGTGGAAGACCAGCCGCTCAACCAGGAGCTGGCGCTCGAACTGCTGGAGCGAGCAGGCGCCACCGTCACACTCGCAGGCGATGGGCAGGCGGCGCTCGACACGCTGACCGCCGCCGCCGCGCCCTTTGACTGCGTGCTGATGGACTGCCAGATGCCGCGCATGGACGGCTACACCGCCACAGCCCACATCCGCCGCGACCCACGCTGGCAGCACTTGCCCATCATCGCCATGACGGCCAGCGCCTTGGTCACAGACCGCGAACAGGCCCTGTCGGCCGGCATGAACGACCATGTGCCCAAACCGCTGGACGTGCAGCAGATGTTCACGGTCATCGAGCGCTGGGTGAAGGCCGGCCGTCAGGCGGCTGCGCGCAACCTGCCGCGGTGAACGGCACCGCGGCGAGGGTCAGAAGGGCACATCGCTGCGCCAGCGCATGGTCGTCCCGGCCAAGGGATGGGGCAGGCCCAGCTCGGCCGCATGCAAGTGCATGCGGGCCGGCGCATCGACCCCATGATCCGGACATGGCGGCGCATAGAGCTCGTCACCCAGGATGGGGTGGCCGAGCGCCAGCAGGTGCACGCGCAGTTGGTGCGAGCGCCCTGTGATCGGCTCCAGCGACACCCGGGTTCGCTGTCTTGCGTCGTCGCGTGAAACAACGGTGAAGCGCGTCAGCGAGGGCTTGCCACGCTCGAAACACACCATCTGCCGAGGTCGGTGCGGCCAGTCGGTGATGAGCGGGAGGTCGATCTCCCCGGCATCCTCTGTTACCACGCCATGCACGATGGCCTCGTAGCGCTTGGTGGCCAGACGCTGCTCGAACGCCAGGCTGAGGGCACGCTGCATGGCCACGCCCCGTGCCATCACCAACAGGCCAGAAGTGGCCATGTCCAGGCGATGCACGATGAGCGCATCGGCAAAGCGCTGCTGCACGCGCAAGGCGAGGCAGTCCTGGCGGTCGTCGCCCCGGCCCGGCACCGACAGCAACCCGGCCGGCTTGTTGAGCACCACCAGGGCCTCGTCCACGTGCAGCACGTCCAGCCCAGTGTCTGGCGGCGGGTGGTAGGCGATGCGATCGGCAGGCAAGGCGCTTGCTGGCATGTCGGGCGGCTCGGGGCTGAACGGTGCTGTGTGTGGGCGGGGGAGGCAGGCCTCACACCACCTTGCGCGCCGGCGCGCCACCGTCGCGGGCCGCATAGCGACGTGCCATGACCGCGCACACGAACAGCTGCAGCTGGTGATAGAGCATGATCGGCAAGATCAGCACGCCCATGGCCGCACTGCCACCGAACAGCAACTTGGCCATGGGCATGCCCGAGGCCAGCGTCTTCTTCGAGCCGCAGAACACCGCGACGATCTCGTCTTCCACCGACAGGCCCATCGCGCGGGCCATGCGCTTCGTGGCCCACAGCATCGGGAACAGGAACAGCGCCGCACCGGCCATGGCCTCGGCCAGCAGCAGCGGCCCATGGCGCGTCCACAGGCCATCGGCCACCGAATCGCTGAAAGCCGACCAGACCAGCAGGACGATCACGGCGCGGTCGAACACCGTGGTGATGGGCTTGATGCGCGCGAACCAGGCCGACAACCAAGGCCGCAGCAGGTGCCCCACCACGAAGGGCAGCAGCAGCATCTGCGCGACCTTGAGCATGGTCTGCCCCACGTCCAGCGCCTGGCCAGCCGCACGCAGGTCAGCCCCGATCACCAGGCTGACCAGCAATGGCGTGATGAACACGCCCAGCAGCGTGGACAAGGTTGCGTTGAGGACCGCGGCGGCCACGTGCCCCCGAGCCAGCGCCGTCATCGCCACCGAGGAAGACACCGTGGACGGCAGCACCGCCAGGTAGAAAAAACCCATCAGCAGGTCGTGTGGCACGGCCTTGCCCAGCACCCCGGCCCACAGCGCCCACCACAGCGGGAACAGCACGTAGGTGCACAGCTGCACCAGCAGGTGCAAGCGCCACTGCGCAGCGCCCTTCTTGAGGCTGTCGGTGGACAGGCCCATGCCGTGCAGGAAAAACAGCAGGAAGACGCCGATGTCGGTCACGCGCCCCAGGTGCAGCACGCCCTCGCTGCGCCCCCAGTCGGGCTGCACGCTGGCCAGGGCCACCGCGGCCACCATGGCGATGAGGAACCAGTCGGCGGCGCCACGGGCGCGACGTCGCGGCGAACTCAGGGGGCGGGCGGCAGGCGTGGCGAAAGGCGCGAACGACATCTGGGATGGTCTCATGGGCAAGCGATTGGCGAAGGCGACACCTCGCCGGCCGAGGCGATATTGTCTCCGCTGGCGCACCCTGCCCGCTTGCTGCCAGAATGGACGCCACGCAGACACCCACGGAGTTCCAGCATGGCCCACCCTTTTGCCAAGACCGTCCAATCTTTCGAGACCGCCTCTGGCAAGTCCCTGAAGTTCTACTCCCTGCCCGAGCTGGCGAAGGTGCACCCGGCGGTCAAGCGCCTGCCGGTGTCCATCCGCATCGTGCTGGAGTCGGTGCTGCGCAACTGCGATGGCCAGAAAGTCACGCCCGAACACGTCGCACAGCTGGCCAATTGGGCCCCGAAGGCCGAGCGCACCGATGAGATCCCGTTTGTGGTCTCGCGCGTGGTGCTGCAGGACTTCACCGGCGTGCCCCTGCTGGCCGACCTGGCCGCCATGCGCAACGTGGCGCAGTCGCTGGGCAAGGACGCCAAGCGCATCGAGCCCCTGGTGCCGGTGGACCTGGTGGTGGACCACTCCGTGATGATCGACCACTACGGCACCAAGAAGGCGCTGGACCTGAACATGAAGCTGGAGTTCGAGCGCAATGCCGAGCGCTACGAGTTCATGAAGTGGGGCATGCAGGCGTTTGACACCTTCGGCGTCGTGCCCCCGGGCTTTGGCATCGTCCACCAGGTCAACCTGGAGTATCTTGCGCGCGGCATCCACAAGCTGAAAGACGCCAACGGCGACACCATCGCCTACCCCGACACCCTGGTCGGCACCGACAGCCACACCACCATGATCAATGGCATCGGCGTGGTGGGCTGGGGCGTGGGCGGCATCGAGGCCGAAGCCGGCATGCTGGGCCAGCCGGTCTACTTCCTGACGCCCGATGTGGTCGGCTTCGAGCTGACCGGCAAGCTGCGCGAAGGTGTCACCGCCACCGACCTGGTGCTGACCATCACCGAGCGCCTGCGCAAGGAAAAGGTCGTGGGCAAGTTTGTCGAGTTCTTCGGCGAAGGCACCGCCGCGCTGACCCTGCCCGACCGCGCCACCATCGCCAACATGGCGCCCGAGTACGGCGCCACCATGGGCTTCTTCCCGGTCGATGACCGCACCCTCGACTACTTCGAAGGCACGGGCCGCAAGAAGTCCGAGATCGAAGCCTTCGCCGCTTACTTCAAGGCCCAAAAACTCTTCGGCACCCCCAAGCGCGGTGACATCGACTACTCCAGCGTCGTCACGCTCGACCTGGGCAGCGTGGCCCCTTCGCTGGCCGGCCCCAAGCGCCCGCAAGACCGCATCGAGATCGGCCAACTCAGCAGCACCTTCACGGAACTGTTTGCCAAGCCCACATCCGAGAACGGCTTCAACCAGCCCGCCGACAAGCTGGGCCAGACCTACCCCACGTCCAACGGCGTTGACCTGCACAACGGCGATGTGCTGATCGCGGCCATCACGTCCTGCACCAACACCTCCAACCCGGGCGTGCTGCTGGCGGCGGGCCTGCTGGCCAAGAAGGCGGTCAAGGCCGGCCTCAAGGTGCAGCCGCACATCAAGACCTCGCTGGCCCCCGGCTCGCGCATGGTCACCGAGTACCTGGACAAAGCCGGCCTGCTGCCCTACCTGGAAAAGCTGGGCTTCAACGTGGCGGCCTATGGCTGCACCACCTGCATCGGCAATGCCGGTGACCTCACGCCCGAGATCAACCAGACCATCACCGACAACGACCTCATCTGCGCAGCGGTGCTCTCGGGCAACCGCAACTTCGAAGCGCGCATCCACCCCAACCTCAAGGCCAACTTCCTGGCCAGCCCGCCCCTGGTGGTGGCCTATGCCATCGCTGGCAACGTCACGCGCGACCTCATGACCGAGCCCGTGGGCCTGGGCAAGGGCGGCAAGCCTGTGTACCTCGGCGACATCTGGCCGAGCAGCGAGGAAATCGCCAAGCTGATGAAGCACGCCATGAACGGCAAGGCCTTCCGCAAGAACTACGAGCAGGTGGCCAGCAAGCCCGGCAAGTTGTGGGAAAAAACCAAGGGCGTCAAAGGCCAGGTCTATGACTGGCCCCAAAGCAGCTACATCGCCCGCCCGCCTTTCTTCGACGGCTTCGAGCAAACGCCCAAGAGCGCCACTGCAGGCCACCAGGGCGTGGGCCTGAGCGGCCAGAAGGCCCGCATCATGGCCCTGTTCGGTGATTCCATCACCACCGACCACATCTCGCCTGCGGGCGCCATCAAAGAAGCTTCTCCGGCAGGCCAGTACCTGGTCTCGCTGGGCGTGAAGAAGTCAGACTTCAACAGCTATGGCTCGCGCCGCGGCAACCACGAGGTGATGATGCGCGGCACCTTTGCCAACGTGCGCATCAAGAACCTGATGCTCCCCGCGCTGCCCGATGGCAGCCGCGAGGAAGGCGGCGCCACGGTGTTCCAGAACGACGGTCCGGCCAAGGGCGACAAGCTGTTCATCTACGACGCGGCCATGCGCTACATCGCGGAAGGCACGCCCACCGTCATCTTCGGTGGCGAAGAGTACGGCACCGGCTCCAGCCGTGACTGGGCGGCCAAGGGCACGCAACTGCTGGGCATCCAGGCCGTGGTGGCGCGCAGCTTCGAGCGCATCCACCGCTCTAACCTGGTTGGCATGGGCGTGCTGCCGCTGCAATTCAAGGGCAACGACTCGTGGCAATCGCTGGGCCTGAAGGGCGACGAGCACATCGCCATCGACCTGGGCCCCGAGATCAAGCCGCAAGCCGACGCCAAGCTGCTCATCACGCGAGCCGACGGCAGCACACAGACGGTGGTCGTGACGCTGCGCATCGACACGCCGATCGAGGTGAGCTACTACCAGCACGGTGGCATCTTGCCTTTTGTGCTGCGCCAGCTCTTGGCAGCTTGAGCCCCTCAGGGGCGCACTGGCGGAGATTGACCCGCGGTGTGCCCCTGACAGGGTCGCGCACGGATTGAAAGCTGGCATCCCAATTGTTATGTTTCATAACATTCCAACTCGGGAGACTCCCATGCGCCTGCTCCGCAAGATCCTGTTGATCGCCGCCAGCACCCTCGCCGCCGTGGTGGGCTCGCACGCCCACGCCGCGACCGCGTCCACCGAAGCGGCCACGCGCCATCCCATCGTGCTGGTGCACGGCTTCATGGGCTTCAAAGACATCTTTGGGGTCGATTACTTCTACCAAGTGCCCGCGCTGCTGCGCAAGAACGGCGCGAAGGTCTATGTGGCTGCCGTCTCGGAGGTCAACAGCAGCTCGTTGCGCGGCGAGCAATTGCTGCAGCAAATGAAGCAGTGGTCCGCCAAGGATGGCGTCACCAAGTTCAACCTGATTGGGCACAGCCAGGGCGGCCCGACCATCCGCTACGTCGCAGGGGTGGCACCGCAGATGGTGGCCAGCGTGACCTCGATCGCCGGACCGACGATCGTCACCGACGCGCAAGCCGCCGAGAGCAACATCAACAAGCTGATCACCAACTACGCCTCGATGATCGAGTTCGCCGGCAGCTTCGTGGCCTGGATCTCCGGCAACGGCTCGCTGCCACAAGACGCCTCGGCGCTGAAGCTGAAGGAAGAACTGGACGACTTCGCCAAGCGCTTCCCGGCCGGCCTGCCCGCCAGCTACTGCGGCGAAGGCGCACCGGTGGTCGCGGGCATCCGCTACTACTCGGCCACCGGCCAGGGCGTGAAGACCAACGCCTGGGACATCTCGGACCTGGCCATGCAGCAAACCGCCGAGCCTGGCGACGGCGCCATCATCGCGTGCGCCGCCCACCTGGGCAAAGTCATCCGCGACGACTACCCCTGGAACCACATCGACGAGATGAACCACATCTTCGGCCTGATCGGCAAGGGCGCGCCCGACCCAGCGCAGTTCTACCTGACGCACGCCACACGCTTGCGCCTGGCCGGGGTCTGAGCCGCAGAGATCTCAGGCCTTCAGCCGGGCGGCGACCTTTGCCGCCTTGCCGTCATCGAAACCCACGCTCAGCACCTCGCCGCCCAGCGCGATGACCGGGCGCTTGATGACGCTGGCGTGCTGCAGCATCAAGGCCTTGGCGCTGGCCGCATCGACCACACCGGCCTTGACGGCCTCGTCGAGCTGGCGCCAAGTCGTGCCCTGGCGGTTGATCAACACCTCCCAGCCCACCTGCGCGATCCAGGCATCGAGCCGATCGGCAGGCACGCCCTGTTTCTTGTAATCGTGAAAAGCGAAGTCCACACCCTGCTCATCGAGCCAAGTGCGGGCTTTTTTGACGGTGTTGCAGTTCGGGATGCCGTAGACCAGCAGAGACATGTTCGGAGCTCCAGTGCATCGGGTCGATGCGTGAAGCCCGAACTTTGGCACAGCCTGGTGGGCCGAGCCACATGCCGGGGATGGGTCCAGAAGATGTCAGCTGCCGCCTGAGGCAACCGCGTCCTTCACCACAAGCTCGGCGGCCAGCACAGCAGCCTCCTCGTCGGTGAACAAGCGCGATCGCGTCACGAAACACAGGCCCAGCGAACTTTCGAGCGAGAAGGAGTCGCCATGGCCCTTCACCACGTCCACGGTCAGCTGCGCGTGCTGCCAGTAAGCGAACTGCGACGGGCTCATGTGGAACCCCACGCCGCCAATCTCACCCACGCGGATGTCGGTTGGGCCCAGCAGCATCTCGCCCTCGACCAGGCACATCGGCGAGCTGCCATCGCAACAGCCGCTCGACTGGTAGAACATCAGCGCGCCATGCTCGGCTTGCAGGCGCGCGATCAAGGCGAGTGCCTCAGGCGTGGCGGTGACACGCTCGACGGTGGCCATGGCTTGACCCGCGGCCGCGCTCAGAAGAAGCCCAGCTTGTTCGGGTCATAGGACACCAACAGGTTCTTCGTCTGCTGGTAGTGATCGAGCATGACCTTGTGCGTCTCGCGGCCGATGCCCGACTCCTTGTAGCCACCGAAGGCCGCGTGCGCCGGGTAGGCGTGGTAGCAGTTGGTCCACACCCGGCCCGCCTGGATCTGGCGGCCGAACTGGTAGGCGCGGTTGCCGTTGCGCGTCCACACGCCAGCGCCCAGGCCATAAACGGTGTCGTTGGCGATTTGCAGGGCCTCGGCCTCGTCCTTGAAAGTGGTCACGGCCAGCACCGGGCCGAAGATTTCTTCCTGGAAGACGCGCATCTTGTTGTGGCCCTTGAGCAGCGTGGGCTGCACGTAGTAGCCACCGGCCAGGTCGCCGCCCAGCTTGGCCGCCTCGCCGCCGATCAGCACCTCGGCGCCCTCTTCCTTGCCCACGGCCATGTAGGACATGATCTTGTCCATCTGCATGGCCGAGGCTTGTGCGCCCATCATCGAGTCGGTGTCCAACGGGTCGCCTTGTTTGATCGCGGCCACGCGCTGGAGCACGCGCGCCATGAACTTGTCGTAGATCGACTCTTGAATCAGCGCGCGCGACGGACAGGTGCACACCTCGCCCTGGTTGAAGGCGAACAGCACCATGCCCTCGATGGCCTTGTCGAGGAAGGCGTCGTCGGCGTCCATCACGTCGGCGAAGAAGATGTTGGGGCTCTTGCCGCCCAGCTCCAGCGTGGCCGGGATCAGGTTGGTGGCCGCGGCTTGAGCGATGACGCGGCCCGTGGCGGTCGAACCCGTGAAAGCGATCTTGGCGATGCGCTTGCTCTGCGCCAGTGGCATGCCCGCTTCGCGCCCGTAACCGTTGACGATGTTGAGCACGCCGGGAGGCAACAGGTCGGCGATCAATTCGGCCAGCACCAGGATGCCGATGGGGGTGGACTCGGCAGGCTTGAGCACCACACAGTTGCCCGCGCCCAGGGCCGGCGCCAGCTTCCAGGCCGCCATCAGGATGGGGAAGTTCCACGGGATGATCTGGCCGACCACGCCCAGGGGTTCGTGGAAGTGGTACGCGATGGTGTTGCCGTCGATTTCCGAGAGCGAGCCCTCTTGCGCGCGCAGGCAGCCGGCGAAGTAGCGGAAGTGGTCGGCGGCCAGCGGGATGTCGGCGTTCAGCGTCTCGCGGATGGCCTTGCCGTTGTCCACCGTTTCCACGTAGGCGAGCTTTTCCAGGTTCTGCTCGATGCGGTCGGCAATCTTCAGCAGGATGTGGGCGCGCGCGCCCGCCGAGGTGGCGGCCCAGGCATCTTTGGCGGCGTGGGCCGCGTCCAGGGCGCGTTCGACGTCGGCCGCGGTGGACCGGGCCGCTTGCGTGAAGACCTTGCCATTGATCGGCGAGATCACGTCGAAGTACTGGCCTTCCACCGGCGCGACGAACTGGCCGTTGATGAAGTTGTCGTACTTCGGCTTGAAGGTGACGGGGGCTCCTGCGGCGCCGGGTGCGGCATAGATCATGGCGTGTCTCCTGTGTCGATCGAGGTGAAGAAGGTGCGGTGACAGGTCTGGTGGAGGCAGCCTGTCTTGGGCTTGTGACCCACCGCTCGCATGACAGCGCAGAGTGCGTGCCAGCCAGGGTTGGCCCGGAGTCCGCAGCAAGGCGGAGGCGTCGGCGCACAGGGACGCGCTCGGCGCGACAGAAAGCACGGTGGGTGTCACCCTGTGACATGGCACACCCCCACGCCACGACACACTGCGCCAAAATGACACAGGGTGTACCCGCGTGTGGCGAAGCGTGGGCAGCGGGATACTGCGCCAGCCCCGGCCACGCCACAGCGAGCCTCGCCTCTCACCCCGCAGCCACCAGACGCCATGCCCCTGAGCGCCCCCCCCACTGCCGCCACGGCCGACCTCGGTCTGGCACGCCGCTGGCTGATGGAGTCCGGCGAGGTGCCCAGCGGACTGGTGGACGAGTCACTCAGCCGCTCCTGGGAGCGCAGCCGCCATGCCGGCCTCAGCCCGGTCGGCGGCCTGAGCGAGCCCCCCCTGTGCGGCGAGGGTGAGTTGCGCCAGGCCCTGTCGGCGGAGCACGACTTCCTGGCCCAGGCCCGCCCGGTCATGGACTTCGTCTTCGGGCAGATGCGCGACTCCGGCAGCCTCGTCGTGCTTTCAGACGCCCGCGGTCTGCTGCTGCACAGCCTGGGCGATGCCGATTTCCTCAGCCGCGCCGAACGTGTCTCTTTGCGCCCGGGCGCGCTGTGGCACGAGGTCGATCGAGGCACCAACGCCATCGGCACGGCCCTGGCCGAACGCCGCGCCACCGTCATCCACGGCGCCGAGCACTACCTGGAGCGCAATGGTTTCCTCACCTGTTCGGCCGCACCTGTCTTTGGCCCGGCCGGCCAGTTGCGCGGCGTGCTGGACATCTCCGGTGACCACCGCAGCCGCCACCCACACACCTTCGCGCTGGTGCGGTCGGCCGCCCGCATGATCGAAGACCGGCTCTTCCACGCCCGCCACACCCACGAGCGCATCGTGCGCCTGCACACCCTGGTTGAAGGCCTGGGCGGCGTGGGCGAAGGCCTGCTGGCGCTGTCCGAAGACGGTTGGGTGGTCGGCGCCAACACCCTGGCGCAGCAATGGCTGCAGCTGGAGTCGGCCGGCATTGGCGCGTGCACCTTGGAGCAACTCACCGGCGCCCGCCTGGCCCTGTGGCCGCCGGGCAAGGTGATGCGACTGGCGCGGGGGGAGCGCCCATCGCTCTACGCCCGCCTGGACGTGCGCCATGCGGTCTCTGCCCGTGGTTTGGGCTTGCACACCGGCTCTGCGGATGCGGCCAGTGCGCCCGCCACACCATCGTCGGTCGCTGACGCGCCGACCTCCCTTGCCCACGCTGGCACCGAGCTGGACCCACGCGTGCAGGACGCCTTGTCGCGTGCTCGCCGCGTGCAACTGCAGGGCATCGCGGTGCTGGTGCAGGGTGAATCCGGCTCAGGCAAAGAGGTGCTGGCGCGCAGCCTGCACGACGAAGGTCCGCGCTCGCACCGCCCTTTTGTGGCCGTGAACTGCGCCGCCTTGCCCGAAGGGTTGATCGAAGCCGAATTGTTCGGCTACGTCGGCGGCGCCTTCACCGGTGCACGCCGGGAGGGCTCGCCCGGTCGCATCCGCGATGCCGAGGGCGGCACCCTCTTCCTCGATGAAATCGGCGACATGCCCTTGAGCCTTCAGGCCCGCCTGCTGCGCGTGCTGCAGGACCGTGCTGTGGTGCCCGTGGGCGGCAGCAAGCCCGTGCCGGTGGACTTCCAGCTGGTCAGTGCCACGCACCACCACCTCCAGGACGCCATCGCGGCCGGCCAGTTCCGCGAAGACCTCTACTGGCGCCTCAACGGCCTGACCGTCACCCTGCCCCCCCTGCGAGAGCGCCAGGACTTCCACGCCGTCGTGCACCAGATGCTCACGCGCATCGCCCACGACATGGGCCTGCCGCGCCCACCCGAGCTTCATCCCGGCCTGCGGCAGGCCCTGGCGGCACACCGATGGCCCGGCAACCTGCGTCAGGTCCATGGCGTGCTGCGCACCGCCTGCGCCCTGCTGGAAGCCGACGCCCACAGCCTGGACTGGCGCCACCTGCCGGAAGATGTCGCCGACGCCTTGCGCGAACCCGTTCTTTCGGCCGACAAGGCACTGGACCTGGCAGACGCCCCCCTCGACGCCTGCGCCCGCATCCCCGAGGCCAACCTGCGGCGCTTGTCGGGCCAGGCCATCCGCCAGGTGGTGGCCGACACCGGCGGCAACATGTCGGAAGCCGCCAGGCGCCTGGGCATCAGCCGCAACACCCTCTACCGCCGCCTCAAGGACATGGGCAGCCGCACAGAGCCCTGAGCCATCGCCGCGGGCCAAACCCCGGAAGGCGCAAGAAAACGCCTGCGACCTGGGGGTGTCGCCATCAGAAAACCCGCGGCATTGGTTAGCATCACGCACATGACCAACGCCGATCCCCAAGAACTCGCCAAATTCTCCGAGCTGGCCCACAAATGGTGGGACCCGGAGAGCGAATTCCGCCCCCTGCACCAGATCAACCCCCTGCGCCTGGACTGGATCGACCAGTTCGCCAACATCCGCGGCAAGCAGGTGGTGGACGTGGGCTGCGGCGGTGGCATCCTGGCCGAATCCATGGCCCGCCGTGGCGCCCACGTGCTGGGCGTGGACCTGGCCGACAAGCCCCTGAAAGTCGCGCAACTGCACGCCATGGAAGGCGGCGTCGCCAACCTGGACTACCGCAGCGTCTCCGCCGAAGACCTCGCTGCCGAGAAGCCCGGCGCCTTCGACGTCGTGACCTGCATGGAAATGCTGGAACACGTGCCCGACCCGTCCTCCATCGTGCGCGCCTGCACGGCCATGGCCAAGCCGGGCGGCTGGGTGTTCTTCTCCACGCTCAACCGCAACCCCAAGTCCTACCTGTTCGCCATCCTGGGCGCCGAGTACATCCTCAAGCTGCTGCCCAAGGGCACGCACGAGTTCTCGCGCTTCATCCGCCCGGCCGAACTGGCCCGCTGGACCCGCGAAGCCGGCCTGGACCTGCAGCAGTTCAAGGGCCTGGAATACAACCCGCTGACGCGCCGCTACTGGCTGTCGGGCGACACCAGCGTGAACTACATGATCGCGTGCCGCAAGCCGCTGGTGTCGTGATGGCGGGCCTCACCGGCCTGACGGGCAGCATCGCCTGGCCCCGGCCCGCCACCGCGGTGCTGTTCGACCTGGACGGCACCCTGGCCGACACCGCAGGCGACCTGGGCGGCGCACTCAACCGCTTGCGCACCGACCGCGGCTTGCCCCCCCTGCCCCTGGACACGCTGCGTCCCTATGCCTCGGCCGGTGCGCGCGGCCTGATCGGCCTGGGCCTGGACGTCCACCCGGGCGATGCCGAGTTCGAAGCGCTGCGCACGGCTTTCCTGGCCGCCTACGACCAGTGCCTGTCAGAAACCACCGTGCTGTTCGACGGCGTGGCCGAGCTGCTCGACACGCTCGAAGCCCAGGGCCTGAAATGGGGCATCGTCACCAACAAGCCGCACCGCTTCACCCTGCCGGTGCTGCGCGGCCTGGGCCTGGAAGCGCGCTCCGGCACGAACATCAGCGGTGACTCCACCGCGCACGCCAAGCCCCACCCTCTGCCCTTGTTGACGGCCTGCCAGGAACTCGGCGTGGACCCGGCCACGGTGCTCTACGTGGGCGATGACCTGCGCGACATCCAGGCCGCACAGGCCGCGAAGATGCCGAGCGCCGCCGCCGGCTGGGGCTACATCGGCCACAACGGCGAGATCGCCTCCTGGGGCGCCGACGTCATCGCCGCGCAGCCGCTGGACTTGCTGCACTGCCTGCGCTGACCTGCGCTGATCGGCCACGAAAAAGCCACCCCGCAGGGTGGCTGGATCTGCCAGGGTTCGGGTGCGTGTCAGGCGCTCAGGCCGAACGCCCGTAGTTGTCCTGGAAGCGCACGATGTCGTCCTCGCCCAGGTAGCTGCCCGACTGCACCTCGATGATCTCCAGCGGGATCGCACCCGGGTTGATCAGGCGGTGCACCGTGCCCAACGGGATGTAGGTGGACTGGTTCTCCGACAGCAGCACGACCTTGTCGCCCACGGTGACCTCGGCCGTGCCGCTCACCACGATCCAGTGCTCGGCGCGGTGGTGGTGCATCTGCAGGCTCAAGGACGCCTTGGGCTTGACCATGATGCGCTTGACCTGGAAACGCGGGCCCATGTCGATGGAGTC
>Ga0209617_10000237_pt1 | contig 23390 bp, 19 predicted proteins | sample LakEriepJuly2011_2_FD_187459 | JGI IMG/M metagenome (GOLD analysis project Ga0209617, IMG submission 187459) | Freshwater microbial communities from dead zone in Lake Erie, Canada - CCB epilimnion July 2011 (SPAdes) (version 2) | ecosystem: Environmental > Aquatic > Freshwater > Lentic >...
GGCGTTGGCCGCCGCGCGTCGCAGGATCCGCCAGCCATCCTGCCAGCCGCATCGACGCAGGATGGTTTCGAATGCCGTGGCCACCGAACCCGACTGTGCGGGATTGACCATCGCAACCCAGCCGGCCAGGCGCGGATCAGCCAGGTCCTGCCATCGAACAGGAGCCGGCACGCCGAGCGGCTCGAGCAGCCGCCCGTTGTAGACCATGCCGAAGCTCGACAGCGCAGCGCCGTACCAGGCGCCATCCGGCGCATAGAGCCGGTTGCCGGCGATGTCGTTGTCGCCGTAGGCCATGTTGAGGAAGCCCTCAGGAAGCACCACGGGCTCCAGCACCGTCGCAGAGCGCTGCTCGCCGTCGACCGTCACGCTGACCGGCTTGGACAGCAGGTCGAACTCGTAACTGCCACCGCCGAAGAGCAGGTCGGCATCGCCACCCACGGGCTTGCCGGAGAGCAGGTCGCTCTCGACACTCGCAACGAGCATGCGGCGGATCTCGCTGGTGCCGCCGGGCGTGCTCCACACGACCGCAGCCGGCGTTCCATGCACGCGTTCGTGCCAGCGCGCGAACGCTCGGCCGAACTCATGGCGGATCTGCTCGTTGTGCGGGGTGATGACCACGATGCTCGGGACACCCTCGGCCACGCCGGGTGCGCTGCGCCGAAGCGCCAGCGGCAACGACACCAGCACCACGATGAAGACGCCGATCAGGAGCCGTGGGAGATTCATGCGCGAAGCCCTTCCGACAGTTCGCGGTGCGTGGCCTCGGCGGCGCGTCGGATCGAACCCGCCCAGTCGGCATCGTCGGTCGCAAAGGGATAGATGATGCTGCGGCTGGCGGTGATGATGGCGCCTCGACCGTCAGCGTTGAAGCAGGGCTTGATGTCGGCGATGCCGCCGCCCTGCGCGCCGTACCCAGGCACCAGGAACAGCGTGTGGGGCATGCGACCGCGAAGACGCGCGGCATCGGCAGGCTTGGTGGCGCCAACGACCGCACCCAGCGAGCTGTAGCCGGAGCCGCCGATCGTGGCCTTGCCCGCATCGGCGACGAGGTCGGCCACGGCTTCGGCCACCGAGCGGCCATCACCAAGCCGAAGTGACTGCAGGGCATCGCCGCCGGGGTTGCTGGTGCGCACCAGCGCAAAGGCGCCGTGCTCATGCTTGACGAAGGGGGCCAGGCCATCGGCACCGAGGTAGGCGTTGACCGTGACCCAATCGGCGTGGGCTGCCTCGAAGGCTGCGGCGGCATAGTGTTCCGCGCTGATGCCGATGTCGCCGCGCTTGGCATCGAGGATCACCTCGAAACCATGCTCGCGCGCCGAGTCGAGCGTGGTGGCGAGTGCCTTCATGCCGTCGACACCGTACCGCTCGTAGCAGGCGCTCTGGATCTTCACGACGGGTGCCACGCGCGCGCAGGCTGCGAGCACCGCGAGCGAGAAGGACTCGATTGCCGAGGCGGGTTTGGTCGCGCCCACGGTCTGGAGCGCCGCGGGCAACTTGCCCACGACCGGGTCGAGCCCCACGCACAACGGTGCGCCGCAACGTTGGACCGCAGAGAGCAGTCGATCGGCCACATGCATCATGTGGAAGAGTGTACGGAGCCCCGGCACGCCCGGGCGGTTGCACCCTACGCTTGGCGCATGGCCACGGCTGCGATCCTCTCCGTTGGTGACGAGCTCTCGCTCGGCCAGTCGCTCGATACGCACGCGCAGTGGCTCTCGCAGCGGCTGGTGGAGCTTGGCGTGGTCCCCATCCTGCACGCGACCGTGGGCGACGATGAGCAGGGGCTCGTCGACGCACTCGCCAGCGCCATGCCGCGCGCCGATGTGATCGTGATCACGGGCGGGCTTGGTCCGACCGCGGATGACCTCACGCGCGAGGCGCTGGCAGCACTGGCCGGGCCCGGGCTCGTTCATGATCCTGATGCAGAGGTCGCCCTGCGCGCGCGGTTCGAGGCCCGCGGGCGTCGCCTGCCCGAAAGCAACCTGAAGCAGGCGCTGCGTCCACCGTGGATGCGCATGATCCCGAATCCGCTCGGGACCGCACAGGGACTCCTGGGCACGCTCGATGGGGTGCTTGTGGCCAGCCTGCCTGGACCGCCTGACGAGATGCAGCCGATGTGGCGCGATCACGTTGCGGCTGCGGTGCGGGCGCATGTCGGCCAGGCGCCCGTTCGGTGCGAGACGGTGCTTGCGTGCGGCCTGCCGGAGAGCGTTGCTGCCGAGCGACTCGGAGCACTCATGGATCGAGCACGCAATCCCATGGTGGGGATCACCGTGAGCGGCACCACGCTTGCGGCACGCATCCGCGCCACCGGCGATGCCTGCACCGATGGGTCGGTCGAAGCCACGATTGCAGCGGTCGAGGCGGCCTGGGGGCCGCTCTGCTTCGGCCGCGATGTCGACACGCTCGCTGGTTCGATCGGCGCGTTGCTGGTGGCGCAGCGTGCCTGGGTCGCCACGTGTGAGAGCTGCACGGGTGGCGGCGTGGCACGGGCGCTCACCGCCGTGTCGGGGTCGAGCGCATGGTTCGGCTCCGGCTGGATCACGTACGCCAACGAGGCCAAGGTGCGGCTGGGGGTCGATCCGTCACTCATCGAGCGTCACGGCGCGGTGTCTCCAGAGGTTGCCGAGGCGATGGCGCGTTCGGCGGCGCGCGCGGCGGGTGCGCGGTTCGGCGTCGCGACCACCGGCGTGGCCGGGCCGACCGGTGGCAGCGATGCCAAGCCCGTCGGCACGGTTTGGATCCAGGTGCACGATGAGACGGTGGCGTTGCGGCCTCGACGCTTCCTCATCACCGGCGATCGCACCATGGTCCGCGACCGCGCCACGGCGCTTGCTCAGGTCGTGCTGCGACTGGCCATCCTCGGTCGCGACGAGCGCAGGCTGCTCTGGGAGGTCGAATGACGGCGACCATCGCCTGCATCGCGCTCGGCAGCAACCTCGACCTGCCTGAAGGAGACAGCTCGTGGATCCTGGCTGAGGCCGTGCGGCGACTTCACGCGGCACCCGGGGTGCGCGTGATCGGCGCCAGCTCGATCCATCGCACCGCACCCGTCGGCGGACCGGATGGTCAGCGCGACTACCTCAACGCCGTGATCGCGGTTCAGACCACGCACACGCCGCGAACGCTGCTGGAGCTCATGCTCTCCATCGAGGCCGGTCTGGGTCGGGTCCGTGAGCCATCGGTCCGCAACGGCCCCCGCACCCTCGATCTGGACCTGGCCCTGTTCGGGGAGGCGGTCATCGACGAGCCTGGGCTTCACGTGCCGCACCCGCGGATCGAGGAGCGGTCCTTCGTGCTTCGACCGCTGCTTGAGGTGCACCCCGGCGCCATCAACCCGCGCACGGGAAGGGCGTTAGCATCCTCGCTCCGATCATGTTCGCCCGAGGCAGTGTCGGTGTGCGGCAACCTTGGCGTTCCCCCTTGAGCGGCCGCGCGCCGCGATGGAGCCTCAGATGATGTTGACCACTGCCCGTGCAGCTGCCACGGTCCTTGCCCTTGGCCTGGCCATGCCGTGCCTCGCGCAGGACGGCGCACCCGATCCCAACGCCCCGATGGCCGATCCGCTCGGCGCGCTTGCCGGACAGATGCCCGCTGCCAACGCCGCAGGCTTCAAGGACGGCGAGAAGGATGCTGCCTCCGTCGCCAAGGGCCAGGCGGCCTTCGACGCGATGGTGAAGGCGTTCCGCGACGCTCCCTGGATGACCGACACCTTCTCGTACACCGTCAAGACGCCGATGGGCGAGCAGAAGGACTCGTTCGATGTCGTGGTCGGGCCGGAAGGCTCGATGCAGATCAAGAACGAGCAGATGGAGTTCTACGCCGTTGATGGCAAGCTCAACATGATCGTGCCGACCAACGAGAAGAAGTACCTCTCGCTGCCGATCGACGGCTCGGTGGCGAAGACCCTCTCGGGCATGGGCATGGAGCTCCCGATGCCCCACGTCAAGCTGCGCGATGCGTCGGTGCCCTCGATGAGCGCCATGAAGCTCATGGTGCTCCAGGAGCCGAAGATCGCTGGCTTCCGTTCGGGTGCGGCCGGCAACGAGATCCTGCTCACCGATGAGCGCGGCGACGTGCTGCTGGTGACCGATGCCAAGACCAACCTGCCTTCGTCGATGAAGCTTGTGTTCTCGCCCGAAGGCGCGCCCCCCGGCTTCACGGTCGGCATCGACTTCGCCATGGCTCCGAAGGTCGTGGAGAAGGGAACCGTCGCCTTCAGCGCTGGTGCGCGCAAGGCCGTGTCGAGCATGGGTGAGCTCGAGACCATGGTCGGCACCGGCGATGCGGCCCCGGCCTTCTCGCTCAAGGACCTCGAGGGCAAGTCGGTCGAGCTCGCGTCCTTCAAGGGTCGCGTGGTCGTGATCGACTTCTGGGCGACCTGGTGCGGTCCGTGCCGCAAGGGCCTGCCGCTGATCGACAAGGTCGCCAAGTGGGCGGCCGAGAAGAAGCTGCCGGTCACGGTGCTTGGCATCAACACCTGGGAAGAACAGGGCCCCGATGACGCCGAGGAGGCCGTTCTCGCCAAGGCCAAGGACTTCTGGACCAAGCAGGCCTTCACGTTCCCCTCGCTGCGTGACATGGGCGGCGCGTACATCAAGCAGTACGGCTTCAACGGCATCCCGGCGACTGTGGTGATCGGCCCCGATGGCACGATCGCGCAGATCCACTCGGGCTTCGCCCCGACGCTCGATGCCGACCTGCAGAAGGAGATCGAGGCGCTGCTCGCCAAGAAGTGAGCGCATCGATCGCACGGCCCAAGCGGGCGGTCTAGACTCCGGTCTGGGCCGCCCGCTGTCGTTGGAGGAACACCATGCTTGCCGCCGTTGCTGCGTCACTCGTTGCCGTGATCGCCCCGCCTGCGATGAACGCCGATGGCTGGGAAGCGTCGGCTCGTGACCCCAAATCGATCGCTGCGGCCACCAAGGCCATCGAGCGTGCCGAGTCGGCGTGCCGCGCGCTCGCTGACGCCGTCATCACCGAGACCACAGCTGCCCGCGAGGGCAGCGACACGGTCCGCTGGGAGTCGCGCGCTGCGGCACGCGCGTGGTCCTTCCGGGGCGAGCGTGGCATCGAGGTCATCGGGATCGATGACAGCGCGTTCGTGACGGTCGATGCGTTGCCGGGTCAGATGGCGCTCGTCGAGTGCGCGAAGGGATGCCGGGAGTCGTTCGCCGAGGCGGGCATCGTGCTGCCGGTCATGGTCTCGGTCCGGCTCGGCGGCTCGCTTGCCGATGCCGTCTGGAAGGACGAACTGCCCGACGCCGTCGTGGCTGGATCGCGCACGACCGAGGCCGGTTCGGAGGTGCTCCTGATCGATGCCGCGGCCGGCGGTGATGTCCTGGTGCAGTTCGATGGCGCGACGGGCCTGCCTGCCCGCGTCCGCGTGGCTCGTCGGCTCCCCGAGGCGTTCTCGCATCCGGCACTCAAGGCCTCGCTGCCGATCGAGTGGTCCTGGTCGGGCAAGGTTCGCCCGGTCGATGCCAAGCCCGTGGCCATCATCAAGCCCAATCGCACCATGGTGGCGTCGCTCAAGGTGTTGCTTGAGCAGCTCGATCCAGCGCCGCGCCGGCTTCCGACCGGGTTGGAAGCCAAGCCGTGACTGCCGTCCCGGCGTCGCTCACCATCCACGGTGAGCCTGCGTCGCAGCATGAACTTCAGCTTCAGCTGCTCGGTGGCCAGGTCCCGGGCATCGAGGTCCTCACGTCGCGGCACGATCGCATGCTCTACGCGACCGATGCGAGCATCTACCAGGTCGAACCGCTGGGTGTGGTGCTGCCGCAGACGCCCGAAGCAGGTGCCGAGGCGGCATGCTGGCTTCTGGAGCGAGGCATCCCGGTGCTTCCCAGAGGCGGTGGCACCGCGCTGGCCGGCCAGACCGTCAATCGCGCGGTCGTGATCGACTTCAGCAAGCACTGCCGCACGATCGAGTCGGTCGACGTGCAGGCGCGACGTGCGATCGTGCAGCCGGGCGTGGTGCTCGACCAGCTCAATGTTGCGCTTGCCGCGCATGGGCTCATGTTCGGTCCCGATGTCGCCACGTCGAGCCACGCCACGATCGGCGGCATGGTCGGCAACAACTCGGCTGGGGCCAACAGCATCGTGTATGGCCGAACCGTCGAGAACCTGATCGCGCTGCAGGTGGCGCTGCCGGATGGTCGGGTGACGTGGCTGCGCGAGGGCGGTGCCGTGGATGACCCGATCCAAGCCGAGCTCGCTGCCCGGCTCTGGTCGATCATCGAGCCGGTCGCTGCTGAGATCGACGCGCGGATCCCCACGATCCTGCGGCACGTCGATGGCTACAACCTCGACCTCTTCCTGAAGCAGGTGCGTGCGAGCACGGCGGGCACCTTTGACCGCGTGAATCTGGCGCACATCGTCTGCGGGGCCGAAGGAACGCTGTGCACCGTGCTGCGCGCACAGCTTGCACTGGTGGCTCGGCCGGCGCACCGCGGGCTTGCCATCCTCGGCTTCCCATCGATCGACGAAGCGTTGGCGAGCCTGGGCGCGCTCCTTGCGACGGGGCCATCGGCGGTCGAACTCGTGGATGATGTCATCATCAGCATGGCGCTGCGCAACCGCGAGTATGCGGGATACGTGCATGTGATGCCCCAGCCTGCCTCGGGCACGCTCGGCGCCGTGCTGTACGTGCAGTACTTCGGGAACGATGCAGCGGAGTTGCGATCGCGTTGCGATGCTGTGGCTGGCATCGTGCCCTCGGCCGCTCACCGGACCTGCATCGACGCCGCATCGATGGAGCAAGCCTGGAAGTTGCGAAAGGCGGGAGAGCCGCTCCTGCATGCCGTGCCTGGCGCGCGCAAGCCGGTCACGTTCGTGGAAGACACGGCGGTCGACCCTTCGCGCCTACCCGCGTTCGTCAAGGAATTCCGGGCGATCGTCGAGCGGCATGGCACGACGGCGGCCTATTACGCGCACGCCTCGGTCGGGTGCCTGCACATCAGGCCGCTCATCGCGCTCGATGACGAGCAGGACCTCGTGACGATGCGGGCCATTGCCGTGGAGATCGCTGAGCTTGTTGCGCGCCACCATGGGGCGTTGAGCGGCGAGCATGGAGACGGTCGCGTGCGCACGCCGCTCCTGCGGATCGTGCTGGGCGAGGCCGTGTGCGAGGCCTTGGTCCGGGTGAAGGCGGTCTTCGATCCGAAGGGCCTGATGAACCCGGGCAACCTGGTCGACCACGCTGATCCGGCCCGCATCACCGCGCACTTGCGGGTGCGCCCGGGCGATGCGTTCGTCAAGGTCGAGCCTCGTCCGACGTTCTTCCGCTTCGCAGCGGAAGAAGGCCTGGAGCACGCGGCCTCGCAGTGCAACGGGGCCGGGATCTGCAGGCGCACGGCCCCTGGTGGCACGATGTGCCCGTCGTACCGGGTCCTCCTGGATGAGCGGCACACGACGCGTGGTCGTGGCAACGCGCTTCGCTTGGCGATCACGGGCCAGATCGGCGATGGTCGGGCTTCATGGTCCGACCCTGCCACGCACGAGACGCTCTCGCTCTGCCTCTCGTGCAAGGCATGCGCGAGCGAATGTCCGAGCAATGTCGACCTGGCCAAGATCAAGGCCGAGTACACCGCGCAGGGATTTGCGGAGCGAGGCCGCGTGCCGTGGCGTGTGCGCTTGCGCGGACGCGTGCGCGGTGTGCAGCGGCTCGGCAGCCGCATGGCGCCCTTGGCCAACGCCGTGGCCGGCGTCGTTCCACTGCGAAAGTTGCTGCAGTCGATCCTGGGGCTGTCCACCGATCGGCCGCTGCCGGCCTTTGGCAAGGATGCGGCGCTTCGCTTGCGCGGCGTGCCGCAACCGGCGGGTGCACCGACCGTCCTGCTCTTCGGCGATTGCTTCACGCAGTACGGCGAGAGTGACGTGGCCATGGATGCCGTCGCCGTGCTCAACGCCTTCGGCTACCGCGTGTCCTTTGCCGATGCCGGGTGCTGCGCCCGTTCGCTCATCTCGACCGGCATGCTGGCCGAGGCGCTGACGACGGTGCCCCGAACGGCCCGCGCGCTCCGCGAGTCGATCGAGCGCGAGCGTGCCGTCGCTGTCCTCATGCTCGAGCCATCGTGCATGAGCGCCGTCGTCGACGATTGGCAGGACCTTTCGCTGCCGCCCGCCGCAACGGACGACGCGCGCGCCGTCGCGGCGCTCGTCGACTCGATCGAGGGTTTCCTCGAGCGCCGATGGTCCGAACACCCGAAGCGTCCTGCGCCGGCTCCCGGCATCGATGAAGCTATCGCCGTGCACCTGCATTGCCACCAGAAAGCGCTCTGGGGTGGCGCCTCCACGATGGGCCTGCTGCGCCGCTTCTATCCCGGTGCCGAGCAGCTGGCGACCGGCTGCTGCGGGATGGCGGGGGCGTTCGGCTACGACGCCGCCACGGCAGGCCTTTCGGTGCGGATCGCCGAGCACGATCTGCTTCCGGCCGTGGCTGCACGGCCGGGCCATCTCGTCTGCGCCCCCGGTACGAGTTGCCGACACCAGGTCCAGGACCTCGCAGGCCGCGACGCGATGCATCCCATCAGCCTCGTGCGCCGGGCGTTGCGCTAGGATCGTCGCATGGCTTCCGAAGGATCCGATGCACTCGACCTGGGTCTCGACCCCTCCATGGCTGGAGTGGACTTGGCTGCGGGCAAGGTGCTCATCGTCGACGACAACCAGCAGAACCTCGAACTCATCCAGGCCTACATGGAGTCGCTCCCGTGCCGCATCGAGGTTGCCACCGACGGCGCCGAGGCCATGGCTTCGATCGCGCGCGAGCAGCCTGACCTGGTGCTGCTGGATGTCATGATGCCCCGCATGTCGGGCTTCGAGGTCTGCCAGAAGCTCAAGGGCAATCCTGCCACGCGCGACATCGTGATCATCATGGTCACTGCGCTCCATGAGGTCTCCGACATGGAGCGTGCGGTCGAGTGCGGCTGTGACGACTTCGTGAGCAAGCCCGTCAACAAGATCGAATTGCTGGCCCGCGTGAAGGGCCTGCTCGCCCTGCGCCTCCTGAAGAAGCGCCTGGCCGACTACATGCGCGACCAGCGCTCCTGACCGGCCGATCGATCCACAAGACGACAGCGGCCCGCCATGATGGCGGGCCGCGTTGCTTGCTGGATGAGGTTGGTTCAGGCGGCGATGCGCATGACGACCGGGGGGGTGTCGCCTTCGCGATGCCAGACGCTGTCGGCTCCGCGGGGCGCACAGGCATGGTGCAGGTGGTCGAGGTAGCGCCGAAGGTCTTCGGCGTCGAAGAGCTCGAGCCAGTCGCGGCCGGCGCTCGGGTTCAGGCTGGTGATCTCGTCGATGAGGTGGTCCTTGTCGAGCATGGTGCCTCCTGTGGCGTGCCCGTTGCATCGGCCGCGCAAAACGACGGCGTTGAAAAAACAACACGGTTCACAGGCATTCCCGTGCAACCGCGTCGATCGATGGGTGCTCGCGAGCGGGCACCCACTACAGGTTGTGGTCAGCCGTTGGCGGCCTTGGGATGGCTGGCCGCCGGCAGCACGTCGCGATAGCGGTAGAACCGGCTCGCGACCATGAAGACCATCGTGGCGCCGAGCATGAGGGCGGTGAAGAACCAGTAGTAGCTCGCGCCCACGAGCGTGCTGTTGCCGTCCGCGTCCTGCGTGAACCGGTTGACGAGCGCCGTGAGCACGTTGCCGGCCGAGACCGAGAGCAGCCACAGGCTCATGACGATCGACTTCATCGATGCCGGTGCCTGCGTGTAGCTGAACTCCAGGCCCGTGATCGACACCATGACCTCCGCGGCGGTGAGCACCAGGTAGGCCAAGAGCTGCCAGGCGATGCTCGGCCACGTGGCTTCGAGCCTCGAGCCATCCTTCGCGATGGCGATGCCGCCGAGGGCGATGGTGTCAGCTACCTTGCCGTCCCGCTCGGTGCCGGCTGCGGTGGTCCGAAGCGCGTCCAGCTCGGCGGCCGGGGCATTGCGCTCGAGGGTTCGCAGGGCTTCGGCGGTCTTCGCCAGGTCGATGCCCTCGGCAGCCACGATCGGGGCGATCTTGGCGCGGAAGGCCGCCTGCTCGTCATCGATCAGCCGCTGGGCGTGGGCTGAGATCGCGAAGGCCACCACCGTGAGCACGAAGCCCATGCCGATCTTGCGCAGCGGCGTGAGCTTGATGAGCTTGCCCATCGCGGGATAGATCACGTAGGCGAAGAGCGGCACGTAGATCAGGATCAGGAGGGGATTCACCGCCTGCACCTGGCTCTCGAGCCACTGGATGCCCAGGAAGTTGCAGTCCATCTGGCCCGCCTGCAGCACCCATGCGCTGCCAGTCTGGTCATAGAGCGACCAGAACACCGCGACGAAGGCATAGACCATCACGAGCCGGAGGATCGCCGAGCGGCCCTCGGGCGCCGTGGCCTCGCGCAGGAACGCGAACCCCTGCGGCGGCAGGTGCGCGTAGCGCTTTCGGCCGAGCCAGAAGACGAAGGTGGCGATCGCCATGAGGACCCCGGGAACGCCGAAAGCCCAGCCCGGTCCGTGCGTCTTCAGCAGCCACGGAGTCAGGAGCGTGCTGAAGAACGAGCCGAAGTTGATGGAGAAGTAGAACCATCCGAAGACCCGGCTCATCAGATGGCCGTTTCGACGGCAGAACTGGTCGCCCACGTGGGCCGACACGCAGGGCTTGATCCCGCCCGAGCCGCACGCGATCAGGAACAGGCCTGCCATGAGCCAGCTGCGCGGGTCAAGCGAGGCCTGCAGTGCCGCCGCGGGCAGGTCGATGCACGCGAGCGCGGCGTGGCCGAGGCAGTACACCATCGACAGGATCATGATCGTCAGGTACTTGCCCAGCAGAGCATCCGCGATGAGCGCACCCAGCACCGGGAAGAAGTAGGCGCTGGCCACGAACCATGCGACCCACTCCGTGGCCTCGGTGCGCGTCATGTAGTCGGGCGTTCCCGTCGCGCTGAGCATGTACTGCGTCATGAAGACCGCGAGGATCGTCTTCATGCCGTAGAAGCTGAAGCGCTCGGCAGCCTCGTTGCCGATGATGAACGGGATGCCCGGCGGCATTCGGTCCGTGTCGAGCGGGGCGGTTCGGAAGGCGCCGGCAGCGGCCGACGCAGGTCGATTCGACAGACTCGTCATTCCCGCAGCGTAGCGGGATCAGGGCTGCACGTCGGTGGCGGCAAGCTCGACGCCCGCGGGCAGGCCGGCGCCCGCATCGACCCATCGGATGGCGCCGAGCGCGTTGGTCACGCGCTGCGTCGCGGCGCGGCGCATGCGACGGGCCTGGCCCTCGTTGCGATCGACGGAGAATTCGCCGAGGAGCTCAGCAGGGGTGAGCCGATCGACGAAGCCCTTCGTGCGAGCAATCAGGCGCAGGTCGGAACCCTCGACCTCCAGCGACATCGAGCCGGCCTCCGGGCTGCCAGAGACCGAGGCGAATCCACCGCCCCCGTACAGCCCGGCTTCGCCCGCGCTCAGCACCAGGAGCCGCAGCGAGACGTTGGTGCTCGTGGGGTCGATGGCGGTTCGACCGGGCAGGGGATTCCACAGGAAGCCCACGTGAAGCACCTGTCCGCTGACGGCTTCGTCGGACTCAAGCCGTGCTGGATCGATGTCCGTGAGCACGATTGAAGCACCGGCTTCCTCGATGCTGAACGACGCCGCGACCGGTGAAAGACCCAATACCTCGTCGGCGCCGCCGCGGCGGGTGACTTCGATGGGCGCGGCAGTGCCACAGCCCGCGACCAGCAGGGCGATCCACATAATGTGCTTCATCGTGCTGCTCCCGGGGTTCGGCCGAGGAATCCGAAGCGCGCATCGGCGGGACGACGGATCAGGGATGCTGGTTCGGGGATGCCCAGTGCTCCATACGTGTCGCGCTCCACGATCGCGCGCAGGACGGTGCGTTGGATGCGAGGCAGTGGCGTGGCGAGCGCGAAGGAGCCGAGCCCGTACACCGCCTCGGCCGCCGTCTTGGGGTTGGCGTACGGCCAGCCCGAGGCGAACAGCACGCGACCGGCGACACCATGCTGTACCGCACCGAGCATGGCGTTGTAGAGCGCCCAGGGCTGGCTCACGATGCCGCTCGTATCGGTCCACGCGTTCTCGAACGCCGTCATCATGGCGATGCACTCGTCGATCCAGGGCCAACCCATGCCGGAGAAGACGACCTTGAGCCGTGGCAGCTGGCGCAGGGTGTCGGTCCACGCCGTCGGCCGATCGTTGCCGATGGCAGCGTTACGGGTATATGGAGCGGGCCGGCTGACGAACACCGGCAGTCCATCCGCGGCGCATTGCTCGAAGAGACGCATCGCCGGGGCATCGCTTGGAAGGAAGCCCTGCAGAGCAGGACTCACGCAGATCCCGAACAGCCCAAGGTCGGTGCATCGACGGAACTCATCCCAGGCATCATCGCTGGTTGGGTCGATGCCCGCGATGCCGACGTAACGGCCATTGCCCTGGCGAACCGCATCGATCACCGCGTCGTTGGGGATGTTCGCCCCAACGCGATCGGCACGGAATCCGTGGATGATGGCGCCTGCGAGAGGTTCCGTCGCGCGCTCAAGCGCGGCGGGCGATGCATCCAACGGCAGCGAGCCCGACAGTTTCCGAACGGGTGCTGACAGTTCGATGCCGAGGTTGTCGAGGCCGGGCCAAGTGCGCGTGTGCGCGTCAATGATCATCGCGGGGCGATTGTACGGACGGCCGCGCCGGCCTGCGCACTGCCGGCCACAGGATCGGCCCGGCGCGGGGCGCCGCATCCGAGTGAGTCGATCAGGCCTCGGACCGTACGCGCGATGCTGGCGCTGTCGATGCCGGCATCGGCCATCTGCTCGGCGCGCTCGCCGTGACCGATCCATGCGTCAGGCAGGCCCATGCGCACGATGCGCGACGTGTCCAGGCCCATCTCGTTGCACGCTTCGAGCACGCAGGAGCCGAATCCGCCGCGGACCGAGTGGTCCTCGACGGTCACGATCGGGGTGCCAGCCTGGATCAGGCGGCGCAGGAGGCCTGCATCGACCGGCTTGGCGAAGCGAGCGTCGTACACGGCCACGCGGTACTCGGGCAGCATCGGGAGCGCATCGAGCGCATCGAACGCCAACGTTCCATACGCGATGATGGCCACGTCGGCGCCGGTCGGCTCGACCAGCGGACGGGCCACGCCGAGCTGGAAGGCCGGGCAGGGGTCGCTGGCCAAGCGCGTGTCCACGTTGGCGCGTGGGTATCGCATGGCTGAAAGCCCCTGATCGTAGCCGGCCATGAATTCGATCGCTGCCTTCATGCTGGCTTCGTCGATGGGCGCCAGCAGCGCCGCCTTGGGCAGCGTGGCCAGGAGCGACACGTCGCAGAACCCGTGGTGCACGGCCCCGTCGCCGCCGACGAGACCCGCGCGATCGAGGCACAGCCGCACGGCCAAGCCCTGCAGCGCCACTTCCTGGAACGCCTGGTCGTACGCGCGCTGCAGGAACGTGCTGTACACGGCGAAGAAGGGCTTCCAGCCGGTCTTCGCGAGCCCGGCCATCATGTCGAGGGCGTGGCTTTCGCAGATGCCGGTGTCCCACGTGCGCTCCGGGAACCGCGCGAGGGGCTTCGAGATGCCGGTGCCATCAGGCATGGCGGCCGTGGCAGCGCAGACCTTCGGGTCGCGTGCCATCAGGTCGACCATGGCTTCGCCGAAGACGGCAGTGAACGACCGTCCGCCCTTCTTGATCTCGACGCGGCATCCCTCGTTCTCGAGATCGCCTTCAGCGACCGTGAAGGGGCTGGGCGAGTGGAAGGTGCACGAATCCTGCTCTGCGAAGCGGAAGCCCTTGCCCTTGACGGTCTTCACGTGCAGGACGATTGGACGGTCGGTGTGCTTGGCCTCGTTCAGGAACTCGATGAGCGTGGGCAGGTCGTGGCCATCGATGGGGCCGACCGTGAGCAGGCCGAAGTGCTCGAACCATGCGTCATCGCTGAGGAAGCTCTTGCTGCTCTCGCCGACGCGGTGGTAGAGATCGCGCGCAAGGCGCCCCCCCGGGATGTTCTCCGTGATCTGCTTCGCGGCCTTCTTGAATTCGCCGTAGGTGTGCGACAGGCGCACTCGGTCGAAATACTGCGCCACCGCGCCCTGCGGCTTGGCGATGCTCATGCCGTTGTCGTTGAGCACGACCAGGAACTGCCGGTGCAGGGTGCCTGCGCCGTTCAGGCCTTCCATGGCGAGGCCGTTGACGATCGACGCATCGCCGATCACGGACACGACGCGGCGGCCGGTGGGGTTCTCGTGCGACCAGCCCTCGCCATTGAGCGAGTCGCCGCGCGCCATGCCCACGGCGGTGCTGATGGCCGTACCGGCGTGCCCCACGCTGAAGAGGTCGTAGGGGCTCTCGACGGGTGCCGGGAACCCGGCCATGCCACCGCGCTGGCGCAGCTTGGGCAGAAGATGCTGACGACCCGTGAGCAGCTTGTGCGTGTAGCACTGATGGCCGACGTCGAAGAGCAGTCGATCGTGTCCGAAGTCGAACACGTAGTGCATGGCCACGGTCAGTTCGACCACGCCGAGGTTCGGCGCGAGGTGGCCACCGCTGCGCGACACTTGATCGCAGATCGCGGCGCGGATCTCGGCGCAGAGCTCCTGAAGTTGGGCGATGCTCAGGCGTCGAAGGTCGGTGGGTGACTGGATGGTTGGCAGGTGGGCCATGGGCGGTTCTCGAGAGTCGAACAAGTGTAGTCGGCTACGCCATGTGGGCGCAGCCGGATCGACGGGATGGACGGGTTTGGCGGGTCAGCGCGTGCGACCGGCGAGGTAGTCGGTCAGTCGCCCCAGCGGTTCGCCTGCTGGCCCGAGCGGGGCCAAGGTCTGGAGCGCCTCCGAGCGCAGGCGCTCAATCTCGCTGCGCGTGCGATCCAGGCCATGAACGATCGGGTAGGTGAGTTTGCCCGCGTCGCGGTCCTTGCCGACCGCCTTGCCGGCGTGCTCCGCCGTCTGCGTCTCGTCGATCAGGTCATCCACCGCCTGGAACATCACGCCATTGAGGGTGCCCCATCGGGTCAGGAGCCCAAGCAGCGGTTCCGGCGCACCGGCACTCAGTGCTCCCATCCGGCACGAGCACACCAGGAGCGCACCGGTCTTGTTCGCGTGGATCCGTTCAAGTCGATCCACGGCGCTCATGCCGTCAGGGAAGCCCCCGAGCGTGTCATGGACCTGGCCGGTGATCATGGCGTTCGTCGCGCGGCTGAGCTCCATGACGATGCGGAGCGCACCGCGCGGCGACGCTGACGCGGCCTGGAAGGCCAGCGCCAGGAGCGCGTCGCCGGCGAGGATCGCCATCGCCTCGCCCATCGCTCGATGGAGCGTGGGGCGCCCTCGTCGCAGGTCATCGTTGTCGAGCGCCGGAAGGTCATCGTGGACCAGGCTGAATGCATGGACCATCTCGATCGCGGCAGCGGCATCGAGGGCATCGTCGATCGATCCGCCGGCCGCGCGGGCACAGGCCAGCACCAGGGTCGGACGAAGGCGCTTGCCGCCTCCAAGGAGCGCGTACTCGACGGCACTGCGCAAGTTCGGGGCATAGTCCGCATGGGCCACGTGGTGGGCCAGCCGCGCTTCGATCGCGGCAAGGTCCTCTTGGTCGAACACATCCGGCTGCGTGGTCATGGTCACGCTTCGAGTGTAACGCGGCCCTGTCCCTATGATGCCACGCTCCATGGGACCTGCTGCGCACTTCCTGAAATTCATGAATCACGGCGGCTTTGTGATGTGGCCGCTGCTCGTGCTGAGCATCATCAGCGTGACCGCCACGGTGGAGCGCACGCTCTTCTGGATCAAGCTGCACGGCCGGCGCGGCGTGCGTGAGTACGACGCCGTCGTCACGCGCCTGCGCAACGCCGACGAGGAGGGCGTACGCAGCATGGATCGCGCGGGCGACAATCTGTACGCCGACGTGGCAGGCGGTCTCCTCGACGAGGGGACGGACGACGCCCATGCGCTGGCGGTCGTCGAGAACCAGCGGCCACGGCTGGAGCGCTTCAGCGTGCTGATGAGCGCCATCATCACGGGTGCGCCGATGTTCGGCATCCTCGGGACCGTGCTTGGCATCATCGACAGCTTCGGCGTGCTCGGCGGCGAGGACACGCTCGCGGATCCGCGCTTGGTCAGCAACGGCATCTCCGAGGCATTGATCGCCACCGCGACCGGACTGGTCGTCGCGCTCGTCACGCTCTTCCCGTACATGGCGTTCAAGGCGCAGTCCGACCGGGCGATGGGACGCCTCGAAGCGCTCATCGCTGCCGCGAAGACTGGTTTTCCCACGCGCCGCGCACGCACCGCGCGGCCGACCGAGGCGCCCTCGCAGGCCTTCAGCGCATGAACAGCACGCCCGCCATCCTTGGGACGCTCGCCGCATCGATGCTCTGCTGCGGGATCGGTTGGGCAACCGCTGGCCAGGACGCTGCAGCATCTGTGCCGCCCACGCCTGCAGAGCAGGCCTGGACAGGCTCCCGCACGGAGGCTGACGGGCGATTGGTGCTCGAGACCGCCACACGGACGTTCACGCGCCCTGGTGCGCCCGCCATCACGCTCGTGGGCGTCGCGCACATCGGTACAGCTGACTACTACAAGGGCTTGCAGGCGATCCTCGATGCACATGACCTCGTGCTGTACGAGTCGGTCTATCCGACCGGAGCCGCAGCGCCTGGCGGCAGCGATGCGGCGGCTCGCGTTGCGTCCACGCGGGCGAGCATGCTCTGGCTGCGCGACCTGGTCGATGCCACGTGGCGCGCCGATGGCGCCGTCCCCACGATCGATCGTGTGGCGCAACACGCGGGCGCCGACGATTCACGCTGTCCGGCCTGGATCAAGGCTGCCTCCGTCGATGCGTGGGGGCAGCCCTTGGCGATCATCACGCTCGACGATGGGTTTTCGCTGGTGTCGCTGGGGGCTGATGGCCGCATCGGTGGCAGCGGCGAGGATGCCGACCTGCGCCTCCTGCAGCGATCGCGCAAGCCCAAGGCCGACGGTGACGGCCTGCAGCGTGAACTGGCCCGCATGCTGGGTCTCGAGTTCCAGCTCGACCGCATCGACTACGCACAGCCGGGCTGGGTCGTGAGTGACATGACGTTCGCCCAGCTCGAGAAGGCCTTCGAGCGACGTGGCGTGACCGACGGCATGGTGCAGGGCAGCCTGCGCGGCGGCGGCCTGAGCGGCGATGCGATCGGAACGGTCATGACGATCGTCAAGGTCATGGATGCAGCCTCCGGCGGCAGTGCCAGCGAAGCGGTCAAGCTCCTCATGGTCCAGGTCCTTGGCAGCAGGGCGGCGACCGACGGCGCCATGCTTGGCGAAGAAGGCAAGGTCATCCTCGACGACCGCAACGAGCTGGTCTGGGCTGACCTGCAGAAGCGTCTCGGTACGGCTCCGCCGCAGCGCATCGCCATCTTTTACGGCGCTGCACACATGGCGGACTTCGCGCGTCGGCTCCACGAGGTCGGCTACACCGCCGGCGACGTGACCTGGTCGACCACCCTCTCCGCGGATCCTCGTCGTGCCGGCGTCGATGAAGCCACCATGAAGAGCCTTCGCGACGCCATGGAGCGTGCGGGTCGCCGGTCGGCCAAGGCGCCAGCGAGCGTCTCGCCGAAGCCAGAGCAGTCAGCGCGTCCGCCCGCCAGCGGAGCAACTCCCGACCCGGCACCATGAGTTCGGGGGAGCTCCAGCTCCGGGTGCTCTCGGGTCTGCCAGCAGGGACGGCGCCGCTGGTCGTGGACCCGCAGGTCGGCGCCGTGCTGGGGCGTGGCAGCGATTGCTCCATGGTGATCGATCACCCGGCGGTCTCTCGCCGGCACGCACGCATCGAGGCGGTGGCCGGCACCTGGACGGTTCGCGATCTCAGCAGCCGCCATGGCACCAAGGTCGATGGCGCGGTGCTCGCGCCAAACGAGCCGGTCCAGCTGCGGCCGGGCTCGCGCATCGATCTCGGCCCCGTGGCGTTGCGTGTCGAGCGAAGCGGTGCAACGTCGGCATCGTCGATCAGCTCGACGCTCCTCGATGGTGCAGGCCACGCGCGCGCGCGCGTCGTGCAGGGCGGTGGTGCCATGGCGGCGCGTCGGCTCGACGCGCTCATCGCCATCGTGGGCATGCTGCAGCGTGCAGGAACCGAGGACGCCGTTGTCGCCGCCGTGCTGCCTGAGCTCGTCAAGGCCACCGGATTCGCGCGTTGCGTGTTTGTGCGTGGCATCGACGCCTCGGGCTCCGCCGATGTGCGCGCGGCGCATCCTGAAGGTTCTGCATCGAAGCCGCTGAGCCGCACGCTCCTCAACGCCGCCGCCGGCGGACAGACGGTGGAGCTCGCGGAGCAGCCGGACCTTGCCGGTGCGGTGAGCCTCATCATGGCCGAGGTCGTCGGAGCCGTCTGTGCGCCCGTCGTCATTGACGGCGTGGCGGAGTCGTTCCTCTACCTCGATGCATCGGGTGACCAGCTTCCGGCGTCGGATGCGGGTCCGTTCTGCCGCGCGATCGCCGAGATCGTCTCGATGTGCGTGTCGAACCTCCGCCGCGAGGCAGCCGAGGCGGAACGCCGGGCCCTGGTTGAAGATCTCGGTGCGGCACGCAGTGCGCAGGAACGCCTGATGCCGGCTGTTGAAGGCGAGTTGGGCGGGTTCCGCTATCGCCTTGCCAGCGTGCCCGGTCGGTTCGTTGCCGGTGACATCGTCGGGTTGCACGGATCGGATGACCGCCTCACGGCCTACCTCGGCGACGTGAGTGGCAAGGGGGCCGGTGCGGCCATGCTCATGAGCGCCATCCAGGCACACATCGCAGCGCAGCTCTCGTGTGGACGGGTGCTGCAGGAGTCGGTCGACGGACTTGGGGACTTCGTCAGCGTCCATGCGGGCGCTGGACGATTCGCCACCATGTTCTTCGCCTCGTTCGATGCCGCTTCCGGGAGCGCTACCGTGATCGATGCGGGGCACGGTTATGCGGTGTTGGTCGATCCGGTGAGTGGTCCGAAGGCGATGGCATGCGAAGGCGGCCCGCCGATCGGCGCCGTCTCCGGATGGTCGTATGACCGCAGCGACGTGATGTGGCCCATCGGTGCGCGGCTGGTCGTCTTCTCCGATGGTGTGGCAGAGCAGCTCGATGCCGATGGACGGCAGCTCGGCCTTGAACGCATCGTGGAGGTCCTTTCGCGCAGCGAGACCGTCGAGGGTGACGTGTCGGGGATCCTCGCCACGCTCGAGGCTCATGCCGGCGGTTCGCAATACGCCGACGACGTCACGGTGCTCAGCATCGAGCGCGTGCGCTGAGTCGAGCCGCTGTCCCGGTGGCAAGCGCCTCGGTGGAGGCGCACAGGGTCAGTCGCCGTGCGTCCAGTTCGGGGTCGTCGCACCGTTGGCCCAACGGCGCATGTCCATCAGGTCGCGCAGGTTCACCAGACCGGTGCTGCCATCAGCGTTGGAGATCGTCGCGTTGGCGCCGTAGCGAAGCAGGGGGGCTGCTTCCTGGACGAGAATCTCGAGTCCGCCGGCCTGCATCGGGGCGGGGGCTGGCGTCGGTGACGGCGCCAGCATGGCCGAGAGCGCATCGTGCTCGCCGAAGAGCGCCAGATCGACGCCTTGCAGGTTGCCTCCACCCATGCGCCAGATCTCGGTGGCACCCAGTCGCGGCGGCACCGACCACGCAGCACCCGGGTAGGTGTCGCTGTCTTCGATGTAGAGCCCCGCGGGTCGAAGCGCCGAGCTCGAGAACACGATCATCTCGCTGCTGCGGGCGATCTGGCCGATCGATCGCGCGACGATCTTGCCGCGCACGTTGGCACCGTTGTCCTGGTAGATCGCGTCACGGAAGCGGAACGCCGGGATGCCGATGCCTGGATCGACGTTCCACCAACCACCGAGGTAATACGCGTTGTAGCCGAAGCCCGGCTGAAGGGCGAGGCCCGCGCCGGCGAGACCGGTGACGCCCGCGAATGCCGCCGGCAGCGTGGGCTCGTACTCCATGTCGGAGTAATAGAGGGACTCATCGAGGTTGGTCTCGGCGGTGTCGCGGTAGCCGAGGAACGGGTCGTACTCGTACCCCAGGAACGCGGCGAGGCGCCAGCCATACGTCTGCGCCAGCTCGGGGGCGAGCTGCTGGCCGTTCTGGTTCTGGTACTTGACCTTCCACGCGGTCTGCACCGCAGGGCTCAGGTAGCCCGGCAGGCACTGGTCGCCATTGTTGTTCGCGTACTGCTGCCACGCCACGATGAGCTGGCGTGCGCGCGACTGGTCCTTCGAGGCCTTGCCAGTCTCGATGGCCTTCTGGATGCCCACCGTGAGCAGGCTGATCAGCACCCCGATGATCGAAATGACGACGAGGATCTCGACGAGCGTGAAGGCGCGACCGTTCGTGCGGCGGTTCATGCACGCAGCCTACGCCAAACACGCTCCCAGGCGATCAGGGAAGCCGCAACGGGTGATGGGTCGGCCGCGGCGGCCTTGACATGGTGCCTAATGCGTCGCCCGCGGGCGTCGATCAGCCGGTCTGACCGACCGAGACCTGCGCAACCTGGCCGGCTGCGATCTTGGCGGCGCCGCTGCCGAGTTCACCGATCGGATCGGGCGGCTTGATCTCGACGAGCTTCTCGCCCAAGCGTGCCTGGCCGGCCTTGACCTTGGCCTCGAATGCCTTGCATTCCTGCAAGAGGCGAGGCAGGATCTCCTCCTCGGTCACGTTGGCGACCTTCTGGCCCTGCACGTAGATGATGCCGCGGCGATCGCCGGCGAAGACCGCCACGTCGGCACCCTCGGCTTCGCCGGGGCCGTTCACGATGCAGCCCATCACGGCGACCTTGACCGGCAGTTCGAGCTCGGGCATGAGCACCTTCTCGACTTCCTTGACCAGCGTGAACAGGTCGACCTGGATGCGTCCGCAGGTCGGGCAGGCGATGAGCTCGACGCCCTTGCGCTCGCGCAGGCCGAGGCAGCAGAGCATCTCGATGGCATCCTTGACCTCGTCGATGTGGTCGCTCGCGTACGAGATGCGCACGGTGTCGCCGATGCCGTTGGCCAGCAGCGTGCTGAGGGCGGAGATGGAGCGGATGCAGCCGGAGTCGCGCGTGCCGGCGTGGGTCACGCCCAGGTGCAACGGGTAATCGAAGCGCTTGGAGATCTCGCTGTAGATGTCGATCACGAGCGCCGCATCCATGCTCTTGGCGCTGATGCAGACATCGTGGAAGTCGCGTTCGGCGAAGATGTCGAGGTACTCCTCGAGCTTGGCAATCATGAGCGCCAGCAGGTGGCCGGACTTGTGGCCGGCGAAGAACTTGCCGAGCTCCTCGGCGCGACGGGCCTTGTCCTTGCGCTCGATGATCGAGCCCTCGTTCACGCCGATGCGGATCGGGATGCCGCGCTCCTTGCAGGCGTCGATGACCTGGTTCACCTGGTCGCGGTCGCTGATGTTGCCCGGGTTGAGGCGGATCTTGTGGACCCCGGCCTCGACGGCCTCGATCGCGCGCTGGTAGTGGAAGTGCACGTCGGCGACCACCGGGACGTTGACCTGCCGCATGACTTCCTTGAGAGCCTCGGTGTCCTTGCGCTCGGGAACGGCCACGCGCACGATGTCGGCACCGGCCTTGGCGTAGCGGTTGATCTCGGCTACGCAGGCATCGATGTCGTGCGTGTAGCCGGCGTTCATGGTCTGCACGACGACGGGGGCGCCGCCACCGATGCGCACGCGGCCGACGCGATCGTCGCCGACGATGACCTGACGGGTGATCTTGCGGGGAGTCATGGGCCGCAGAGTGTAGCCCCGCGCCACGCTCCTGTTCCATAACCGCTATCTTCGACGACTCAGGAGATCCAGCATGACCACCCCAGCGAACGGCTCAGCGAACGGACGGCTCTCGATCATGATGTTCCTGCAGTACGCCATCTGGGGGGCGTGGCTGCCCTTGCTCTGGCCGTACCTGTCGAACCACCTGAAGTTCACCGGCGCCGACATCGGCAACGCCTTCGCGCTGGGGGCGCTGGGCGCCATCTTCGCGCCATGGATCGCCGGCCAGATCGCCGACCGCTACTTCAACACCGAGCGCTTCCTGGGCCTGGCCCACATCGCCGGCGGCGTCTTGGTCTGGATGCTGGCGTCCATCGAGACGGTCGACCAGTTCCTCTGGTTCAGCTTCTTCTACAGCATCGTGTACTCGCCGACGCTGCCGCTGACCAACTCCCTCGCGCTGAGCCACTGCGACCGTGATCGTGACTTCGGGAAGGTTCGCCTCTGGGGCACCGTCGGCTGGATCGTGGTCGGCATCGCCATCGGCCAATGGCTGCTTCGCATGCACACCCCTGGAGCCGAGGCGCTGGCCGGGCTCGACGCCGCTGCCGCCAAGGCCAAGACCGATGCCGCGCACTATGCCGGCATGGCCGATGCGTTCAAGCTCTCCGGCATCCTCGGCGTGGCCATGGGCCTGTACTGCCTGCTTGCGCTCCCCAGCACGCCGCCGCAGCCGGGCCGCCAGAAGAGCGCGATCCGCGAAGCGATCCAACAGGTTCGCCTGGCGCCGCTGGTCACCCTGTTCATGCTCGCGGTGCCCGTGAGCTGCATCCATCAGTTCTACTTCGTGCACACCAGCGGTTTCGTCGGCGGCCTGCAGGGCGACACGCAGGACGGCTTCAGCAAGGTCGTGAACTCGATCTTCGGTGTTGGTGGCGGTGGCCTGATGACGATCGGCCAGATGAGCGAGATCGCCGTGTTGGCCTTCATTCCCGTGCTCGCAGCGACCTACAGCCGCAAGACGCTCTTGGCGATCGGCTTGGCCGCCTACGCAGCCCGCATGTTCCTGTTCGCCTACGGCCCCGGCATGGCGGCCGGTGCAGGCATGAGCCCGCTGGCCTTCGTGATCCCCGGTGTCGCGCTGCACGGACTCTGCTTCGGCTGCTTCATCTTCGTGGCCTTCATGATCGTCGACGAGGAGACCAGCGGCGACGTGCGCGCGAGCGCCCAGAGCCTCTTCAACCTCGTCATCATCGGGATCGGCATCATCGTCGGCAGCAAGATCGCCAGCGCGGTGTCGGACATCACCAAGGTCGATGGCGTGCAGGACTTCAAGGCCATGTTCAGCGTGCCAATGTGGGGCGCGCTCTTCTGCCTCGTCATGCTGTTGATGTTCTACCTGCCCAAGAGCCCGCGGAAGGCGACAGCCGCCAACTGACCGCGCGGACGCGCGGCGAAGGACCGCTCGGTCGCTCCGGACGAGCGCGGCCACGACCGTGATCGTTCAGACGCTTCGGACAAACGCCGATGGCCGTCTGTCGCGGCCGTCGCGGAAAGGGGGCGCGGCATGCCTCGCGGAGCGAGTTCCGCAGCCTGCGAGGAAAGCTGGCGCGCAGTGCCAGTCAGTGACCACAGGTTGACTGCCGCGCCAGTTTCTGAGCCGGCGAGGACTGTCTGAGCGAACGAGGCATG
>Ga0209617_10000238_pt1 | contig 23342 bp, 23 predicted proteins | sample LakEriepJuly2011_2_FD_187459 | JGI IMG/M metagenome (GOLD analysis project Ga0209617, IMG submission 187459) | Freshwater microbial communities from dead zone in Lake Erie, Canada - CCB epilimnion July 2011 (SPAdes) (version 2) | ecosystem: Environmental > Aquatic > Freshwater > Lentic >...
CCGGGTTTCAAGGAACAACAGGAAATACTGGAGCAACTGGAAGAACTGGGCCGACTGGGTCTCAGGGAGCAACAGGAACTATAGGAGTGACTGGGCCGACTGGGTCTCAAGGACTTAAAGGTAACTAAATTTGTAAGGTCTCTACTATGAAAATAGAGAAAGTTAATTTCTCCCCCTTTTTTATGAAGCAATTAACTTTGGTACTTAATGGTATATTTGTGTACAGATCAGTTTCAAATTTAGTTGCCCTTAAAGGACTGCTAAATTTGAAAGACCTCTGCTATAAAAGTAGCGAAAGTTAATTGCCCCCAAAAAAGAGAGGAGCGATTAACTTAGGTACTTTATGGTATAAAAGGGTCTAAATAATAAGTATTTTACAAATATAATGAATACACATATTCAGGATTTACTTTCTGAAAATTACAAAACTCATACCGACTTAACCAATGGCATTTATGATATACCAAAATTAGATAATACATACACAATTAGATATAAACCATGTGTAACAATAGAATTTAATAAAACAATAGAAGTTCATAGCGAAGACTTTTTTGGTTCAAAATCATTTGTACCTTTAAAAAAAGAATTTTTAGCACCGTTTATTTTACAAGAAGATGAAATCATCATTAAAATTTATCCTAAATACAGGGGAGACGGACTTATACAAGAATGGTACTGTATTTTTTTAACAAATTACGGCCGTTTATTACAAACTGAAAAAATACAGTGTAAAAAAATGGCTACGCAACAAATTTGGCATTATTATGAACATTATAATACAACCCATATTGTTGAAACATATAAACCCGCTATTTTGTCTCTTAACAAATTCAAAATAATAACGTCTGTACAATTATTACAATATAAAATGCCTAGATGGTTTTTTTATACTTTAAAAAGCTCAACTACTGAAGAGTATCAAAAAATAAATATGGAATTCTATAATTTTATTCATAAATCATCCCAAAACAATATATCTACAAAAAAGGGGGGTACCGAATTTAATCAACTTATAAATTCAATTGTAAAAACTTGCAACAAACAGTATGACATAATCAGTGACAGTATTAATAATAAAATAGGTATAATTACAAAAGAAATTGAGAGGAAAAAAGAAATCAATAAATATGCAAACGAAATTTTAGGATATGAATCATCTAAACAAGAATTTACAAATGATGAAATTTTGAATATTATAAAAGAGACTAAACATAATTACAATAAAATTATAGGCGATAATGAGGGTCTGAAATCCCAAAATTTAAATTTACAAACAGAAAATGAGGGTCTGAAATCCCAAAATTTAAATTTACAAACAGAAAATGAGGGTCTGAAATCCCAAAATTTAAATTTACAAACAGAAAATGAGGGTCTGAAATCCCAAAATTTAAATTTACGAACGGTAAATTTAAAACTCAAAAATGAAAATGACGATTATATAAAATATCTGAAAATAGATTAACAGTTATGTGTATTATTTATTGGTATAAATATCCCTAAAATTTTATACTAATAATTGTTTTATCAATAAATTCATACAGTTTAAAACACCTATTAAATGTTCGCTTTCTAAAATTGGTCTTCACCCATTTTACAAGTATTTATAGTAGCAGGAAAACCTACGGGAAGCAATTAACTTTCCGTACTTTCATAGCAGAGGTCGCACAATTTTTGTTACTGACCTGTACAAAATAAAACATATAAAATAGAATATGGACACCCCCCGCTATTCACTAAACGACATTTTTGGCTTATTACGCGAAGCAACTCTGATTCTAGATAAACCTGTCATCGTAATATCTGAAACGGAAGCCGGTGTAGAAACCGAAACCCCAATGTTGTTATCGGAGTATATTGCCATGTCCGTAGCACATGAACTCACAAACGAATCGTCCCGAATGGCGTCCAACACAACTACTGCATCAAAAGCAGATGTAATTGCAGCAATGAAAGCAAATTACTATGAAGAGGTCGCCTATCCTAAATACGAAACATTTGGGATCAGAATGAGAGGTGGATCTAGAACCCCCAAAAATAGTAAGAGAGGCGCAAGAAAGGCACACAAATCTTCTACTATGAAATATCGGCGTTAATTGCCCCCGCTTTTTTGGGAAGAAATTAATTTACGATATTTTCATAAGAGAGGCCCTACGACCGGTATTGGAAGTTTTTATAAATTAATTTATTTGTTCTTTTTAGATTAATTTATTCTAATGTCCGACGGATATTTATACTGCTTTTCAAACATATCTATGCCTGGAATTTTAAAAATAGGGATGACTGAAAGAAGTCCTGAAGATAGATTGAGCGATGCCAATAGCACCGATACGTGGCGACCACCAACCCCATATAAGATTGAATTGGCGAAAAAAGTGCATTTACCTAAACAAAAAGAAAATGCCATTCATAGAGTTTTGGAAAAATATACCGAACGAATTAATCCACGACGTGAATTCTTTCGTTTATCTGTAGAACAAGTTAAAGAATTCTTTGAACTTATGGATGGTGAAAACTGGACTAATGACAAAAAAATAATTAAAATTGATGATAGTCGCGACGAAAGTGTTATTGAAAATAACACTGAGCATGAAAATAATGCGGATATTAAACCTTTGAAGACTTAGATCTGTGTACCATGAAGTACCGAAAGTTAATTGTCCCCGAAAAGAGGGGACAATTAACTTTCGGTACTTTCATAGCAGAGGTCGTACAAATTTAGTCGCCTTTAAGGCCAACTAATTTTGATACTGACATGTAAACTTCAATTGAAAAAATTTTTGTTTTATGTTTTATGTTTTATGTTTTATGTTTTATGTTTTATGTTTTATGTTTTATAAATCAGTAAGGTCAATTAATTCATCGTCTTCGTCGTAGTTATTTGAAACATCGCCACTTGCCTCAACATCTTGTAAAATATTACGACCGAGCCTGGGGACATATTCGTTTTGTTCAGTTTCGTTACAGAAGAAATCGTCAGTGAACTTTTCGCCATCCATTCCGACAAAGGTAAACACGCGGGGATTAATGCGTGTCTTCTTGAGTTTGCCAATATCGGATTCCCCAAACAATCCGACAATATACCCCTTATCGCCACCACCCCTACTTATGCCAATTGTACCCTCTTCATCCGAATCTCCAAGTTCAGTCATTGGGTTTTCCAAAGCAACGACTACAACATCGTTCATATCAATGCGTACCCGGTTTTTCTTGGAGCGAAGGACACCCCGTATGTGGCAACGACGTGTCTTATTGTCCTGACAGAATACATCGCACCATCCATTTCCCAAACGCCTCTCAACCCGCCCCACCAAAAGTGCCTGAAGAGCGGCAATTTCATCCGACTTCAACCCGTTCAACCCCTTTTGCTCACGAATGATTAACACATCCAATAAATCGCAAGCCGCCTCCTTGGCCTTCAATCCGCGTGTAGTATTCTTCTTTGCAGAGAACTTTGGCATTTCAACTGAATTAGATTTCTTTATCTAAAACCTGATAATTCTGATTGATTAAATGTGATTTCAATTTTTTGTCATTTCTGTTTTCTATTTTTACTGCAAAGGTCGTTCAACTAACTGACCGATATTTAGGTAAAATCTAATATAAAATTGAGAATCTAAAGTATTAATACTTTATTTATAATAAATGGACTATTCAAAAAAAACGAAAGATGAACTTATTACACTTTGTAAAGAAAAAAACATAACAGGATATAGTGGGAAAAATAAAAATGATATCATTGCCCTTATAACAGAAAATGTACAAAAACTAAATATAATAGAGGGTCTAGGTCATGGTGATAAACTTAAAATGATTGACTTATTTGCGGGAACCGGCGCATTTACTTACGCATTTGAAAGTACTGGAAAGGTACAATGTGTGTTTGCAAATGATATGTTTCACAGTTCAAAAACTATTTATGATGAAAATTTTAATCATAAATTAACATTGGCCAATTTAAACGATATAAAATTGGAAGATATTCCCCCACATGATATTTTAACAGGTGGTTTCCCTTGTCAGCCATTTAGTATTGCCGGTCGCCAGGAGGGGTTTGATGATGAACGTTCCAATGTATTCTGGAAAATTTTGAAAATCATTGACCATTGCCAACCCAAATGTGTTGTTTTAGAAAATGTCAAAAATCTTGTAGCACATAACAATGGTAAAACATTTGAAGTAATTAAAACAAATTTGACAAATAGAGGGTATCATATACGCTATAAAGTTTTAAATACCGCCAAGATTACGGGTATTCCTCAACACAGAGAAAGGATTTATATTGTCTGTATAAAATCCAAGGATATATTTGATAAATTTACACTTGATTTTCCAGACATTGAAAAAAAGGGTCTTGCTTCATGCTTAGAATCTAATATTGGAGATAAATATTATTATACCGAATCGTCCTCCACGTGGCCTTTAGTTAAACGGGATATTATTAAAAAAGACACCGTTTATCAGTATAGAAGAGTCTATGTTCGTGAAAACAAGAGTGGGGAATGTCCAACTTTGACAGCAAATATGGGGGGTGGAGGCCACAATGTACCGTTAATTTTAGATAACAAAGGGATCCGCAAATTAACGCCACGTGAATGTTTTAATTTTCAGGGATTTCCTGTAACATATAAACTTCCTAAACTTGCCGACAGTAATTTATATAAACTGGCAGGAAACGCCGTTTCGGTTCCAATAGTAACATTTATTGCTCAAAGACTCATTTCATTCATGTAAAACGCCGTTAAAGCCCAAATTTGGTATTCTAACAACAGGTTGTTAGAATACCAGTATGTATCAAATTTAGCCGCCTTTAAGGGCAACTAAATTTGATACCTACTGCTAACTAAATTTGAAGTCAATTATATTCAAAAATTTGTATCTAAAAATGAGCGATACAAAAGAACCAGAAGTGTGTACAACTTGTAATTCGCCACTAGATTGGTATAAAGGTTACTATGGTAAATGGTCAAAGTGTTCAAATCAGTGTGTAAAATGTGAAAAGGGATGCTATAAATTCTGTGAATGCTCAAAACGCATAGTTGAATGTAAAGAATGTAAATTTTGCGACATTCTAATACCATTAAAAAATGAAATTTGTAGTGAATTATTTGATGAGGGTTGTTGTACAATATGTAAAGGGGATTGTTATTATGTGTGCGAAGAATGTAAAAACAACTGTGACACTGAATGTGAATGTCAAATAACATGTATTTCATGTGAAAATAAATTTCCACGCAAGGATTTTATATCAGAAGACAGTGAAAATAGATCACAATCCTATAACTCTCATGGACAAGCCGTCGGTAAAGCTGCACCAATTTGTTGTGATTGTCAATCCCAATGGTGTTGGTGTGACGAAGGCCCTTGTCCTACGCCATGTACTACATGTCGTATGACGTGCGATGAATGTTGTGGATGTGAATGTGAAGAGTGTGGAGAAACAACCGAACAAGGTGGGTGCAAATGCTATAGCGAAGAATATATAAATATGAAGAAGAAGAAAGATAACCGCGATATGAGAAAACGCTTTCAAAATGGGCAAGAAATACGACATAAAATAAAAGATAGAATAATGATTGGAATATATGATGCAACTACAAATCGGATTGTACATAACGACCAAGTATTTGATTCATTGAGCGGATTCGCCAAAGCACATTATGTAATAATAGGTAAAAATAGAAAAACTGTAAACGGGTGGAAAGAGTGCGAATATAAACAGGAAAATAAGTGGTTATCAACTAATTAGACCTGTGTGGATTTTCCGAAAACATAGTTATAAGTGTTTTCGTATTTTCACACGATTCTGTGGCATACCATTTTTTCTTTTTTGGATCCCATTTAGCACCCAGTGCCTTTGCTTCGTCCTTACGTATATAGGGAACCTCCAAATATACCTTATTATATGGACATTGTTCCAGACCAATAGCATTATTTGCTAATTTATCCGCTCCGTCATTTCCTAAAGAATGAATATCTTGTTTTCCTGTGTGTGCCGGAATATACTGGAAACGGACGTTTGGCTTATTTTTATATATTTCATATACTTTACGCACCAATTCTATGTTGGGTATTTGTGTTGCCCAGTTATTTTTATCGCATTTCTCACCATACGTGGTTACAGCACGGATTGCATATTGCGAATCGGAACAAATAACTATTTGTTTATTTAGTTTTATATCCTCATCTATTATATCATATGTGCGAATAATAGCACTAATTTCGGCGGTATTATTCGTTTGTTTTCCCGTGACACATTCTGAAACATTACGTGGGTCATCGGGTCCAAAATATATTCCCATTCCTGCTTTTGCGCGGATGCTTCCATTTTTTGAACAAGAACCGTCTGTATATACATAATAATCGGTTATATCATTGGTATTTATATTTTGCTGTGTTTGTTTTTGTGTTTGTTGTTGTGTTTGTTGTGGTTGCAACTGTTGTGGAACCGAATCTGAATTGGATTTTATAAAATCCTCTGCTTCCAATTCGGTATTAAATTTTTTAAATTTGGCTTTTGTAAAGCCGTTTATTGCTTTTTTACAATCCTCCCATGTTCTATATATACCAGGGGGAGTTCCTTTGGCCACAGCATAAAATGACATTATATTGAATATATTGTCATATATGTATTAATATTCAATTTTATATTTATATTCCTGCCAATTTATACCATTTTGAAGCCGCAGAACTATACGTAAAACGACAAGTTTCTTGTGGTGCAACAACACCAATAACATTACCTGTTGCATCAGTAAACATTATCATTCCATATGCCGCAGCGTATTCCGGTTGTCCAGGGGCGCTTGAATTAAATACACGTAAAGTGCGACCATCCGTAGTTGTCGTAAAAATAGGGCTTGCTATAATATATGGTTTGGATTTTAATCCTCCTGCCAACTGTTTAAGCAATGTAGTAGCATCAACATGAACAACCATTATAAGACCATTTGACATGTCAACATACGCATTTGTAGGTTTTGGTGTATTTGCCGACGCTATCAAAGCCGCACTTAAATCTATAGTACTGTATTCTCCTGCAGTACCGTGTTTGGAAAACCCTACTCCACCCTCCAAAAGATTCAAACGATATATTAATTTCGAAATAGCAGTTAAATTTGTCCAAACTGGCATGGCACTTTCAGGCATTTGTTTATATTAGTTTTAAACATTATTAAAACCCATGACATTACGGCATTCTTTATTTTTATATGATGTTTGTCATACAATCGGGGTAATAACACATTTTTAAAATGGATTAACGAATACGTTAGGCTTTATATCGGTCATTATCAAAATTAGTGGCCCTTAAAGGCGACTAATTTTGAACGACCTCTGCTATGAAAGTATCGAAGTTAATTGCTCTCCTCTTTTTGGGGAGCAATTAACTTCGGTACTTCATGGTATAAACATGTCCAAATTACTTAAATAAATATTATTAATTAATAATAATGTCAGATCAAATCAATATTGTAATTGTACATATAGGATATCGTGAATATCTAAAAACCAATTTAGAAATAACTGGTAAAAAAAATAAAATATACTTAATTGGCGACGATAGTATTAAAATGCTTGGTAATATATCAAATGTTACATTTATAGATATAAACAAATATATTAATTGTGAAAATATTGTCAAATATAAGAAATCATTTACAAATTATAGTTCAAATGGAAAGGACTTTGAATTTATGTGTTTTGCCAGAATTTTTGTTATTAAACTTTTTTTAATAGAATATAATTTAAAACGTATTTTTCATATTGATAGTGACAATATACTTCTTAAAAATATAAATGATTACATTTTTAATGAAGATAACGCTTACTTCTTAAACGCCGATTTTCATAAAAATAGGATGTCAAATAGTGTTCATTGTGGGTTATTATCTATTGATTTTTGTAATAAGTTTGAAGAATTATATAAGGATATATATATAAATAAAAGCAAATTAAATTTAATTCAAGATAAAATCACAGAACACACAGACAACAGTGGTAAATATATCAATGGTGGTATCTGTGATATGACTTTATATTATCTGTTAAATACATTGGGTCTTGTTAAGGTCCAAAATCTTGGTAAACCAACACTTATTGGAGATAAAAAATATGTATTTATGAATAATATAAATAATGGTGAAGGATTTGACAGTAAACAGCAGTACAAATTGGAAAATAATTTAATAAAACTTTTCAAATCAAAAAATATGCACGATATGTTAATATATGATATAATTAATAAAGAGACATATATAGTACTAAATATACATTTTCAAGGCAATGCAAAACGATTGTTAAATTCTGATTTGGCTAATCTAATTATTTTTTGAAACATTTGAAAACATTGATCTACCGGTTAGTAACAAAATTAGTTACCCTTAAAGGGCAACTAATTTTGTACGACCTCTGTTATGAAAGTACCAGGATTAACTTTTAAAAAACATATTTAAAACGATATTTTGTTTTTATAATAAGGACATGTTATTCTTTTTATTCAGTTTAGTCGCCACCGCAGCAATAAATACAACTAATACAAATACTGTTAGTCCAAGTATATCAATCTTTTTAAATGTTTCAAAAAAGGAAACTTTTAGTACTAATCAAATGTTTAGTCCTAATCCTTTACCAACATCTACTAGTAGAGCCGTACCATTTTATAGTTATGTATCAACAAATACAGTGAGTCTTGTACCAAAGAATACAATAAGCCCTGTGCCTGTTATTTACAGTTATATAATAACGGCTACACCTAGTTATTCTATTCTTGAATACGTTCCATCTATCAACACACATACTATTTCAGTATACGTATCTTCAAGTTATAGCCCCAGTGCTTGTGCTAGTCCTACTCTCAGCCCTATTAGGTCGGTTTCTATTAATCCCAATAATGATTTTGATTCTTATTTTCTTTTATATATGGGTATAGGCATTATTGTTTTAGCCTTTATAATAATTTTATGCGTTCACATTATTTGTAAATATTCTAATTATAAACAGGACAATCAAATAATTGCACATACCTTCGTTCATAATCCTGTTGTACATTATGAAACTTCATCTGGTGAAAAATATATAACAGAAAGGGGTATTACATACTATTTTGATGGGGAGAGTAATAAAATAATGGCTCAGGGATGGCGACGGTTTTCGGATACCGATGATATTTGGTATGTTAACAGCATGACTGGCGAATCTTCTTGGGAACCAGTATATCGTAACCATACAATGAAGTACCTAAGTTAATTGCTCCCCAAAGGAGGAGGACCATGAAGTACCGAAGTTAATTGCCCCCTCTTTTTGGGGGAAGCAATTAACTTTCGCTACTTTCATAGCAGAGGTCGTATCAAATTTAGTTGCCCTACAAGGCAACTAAATTTGATACTTACCGGTATTTAAGTCTAGTTGTTATCTATTTCTGACAGACAGTTCTCTTTCATATTTTATCGTACCAGTCGGTACTGACACCTACAATTTTATGTTCATTATAATAGATAACATGCCCAAATATGTACCACCGCATTTGAGACCAGGCTATATTCCCGAAGTACCAAAAACAGTGACTTCTGTTATTGGACGAAAAAGGGGTATTCATTTTAAAAGTGATATAACCGGCTTGCCCTCTCATAATATAAAAACGCGTTTTTTTGATAAAAATGAACCTTTGAAATTGTCACGACAAGTTAATCGCAGTCGTTTATTAAGCAGAAGAACTATAAAATCGGCATTAAAGGGAAAAAGGACTTCTAGAATCAAAGCAAGAAGTGCTGAACCTATGAAACGGCGGAGAACTAGGAGGGTTCATTCAAAATAGCATATACATGCTTATTTTTTACCTAATTTTTATAATTTGGTCGTTGGTTAGCCCCAATACACATTTATACCATAGGCTTCCCTAAACTCCGCTTCAGAGTCAGGAAAGAATGCCTTGACCTGTTCCATAATTTTATCAATACCGATCAGTTTCAAAATTAGTTGCCCTACAAGGCAACTAATTTTGAACGACCGTTGCTACTTCATGATATACGACTATTTTTATTTTAATCCGAAACGTCATTACTTCATGCTATATAAAGCCATAACAATTAGTATCAATAAACAATGGATAAAGAAATTACAGTATTGATAATTATTGGCATACTTACAACATGTATTGTAGGATTAATATCCTATATATGGTATAAACCACTTGATTCATTTCTTGGTAATTTAACTTGGCGACGTGCCGTAAAACATTTTTCACCTGGTTCCGTAGATTTTAAACCTATAGAGGATGCCATTGTAAATGCACCTAGTTCATTTGGCTTACAACCCTATAGGGTTATTATTGTAACTAATCCAGAAGTTAAAAAATCAATGCGTACTGTTTGCTATAATCAAGCGCAAGTAGAAGAGGGTCATGCCGTTTTCGTATTTTGTGTTATAAAAGACGTGGAGAAGCGTATGGAACAATATCTAGAACAAACACAGACTGAGCCTATGCGAATGATGATATCCGGATTTTTAGATGCTTGTCCCGATAAAGTCGCGTGGGCAAAACATCAGGCATATATAGCCCTTGGGTTTGGATTGGCTGCCGCCGCCGAACGTCGAATTCCCAGTTGTCCCATGGAGGGGTTTATTCCTGATAAATTGGCAGAACTATTGGGCTTGGAAAAAGACCTGATTCCCGCCGTTTTATTGGCTGTAGGGGCGGAATCAAAAGAGAAATTAAATCCACGATTTCGTTTTGGAGATATTCTTATAAAGCACGAAGCGAAATAAAAAAGGGAATACCTGTCAGTATCAAATTTAGTTGTACTTTCATGGTAACGGTTATGTTTACGTGGTAGGGGCTTTCAATTCGTAGTTGTCTTTAATCCAATTTCTATCTTCATTATATAGACTACTTAATTCGGGATTTGTATTTTTGTTATATACATATAAGACGTTTATTTTTTTCCATATTGAAAGAGTTCCGTATTTAGCAATCGCTTTTCTTAAAGCAGTGTGGCGCTCCTCTTTTGTTAAATCCATTATTTTAACATAACCGAATTGAGACAGATCGCCTTTTCGTAGGGGGCCTATTTTTCTTAATATGATTTGGGGTTTTCCTTTTTTGGTAATACACGAACCCTTTACTAGGGAACGTTTCCCTTTTTTTGAAAACCGTACATAGGCTTTACGTAGTATTTTGCCAGATCTGCATTTTTTTGTATTTCCTCTTTTAGACTTACCTATACCACGTAAACGTTGTGTCATGCGTTTCAAAACCATTGTTTGAAAATTACTGTATTTTTTTGGGTATGGGGTGACTTTACGAATACATGTTGCAGGAACGCGTGATCCCTTTCGGGTGTAAGATTTGCGAATGATCTCATTTTCATTGCATGGTTCGCGCATTTTATCTGGAGTCACGAATTTATTTTTAAATTTTAGTTGGATTTACGGTGTCGGATTTGATCTTATACCCATGGTTAGATGATGGAATTTATCTGCCGGTTTAAAATGTTCGGCAGTCTAACATTTATCTTCATGTTTATTTGAAAGGTACTCAAATGCGTTATTAGACCCTTGAACATTTAGACCGACGGGCATTTCAAACCGGCACTTAGACCGAAGGTCATTTAAAGTTACAATTTCTTAATTTAATTATAATAATGAACTTTAACGAAATTGTTTATCCGCGAAAAGTATATCAAGATACAATACATAGTAACCCACATTGACGTCATGATAATCGTATATTCCAACCACTGACTGAACGTCAGTTTAGGAACAGATTCAGAGTGGGAGACAGAGTTACAATACGGCTTAAAAATCATAATAGAAAGACGTATATAAGTGGTCTTATTGTAAATATTCTACAATATGATACGGCAGTGGCATGGCTGGATGCGTATAATATTGATAGTGCATTCAATACTATTCCATATACCCGTGCCCTTATTCTTGACCCTTAAACTAATAAGTGCCGGTTTAAAATGCCCGTTGGTCTAAAACGGGCACTTTTACCTTACCACTGCATACAACATCTACTATGAAAGTAGTAAAGTTATATAAAATTGACATCAAATGGACATTTGATGTCAAGACAAATCTATTTATATCTAAAATGAATAATGATTATAATGTAAAATTTGTCAGAATAGACAATCAATCTAACATACAGATTTTAACGAATCTTCATAAAAACAAGATTCGTATTATAGAATATTTTCTACAAAATCGCATATGTACAAATATATATCGTGGTGTCAAAACACATATGGCACTTATTGTACGATATGGGAAAATAATCGCAAGTGCGTGTAATAAATTTGGTAACAGAAGTTTAGGTTGTGGGTATTCAAATAGAACAATTCATGCAGAAAAAAATGTTGTAAAAACTTTGGGAAATATTTATGAACTCCGTGACTGTGACATGTATATTATTCGCACTGGAGTCGGTGTTTCAGATACTACATTTTATGATTCTAAACCGTGTTGTGAATGTGTCAGATTTCTGGAAAAGTGTCGTCGTGAATATGGGCTACGAAATATATATTATACAAGTTCAGGTCAGTATCAAAATTAGTTGCCTTTAAGGGAAACTATTTTTAAACGACCTCTGTTATGAAAAGTACCGAAGTTAATTGCTTCCCTCTTTTTGGGAGAGCAATTAACTTCGGTACTTCATGGTTCATAGCAGAGGTCGTATGACCGGTGCTGACTCCTACTATTATAATAAAAATAATAGATATAAATGCCCCGATTAGTTATTCGTATATTTATTACTTGTATATTTGTGGCTTTTATAACAGTGCTATTTTTCTTTATCGAAAATAAATCCAATGTACCCTCTTATATTGCCATTCCTATTCTTGTTTCCCTACTTACCAAATATGTATTAGGTGATTGGGATAAAGGATTCAAACGCACTATATTTGATATTCCATATTGGATAACTATTTTTAGTCTGAGTTTTGCTATTTGCTATTTATTGACTTGCATACATTCGTCTAAAAATTGATATTAATATCAATATATATATATAATAAAATGATTTCCACAGAACAACCGCCAATTATTAGTAATGAACTTCAAATGATTATGAAAAATTATACAAATGATATAACAGAAATAAAAGAGATTATTCACGAATTATTACCGATCGTTAGAATAAACACACAAACAAATGTTCTAATGAATGAAATTAAAGAGCATCATACATTTAGCGAAGAGTTTCTTATAGATTATAATAAACAAATGGGTAAGGTATTGGATACCTTGAATCATATGCGCAAGGAAATCGCAATTAATAATGAATATATTCGGCGATTAGATAAAACATCTATATTTAATCGTAATTATATTGAACCCGATGATCCTCCAATAAAGCCCATTATACAATATGTTCCAACAGTTCCAGTCGTTATGACTACTGGATTACAAGGGTGTTGGTGTATTCCGTATTAGAATGGTACTTTCATAGCAGAGATAGTACAAATTTAGTTGCCTTTAAGGGCAACTAAATTTGATACTAACCGGTATATTAGATGACAACTAATATATCTATTTATAAAAACGTTTCTTATATTTTTATAATATTTTGCTATCCTTACGGTTGATGTGTGTGTAATTTTTTAGCACGATATTTTCCGGACTTTTTCGGCAATAATCTAAATAAATGGTACGACGAATTCCAACTAAATGCTGTATTGAGTGTTGTGTTAATTATTTTGATAGGATTTATTATTACAAGTTAGTATGAAATTTGGTTGCCCTTAAAAGGTGACTAAATTTCATACCGACCGGTAATAAAATCCTAAAAATTGATTTGAATAAATTTATTTTTTATTAAACAAATAACACATAAAAATGTCTTTTGTCAATATGACAGTTGAAGAGTTTATTAGACGTATAATAACATTTGATACTGTTGATAGTATATTGGATACGTGTGAAAAACAATCAGAAAAGGGGTTTATTTATGAACGACTGTGGGATATATGTATTAAATTTGGTTTCTGTAACCATTTTCAAAATTCCACTTATACACATATGACTGGCAATGTTAATAACGGAACCCTTAAATCATTAACTAGTTATACTCATTATCTCAACGAAAAAGTTGTTAGTGGTAACTCAGGTGGTTGTTCGGATATATCCCTCTTAAATGTCGCCAATAATACATATACTTTTATCAGTTCTAAATACCCCAAGACACACGATGATATAACAAGTCAGAAATCTGTTGATTATTATGATGTATCAAAAATATTGGCTGTCATTCATCATAACAACCACGTTTATTCTAATTTCAATATATATCTACTTGTTCCTGATAAGAAATCTGTCTTGAAAAAGGTTAAAAATGCCAACAAATCAAGTGATTATATTACCAAATATATGGCCGCCGAAAATATCTTAGATAAAAAAGATTTGGATAAATGTTTCCTAGCATTCAAATCGGATATACGAAAACAGATGAACAAAACAACGGATGAAACAACGTATAAAAAAATCAATTACGACGAACTCTATTTATCACCAAAATGTAATTTGAAATTGCGATTTCATCAAGAACTTATTACTCAAAAAACATCGGATCTAATTCATTCTGGTAAGAAGAGTTTCTTGTGGGGGTGTAAATGTAGAAGCGGAAAGACCTATATGATAGGAGGATTGATTCAAAAAGAATTTGATAGAAAGAGAAAACTAAATATTCTAATTATTACACCTGCGCCAACCGAAACTGCCCCTCAATTTACAGATGACCTATTCAATAAATTTAGGGAGTTTGATAAATTCAAAATACACCACATTGAGGGTTCTAAAAATATTAATAATATTATTTTGGGCGATAATAACATATTTGTCGTTTCTAAACAGTTATTACAAAAGTATACCGGTAAAGAGACAATCATGAAAATTAAGAATCTGAAGATAGATATTATTGGTTTTGATGAAAACCATTTTAGTGGAACTACCGAATTATCTAAATCCATATTGGATTCGTATGAGTGGGCCGATTGGACGGTCAAGGTGTATCTGACAGCAACATTCAAGAAACCATTACAGGAATGGGGCATAAGCCAAGAGTGTCAGATGTATTGGGACATTGAAGATGAACAGATATGTAAAAGCATTCTAAATACACAGAGTGAACAAGATATTGATAAATTAAGAAAAAAACATGGTGTTGCCAATGTTGACTCAACAATTAAGCATTTTAGAGATTCTGGGTCATCTAACAATGATATATTCAAACCATATGAAAAAATGCCGGATTTATCTTTAATTACAACAATGTTTGATAGTGAAAGATATGATATAATCAAGAATAAAATTATGGGTAGCAAATATGGGTTCTGTTTTGATGTATTGTTTGCTCTTAATAATCAGAAAACACAATTTCAGTTTGAAGATGATGTGAAGACCGTGTTACGTTTTGTGTCTGGGTCAAATAAAGAAGTGGATTACAAAAATGGGGACAAATCTATGTTTTCAAGAATTGCCAAAATATGTTCAAATAAAGAGAGTCGTGTGCCTTTTACTCAAATATGGTTTCTACCAAGCGACAACATAAATGAGGTTTCTGTTTGTTTAGAAAAATTAATGAAGGAAGATGGTGTTTTGAAAAAATATAATGTGTTGTGTATTAATCGCAAAAACAAAGATATTGCCAAAGATATTAAGGACGAGATTACAAATCAGGAGAAACTAGCAAAGGCGGAGGGAAAATCGGGTTTAATCTTGTTGGCCGGAAATATGCTTACCTTGGGTATTACACTAAACTTGTGTGATGTAGTGATCTTAATGAATAACGCGCTTTCATCAGACAAAGTGTTACAACAAATGTACCGGTGTATGACCGAAGGAACCGATGTTTCTAATAAAAAATTTGGGTTTGTTATTGATCTAAATATTAGCCGTGTAATCAACACTTGTATAAATTATACAATTTACAGTAAGGATAAAAGCATAGAAGATAAAATAAAATATCTAATTGAAAATCACTTAATTAATATTGATTTGGATATGATGGAAAATAAGAAAATAAACAGTGATGCGATTGTCTCAAAGTTGATGGATATTTGGAAATCGGATCCTATCAATAGTTTTAAATCCTTGTTGCGAAATTTGGATAATGACTATGTTGATTTTGACACATCGACGCAGAAATTAATTAACAATTCGTTTTCAAAGTGTTTGAAAGAAGATATGATAAATACTACAATAGAATTAAAAGATATTGGAGACGAATCACAAAAACTGCCTTCCGGAAAAGAGGTGATAGGTGATGGGGAACCTGTGAGTGATGTCATTAACGACGAAGAGATTCAAATTTCGTTTACAAAAGATGTTTTACCATATATAATACCTTTGGCGTGTATCTTAACAATTAAGAATACCAATAAGGATTTTGTGAATATGTTAAATGATATACAGGCAAATCCTGAACTATTGGACATATTTGACGACATGTGTCTAATATGGTGGAATAAGAAGGGGTTGTTGGACATCATTAAAAATATCGTAGCGAAATATTTTGATAGGAATTCTAACACATTTAATATATCTATTAATTTTAAGATGTCGTTACATAGTTTAATAGACAGTCCAAAAGAATTATTGGAATTAATCAATGGGTGTTTGAAACCTAAATTGAAGGAGAAACAGGAAAATGGTGAGGTATTTACTCCTATGTGTGAAGTGAATGAACAGTTGGATAAATTGGACACATACTATACAAAATTACATAAAAAAAGTATATTTGCTGAAAAGGGGTTCAAATGGTTTGATCCTGCTGTTGGAATGGGTAATTTTCTAGTGGCCGTATATTTGCGATTAATGACGGGATTGACTAAAGAAATACCCGATGAAAAAAATAGAAAAAAGCATATTATTGAAAAGATGCTCTACATGTCCGAATTAAACAAAAAGAATTGTTATATGGTGAAACAAATCTTTAATGTAAACAACGAATATAAACTAAACCTACATGAAGGCGACACATTGGAATTAGATATTTGTAAAAAATGGAATTTAAAACAGGATTTAAAAATACACGATTTTGGGTTTGATGTAATTTTGGGTAATCCACCCTTCAATAAGGGTGGCATTCGTTCTCATACTGGAAAACAACTGGGTGAAAAGAACGAAACTATCTGGCCTAAATTTATAGAACAGGCGTTTCAATATCTAAAACATGGCGGTTTTATTGTATTTATCAACCCACTAAGTTGGTTAAAGAAGAGTCATACTTTACACAATGTTATGTTGGAGAAACATATTGTATGGATGAAACTGTGGGATAATTCTCAGGCGAAAAATTGTATGGATGCAGATATACCTACATCGCTGTATATATTACACAACATTGCTAACACTGTGCCTAAAAATACAACTGAAATTATATCTATCATGAAGCGGCGAAATCTAACAACTGTGTCAAATGAGTATTTAAATCATGTATATTCAATACCGTTGGCATATCATAATATATTTAATAAACTTCTTCGTTTTATAGAAACAAAGGGGCTAAAACTTGATTATAACACGAAGACCGTAAAATCCACCGGAACCAAATGTAAGATACCTGCGAATTATAAACAAACGGATATGTGGGCGATTGATACATATACCATAAAAGACGGCTTGATGGTTAAAAAAGCAATAGAAGCACATCCAGATATGGGTAAGCGGAAACTAATTATTGCCAATAAGGCCAGTTTTGCTGGCGCCTTTATAGATGAGGGTGTGTTAAATTTAACAGGCAATCATAAATTTTACATAGTCGGTGATAATTTGGAATTACTACATAAAATGCTAGATTTTAAAATAATGAATGTTATTGGTCACTTTACTAAATACGGGCAAGACTTCTTGGATAGTGAAGCGTTTGTATATATACCTGATATTCGCAAATTAGGAATGGCTCATATTACAGAGAGTGAATTATATAGACTTATTGGATTAACGGATAGTGAGATAAAGACATTTCAGAAATATGTTGAAGGTTAAAGGAGTTGTTTGAATATACCGGTCAGCATCTAATTTAGTTGCCTTTAAGGCAACTAAATTAGGTACCGACATACAGGCAGTTTTTACTATTTGTGTCTAAATAATAGATTGTAATAGATTGTAATAGATTGTATTTGTAAATCCCCGGTTCAATCTGCCGGTGAATATTAGTTTTGTTTTTAAAACTGCGCTATTATTAGAAAATGTCTAAGCCAAAATTTCATATAGGTGACGATGTTATTGTTGGAACGGCAGAAGAGGCGGAAAATTTTTTTGCTAAAAAATTTGATAACTTTGTAGTCGGAAAAATTACCAACATAACAGGTATTGGTTCAGGGATAAAACCATTCCAATATATAATTGGGGATAATAAAGAAGGGTGGTACGAAGATACGATAGTCACAATAAAAAATAGGACGGCATATAATGCAATACTTAATAAAGTTATAGATAATGTAACAGTAAAGATAAATGCTATTAAAACAAAAATAGATAGTTTAACTGCAAAAAAACTTGCGAATAGTGCAATATTAGCAAGAGCAAAAGCAACAAAATTGCCATTGACAGGAGGTCTAAAAGGAAAAAGAACTCTTAAAAAGAGAAAAACAAGAAGCAATAAATAATTTTGTTATAAATCCACGGTAATTTTATAGCAGAGGTCGTACAAATTTAGTTGCCTTGTAGGGGAACTAAATTTGATACTGACCTGCAGAGATAAAAATAAAAGGCATTCAGATATACCGTTAAGTCCGACAGAAGTTAATTGCTCTCCTTTTTTAGAGGAGACCAATTAAATTGGTACTTTCATAGCAGATGTCGTTCAAATTTAGTTGCCTATAAAGGGCAACTAAATTTGATACAGATGGATACATATTTCAAACAGATTTTAAAAAACACGCGTTATATCGACTACTTTTATCCGTATCTATTATATAGAATGCCCGAAGAAACACACGAAAAGAAATTTGAGAAAGTTTATATATTACGTCACAAACTTGATAAGGAAATAGGCTACAACTATTGGAAAAAATATGTCACAAGTGCTTTTTGGTCGCAGATATCTACACCCATTAATTTAACCATTACTTTTCTAACAGCTATTACAACCGCCCAATCCCAAACGGAAGGCCTTCTTTCTCATTCCGTATATTCTCAGATAGCCATAGCAAGTCTTGTGATTACAACACTAAATACATTTTTTCGCCCCCATACACAATATGCTTCTAATACAGAATATCTTTCCAAATGGAAAGAACTAGGAATAGAGTTTGAAAAAGAATATTTTAATCGTATGGAAGATGAAAGTATAGAAATATATGAATCAAAAATAGGAAAATATCAAAAACTACAAGAAAAAGTAGATGATTTACGAAAGTCAGAAGGAACAGAAATGATTAATTTTTTAACTGATTTTATTTATTTTATTTGTTACAGAACATGTCTTCGAAGATACAAACGGTGGCTTGATGTTGATAGGCGAATTATAACGGAATCTAGACTAGAAATACAGAATAAAGAAATAGATAAAAATAAATTAATACTAGAAAAAGAAAGAATAACGGAAAAAATAAATCAAGAACATCGTATTGAAATAGCAAAACTCAAAAAAAAGGAAGAAAATATATTATCCAAAATAGAGGAAACGAATATAATAATTGACCCTGAAAAACTTAGAATAATCGCCGGTTTGAAATGATGCTCGGTCTAAGAGTCTACTATGAAGTAGCAGAGATTTATCAAATTTAGTTGCCCTTAAAGGCAACTAAATTTGATACTGAACCGTTACGGTGTCTCCTATAAAAATAATACATAATTGAATACATAATGTTCTTTTTAAATTTACGCCCAGTTAACCATGTTCCAGTTGCCGGTTGAAAAGCGGGTGGTTTAGGTTCTCCTTTTTAATGTTTAACTTTTTCAGTAGGTACACCATTATAAATCGAACTAAAATTTTCAGGTTTATTCGCATATTTTGTTGCAAGAGCCAATAATGGTCCTTCCGCATTAGCCCGTCCTATTCGCAACCTCTACGGTTAATTTAGAAATTCATCGGGTGTTATTTTATTGAATAAATCTGAAGGATCCATATTGGCGCGTTTGGCTAAATATGTTATACAGTTTTGCTAATTTTTCTTAATTCCTGCCGAAGCCCCTCCTATTTTGTCTATTATCATTTTACATATGCCGAAAGACCACACATCTTTGCTGTCAGAAAATCCACCTTTCTTAACAGAACGTGTTTTATTCCTTTTTACCTACTAGTTTTAAGTGTAAACATTTTCCTATTTATATGCACTTGTTTAATTTTAGTTAACATGAATTACCTGGAAGATTCAAATTTAGTTGCCCTTTAAGGGCAACTAAATTTGAACGACCTCTGCTATGAAAGTACCTTGATTTGCAGGAGTTATAACATGTTTATGATTTTTATTATCTAAAATTGAATTTATAATTATTTGATTCGTAAAAGTAAAAAATGTCTCAAGAGAAAGTACAAAAAGGGGTTCCAGATTGGACTAGAATAACCTTTCCTTGTGATATTAGAACAACATACAAAAATCAGGTATTTACTGGTATTTTAATAGCCCCCAATTTAATTCGCACACAAGAGGATGGAAATACAGTAGAAGTTACTATGAACACATTTGTTCATATTCCACGCAAAGGCATTACAAAAAACGCGCCAAATGCATGGGATAGCATTGAATATAAATCTGGAAATACCTGGAAATATATTGATGATATTCGTATTCCAATAAATGAACAATCATCTACTTCTAAAAATATGTTGGCTCCTGCACCAACACAAGTAATATCAGAACCTGTTCAAGACACAACACAACAAAAGCGAATACCTGATTGGTCAAAGATAACATTTCCCTCCGAAATTCGTGTGCGTCGAATGGATGAAACAAATACAGGAACACTCATAAATGCCAATGAAGTTCAAATACAAAATGACGGACAAATACAGACGATTACACTTTATACTTTCGCCCGTATGCTACGCAAAAAGGCAAAAGAACGTGGCGATATTAAAACGGACAGTGTTAATATTTGGGACGTTATTGAATATAAATCAGATAATGAATGGAGATGGCTTGATGAAATTCGCAAAAACACGGAAACTCTGGCAAATGAGATTATAGAGTCTGTACCATTTGTAGATTCTAAACAAGAGGTGAAGAAACCTCAATCTGACGTGGTTCCTAAACAACAGGCGAAGAAACCAAAATCGGACGTGGTTCCTAAACAAGAGGTAAAAAAACCAAAATCGGATTCGCTTCATGAAGAAGAGATGAAGAAACCAAAATCAGCCATGGTTCCTGAAGAAGAGATGAAGAAACCAAAATCAGCCATGGTTCCTGAAGAAGACATGAAGAAACCAAAATCAGCCATGCTTCCTGAAGAAGAGATGAAGAAACCTCAATTAGTCGTTGAGAAAGAAAAGAAATACAAAAAAGAGACTATACCAAAAAATGTCAGAGATCTCTGTTGGTACACTTGGATTGGAAATAACATCGCTTCTGCTAAATGTGTTTGTTGCGAACGTATTGAAATCCGCATGAATAATTTTGAATGTGGTCACGTGATTGCCGAATCAAAAGGAGGAACAATATCTGTAGAGAATTTACGTCCCATTTGTTCAGCGTGTAATAAATCCATGGGTTCAGAAAATCTAGCAGATTTCAAACGACGTTGTGGATTTGGTTCACTTTTAGTTGTACCCCCACCTATAAACGATCCTTCACCAATAAAAGTTCCTCAACCAGATAACAATACAGAGCCATTAAGTCGTCGTCGTAGAGAACTTCCTCCTCAAATTCAACGTAGAGTATGGAATGAACACATTGGTAAAGATGTTGCAAATGCTAAATGTACTTGTTGTAAAGAGGAAAATATTAATTATAACTCTTTCTTTGTGGGGTTTGTCAAAGATTCTCATGAGGGTGGGACACTTCTAACAGATAATCTACGTCCCATATGCTCTTCTTGTGATAGTTCAATAGGCACAATGTCTATCAATGAATACGCGTATACCTATTTTGGTTGGAGAATACAATGATTTTATTCCACGCCATAAAGTAGCAGAGGTCGTTTACAAATTTAGTTGCTCTTAAGGGCAACTAAATTAGGTACTGACCGGTAAGTTGTTAATTGCCCCCTCTTTTTTTGGGGGGATAATTAACTTCGGTACTTCATGGTACTGACCGGGTACTTCATGGTGCAGGACATTCAAAATCAATGGTTTGTAATAGAAAAATTAAAATCTATCTCATTGATTTATTATGTTTAGATACTATAAATTTAGTTGCCTTTAAAGGCAACTAAATTTATACGACCTGTATATTATATGGGAGAATAAATTGTTATGACATTCGTTTAACAAGACGAATACTACCTGGTAATGGAGTTGTTAATGATTTTATCATTAATGAATTATATAGACAATACGGATAATCTTTATATCTCACCCTATGTTTGCGTTGGCAAATAGAATATTGTTCTTGTAGTGTATTTTCTATTTTCTCATTCGTGTTTTGTTTTTCTGCACAAGTTGTAATAGCATTCATATTTGTATATATATTTATTTATTATAATAATTTCAACATTTTACATTATTGATTAATTAAATTAATATAATCCGTTTTTTCATCTCCATATAGTTCTTTATTTTTGAGTTCTAAAAAATCCCGTTTAATATAAATTCCTTGACCTTTACTACCAAATCCGTAGGGATTTACTAAAGGAAATGTTACATCGGATTTAAAATAGCCAAGTGTATTAAATGCCACACAATGATCCGTAATTCCAGCTAAAAACATCATATCTTCTTTAGTACGATTCGGTTCATTACGAATATCAGAATACATACTGTCCCTATTTGGAATAAATACCCAACCAGATTCCTCCGTTACTATACTATTAAAATCAAATGCTTCTGTTTCCTTTTGTATATCACTATCTACTGTTGATTTGAGATTTCTCACCCATTCCGAATAAACAATATGTGGTTGATAATTTATACATTTCAACGGTCTTACTATTTTTATCAAATAATCTATACCATGTTTTATTCCATGAACACCTATGTAATTCAATATTCGTTCTGCCCCTCTTTTTGTTATTATATAACCAAAAAATCCTCCAATATATTTATTCTTATCAAGATCTATGATATGTTTATCAGGTTCTATTTCATTACGATGGTTGTCGTCATGTGCATGATACCCCAAGAATAAAATATCCGCCACTGTATTATTTTGCATAAAAGTGGATGCATCCGCCAATTTCTTATGAAAATTATCGCAGAATCTTATATCATCTTCAAAAATCATGTAGTATTTATTATA
>Ga0209617_10000239_pt1 | contig 23333 bp, 11 predicted proteins | sample LakEriepJuly2011_2_FD_187459 | JGI IMG/M metagenome (GOLD analysis project Ga0209617, IMG submission 187459) | Freshwater microbial communities from dead zone in Lake Erie, Canada - CCB epilimnion July 2011 (SPAdes) (version 2) | ecosystem: Environmental > Aquatic > Freshwater > Lentic >...
GGAGCAACGGAGAGAGCGACGCCCGCCGCGAGCAGGAGGCAGCGGAGTGCGCCGCTGAGGCGGGGGCAAGGTTGGGGCGGCATGGAGGGGCTGAGATCGGGCCGGGGCGTTTACTTTTCCGCCTTCTTTTTCTTCCGGTTCTTCCCCGCGGGCTCGTCGGATTTCTTATAGCGCTTGCCGACGCCGTCCATCGGCTCGGCCATCTGGTCGAGCCAGGTGTCGTAGAGCTTGGTCAGCTCGGCGACCTTGGCGGCTTCCTGCGGCGCAAGGTCGGTCGTCTCGGCCGGATCCTTCGCGAGGTTGAAGAGCTCGACCTTCGGCTGGCTGCGCTGCTGGACGAGTTTCCAGTCGCCCGAGCGGACAGCAAAACCGCCCGCTTCGCCGCCTTCGCTCCAGTAGAACGTATCGATGTGCCGCGACGATTTCCCGGTGAGCAGCGGCAACAGGCTTTTGCCGTCGAGTGGTTTTTCGGTCGGCAAGGCGACGCCGGCGGCCGCCAACGCCGTCGGCAGAATGTCGAGCGAGCTGATCGGGGTATCGAAGGTGCGACCGCCCTTGAAGGCCGCAGGCCATGATACGATGAACGGCGTGCGGATGCCGCCCTCGTAGTTTTGCTGCTTGGCGCCGCGGAGCGGGGTGTTCACCGCGCTCATCGCCTTGGAGCCGCCGTTGTCGGTGAGAAAAACGAGCAGAGTGTTTTCCCAGAGACCTTCTTTTTTGAGCGTATCCACGACCCGCCCGACGCCGAGGTCGAGGTGATGAAGCATCGCCATCAAAATGGCGCGCGCCTCGGTGATTTCGGGAAACTGCTTTTTGAAACGGGCGATATCGGCGGCGGGGGCCTGCGCGGGGGAGTGAACCGCGTTGTAGGCGAGATGAACATAAAAGGGCTGCGCCTTGTGCTTTCGGATGAAGCCGACGGTTTCATCGGTGAGCCGCGTGGTGAGGTAGCCTTCGTCCTTGATGGGTTGGCCGTTCCGATACATCGGCGAGCCCTCGATATCGTCGAGCTTGAGGTAGTCGTGCGCGCCGCGACCGAGGAAACCATACCACTCGTCGAAGCCGCGGCCGACGGGACTTTGCTCGACCGTGAGTCCGAGGTGCCATTTGCCAAACGCGCCGCTGACATAGCCGGCGGGCTTCAGGAATTTAGGAAAAATGATTTCCGTCTGCGCAATGCCGCGCCCGCCTTCACCGGCGGTGTAGACGCCCGCGCGTTGCTGGTAGCGGCCCGTGAGCAGGCCTGCGCGCGTAGGCGAGCAGACGTTGCCCGTGATGTAGCCTTGGGAAAACCACACGCTCTCTCGCGCCAGGGCATCGAGGTGCGGCGTGGAGACTTCCTTCGGGTGCTGCGGATTGAAGCTGATGTCGGCGTAGCCTTGGTCGTCGGTAAGAATGACCACGATGTTGGGCGGGCGGGCGGTCACGGCGGTCCCGATGGCGAGAACCGAGGCGAATCTGGCGAGCACGGCGGCGGCCAGGGCGAGCATAGCCTGCAGGGCGGTGCAACGGGTAATCGGGCAGCGTGACCTCATAGGGCAAGGAAACGGAGGCTGTGGCGGACTTCGCTGCGGGATGGCATCCCGACTCAAAATCTCAGGCCGGCGGAGAGTTCATACGTCCGAGGGGTCTGATAAATCCGCTGGAGGATGTGGGCCCCGCCGCTCCCGTTGTCCACGGCGCTGGCGGGTGAAGCCTCGTCGTCGTCCAGAATATTTCGCACGCGAAGCGAGACGGTCCAATTCGTGTTCTGCCCCCGTAGTCGCTGCCGCCACGCATAGCTCACGAAGGCGTCGGTGACCAAGGAGTCTTTACCACTGAAGGCGTTCTTCACATCGAAGGTCCCCGCTCGTTCCGGGTAGCCGATCGTGGGAGCCTCGCGCCAGCGCGCACTCGCACCGACGCGCGTGCCTTTGAGCGGCCCCTGATCAAAGGCGTAGCTCCCGACAACATTCACCAGCCAATTGGTGCCCCGCAGCCGGGGGCCGCCGACCTGGGCCTCATGGTAGTTCAACCGGCGCTCGATGCCCGTGATGTAATCGCCGATGGTGCGCGTCGCGTTGAACGTGGGGTTGGCGATGACCGACCGGATCGCGGCGTCGTCGCGGACGGGTTTGACGTATTGCTCATACCACGGGCGCGTGAAGTTGTAGGTGCTGTTCAACTTCGAGTCGTTGTAGGAGACATTGAGCATGACGCGCAGTTGTTTGGTGGGATTGAGCGTCGCCTCGATTTCGTAGCCCTCCGTCAAATCCGATTCCACGTCCGACCAGAGCCCGTTACCGGGGTAATCGGCGAAACGACGGGCCCCGGCGACCTTGCTGCCAAAGCCATTGAGGACCATGCCTTCGAGGTATCGTTCGACGTAACCGTTTTGCCGCGCCATCTCGACGCCGATCGCTCCATCCCGGAGCGGGTTCGAGACCCGGTTCGTGAGCTCGTTGTTGAAGTAATTGAGCTTCAGAATCACGCGGTCATCAAAGAGGAAGCTGCGTAACCCGAGATCGTAGCCCCGGCCTTCTTGATTGGGCAGCGTCCGGTTGAAAATATCGTAGTTGGTGCCGCCCGCGCCGACCGTGTTCGTGGCCGTATTGGCGAAGGCATCGAGCCATTTCGTGACTTTGACCACGGCGCCATAGTTGGTGTTGGTGACCGATGACTTGGTCTCTGGGGCAAAAGCACCTTGGCCCTTGCCTAGGAAAAGTCGGGTAACGGGGTTCGTCGCGAAAACAAAGTTCTTGGAGCTGAGATCATCGCGGCGGAGGCCGCCGGTGAGAATCAAGCGACGAGAAAACAGCTCCCATTGGCCAATCGCCGCGTAGGACTTGGTCTTCTCGGGCGCGTAAACGGGATTCAGGCGATTCGCAAAGGCCGACGAAACGGTCGGGAAGACACTGCCTGGAACGGCAGGGTTTCCCGTCTGCGTGATCCGCGCCTGGCTCGGGAGAAACGCGGGGAACGACACCGGTTGCCCCGGCGTAAGATAGTAGCGCCGGCGGATCTGATTTTGCGTGTCCGCGAGCACACCCGTAGCCAGCACCGAGTTCGTCGTCAGCTCCTCCGGCTGCTGAAAATAGCTGTCGAGATGCCGGTAGTAATGAAAAGCCACCGCCGTGAATTTGCCGAGGTCGAGCCCCTTGACCGGCTCGATCCGGCTCAGATCGAACTGGCGGGTGAGCGTCGCCCGATACTGTTTCAACGTTGTGCTACGATTTTGCAGAGTGGCGTTGGACTCGACATAAGGCGTCCCGAAATAGGGGTTGAGCGGCTTGGTGGGGTCGGGGTTGTTCACCGCCAACTGGGCGGGCAGATAATAATTGTTGTCGATAAAGACCTCGTAATCGCCGCGCGAGACTGGCTGCCAATCCTCGTCCTCCGCGGTCTCGTAGGCGCCGGCCAGTTCGACAAAGGTTTTTTCTAGAATCTGCTGCTGCCACGAAGCCGAGAATTTATCGTAGGTCGTATCAAAATAGTCCGACGGACCGGAGACGACGGTGGCCAACGGAAAGCCCACTCCGGGCACGCGGGTCGCACTGGAGATACTGGTCTGGCCTTGAGTCAGGCCGTTGACGAAGGCCTCCGAGCCTCGGGATTTAAAGTTCCAGTTCTGCACGCCCAACTGCGGGGCGTTCATGATGTAGACGAGATAATTTGTGGTCGAAAAACCTTGGGAGACCCCAGTGATGAGATTGCGGGCGGCATTGCGGGCGGCGGTGGTGCCGGATTGGACCAAGGCCAAGTCGATCGTATTCGCTTTTTGCAGCGGAGTCCGGGGGTCGTTCAACCACGCCGAGACGCTGTCATAGGCCTGATAGGGCCGGGGGTTCAGTTCGTCGATTCGGCCGGTCTCCGCGTTGAGATTGATCGTCGCGCCCTTGAAAGGTTGGAGCGTGAAATTCAGGTAAGCCGAGTTGCGCCGCATATACTGAAACTCACGCGGCGTGCGTTGATCGGTGGACAATGCGGCGAAGCGCAGGGCCAGTTTTTTAGGAACGATGATCCGGTTGATATCCAAGCTGACGCGCCTCGAGCCTTCCGAGTCGAAGCGAAGATCCAAGCTGTGACTGTTGGCGTTGAAGCGTCCGAGCTTGTGGGTCGCATCGAGCCCACCGCCCACCGAGCCGAGACCAAAGAGCAGGGAATTGGGCCCACGACTTTGGGTCACCGTCTCAGTGTTGAAATTATCCACTTTAATCCGACTGGTGAAAAAGTTGTTGGTCAGCGACGACGAGCGAAAGCCACGCACGGTGAAAGGCGTGCCCGTGCGCGAGGAAACGGATTCCGGATCGGAGGTGTCGCCTTTGAACGCCTGCGTGCTCGGCAGAAACTCGAGGGCCTCCTCGTAGTTTACCGCGCCGATATCCCGCATGAATTCCTCGGTGAGGATGGTGATCGGGTTGGCCAAGTCGCGCACCTGAGACTTCAGCTGAGTCCCTGAAAGCGTCTCCGAGGCGTAATACCCTTTGTTGGCATCGGTGCTGACCACGAAGGGGTTTAGGATGACCGCGGCGTCGTCCGCCGTAGAAGCGGCGGAGGTCGCCGACGGAGCGACCGATTGGGCGAGCGCGGTTCCGACGAGGAACGACAGAGTCAGGGCAAGGTAGGGGGTTTTCATTTTCGAACGGGTTAGCGGGTTTGATTAGGCACACCGAATCCGCGAGGCGGTGACGTGATTTCCAAACTGGAGCGCAACGTTTTTCGTCACCGTTGACCATCCCTTTTTCGGGGACGGCGTTCCACTCGGCCGGCTGGAACCGCCCACACTTGCGGCGCACTTTGAAGCGGCACGACACCTTCGGCGCAACGGCGCGCGTTGCCCGAGAATGAAAACGTTGCCTCTTTTCTTTCTGCTTTTTCCTTCCGCTCAGGAGGCCGATGGCACCGCCCCTGTTGCAACTTTTCGCCCAGCCCTGAGATCACCGATGGATCGCGCTTCGATCTTTGATCCGTGATCTTCGCACACGCCCTCGACCTCGCCCTTTCTCGCCTCTTGATTAAATCGAGGACTAGCAGACAACAAATCTACCCCTTCGGCCCACCCGCCCAACTCCAAAAAACGGACCCCGCTCGCGCTTTGCCCAACGGAACAATTCAATCCCATGTCTCTCCCGCTCTCCCTCTCTCTTTCGCTCCTTCTCGCCTTCTCTCCATCGCTCCTTTTCTCGGCCTCCGCTGCCGCCTCGGCCGCAGCTCCCCGCCCGCCGAACGTCATCGTTATCTTCTGCGACGATCTCGGCTACGGCGATGTCGGCGTGTTCGGCGCCAAGGGCTATGCGACGCCGCACCTTGACCGCCTTGCGCGCGACGGCGCGATGTTCACCGGTTTCCACGTCTCACAACCCGTCTGCTCCGCGTCACGCGCCGCGCTGCTCACCGGCTGCTACTCCAACCGCCTCGGCATTCATGGCGCACTCAACCCCAAGGCCACCCACGGCCTCAACGCCGCCGAGACCACGCTCGCCGAACTCTTCAAGTCGCGCGGCTACGCGACCGGCATGGCGGGCAAGTGGCACCTCGGCCACCATGCCCCGTTTCTCCCGAATCGCCATGGCTTCGACGAATTTCTCGGTATACCCTACTCCAACGACATGTGGCCCTACCACCCCGAGGCCAAGTCCGGCACCTATCCGCCGCTCCCGCTGTTCGAAAACGGCCGCGTGATCGACCCCGCCGTCACGCCCGCCGCGATGGACGACTTCACCGCCCGCTTCACCGCGCGCGCCGTCTCTTTCATCGAACGTAACCGCGCCACGCCCTTCTTCTTCTACCTCGCCCACCCGATGCCGCACGTGCCGCTCGCCGTGAGCGCGAAGTTCAAGGGTAAATCCGGCGCCGGCCTTTTTGGCGACGTGATGCTCGAACTCGATTGGTCCGTCGGCGAAATCCTCCGCGCCCTCGAGACCCACGGGCTCGAACGCGACACGCTCGTAATCTTCACCAGCGACAACGGGCCGTGGCTGAGCTACGGCGACCACGCGGGCAGCGCCGGCCCGTTCCGCGAGGGCAAGGGCACCGCTTGGGAAGGCGGCACCCGCGTCCCCTGCCTGATGCGCTGGCCCGGAAAAATCCCCGCCGGCACCCGGAGCGACGCCACCTTCATGACGATCGACTTGTTCCCCACGCTCGCCCGCCTGATCGACGCGCCGCTTCCCGCGCTCCCCATCGACGGTCGCGATGTCTGGCCGCTCATCGTCGGCCGCCCCGGTGCCGTCAGTCCCCACGAGGGTTACGCCACTTGGTTCAAGCAAAACGAACTTCAGTCCGTCCTGTCCGCCGACGGCCGCTGGAAACTCGTCCTCTCCCACCACTACCGCACCCTCGGCGGCCGCCCCGGCGGCCGCGACGGCCAACCCGCAAAATACGAAAACGCCTCCCTCCCCGCGCCCGCCCTTTTCGACCTTACCCGCGATCCCGGCGAGACCACCGATGTCACCGCCGTCCACCCCGAGATCGTTCAACGCCTCCAAACTTTCGCCGAAAAATGCCGCGCCGACCTCGGCGATTCGCTCACCGGCCGCACCGGCACCGGCCTCCGCGAACCCGGCCGGCTAAAACCGTAATTTCCCCTTAATTTCAGTCCAAGCGTAGTCATCCTCCTTAAGTTTCCATCCCGTTCATTGTCTCTTTCACCGGCCTTCGGTCCTTCACTTCGTTCACTCCTCATCGCTGGAGCCGTCTGGAAGTTTCGCGACGCCGAAATTTGACGACGCTCCTTTCTTTATCCGGCCCGGGCCACGCCCCACGGCGAGAACGTCACCACTACCGTGAGCCAGACGATCGCCAGCACCACGAGCGTGAGCCGATATTTGCGGCGCTCGCCTGGACTCATCGAGTTTGCCGCGGCCGCAGCCGTAAGATCCGCCACTTCGTTCGCACCGGGATTCGCACCGCCGCTACGGCTGACCAGCGCCATCGTCGCCGCGCAGACCAGCGTGATCACAAAGCCGCAGTTCAACGCACTGCGGAGGTAGCGCGGGAGCTGCGCGACGACATCAGGCTGGCCGAGCGCCCAAAACGTCAACGCCCCGAGCACCGTGCCCACCGTCAGCGTGGCCACGGCACCACGCGGCGTCGCCCGGCGAGTGAAGATGCCCGCTACGACACACACGAAAACGGGCGGCGCGAGCAGCGACCAAATTTGCACGAGATAACCGTAGACGCCCTTGAATTGCTTGATCCCTGGCGCGAGCACCGCACACAGCACCAACACCAACACCATAATGCCGCGGCCCATCCGCACGCGCGCCGGCTCGGACAATTTCGGCGCGAAGCGCAGCACAAAATCATAGGATACCATCGACGCCGCCGCTGAAAGACCCGCCGCCACCGTGCCAAGGATCGCTGCGAGCAATCCCGCCAACACCAGGCCCGCGAGCCCCGCCGGCACATAGGTCGACACCAACCGGGCATAAACTTGGTCGGCCTGCGCCAGCCCGGGAATCAGTTTCGCCGCAATCACACCCGGCGCCGCGATGATGAAGAGCGCAAGAATCTTCAGAAACGCCGCGAACAACGCGCCCATCTTCGAATGATAGACACTCCGCGCCGCCAGTGCTCGCTGCACGTAGTCGTGATCCGTGCAGTGCCCATGCACCGCGAGCACCAGTCCGCCCGTGATCATCGGCAGCCACCCAAACGCGTGATCCCACGGCAGCACCACGGTCCACAGGCTGTTGCCCGCTCCACCGGTGGTCGACAACACCCCGGCCCATCCGCCCGCTGCCGATAGCGTCAGGAAAAACGTAATCGCTCCGCCCGCCACCAGCAGCGCGACCTGCAAGAGATCCGTCCACAGCACCGAACGCAGCCCGCCAAATATCGTGTAGGTGCCCGCCGCCACCGCGATCGCCGCCACCGCTAGGTTGAATTCCAGCGTCGAGGCCAGTCCCATCAGGTCCGTCAACACGGTCGCGCCTGCATAAAGCGCACTCGCGATGCTCGCCGCCAAAATCATCACAATATTGATCGCAGAAACAAACATCCGCGTGCCCGGGCTGTAACGGCGTTCGAAAAACTCCGGCGCCGTGCGCAGTTTCAACGATAAATAAACGTCCACGAAAAACACCGCGAGGAGCGCAAAGCACGATGCCCCGACCAGCTGAAACGCTCCCGCCGCCAACCCGATCGTGTAGGCGAGACCCGCCTGACCAACAAATTGCTGACTCGAAATGTTCGCCGAAAACATCGATGCCCCGACCATCGGCCACGTCGCCTCGCGGTCCGCGAGGAAGAGCGCCTCCGCGCTCCGGATTTTTTTACGCCCAAACCACAGTCCAAGCGCAATCGTCAGTAAAAAATAGGCTCCCACAATGACACCGTCGAGGGGAGTGATCCGAAGCGCATTCATGTAATCATAGATTGAACCGTCCCGAACCAGCGGTCACCCGCTTTCGCCTGCCACGTTTGCAGTATGGCGCGCAGTTCCGCGATGCGCGCCACCCTGCTGGGTTCAGCCGCCAGATCGCAGCACTCGTCCGGATCCGTCGCCAAGTCGAACAGCTGCACTCGCTCCGCTCCGTCGACCCGGTAGGCAATCAACTTCCATCTCCCGTCCGTCACCATGCGCTGGACGTCCATGTAGACGGAGCACACCCACGGCCGCCCGCCACCGTTGCCCACCATCGCCGCCAAGAGATTCCGGCTGTCAAGTCCCGCCGGCACCGTCACGCCCGCAAGTTCGCACAGCGTCGCGTAAAGATCGAGCGGTTGCATCAACGCATCACAGCGATGCGCCGCCGGCACGCCCGGCCCCGCCACGATCAGCGGCACGCGAACACTGTGGTCATAGAGATTCTGTTTCCCCAGCAGGCCATGACTACCCAACGCGAGTCCGTGGTCGGATACATAAACCACCAACGTATTCTCCTCCTGACCGGTCTCACGCAGCGCGGTGAGCACGCGCCCGATGCACGCATCGTGATGTGAAATCATCCCGTAATAGTCCGCGAGGTGTTCGCGCACGACGTCGGGCGAAAGCGGCCTCGGCGCCAACCGCTCGTCGCGCACCTCGAGCTCGCCGTTATCAAACCCATGGTCGGGTCGGAAGTTCTTCGGCAGCGGAATCTGCGCCGTATCGTAACGCGCGCGAAATTCCGCGGGCGGCGTCCGCGGATCGTGCGGCGAGGTCAGCGCGACCCACGCAAAAAACGGCCGGGCCCGCGCGCGCGCGCGCACAAATTTCTCCGCCGCGCCGCAGAAAATCTCCGAAGAAAATCCGTCGCCCACCCGCGCGGGCTCGCCGCGCCGAATTTCCTCCACGTCCCGCACCGGCACCGCCGTGTGATCGCACATCCCCCCGTGAAAAATCTCCCGTCCCTGCTCGAACGACCGCAGCAGCGCCGGCAGGTCGTTGTGCCATTTGCCCGTGACGAACGTCTCGTAGCCCGCCGCCCGCAGTCGCTCCGGCAGCGTGCACGCGCCGGCCGGCAGTCGGACTTCAAAGATCGGCCCCTCATCGAGCTTCGGCTCGGCATCGGCGCGAAACACCCCGTTGCCCGTCAACAAGCACGCTCGGGAAGGCGCGCACACCGCCGGCATCAGGCTGCCCTGAATCGTCGCACGGGTGAACGTCGTGCCACGCCGCACGAGGCCGTCCAATACCGGCGTTTTCACCGTCGCATGCCCCAGCGCGCCGATGGCATCCGCTCGGTGATCGTCGACGAGGACGAAGAGGATGTTGGGGTGGGAAAGGCCGGCGCCAAGGGGCATGCGGCCAAGGTGTGTCGCGCCTTGCGGTGCAAAACAAGTCCGCGTCTACTGAATCGCTTAAGTGAACACCCCGACCGCCACGACCCTCAAACACATCGCTGAGCACCTCGGCCTCAGCGTCGCCGCCGTATCGATGGCGTTGCGCGACCACGCCTCGCTTCCCACTGCCACGATCGCCCGGGTGAAGCGCGCAGCGCTCAAGCTCCGCTACACGCCCAACTCCGCCGGCAGCGCGCTCGCCGCCCACCGCCAGCAATTGCGCGTGCGCCGCGATTTTTCCGTGATCGCCCTCGTCTCCAATTGGCCGGCGAGAGACGATTGGTTGCAGCGCCCAAGTGCCCAGCGTCTGCTCGCCGGCGCCACGGCCCGCGCCCGCGCCTACGGCTATGAGCTGCAACATCACTGGGCTCGGGAGGATGGCATGACGCCGGCGCGCTTCAGCCGGGTCCTCGCCTCCCGCGGAATTCGCGGCCTCATCCTCGCGCCCCTCGATCACCCCGACAGTCGTCTCGACCTCACGTGGGAAAACTTCTCCTCGGTCACCATCGAGCGACCGGTCCGCTACGCCCACTTCCATCACATCGTGCCCAACTACTCCGCCGATCTGCGCCTCGCGTGGGCCCGCCTGCGCGAGCGCGGCTATTTGCGCATCGGACTCGTGATCGATGCCGGACTGGCCGAGCGCGTGGCCCACCAGTGGGAAGCGGCCCACGCGTTCGAGCAGACCCGTTCCGCCCGGCCGGGAGCCGTCGTCCCCACGCTGGTGGTCGACGGCACCGACGCGCCCGGAGCCATTGGCGACTGGCTGCGCCAGCACGACCCGGACGCGGTGATCAGTCGCTGCAACGAGGTGTTGGCGGCAGCGGCCGCGTTGAAACGGCGCATCCCCCGCGACCTCGGCTACGCCAGTCTCAATGTCGTGGACGACGCGCCGGGCGTCAGCGGCATTCTGCAGCACCGCGATGTGATGGGCGCCACCGCCGTGGACGTGCTGCACAGCCTGCTCCACCGCAACCACCGCGGCCCACACGAAATCGCGCAGGGCACCCAGATCGACGGCTCGTGGCACGAGGGCCGGACGGTCGCCAGGCCCAGCCGGCGGAGAGGCGTGCCGCCGCGCCGCGCGACTTAAGCGTTTCAGTAAAACGGCGATTGTCGCGCGACCGCTCACGGTCTTCTAATGATGTCGGCACCGAATACCCTGACCGCCGGGCCCACCCCAATTCTCCGACCCCAATTCTCCGACCCCAATTCTCCGACCCCAATTCTCCGACCCCGATCTCCACCGCCAAATTAAGCCCAAATGAAAACCCGAACGACCGTCCCATCACCCCGCGCCGATCGCTCCGTGATATTCGCCTTTATGGGGTGCCTCGTGGCCGCGCTCGCCCCCGCCCAAGTGGCGGTGCCCGTCGCCACCGAGCCAAAGAACCCGGATAACGATCTGATCCAGCTCTCGCCGTTTGAAGTCAACTCGAGCCGCGACCAAGGCTACCATTCAACCGACACCGTTTCCGGCAACCGCGTCAACGGGCCTATCAAAAACATCCCGCAGCCCATCACGGTCTACAACAGCGAGTTTATCAACGACCTGATCCCGGCCGATTCGATGCAGTTGGTGGAATATTTCATCGGCGTGCAGAACAGCGGGGCCGCCGCCAACGACGGTCGCTACACCATCCGCGGCTTCGACACCGTCGCCGGCAACCAGCTGCGCAACGGCGTCTATGGCATGCGCGTCGCGATCGACAATTTCAGCGTGGACCGGGTCGAACACATTCAAGGCCCGGCTTCCGTGCTCTACGGGAACGCCCAACCGGGCGGGGTCATCAACACGATCACCAAGCAAGCCATCCTCGGCAAGCGGTTCACCAGCGTCACCCAGCAGTTCGGGGCGTGGGACCTCAGCCGGAGCACGCTGGACGCCAACGTATCGAAGGGGCCGTTCGCGTTCCGCTTCAACGCGCTTTATCATGACCAAGGCAGCTGGCAGGAATGGGCGAATAAGCACAAGCAGTTCTACCAGCTCGCGATCGCGATTCGCCTGGGGCGCTCGACGTTGCTGCGGCTGGAGGGGGAGTACGCCGACCAGAACCAGACCATCAGCGACAATTATCTCGGTTTCCAAAATCCGGATTTGTGGGCCCAGGCGTTCATCGATCAGAAAATCGTTCCGCGCGCGAAAGCCGGCGGCTGGCAGGGCCCGCACGCTCGCACCCAGACGCTCAGCAAGGTGGCCTCCGTCACGCTCGAACACACCATCAGCCCGCGCTGGCACCTCCAGGCGACGGCGGTCGCGCAGCGTTACTTCCAGGGCAATGTGCTCCCGGGCGGCTCGAATAAGATCCTGCAAAGCCCGACGCTCGGCTATTACGTCCAGACCGGCTGGCTCTCGAAAACCGCCGACTACCCGCAGCAGCAGTTCATGGCGAGCAGTGTCTATGATCTCGCCGCCGGGTGGACGAAGCAGACGCTGGTGCTTCAATACGATTACAGCGCCCAGCAGTTCCGGCAGGCCCAGGCGCGTGAATCCATCAAGGGGACCACGCGGGCGTTCAATCGCAACCTGCCGCTCTCGCTGGGCAATGGCGCCGCCCAAACCGCCTATCTCCCCAACGCCGGCGCCGAATGGCGCTACAACTCCAATGCGTGGGAGGATGCCACCACGAATGCGTTCTACGCCAGTGCGCGGGGATCGTATTTTCAGGACCGCCTCAAATCTCTGATGGGAATCCGCCGCAATTTTTACAACACGAAGGCCTACAACATCACCCACTCCGGCGGCATCCACGTCTTTCGCAAGGGCGTGCCGATCACGTGGGACGACTCGCCGCAGTCCTACAAGGTCAACAGCGCATCCTACGGCCGAAACAATTCCTGGACGCCGAGCGCGGGCCTGATCTTCTCCGCGGCGCGCCATGCGGATTTGTTTGTCACTTATTCGACCTCCTACTCGGTCCAAGATGCCCGGCGGCGGGACATAAATAACAATCTTTTGCCCGCGGAGGAAGGCATCGGCTACGAGGGCGGCTGGCGGCTGAACTTGCTGAACAATCGCCTGAATATCTCGGCCAGCCTGTTCACGAACACGCGCAAGAACACGCAGGAAAGAATTCCCGAGGCCCAACTGCCGAAGGAATTGCAGGGCACGGGCACGTATTACCAGCCCGGCGTCTCCGGCCGGGCGGACGGTGGAGAGATCCGCATCGTGGGCAATCCGGCGCCCGGCTGGACCCTGATCGGCGGCTATGGCTACGTCGATGGCCGCATCACGCGCTCGCTCTATACGCCAGCGATTGTGGGGCAGCCTTTGACTCCCGCGCTGCACCATTCGGCCAACGTCACGTCAAGTTACTCAATCCGGCAGGGAATCTGGCGGGGACTCAAGTTCGGCGGCGGCGCCGTCTTCAAGGACCGCGTGCAACCGCAGCCCGACATCACGTGGAAAAATCCGTCGGCGGTCGTCTATCACGCGATGATCGCCTACAAGAAGCGCATTGGCAGCTATAATGGAGAACTGCAGGTAAATATTCGCAACCTGACCGACAAGCTCTACCTGAATGCGTTTCGCTTCGAGGACCCCCGGAACATCACCGTCACCAGCCGCATCTCATTCTAGCGTAGGTGGCGGCGGGCCATTGCGCCTCACCGCCGGATCGTAAATCTCCCCCCCCCGAAATGAACCATCAGAACCGAAAGCAGTTTCTCCAGAATCTGGGCCTGGCCGCGGCCTCCGCGTTGACGTTCGGCGGCCGCGCCCGCGCGGCCTTTACGCCACCGGTTGGCCCCGCCGCGGCCGGCGGCAAGCCGGCGGCCAAACCGGATCGGGCCGTTCCCTCCTACCTGCGCGGCTACGAAGCGCTCTATCGCGAGAATCCCCGCGCTGCGGCCGTCGAGTGGCATCGCAACGCGAAGTGGGGGATGTTCATCCACTACGCGCTCGAAAGCCTGCGCGGGCTCACGGCCGCCGGCGTCGCCGCCAAGAAAGCCGAGCCCGGCGACGAGTGGAAAAAATTTAAGGCCGGCGGCGAAGTCGACTACCAGGCCCTGCGCGACCGCTTCACGGCGGAAAAGTTCGACGCGGATTTCATCACCGACTTGGCCCTCTCGGCGGAGATGCGCTATATCAACTTCACCACGCGTCACCGAGGCGAACTCTCTATGTTTCGCACCAGCGTGTCGGACTTCACGAGCCTCAACTCGCCCGCAAAGCGTGACCTTGTCGCCGAGCTCGCCGTGCAGTGCGAAAAAAAGGGCCTCGGCCTTTTTATGTATTGCCCGCCCGACGTGGCGCGCACCGAGCCACAGGAAATGTTCGAGCGGAACTGCACGATCGTGCGCGAGCTGCTGACCCAATACGGCCCGGTCGCCGGCATCTGGCTCGATGGCATCGGCTCCTACTACAACGAACCCGCAGCCTATCGCCGGATCGACGAACTCTACGCGCTCATCCGCTCGCTCCAGCCGCAATGCCTCATCTCGTTCAAGCAGGGCACCGGCACCGAAGATTTCGTCGCGCCCGAGGGCCTGATGCACGTAAAGCCCGGCGCGATCGCCGAAAAAGCCTGGGCGCTCAATGCGGGTAAGCGCGGCGACATTTGCACCAACATGCAAACGTCCCCGCCTTCGTGGCTCTACCTCGACGGCTGCGAACACATCAACGCCGACGAAACGCTCGTCCTCCTCGCCGACGCCTTCGCCCAAAAAGCGAACCTCACGCTCAACACCGGCCCGTTGCCCGACGGCTCCGTCCATCCCGCCGACGTCGCCGCGCTGCTGCAAGCGGGCGTTCGGATCCGCCGGGACGGTTATCCGGCCCCTGCGCTGTTGGACCGCACCAAGCGGAAAAAAATGAAGAAAAAATGACGAACGAAGCCGGCCATTTTCCCGTTTCTACGCCGCCGCGCGGCCGCGCGCTTCGCCGGACCACGACTTCGTTGTTCGCAGTCGTCCTGCCCGCGTTGTCGCTGGCAACCGCCCTCGCCGCCGAAGCGCCCCCCGCCCGCTACGAGCCGAACTGGGACTCGCTGCGGGACATCCCCGTGCCCGCGTGGTTCGACGACGCGAAATTCGGCATCCTGATTCACTGGGGAGTTTACAGCGTCGCCGGCTTCAGCTCGGGCTACAACTACGCGGAGCATTTCCCGCAGTTCATGTATCGCACCGGCGACGGCTCGCGCAATCCCGCGGAACACGCCGCGTTCCTCCAGCAACGCTTCGGCGCGGCGCCGCCGGATTTCGGCTACAAAGATCTCGTGCCGCTCTTCCGCGCCGAACGCTTCAACCCCGCGGCGTGGACGGGCCTGTTTCGCCGCGCGGGCGCGCGCTACGTGATTCTCACTGGCGAGCACCACGACGGCTTCGCCCTCTGGGACAGCTCCCTCACGCCGTGGAACGCGGTGCGGCAAGGCCCGAAGAAGGACCTCGTCGGCCTGCTCGGCTCTGCCGTGCGCGAGGCGGGCCTGAAATACGGCGTCTCGTTCCACCGCGAACGGCACTACTGGTTCTTCGCCCAGGAGCGCTCGCTCGGCGGCACGCCCCACACCGCGATCGCCGAGGAAATTCGCCGTCAGCCGGCGGCCGCCTCACTTTATGGACCGTTTCAATTTTCCGCGGACTTCATGGAGGACTATCTCCAACGGTGGCGCGAAATCACCGACCGCTACCATCCCGACTTCATGTGGATCGACGGCTTTGCCTCCAAATCTGAGGAGCAATGGGCGCTGTGGCGGAAATACGGCGCGCGGCTCGTCGCGGATTACTTGAACCAGGCGACCGCGCGAAAGCAGGACGTCTATTTCAACAATAAAGGACGCAACGAGACGAACTGGCCGCGGCCCGACGGACTGGGCTGCCGCGAAGCCGACAACCTGACCTTCGAACAGGTTGGGGCCAAGTGGCAGAATCCGGCCACGCTGGGGCGTTCATATGGCTACAGTTTCGAAGAGGAGAAGAACGATGACTACAAAACCCCGACTGAGCTGATCCATCTCCTCTGCGACGTCGTCAGCAAGAACGGCAACCTCCTCCTCAATATCGGCCCGCGCGCCGATGGCACGATCCCCGAGGGGATGGAGCGCCGCCTGCTCGCCATCGGCCGCTGGCTCGCGATCAACGGAGAGGCGATTTACGGCACGCGGCCCTGGAAAAAATTCGGCGAAGGCCTCGCCACCGCACCTCAGCAGGGCGCGGCGCGTCGGAGGCCCGAGCAGCCGATCAACGGCATTCGTTTCACCGCCGGCCAGGATGCCGTTTACGCCATTCTCCTCGAGTGGCCGGGGGACGGGAAAGTCCTGATCAAATCACTCGCCGCGGGGTCGGCGGTTTTTCCCGCTACGCCGGTCGCGGTCACGATGCTCGGCGTCTCCCAGCCGCTAAAGTGGACGCGCACCCCCGCAGGCCTCCTCGTCGATCTGCCGGCCGCGAAACCGTGTGAATCGGCATTCGCGCTGAAAATCGCGCACTGATCACAGCGAGCAGCGCGGGCCCGACGATCAGGATCGGCAAAAATAGAGTTGGCAAAAAAGGAAGATTCCCGGCCTTCGCTCCCCGCGTTGATCTAAACCAAAGAATTTCGTGCCATTCTGTTCCCTCCTCTTTTTTGCCAACTCTCTTTTTTGCCCTCCCCTCATGCCCCTTTCTCTTTTCTAAAATGAAACTTCTCATCCGTCTCCTTCCGGCCATCGTACTGCTGACGTCGTTCCCAGCCAACCTGCCCGCGGCCGAATCCCCCGCCGGTTCCCGCCCGAACATCGTTCTCATGATGGCGGACGACCTCGGCTGGGGCGACCCGGGCTTCAACGGTAACACGGTCATCAAGACCCCGCACCTCGACGCGATGGCGAAGGCCGGCCTGCGCTTCGATCGTTTCTATTCGGGCGCGCCGGTCTGCTCGCCCACCCGCGGCACCGCGCTCACCGGCCGCCATCCGTATCGTTACGGGATTTGGACGGCGAACGAAGGCCACCTGCGAAAACCGGAAGTCAGCCTGCCGGAGATCCTGAAAGCCCAGGGCTACACCACCGGCCATTACGGCAAGTGGCACCTCGGAACCCTCAATCCCAATTTCTCCGGCAAAGGGGCCGGGCGCGACGCCGCGAAAAATTTCATGACGCCCGCCATGAAGGGTTCCGACGATTGGTTTGCGACCGAGTATGGCGTCCGCCTGTGGGATCCGTTCACCGACGCCGCGGCCAATCCCTATTACCACAACGGTACACTCGAAACCGAAAATCTGGCCGGCGACGACTCACGCGTACTCATGGATCGCGCCATTCCGTTCATCCGCAAGGCGGCGGCCGCCAAGACTCCGTTCCTCGCCGTTATCTGGTTTCACGCGCCGCACGAACCCGTCGTCGCCGGTCCCGAATACTTGAAAATGTATCCCGGCCTCAGCGAAGGAGAGCAGCACTACTACGGCTGCATCACCGCCCTCGACGAACAGGTGGGCCGGTTGCGCAAGGAACTGCGCGACCTCGGCGTCGCCGATAACACGCTGGTCTGGTTCACCAGCGACAACGGCCCCGAAGGCAACACCGGCGACGCCGGCCGCCAACGCGGTTCGGCCGGTGGTTTGCGCGGACGCAAGCGCAGTCTCTGGGAAGGCGGGGTCCGCGTGCCCGGTCTCGTCGAATGGCCGGCGCGCATTCAGCCCGGCACCGTCACGACCGTCCCTTGCAGCACGCTCGATTACTTTCCCACCACGCTTGAGCTCCTCGGCTTCAAGATGAAGGGCCAGCCCGAGCCCATCGACGGCGTCAGCCTCGTGCCGCTGTTTGCCGGCAAGATGACTGAGCGCCCCACCCCGATTCCGTTCGAGACGATCGGCGGCACCGGCAGCAACAATTCGCGCGGCTCCCCGCGCATGGCCCTCGTCGACAACCGCTACAAACTGCTCACCGACATGGACGGCACCACAGAAACCGACCTGCTCTTCGATCTCCTCGCAGATCGCAGCGAATCGAAAAATCTTGCGACCGAGCGCACCGACCTCGTGCGGACCATGAAGGCGCAGCTCGTGGCGTTCCGCGAATCGTGCAAACGCAGCTTCTCCGGCAAAGACTACTCGACGCCGTTCGCGCTGGAACCGGGCCAGCTCAGTCCCAGCGATCCGGGGTTTGCACGGGGCGTGCGGGTGGCAGCCGAACCGCGAGAGAAAACCGCTCCCGCCACTGCAACCGCAAAGACCAACCGAAAACCGAAATCAGCAGCCGCCGCCGATTCCCCACCCACCAACCTCACCCTGCAAAATGACGACTCCGGCATCGTCACGCTCACCGCCGCCGCCGCGACCACCCACGGCGATCTCACCTACCGCGCGGACCAGAACAAGATCGGCCGCTGGTCCAGCGAGCAAGATTGGCTCAGTTGGGAGTTCGAGATCCGCCGGCCCGGAAAATTCGAGGTCGAGGCTAACATCGGCCACACCGAAGACGGCAGCGTCTATGAAATCATCGTGGGTGACCAAAAAGTCCGGAGCACGGTCTCGGCCTCCGGCAGCCATCAAAAGCAAAAGGCGCAGATCGCCGGCTCCCTCAGCTTCAGCCAGCCGGGCCGCTACACGCTGTCACTTAAACCCGTCAGCAAAAAAGGATCCGTGGTGATGTCGCTGTGGGGCGTGAGCTTGATCCCGGTTGCGAAGTAATTTCTTCCCCATGCCTTCCCCGCGCACCCGTTCCTCCCGCTCCGCTTGGTTGGCTGCGGCGGCCATCCTCTCGCTGGTTAATCTGCTGCCGGGTCACGCCGCCGAGTTTCACGTCGCGACGACCGGCAACGATCGCAACGCCGGCACCGCCGCCGCGCCCTTCGCCACGGTCGAGCGCGCGCAGCAAGCCGTCCGGCAGCGCGCCGCCGGCGAAGCCGCGACCGTCTGGCTCCACGGCGGCGTCTATCGATTGGAGCGTTCGCTTCAATTTACCGCGGCCGACAGCGGCACACCGGGAGCGCCGGTGGTCTTCGCCGCCATCGCAGGCGAAACCGTGGAGCTCAGTGGCGCCCGCGAGCTCGCCTTGACGTGGACGCAGGGCGCGGCGGGCCGCTGGCAGGCGACGATTCCCGCCGGCCTGGAGTTCGACCAGTTGTTCGCCGACGGCGCGAAGCAGATCCGTGCCCGCTATCCGAACTTCGACCCCGGCGAAGGATTTTTCGGCGGCTACGCCCGCGACGCCACCGAGCCCGCGCGACTCGCGCGCTACGCCGATCCGGTCGGAATGTTTGTACACGGGCACCACGGTTTGGGTTGGGGCAGTCTGCATTTTCAAATCCGCCAAAAGTCTCCCGACGGCCGCTACACGTTCGAAGCCGGAAAAGACGCACGCGTCGCCGGTGGCTGGCAGAACAAGGGCCGCGCCATCATCGCCGAGGCGCCGTTCGATCCCGAAAAACGATTCGTCGAAAACGTGCTCGAGGAACTCGACGCCCCGAAGGAGTGGTTTCTCGACCGCGCCACCGGCACGCTGCATTTCATTCCGCCCGCCGGCGCCGACCCGCGCAAGGTGCGCTTTGAGGCGGTCGTCCTGAAACAACTCATCGAACTGCGCGGCACGGCCGAGCAACCGGTGCGGCACCTGACCTTGCGCGGCCTCACGTTTCGCCGCGCGGGCTATACCTTCATGCAAACCGATTCTGTGCCGAGCGGTGGCGACTGGCGCATCTACCGCGGGGCCGCGATTCTGCTGACGGGCACGGAATCATGCGCGATTGAGCAGTGCCGCTTCGACGGCATCGGCGGCAACGGCGTCTTTGTGCAGGACTACAATCGCGGCGTTGAAATCTCCGGCTGCGAATTTTTCCGCATCGGCGCCAGCGCGGTGCTGTTCGAGGGCAGCGACTCGGCCGTACGCTCGCGCTGGGCCCACGCGTGGGGCTGGCCCGCCGCGGAAGTCGGGCCGACGCCGCAGGTGAACGGCAAGCCCTTCGACCAACGCTTCGTCGCCCTCCTCCCGCCTGCAATGCTCGACGGTGCCATCGCCGATCCGCATCTCGATCTCCAGCCCGGCCCAAAGAACCAGAATTTCCCGGATCGCTGCCTCGTGCGCGACTGCCTGATGACGGAGATAGGCACGGTGGAAAAACAGATCGCCGGTGTCTTCATCGCCAAGTCGCGCGGCATCGTGCTCCGCCACCTCACGATCCACGACGTGCCCCGCGCCGCCATCAACATCAACGACAACATGTGGGGCGGCCACGTCGTCGAGTGGTGCGACATCTTCAACACCTGCCTCGAAAGCCGTGAGCACGGCGCGTTCAACAGTTGGGGCCGCGACCGGCACTGGATGCGCATGAAGGGCGACGCCACGCCCGCGCAGTTCGCCCGCATGCGCGACCTGGCCCGGCTCGATGCCGTGGATGTCACCACCCTGCGCTACAATCGCCTCCAATGCGCCAACGGCTACGACATCGATCTCGACGACGGCTCGACCCACTACCTCATCGAAAACAACCTGTGTCTCCAAGGAGGAATCAAATTGCGCGAAGGCTTCTTCCGCACGGTGCGCAACAACATCTCGCCCCTCTTCAGCCCGCACGTGTGGTATCCCGACAGCCGCGATGTCATCACGAACAACCTCCTCGTGGGCAAAAACGCTTACGATCCGCGCGGGATGACGATGGACCGCGCGAAGGAGGCCACGTTTGATTTCAATCTCTTCGCGACATTTACGGTGTCGGAGGATTTGCGGCGGCTCGGGCTCGATCGTCATTCGCTCACCGCCGATCCCCAGTTTATCGCGCCGACCACCGGCGACTACCGCGTGCAGCCCGGCTCGCCGGCCGAGAAAATCGGTTTCGCGAATTTTCCGATGGACCGCTTCGGCGTCGTGTCACCGGCACTCAAGGCTCGGGCAAAATCATGGTCGGGCCTCGGCCGCGCATTCGGCACCACCGGCGAACCCGCGTCCGCCGCCCCGCTCCATCAATGGCTCGGCGCCACGTTGCGCGATCTGGTGAACCGCGGCCGTGAGTCGGCCGTCGTCAGCAACATGGAGCTCTCCGACGACCGCGGTATTCTCATTAAGGCCGTTGCCCCCGAATCCCCAGCCGCCCTCGCCAAAATTCCCGCCGACGGGGTCATCGTCGCGGCTAACGATGTAAGCGTCGCCAATCTGGTCGCGCTGTCCTCGGTCGTGCGCGAGGCCGGGCCGAATCCGATTCGGCTGAAAATTCTCACCGCGACCGGCCACATCGAAGTCACGGTCACTGCGTCCGGCGACTTGCCCCGTCCTGAGCCCGACGAGGCTGCACCGACCGCGAAAAAGAAAGTCCGGGCCCGCGCCAAATAGGCCAACCCGAAAACACCCGCACGCCGGCCCGGTGACGCACCACTTTGTTTCTCGCCCCCACCACGCTAATGAAAACTACCCCGGGTTTCCCCCGTTCGCTGATTCTGCATGCGCGAAACGGCCTGGCCTTCGCGCTACTGATGCCGTTCACCCTCCCGCTCCCCGCCCAAACAAAGGCCCCAGCACCCACCTCCGAGCAGCCCGTTGAACTCTCCATCTTTGAAGTCTCAGCCAACCGCGATGTAGGCTATCGCTCCGCCGCCACGAACGCCGGCTCGCGCACCGGCGAAGACTTGAAGAACGTGCCCATGGCCGTCTCGGTGCTGAACGCGGAATTCCTTCAAGATATCGACGCCACCGACATCGCCGATGCCGCGCGTTTTTCGACCGGCGGTCGTTCCCAGCCAACCGGCGATCTCGATCAGTATGCGTTCCAGTTTCGCGGTTTCCGCTCGCAATATCAGACCCGCAATCTGTTCGTGTGGCAGGCGCCGACCGACACCTACAATGTCGAGCGCATCGATATCGCACGCGGCCCCAACGCCCTCCTTTTCGGCGACTCCGAGCCGGGCGGCGTAGCGAACTTCAACACCAAGCAGGCGCACTTCAAATCCGCAGACCGAGTGACATTTCGCGCCGGCTCGTGGGACCAGTATCGCGCCACGGTCGATCTCAACCGTGCCGTGACGCGTGATTGGGCCGTGCGAGCCGCCCTCGTCTACGATACGCGCAAAAATTTTCAGCACTGGGAAAGCAGCGAGCGGCGTGGCCTCTATCTCACCAGCACCTACCGCCTCGGAGCCGACACCACGCTGCGTCTGAACGGCGAACTCGGGCACAACAAACGCAATCCCGCGCTCTCGCTCCCCGTGGACAGTTTCTCCGCGTGGAACGGCAGCTCGGCCTTTACGTTCAATGCCGCCACCGGCCCGACTGGCACGGGCCGACTCAGCACCGCCACCGGCACAGATTTCTGGGTCTGGGATCCGCTCGCGCGCACGTTTCGGAATTGGCGCGGCTTCGGCCAGTCCAACGGCTCGGCCCAGAGCCCGGCCCGCCCGGTCCAAGATCCTGCGATTATGCCCCGCGGCGCGCAATTCACCGGCCCAGACAAGGAACTGAACACCGATTTTCACACGGTCGGCGGATCCGCCGAACACCGCTTCGGCCAAAGCCTCACGGTGCTCGCCTCGTTCAACGTGCAAAACGTCACCGAATTTTCGCTGACTCCCGCTAACAGCGTGCTGCGGCGCGATCCCAACGCCACGCTCCCCGGCGGCGCGCCGAATCCATTTTTCAAGGACTACTATGCGGACTACCAATGGCGCTCCGTCCGCGACCACAATCTGATCTACGATGGCCGCATCGACGCCGTGCTCGACTGGAAGCCGGCGAAATGGATGTCACAGCGGTTCTACGCCACCGTCGGCGCCCGGCGCGGCCAAAACAACAGCGCCACGCACAACGAAGTGCGGATCAATAATCCCGTTTCCGCCGACTTCAACTCCGCCACCAACGCCGTCCGTCGGCGCGTCTACGTTTCCCCCGGCGACACCGCGCAGAACACTGGCTTCGCGGGCCCCGTCGCCGACGCCGCCTCCGGCGTGACGACCGCCATGATGCCCACCGGCGGCAAGTCGCGCGTGTGGACAAGTCTGAATTCCGCGGGCCTCTCGGCGGCCGGGACGTATTGGGACGGCCTCTTCCGCACGTCGCTCGGCCTGCGCTACGACTATGCTGACAACGACGTCCAAACGGGCGCCCGCGTCGCGGCCACCGGGCTGATCGACTACACCGTGCCGCGCGCCAATCTCTACCAGTTGAAGCGCTACTCGCCCACAATCGGAGGAGTTTTCCATCCCTTCGCACCGCTCACGCTTTTCGGCAACTACGCCAAGACCTTCCGCGCCGACACCGCCACGGGCCGGAATCTCCTCGGCGAATCCACCACCGTCCGCCTCGGTGAGGGCCTCGAAGGTGGCGCGCGCGTCGAATTGCTGCGGGGGCGGTTGTTCGCCTCGGCCAGCATCTACGACATCACCCAGACTGGTCAGAACAAGAGCGTCGCTCCGACCGTGAACGCCATCAACGCCATCTGGGGCGATCCTGTTATCAATGCGAAGGATCCCACCTCGGCGCGCAACGCCACCACCGGCGGCACCAACGAAAGCCAAACCCTTCACGCCACCGGCTACGAGCTCGAGGTCTGGACCAATCTCACCCCGTCTTGGACCTTGCTCGCCGGCTACGGCAACAATGACAACAAGGTCGGCGAAACCGACGTCGCCACACTTGGCTACCTCAAGACTTACCTCCCTCAATGGCAGCGCCTCGCCGCCGCCGACC
>Ga0209617_10000240_pt1 | contig 23327 bp, 23 predicted proteins | sample LakEriepJuly2011_2_FD_187459 | JGI IMG/M metagenome (GOLD analysis project Ga0209617, IMG submission 187459) | Freshwater microbial communities from dead zone in Lake Erie, Canada - CCB epilimnion July 2011 (SPAdes) (version 2) | ecosystem: Environmental > Aquatic > Freshwater > Lentic >...
GATTAGATAAAAAATTGATTTGTTTATTGATCAATTTTTAACCTTGTGTAAAAAAATTGATTTGTTTATTGATCAATTTTTAACCTTGTGTAAAAAAATTGATTAGTTTATTAGTTAGTAGAAAGATCCTGTAACTTTCATATTATAAAATAGTTTGAGACCATGTTGAAGAAAAAAACATCCAATACCCCCGAGACAACTGAACAGATTGTAAAATTACTTGAATTAAAAAGATCTGTTTATCAAGAGATTTATAATGCAGAAAAAGAAATATCTAGATTAAAAGAAAGAATAGATCAATTAGAAAATATGTTAAAGGGACTATGTGATCATGAATGGGAGTATGAACATTATTCTGGAATGTATGAAAAACCTGATAAAGTCTGTAGATTATGTGATTCACGAATAGTAAGATTTTGATATAAAAATTGAAATAATAAATTTTGTATATATATAAAATATTGTTAGTACATATATAAATTCCCTAATATGACAGATTATAGCCATATTACAGCCAATGATTTTGACAAATTTTTGCACCCAGAATATTCTAATTTTGTAAACCCATTTGCAAAATTAGATTATTTGACAGAACTTGAATCTGATATTAAAAAAGAAAAATTGGATTTGATTAGAATGTTAGAAACAAAAAGACCAATACGTAGGATTTTTTATAAAATAAAATCTACGGTTTGGTCTTTTTATAATTTTTCTTTCAAACAATTTAAACAAACTGGTAGTTATATATTAAAATCAATCAACCTAATAATTAAATTTAGGGACCCAATTATGCAAGTTAATTTCAAATTAAAAGATATACTTTTAAATATGTATTTTGAGTTGTATGGTAGAGAAACAAAATTTTCAAATACAGATACTTTATGGAGTTCAAGACTTTATAATAGATATTTAAGCACATGGCTTGGAGCTGATTGTGATAATACAATATCACAATCAGAATCCATGTGGAAAATTAATATTTTTGATTTTACACATGTTGTATTTCATTCAAATTATTTGAATCAGACAAATTCACTTCGTATGTTTCCACAAACATTAGATATTGTACCATTAGATATCGCAGATTTTTTTTTAGAGGTAGTAATAGAACCAACAGATGAAACTAATTTCCCAGAAATAAAATATCTTAGACCAAAAAATTCAGATATTTATCTGATTAAAAAACAAATCTATAACTCTTTGATAAGAAATTCTGGATTTTGTATTGGGCTGGTTTTATGTTTTGAACCTACCAAATTAACAAATCTATTAGACCCAGATTATATTCCAAATTTGATTACTATTAAAATAACTAATAAATCTGAATCCAATTCTACAATACATGTATATGATTCAGAATCAATAGTGATATTTGAAACCCCTGAGTTTAAATATGCAGTTTTAATTTTTGACCCAGCATTAAGATCTAAAGAAAATATCAAAGATATATTAGATGGTTATGTATATGATAGCAAAAAAATTCATGGACTTAATATTACCTCGTCATATGATCCTGCAGTTAATATCAAGTCTATAACTGACTTTGATGAACTAGACAATACTTCTGATACAAGTTTAGAACTAGTATTTGATCCTGATTATAATTATTCAAATTGGTTTAAGTGTCATGAAAATTTTATATATCTGGATGTGGTATAAATAATTGTTTTTTTTTATAGTTGTGATGTAAATATAACAAATCCTAGCATATTAAACTGTACAAGCTTACACGATGAACTTGAATACAGATATTTTTACTCCTGGGGTAGATTCTATATCTAATTCTCATAGTCCGATAAATCCATTTGATCAAAATCAAATGCATCGTCAATTACAAAGTATAATGCAGTTTCAGTTAATAAAAAATATTACAACAGGAAATTTTATTCTTGATACAATGATCCAGGTTATTATGATGGCCTTGATAACCTACTGCATCACACAGATTAAATATATTTTAGACTGGATTGGAGGATGGATAAAGTGGAGTTCAAATAGTTTAATAAGGAAAACCCGTGCAACTATATCTCAATGGAGAGGAATGGTACCAAAGTTTACAAAAACAGTAGAAATTCCTTTTATTTCTGACAATAGACAAATTAATGAACTATATAAAGCAGTCCATTGGTTTTTATCATCAAATACTGAAGTAGACTATATAAAAGAATCAAATTTACAGTATGTGTATGAAAAAAAATTAGAAGTATCTCAAATGGAAAATATAATGGCATCATTTTCAGTCCAAAAAATTCTTGGACAAAATAAAGTTAAAGATATTGGATATAAGGGTCATAAGATATATTTTGAATTTGATATAAATACTATTATAATCTATTCTGATAAAGAGAAAAAACGAGAGAATTATCAAGTTCGCTTATGGACAGATATTGATGAAAATGCAAAAACTGATATTTTGGATGAATTTTGTCAAATGTGCGTGGGTAAATACTTGGAATCTCTTAAATCATCTATATGGAAACAACAAATTTTTGTTAACACAAAAGACAAATGGGAATCATCTGATTCAAAAAATGTTCGTAAACTTGATACTGTTATACTACCTAAAGATATCAAAGATCAAATTAAATTAGATCTTGAACAATTTTTAGATTCAGAAGAATGGTATATGCATCGAGATATCCCATATACTCGTGGCTATCTACTCTATGGGTTACCTGGTACCGGGAAAACCTCATTAATTAAAGCTCTGTCTTTACATTTTAAGAAACATATTGCTTTTTTGATGTTGAATACAGTTCAGTCAGATAATGAACTTATCGAGTTGCTTAAAATAATAGATTATAAAACAACCGTACTTGTAATAGAAGATATTGATGCAATAATTGGGCTAGTTAAATCTCGAGAACTAGATCAAGAATCACTTGATCCAGAAATAAGTTCTGATGATTCTGGATCAAATAATCCCGCATATAAAAGAAGAGATTATAGTATAGATCAAAAAACTAGTTCTAAAATAAGTACAAAAGAAAAATCAACTTTAACATTATCTGGAATTCTAAATGCATTAGATGGTCTTTTCAATACTCATGGACGAATAATGTTTATGACAACTAATAAGCCTGAAGCATTAGACCAAGCTTTAGTTAGACCAGGACGTTGTGATATTAGAAAACAGTTTAACTATTGTGATCATATTCAGATTAATGAGCTATATTTTATGTTTTTTGAACGTAAAGCTATAAAAGAACAAGTTAATAGTATTAAAGAATATTTGTATTCACCAGCACATATTTCATCAGTATTTATAAGATATAGAAATTATCCAGATCAAGCATTGCTTCATTTAGATGAAATAGAAGAAAAAATTAAAATCAAGTGTAAAAAAAATTGATCCATAAAGGAATAATTTTTCTGTGCAAAAAAATTGACTTATTTTATTTATTGAACTGATCATATTTATATTTTACATAAATCTGATCTTAATACAGTCTATGTCATCATATTCTGATATTATCCAGCCATTGATACCTTGGATGGATGAAGGTGTATGTGATCTAACAATTAATCAAGAACTTGCATCTATGAAATATAGTAAATTAGATTTAATAATTAGTTTTTTAATGGATCAAACTCTATTAATTAATATATACAAGTTTTCAAGTTTTTGTACATGCAAAATAGATTTTGATAAACCAAATAATCCAGAACAAATTATCAATTATTTTTCTAGACCATTAAGCGAATGGCCAATTGTTATACAAAAATCATCTGAATCTATTTTTCTTGAAATAATCAGTCCAGATATATTAAATAATTGGTTATCACTTAATTCTAAATCAAGATATTTAGCTATTCCAGTATCACTAAATCAAGATTATAGTATTTCATTAAATTCAGCACACGCATGTATACTAATATTTGATAATGCACTATCTGAAGTATATTTTTTTGATCCTAATGGTAGTACAACATTTTTTGGTTTTGATAATAAAGTTTTATTGGATGAACTATTTGTCAAATACTTTGATAATTTAAATTCCCATCAATCAAGTAGCACAACTTGGTCATTTATAAAACAAAATATATACAATCCTAAAGAGCTTTGTTTGAATAGACTGTTCTTGGGATCTTTAATTGAAAATTCAGGTAATTGTTTGATCACAATGATACTATTTGCACATTTTTTACGAATAACTCAAACAAGTTTAAACCAAGCAATTAATCTGCTAGGATCACTTACAGATTCCGAGTTGATAACTATAATAAATGGATATTCAGTAGGTATATGTAAAATAGGAAAGAATTACTCTAAAAAAAATTGAATAATTTAATTTATATAAACCTATATGAAATGTACACTCTTGGCTCTGTTTTAGTTAATATATAATAACTAAATAGAACCAAAATATGTTCAAGATCACAGCAATGAGCTCTTCTTACAATTTTTTGCCTGAAAGTACTAGAGATAATAGTACTTTTGTATGTTTTATAATGGATGATTCTGGTTCTATGGGAGAACCAGCTGCTGCTTCAGAGGAGGCTCGCGGATATACTAGAAATGATTTTTCGCGTCAAGGAGCAAAATTATGTATTACTGGAGCACCCAGTGGTCTATATATTGGTGTGATCAAGTTTAACTCGGATGCATCTGTAGTATGCGATCCAGTTGAACTAACAAGTTCAAATCGTTCCACACTAACAAGTGCTATTGATCGTATTGGTCCAAATGGAGGTACTAACATTCTTTCTTCCCTCGAGCTAGCTAATCGAATGATTAGCCAAGTGAGAGAGGTATATGGAATCAGACGTGCACATATCATCATGTTTACTGACGGTGAAGATGGAAACTTGAGTGAAGCAAATGTCGCAAGCAAAATAGCGAGATATCAAGTAGATGGCGAGTTTCCTTTTACTATGGATACTGTTGGGTTTGGACCTAATGCGAACACTCAGCTACTTGTTAGAATGGCTTCGCTATGTGGAGGAACTTATGCGCTATGTTATGATGCATCAATGGTTGGTACTATTTTTGGTCGCGCAATTGCAAGAACCTATTTAGGACCCGAAGCATTTGGTATTCACGAGTCAGATAGTCCAAAGAGTGCCGAGTACTATCAGCTCAAGTCAGTCTACCATGATTTCAGACTTGAGCTATCCACTTTGCTTTTAGCGAGCTATCAGATGTTGTCTCAACGTGTTCAAGCAGTAGACGCATTTAATGCTAAACTCGAACAATGGATAGGAACCGCATCATTTGCAGACCAGGAAGATCCTGGCTGGTCTAGCCTTATTTGTGGGTTCCATGCTAATCTGAATGATCAGATTAGGTTAGCAGTATCGAATCCTAACTACTGGACTTTGTGGGGCAAGGCTTATTGGCAGATGATGGGAATCGCTCTTGACAAGCAATATGCTCCAAATTTCAAGGACGCATGTTTACAAATCTTTGGTTCTCAACGAGCCAAAACCGAGTATGCACGTATCTCAGATATATACAATGAGATGCCGATGCCTCCACCTTCTGATACCTATCGTGCAGCAACCAGAACTGCACCTCCTCCAGCAACTTCAGCAGCCTTTAATAATGCAAACGGTGGTTGTTTTCATCCTAATTCTCGAGTGCTACTTGAGTCAGGTGTTTCGACAAGTTTTGCTCAAGTTGAACAAATGATCAAGTCTGGTCAACAAGTACGACTCCAAAGTACTAACTTGGCCAATGACAAGATTGTTGTGTTAGAAGCTTTGATTAGATCAGACAAACAATCTCAACCAACACAGTTCTGCCAAGTAGGATCTGTTGTTCTTACACCTACCCATCCACTTGTGAATCCAAACGGCCAATGGGTTCATCCCAAGTCTGTCTCTCCAATCTATGAGGAACAGGTAAATTGTGTTTACAATGTGGTCTTGGCACCAAGTACTATTACAGGAAAACGTGGCCAATCAATCCTAGTTGATGGACAAGAGTGTGTTGGGCTTGCCCATGGGATTGAAGAGTCTGAATCCACAATAGCTTATGATACTTTTTGGGGATCAGAAGAGATTGTCAATGTGCTCAAGAGACTTTATCCTACCGAGTATCCTACAGGTTTGATTGAATTCAATGCCAAGCTTGAAAGAAACAAGTTAACAGGATGGGTTGAATCAGTTGTGTCCCCAACTGCTTAGCTTTAACAAGCAATATTATTTTATTTTTAGAATGCTTCAAGCATTTAATATTCAATTAGATTATAATCTAGTTGGATAAAATTATTATATAATATTAATTTAATGAGTATCAAGTTGAATCCACATCAACAAATTCCTATCAATTATATTAGAAATGCCTATGGGTTAATTCTTTTTCATTCTACTGGATCAGGCAAAACAATTACTTCACTTAAAATGGCTGAACAATTCAAGTCTCATAAACTGTTAATTATTACAACAAAATCATCTATAAAAGCCTTTCAAGATGATTTAATCAAGATAAAATGGGATATTCAATCCCGACCTATTGAATTCTACACATATAAAAAATTTGTTAGTGCATATACTAAAGATATTACATTATCTAATAATAAATTTGTTATAATAGATGAAGCACATAGACTAAGAAATGAATCAAGAGATATGAGTTTAATAATATCAGCAGTAGGATCAGCATATAGACTAGTATTGCTAACAGCAACTCCAATAATTAACTATCCATCAGACATAGCACCTTTGGTAAACATGATTAAACGTCAAGAGGTGTTACCAACAAATACCCAACTATTTAATTTTTATTATTTGGATGATCAGGATAGCCACGAATTAACTAACAAATCTATATTACAATCTAAGATATCATGTGCATTATCATATTATGAAAATATTTCTAATGGAAATTTTCCTAAAGTTCTTGTTTCAGTAATTCCAGTAGAAATGGATCCTGCTCAGATAATTGAATATAAAAAGTATGTGGGACAGATTATATTGGAAAAAAAGATTATAAATGTAGATACTGATGTTAGATTAACAGACTTGGAAGTAAATTATAGATTACTTGATAAAAAAAAAAAGAATTCGTTTTTATCAGCAACTAGACAGTTATCAAATGCAGTTACTAAACAATTACCAAGTTCAAAAACACGTAAATTAATTTCAACTTTATTATCTAATCCTTTCCCTGCATTAGTATATTCAAACTATTTGGATTTTGGTGTTTTTCCAATAGCCAAAGAGTTAGAAGCTCAAGGTATAATCTATAAAATAATTTCAGGTTCTACATCTGAATCTAAACTAGATAAAATAGTAAACTTATATAATCAAGGACAAATACAAGTATTATTAATTACATCAGCAGGATCAGAGTCTCTTGATTTAAAATGTACAAGACAAGTACATATAATGGAACCTCATTGGAATGATGCTAAAATCCGTCAAGTTATAGGTCGAGCATCAAGGTATGATTCACATGCAACTCTGCCTTTAAATCAGCGAACAGTTCAGGTATACAAATGGATATCAATATTCCCCCCATATATAAATTACAAAACAGCAGACGAGTATCTACAAGATTTATCTGCAAAAAAAGATATAATGTTTCAAGAAATAAAGAAAATTTTGATTCAAGCATCAATTGAGAATGCACCTAATTGTTGAGAGTAGATTTTCTAACAGATAAAATTTTAATGTATAGATATATGCCAAAAAAGTTTTTTGCAAAAATATCTAATATATTGAACATATTATTTTTATTTTGAACATTTTGTATAGCAGCAATCCCGTATAAACCCCATATAAATAGAATAAAATAGAATAATTTTTGTGATTGTTTAGAGTTAATAGCATAGTGTATATATATTAGATAGAATGTATAACCAAAAAAGATAAATCCAAAAAAAAGTGAAATACCCATACTAATAATTTGAATTTCACCAAGATATCCAAATAGTAACATTAAAAAGTTAAATACAAATATTAATATAATATTTTGTTTATTTTCTTTAATAAAATTCCAGAAAGTAAGTCTATCGTGCGACCCAGTGGTACTGACAAGTTTTTCTTTTTTATCTTTTTCCAAATATTCTAGATACTTAAAGTATATAATTGTTGTTAATAACATAGTTGGTGTTGTTATAATCCAATCAAAGTATCGTATTGATGCCATTTGTGACAAACCTGTGCTAGCTATAGATCTTAGAAAATAAAAATAAAAAAATAGTTCTACTATTTGAACAAATGTTTCAAGTATAAGAATATCTCTGATAATAAGATGTTTTTCTCCTAATGGTGTAAATATACCTCGCATACTTATTAATCCAGTAACAATTTGAATAAAAATACTTAAATTTGTAGAAAATTGAACATCTAACATTTTATTATAATAAGTATATAAAAAAAATTGTTAAATAAATGTTTTGACCAAGCTTTACTATATCATTTACTAAACTACAATGTACTCAATTAATAGTTTAAAAATAGATGAAGATAAAATCCAAATAACTGTGGGCTATGAAAGTAAACTAATTGGAGAAAAAATTTTAGAATTGAGTTTTAATGAGGATATGACACCAACATTTGTTGATTCTGGTTATGCTTATTCATCAGAAGAGTTTGATAGTTTTATCCGGGGTCTAGAGACAAATATGACAAATATGACAAATATGACAAATATGACAAATCTGACAAATCTGACATTTTCATTTGACGATCAAGATAGATTTGATGGTTTTGAAATAATTAGTACAGTAAAGGGTAATCAATACTTGGTAGTTAAAACTCAAGTTGAAAGATCCCAAACATCTATTTGGATTTTATTTACCGAGCAAACAATCCCAGGTATAGTTTCAGATTTAAAGTTTTTATCTAAACAAATTAGTGAACTAATTGAATCTCAAAAAAAATACTATGAGTTATTATCAAATCCATATCCCGAATCTGATGATTAAATTGGTATAAAATTTTTTTATATAGTATATATATTATATAATGATGATCTTAAGTACATTTGCCAAGTTATTACTTATTATAGGAGGTATTGCATGGGGTATATATGGGTCAATGGGAGTAAACATTGTTAAAAGAATTTTACCATCACAAACTTTACAAAAGTTTGTATATTTAGCTGTAGGTTTAAGTGCATTATTTTTAATGTTTAATAGAAACTTTTATCTTCCATTTTTATCTAGAGCAGTAGTACCAAAATCATTACTAGACAAAGATCGAGTTCCAATTAATGCAACTATCTCTGTTGAAGTTACAGTTAAACCACATTCTAGAGTAATTTATTGGGCATCAGAAGAGTCTAAAAACAAAGATAAATATAATTGTAAAGAAATTCCTGTTAAAGTAGCTTATGGTGAATTTGCTAATTCAGGAATTACTACAGCAGATTCAAATGGTAAAGCACATCTTATTGTTAAAAAACCTAAATCCTATGTTGTTAAACGTGGAATTTTTAAAAAAAAGTTAAGACCTCATATCCACTATAGATATACTTTATCAGATGGTATGCTATCACAAGTTTTTACTAAACGTTTATCAAAAGATGATATTGACAAGTCTTCACTTAGATCAAGATCAAGATCAAGATCAAGATCAAGATCAAGATCAAGATCAAGATCAAGATCAAGATCAAGATCATGTTCAAGATCATCATCAAGATCTAGATCACCAAGATCATCATCAAGATCTAGATCACCAAGATCAGATTTAACAAAGTTAAGATCATGTAAATGTTCACAAAGATATATAAATATACATGAACCAGGTTGCAAAATTGCATTTATAATCCCAAATCCTAATATTGCAATGGCAACTTCAATTGTACCTTCACCTGCACCTGCTAGTTCTATTATTACTACTAAATCATCCAAGTTACACAAATCCAAGTTACACAAATCATCAAAATCATCTAATTCATCAAATTCATCCAAGTCATCCAAGTCATCCAAGTCATCCAATTCATCAAAATCATCTAATTCATCCAAATCTATTAAAAAATGTCATGTTGATGTATATGAAGTGGATAGATCATTAGATCATGTATTACAGGATAGAGGATTTGGAGCTAATGATAATTTAACTGGAATATACAAACATACTAGATTAGATAGTTCCAAGTATAGCTTGCTATAAAAAATTGAAAAATTAATGTCTTGAATATCCCTCCATATCATTAAAGTCAGATCTTGTAATAGGATCTATACTGCAACTTCAAAACTATTGTTTTAAGGATTCTGAGATAGGATCTATACTGCAACCCCAACTAAAGATTATTTAAAGGATTCTGAGATAGGATCTATACTGCAACCCCAACTAAAGATTATTTAAAGGATTCTGAGATAGGATCTATACTGCAACTCCAACTAAAGAATTGTTAAGGATCTTGTATTAGGATCTATACTGCAACTCCAACTAAAGAATTGTTTGAAGGATTCTGAGATAGGATCTATACTGCAACTCCAACTAAAGATTATTTAAAGGATTCTGAGATAGGATCTATACTGCAACTCCAACTAAAGAATTGTTTGAAGGATTCTGAGATAGGATCTATACTGCAACTCCAACTAAAGAATTGTTAAGGATCTTGTATTAGGATCTATACTGCAACTCCAACTAAAGAATTGTTTGAAGGATTCTGAGATAGAATCTATACTGCAACTCCAACTAAAGAATTGTTTGAAGGATTCTGAGATAGGATCTATACTGCAACTCCAACTAAAGAATTGTTTCAAGGATCTTGTATTAGGATCTATACTGCAACTCCAACTAAAGAATAATTAAAGATTTAAATGTAGTTCTAGAATAGAGCCTATATTAAAATCTTGTAAAAAACTCCCTTCCTTTATAGCTACCCAAGTTATGAAGATATATTTTATAACTACCAAGTTATAAAGATATATTTTTATAGCTACCCAAGTTATGAAGATATATTTTTATTAGTCAACTAGTTTTACTAATAAAAAAATTGAAATTATTATTTTATATTTGTCTTAATATCACTTTACTTCTTGTTGTTACTATAAATAAAGTAACAACATATTTTTTGATTTCTTGTAATGAACGATTCAAAAGAACTTTTTGCCCACGCATTGAGAACTGAGTTTAATACTCAGCCTCCAATGCCTTCCGGACTAACCCTTGGTGAAAATGGGTGTCCTGAATATACACTTGATGGATTAGGTGATTCACGTCTGGCTATTTTTTCGAAAGCAGTCAGAAATATACCTACATCAAAACTTCACGAGCTATTTGCTAGTGCTCTATCACAAATATCTAGAATAATAGATCCTGAGCAAGCGATGCTTTATCTTAGAGATCTGTTTGTCCTTGCTTTTGAAAAGAGGGACTGCAGAGGTGGCGAAGGTGAACGAGATATATTCTATTACTTGTTCTGGAAATTAGCTGTTGACTATAGCTTGTATCTTGACAAGGAAATGATCTCTCTAATCCCCGAATATGGATCTTGGAATGATCTATTTCGCATCATCACTTTTCTTCGTGATTACAACAAGTCTTTTAAAGCTAAAGCTCCAGCTCAAGATTTAAATGAAGCTTTTGTAGAGGAGAGTTTTGACGAGTCTGATGAAGATGATGAAGATGATGAAGATTTGTTGTCCATTGGATCTAGCGAATTTGGGAAGAGACCTAGAACCAAGACTTTGTTTGTTGAGGATACTACAGCAGATGACATTTCCAATATAATCATTGATGTCGTCCATGATCAATGGCTAAAGGATTGTGTCTTAAAAACAGACCCAGATGCACCAATCTCTTTGCTAGCCAAATGGCTTCCAACTGAACGAGGAGAATTTGCCAAGAAGAACCACAAGATTTTCCGCAGACTTCTTGCCAAGTTTGGTATTCGCGAGTCAGAGTATCGTCACAAGCTTACTGCACTCAGAGCTAAAATCAATCTAGCTGAAACCCATATGTGCAATGGTACCTGGGCTGAGATTGATCCTTCAAAAACTCCTTCAGTTTGTGCATTCAAGTGGAGAAAACCATTATTAAATCTTCCACTCGAGCAAAATCCTGAAGAACCTTCTGCACTTCGCTATCCCGATCGTGAAGATCGCATGGAAGCTAGACAGCATTGGTTAGATGCTGTCAAGACAGGGAAGATTAAAGGTGGACAACTTTGTCCAGCTGCAATGGTTACTGCATTGGGGAAAGCTACATCTCAAGAAGAGATTAATTTGATCAATGTCCAATGGGTATCATTTCGTGAAACTATTCGAGCCAAGGTTGAACAAGCTAAACGAGATGGTTTTGATCCAATGGATGCAGTTATCCCAATGGTGGATCTGTCCCCTTCAATGAAAGGACAACCCAAGCAAGCTGCAATTGGTTTGGGTATTATGTGTTCCGAGCTCAACTCGGGTGCATGTGCAAACCTTCTCATCACATTTGACTCTGAATGTCATGTAGTTGATCTTGCAAGTTGCACAACTTTTTCTGAGAAAGTTGCCAAGATCAAGTCTCTTCCAATGGGCTATAGTACAAACTTTCATCTTGCGATGACAAGGATCTGCAAACTAGTGCTCAAGTATAAACTACCTCAAGATGCAGTTCCTGCCTTGCTCATTCTATCAGATGAACAATTTGATCATCCTCAGTTTGGATATTCCAGTACTATGGAAGATGAACTGAAGAGGATGTTTGAAGAAGTTGGAATGCAAGTTTCAGGAATTCCTTATTTAAAGCCTCGAACAATTCATTGGAACTTGAGAGGTGATACTGATGGATACCCTGCGCAAGCAGATGACCGCAACGTTCAGATGATTGCAAACTACTCCCCAGCTCTCTTTGACCTAATTCTATGTGGGATGCCAGAACCAACACCTTACCAGACCATGCGTAGAAAGTTGGACTCTTCCAGATATCAACCAATTCGAGATGCGTTTGATGCACATAAAGCTGTTGATCCTGATGAGGATGATGCCTAGGGACATTTAAGCAAAGCTTAAATTAACCTGCTTTACAGGGACATTTAAGCTTTGCAGGACCAAGCTCTAATATTATTTTATCTTATTTAAAAACAAGATATATATGTATATATATAATGGATTTAAATTCAAAACAAATTTTAGAACAAGATGGAGTTGTTGTGATTCCTGGAGTACTAGATGAAGAAGAGTGTGATTTAATGTATAATGGAATATGGGATTGTTTTGAACATTTGTCACAGGAATGGGAAATTCCAATCTTAAGATCAGATCCATTAACTTGGAAAGAATTTAGGCATTTTAAACCAAGCAATTCAATGATGTATCAAGGTTGGGGAATATCTCATGCACAACATTTGTGGGATATAAGATCTAAAAATAAAATAGTAGATATATGGGCAGATTTATTACAAACAGATCCATTTGATCTATTGGTATCATATGATGGTATTAGTTGGCTTGTACCTCATGAAGATATTTCTGGATCTGTTGTACCTGATTTTAAACCATGGTTTCATCTAGATCAAACAGTGTTAAAAACACAAGCAGATGGTTATCAAGGATTAATTACTGGACTAGATGTAAATCCTGGTGATGCAACATTTTTATATTATAAGGACTCACATAAAATGATTCAAGAATTAGTTGATGAATTTGGTGTCAGAACAGAATCTGATTGGTATCCTTTAACCGAGGAAGAGAATGAATTTTATAGATCAAAATGTGGCGAACCAGCCAAACTAGAATGTCCGGCAGGATCATTAGTAATTTGGGATTCAAGATTAGTACATTGTAATAAAGGACCTGATCAGATTAGATCAAAACCAAATTTTAGATGTGTTCAGTACTTATCTTATGCGCCCAAACCAAAAGCAGTTGATGATTTAGATCAAATAATAAAGCAAAGGATAACAGGATTTTATACTATGAAAACGTCTAATCATTATGCAGCAAGAGCAACATTTTTTCCAAATATTCCTCAATCATATAGATCAAGAGGTTATAGTCTTGATGAAATTGTTACACCATTGGATCTTCCAGTTTTAAATGAAATTGGTAAAAGTTTAGTTGGTTTAAAAATTAACTAAAATAATAAATTGTGTATTTTCTAATTGTTTTATTAGAGTATCTGGACTAATTAAACCGTTAGGACCTACACAAACACAACTAGATATAGATTTTCTATCTATAGATTCTAATTTAATAGAATTAAAAACTTGATCAATAGTTAGACCATTATTAATTATTTTTTTAATTTTAATGTTTAATTGGTTTTTCTCACTATAACCAATAATAATATCAATTAATTCACATTTATTTTCAAAATTATTTAGTTCTATATTTAATTTTGTAGTATTTAATCCATACTTGAGTTTCCAAATATTTTCAGGTGGAACAGAGTTAAATGTTTTCATATATAAATATCTGGTTGTTAAAATATCATAATGTGTATAATTATTCAAAGAGCTTTGACAAACATTGGGTTCAACTAAAATAATGTTTGGATATAATTTAATTAGCTTTTGATATTTGTCAAATTCTAGATCCATATATTTAAAATTACTATTTATTATTATATCTTTATAAATCTTATTAATAAAAAGTAGTAATTTCAAATTTTTATCTAATAAAAATTGCAAATTGTACCCTTTGATTATTTATTCAATTATAACAGTTATTCAACTACAACTATTATTAAGTCTAAATGTCCCAAATTGATTATACTAAACTATTTCAGACATGTGTGCTCTTATGTGGATTCAAGGGTGTTAAAACAATTGATCCTAAAATAGTACAGTATGCATTTAAAATTTTATATCTAGATTCTCCTTTAATTAGAACAGCTCAATCTAATGCAAGCAAATATGTAAGCTACTATATGAGTACGGAAGGTTGTACTGTTTCAGAATTTAAAAAAGCAGCTAAATTAAAAAAGTCTCTTAAAAAATATTTAGATACTGATGGACAGGATATATATACCTGTGAGTATAGAATTAGTTCTACTGTAGGAGTTTATTTGTGTGGGTTAGATGATGTTTTTGACAACACGCATAAAACCCAATTTTCTAGTTTAGGTAAAAAAGATACTTCAAAAAAATCAAGTAAATCTTCAACTAAAAAACAAGAACCTATTCCAGAAGATGAATATTTGATTGAAGATATTGAGGATGTAATAGATTTAGATGATGAAGAATATAAATATGAAGATGAAGATGAAGATGATGAAGATGATGATGAAGATACAGTAAAACCAAAACCCAAGCATAATTCATATTTTAAATTAACTAAAACCAAGTCTGTAAATATTTAAAATATTTTAAATATTTGCTATTAATTTTATTTATAGTATCAATTCAACAGATTCTAAAGTTCCTTCAACCCAACCATGTGATCTTGCTACTGCTTCACCACAAACATATATATTTGATTTTGGATTTTGTGATACTTGAATATATTTTTCTCTTGTTTTATAAATTGTTTCACTTAATGGTCTAAAATAATGTGTTCCATTTTTCCAATAAAAAAATACTATATCATTTATCTCAATTTGTTCTTTAAGATTCAAAGACTTGGAGACTAATTTTTCTAACCATACTATTTTATCATCTGAATTTAATAAAAGATTTAATTTATCCGCGGCTTTATTATCTGAATATGCAATCATATAAATACCAGATGATTTATTTATAGGAATTATTTTATATAAAAGTGAATTAACATGTGTTGTACTACTTATTATATCATCCATTTGTGGACGATTATTTTTAGTAAAATGTGCATAAATTCTCATAAAACTATTTGATTTAATATTAGAATACAAACGAGAAAATTCAGGAAGAAGTTTTTTTATTCCTTGGATTTCACATGCAATAATAACTTTTTTTGCAAAATATTTATTTTCTGATGTTATAATCTCTAATCTATCATTTTTAGTTTCAATTTTTATAACTTCACAATTTTTTTTTATTTTATTACCATTTGAACGAATTGATTGTGCTAAATTAGATATTAGATCGTTCCAAGGAACATGAAAACCATCCCATCCTCCAATATTATCTTCCATCCCATACCAAAATAATGTTTCTTCAACATCTTCATTTTCATAATCTGTTAAACCAATAGATTTTGTTAAAAGGTTATATTTTTCTTTTCCGAGATGTTTGAGAGCATATTGTTTAAATGTTAAATGTTTTTCACCTGAATATTTGGATTTAAGATTATCAAATATTTTTTTAACATCAAGATTATCAAATGAATAATTAATATTTATTGTAAATTTATTAATTGGTATATTAAAAGTTTTAAGAAGAGCTTTAAGAAGTTTATCTTTTTTATATCTTCCAATTCCAGCACCAATAGGTATTTGAGAACCATGAAAATTGATATTTTGAGCACGACCACCAATATAAGAGTTTTTTTCTATGATTAAAATATTTTCATTTGTTTTATTTGAAAGTTTATATCCTGCATATAATCCAGCAATTCCCGCACCTATAATAATATAATCATATTCCATTTATTATATATTAATATATAATAATTTTCTAAGAATATATGATGAAAAAACAAAAAATTGCCTTTTAAATCTTTTGTATTTGATATTTTAATATAATATTCTAAAAATGTCAACTAGTCAAACACAAAAACCTCGAATTATTTCTATTGAAGGAAATATTGGTTCTGGCAAGACAACATTACTTCATAAACTTAAAGAATATTACAAGTTAGATTCCAAAGTAGTTTTTTTAAAAGAACCTGTAAATGAATGGGCAAAAATAGTAGATTCAGATGGTAAAACAATGTTAGAAAAGTTTTATGCAGATCAGACAAAATATTCATTTGCATTTCAGATGATGGCCTATATATCTAGACTAGCAATTATCCGTTTAGCAATTAAATCAAATCCACCTGGAACAGTTTTTATTACTGAGAGGTGTTTATATACAGACAAACATATTTTTGCCAAGATGTTACATGACCAAGAAAAGATAGAAGATGTTTGTTATCAAATTTATTTGAATTGGTTTGATGAATTTGCATCAGATTTCCCAATTGAATCAATTGTTTGGGTAAATACAGAACCAGAAATTTGTCATCAAAGAATACATAAAAGATCAAGACCTGGAGAAGAAATAATTTCAATAGATTATTTGGTTGATTGTAATTTTTATCATCATTCATATATACATGATATGGATGTTAATACAATTCAATTAAATGGCAACCAAGATATATATCAAGACACACAAGTTTTAGAAGAATGGATAAAAAAAATTAACGGATTAATAGATAGAGTATGATTCTATTTTCTAGATAATTTCATTTAAAATATAAAATATAATTATATATTATAATTTAAAATGTTTAATATTAAAGAAAAATATGAAGAACTATTAAGAGATACAAATTTTAAAGTAAAAGAAGATAATATAGGTAATATAGATAATAATGTTAAAAAAATATATTTAAGAGATGATTATGACATATCAATGGATGAATATTATGAATTAATGATAGTATTAGATTTAACAACAAAATTAATACAAATAAAAACATATTTATCAATTGATACAGTATTAAATTATCAATTAGATAAAACATTAATAATAAAAATATTAAAAAAAACAATAGAAATAAGTAAAGAATTAAAAATAAAAAAAATATTAGTGAATGAAAATATAATAAATTTATATATGTCAAAAGATGAATATATATTAAATAAAGAAACAGAACTAGAAGAATTAGGATTTAAATATGTAAATGATGATCATATAAATAAAAACATAACAATAATGAATAATGAGAATATAACAAAAATAAAATTAATAGTAATATATATAATAATAATAAAAAAAACCTCACTAAACTCTTATAAATTAGAAAACCTTTATGAATTAGAAAAATATAGTATTAATATTCATAATATATTAAAAAATGTAAAGTTAATATATAAAAAAAATAAAAAGCTAAAAGATTTTAAGCTAAAAATGGAAGATATTGATTACTGGGAAATAGTAAAAAAAGAAATATATCAAATATTTGGAATAAAAATGTTATCAAATCTGATGGAATATGAAAATTAGTTATTTTTTAAATAAAATTCTATTCCAGCTATTAATTCTAGAATGAGCTTGTGATGTTAGAATTTTAGATATTCGAATAGAATAGTCATATGTTAGCAATTTATCACTATTATATTTAAAAACTCTATTTTCAAATAAATCTAGTGCATTTGAATATGATTCAGTTAATGTATTACCTTTATTCAAATGATAAATTATTGAACGATCAAAATCATATGAACTTAACAAATCAGCTTCTCTAACTAGATTATATGCCATTTGATAATCTCCTAAATCTGGATAGCCATTTTTTTTAACATATGAATATGACATTGTCTTCATTATATTTTTAGCATGGGATAAATCATTTTCATTTATTTCATTTTCAAAATATTTTTGAATCTCATCTAAACCTTCATCTGTATTCATATATTTTTTATCACACATATCATGAAGTACAGCAGCAGTATATATAACATCAGTTTGTTGTTTTAAAATTGGATACAGAGATATTTCAGATTCATAAATTGAATTAGCAAAATGTAATACATCCATACTATGAGTTTCTGAATGAGATGCATCTATATTATATTTTTTACTCATATACAGAACAAAAGCAAATAAATTATTTAAAGAGACCATGATTTTAGCTATCTAATAATTTTTATTGATTAAAAACTAATAAAATCAATTTTTTATATAATAAATTTAAAAATTGATTTTATTTATATTTGTATAGATTTATTTAAATCTTATAATTAAATGTTAAAAGAAAGTATTGTCTTTATAATACAAATTACAAGATATGTGAGTATATTTTATATTATAAATCTTATAATAGATTTTATTATAGATTTACTAAATTTCTCTAGTAAAATACAAGATTTTTTATTAGCATGTAAAATAATTCTAAATATTTTTATGATGGTAAAATTTACAAGTATATTTGTAATCTTATGTATAGATATTTATAATTTATTTAAAAAAATTGATATTATTTTATTTTGTTTATTAACCAAGTAAATTTGTAAGCAAGATGATAAAAATAGTATTACTTATATTTTCAGTCCTAGCATTTTTTGGTGTTGGAACTATAGATATTTCAAGAATTCAAACAAATAGCTTTGATCTTACAATTAATTCTCTTTATAAAATATTTTCATCAATATATATTTATTTGTTATTTTGTGAATTATTAGAATCAGTTGAACCTCAAATTATCAAAATGTTATTTATTGAATCGACAGATTGGTCTCTTTTTAAATTATTAGTTGTTATTACTATTTATGTGTCAATACTTTTAACAACAGGAGGATTTATAACAGTTATGGGAAGTTTATTAATTGGTGTATTATTCCCAAATATTTCATCATTTATAAACTTTAAATTTAAAAACATGCTGTTTGATGGAATTATTATTCCATCAATTCAGATTATAGTTAATGATATTTTTTTCTCTGAATCTAAAGATTTAACTGTTGGGTCAAAAGATAAACTAATAAAAACATTTTCTTTGGTTATAACAATATATTTCTCTGTTCTGATTATAATGATACATAAACATAAATTAATAATATAATATTTAATATATACCTACTTAAAAATTTGTAATATATTAAACTTAATGGAACTAACTAATCATTTTGATTTCACATATCTATATAACACATACAATGCTATCAAACCGATTAAACTTATGGTTTTGGATACAGAAACTACTAGATCTGGTGAAGTTATTCAGGTAGCATATAATATTTATTTATATTATCCAGAGATTAAGCATTATATTTGTTTATCAAAACATGATTGGATAATAAATGAAAAAATTAATAAAGTTGATTTTTATGGTAAATATACTTTACGGGATATAAGAATAAAAGGAAAAGATCCACATTATGTTTTTTCTGTACTATCAGTTCATTTGGAAGATGTGGTTTATTTAATTGGACATAATATAAAATTTGATATAGATAAAATAGTTAAATATTTTACAAAGTTAGATATAAGCTACAAACTACCTATCCCAGTATGTACAATGAGGTTGTCAAAAGATAGACTTGGACTAATTAATGTAAAGGGATGGATAAAATTTCCCAAATTATCAGAACTTTATACTTGGTACTATGGGGAAGAACCGGATCAAACAAAAACTCATACTGCAGATTATGATATACATCTAACTTTTTTATGTTTCAAAGCAATACATTCTGATAATCTTATTAGTATAAAGAATCATAGAATATGTGTATGATTTTATATTAAAATTTTTATCATTTAATATCTATGTATATGATATTAAATGAATATAATAATTTATTTATTGTTAGATTTTTTTAAGAGAGAGAAAAAAACAACAATAATAATAATTATATTGAGTTTGTTAATAAATTTATTCCAAGCAAATGGAATATCATATATAATATCAATAATCATAGAAAATATACAAAAAAATAAAATAGATGAAATTAAAAAATATTTTATGTATTTTATATTATTGTCAATAATAATTATATTAGGTAATTCTATATTTAAAAATATGCAATCATATTTATCAACAAAATTAAAACCATGGGTATCATATAATTTAGTAAAAATATTAATGAAAATAAATAAAAAAGATATGAATGAAAATAATTTTACAAAATTATTTTTACCAATAACAAGGATATCTTCAATATCATTTTTAATATTTAATTCAATAATAATGTATTTATTACCAACAATTACATTTATTATACCAATATCAATATTTTTTTTATATAAAAATTTTTATATTGGTATGATTTTTATAATAGGTAATATATTACTATTATTATATTGTATAAATAGTATTCATAATATAATTATTAAAAATAGAAATTATGAAATACATATTAATGAACATGATAACAAAATATTAGAAGTATTAGGTAATTTCGATAAAATAATATATAGAGCACAAACAGATCAAGAATTAAAAACATTATTAAAATCATCAAACGAAAATAAGAAAATAGGGTTTAAGTATTATTCTCATACATATAATAATGGAACAAATTTGACAATATTACAAAATATGTTAATAATTATAATAATAGGATATTTAATTTATTTATATATTAATAAAAAGATAGATATAACAATTTTTATGACATTTTTTTCAATATTATTATTATATCGAGATAAGATTTCAATTTTAATAAATTATATACCGGATTTTATTGATATTAATGGCGCTGCAAATCATATATTAGATAATTTTGATAAAATGAAGATAAGTTATAAAGATATTATAAATGATGATAATTATCAAAGAATAAATTTAGAATTTAATAAAATTGAATTCATAAATATTGATTTTAAATATCAAGATAGTGACAAATATTTATTTAAAGATTTTAATATGAATTTAGATTTAAATAATAAAATAATAGGAATAACAGGTCTATCTGGAAATGGGAAAACAACATTTGTTAAATTATTTTTAGGTTTATATAAATGTACAAATGGAGATATATTAATAGATGGAATACCAATAAATAAAATAGATCCGGATTATATAAGATTAAATATAACATATATTAATCAAAATCCAAAATTATTTGATAAAAAAATAATAGAAAATGTGTACTATGCGTGTCAAGATAAGAGCATATGCGATAAAAATTTAGAAAAAATTATGAAATATGAAAAAATAAAAAATTTATATAAAAATATTGATCTAAATAAACTAGCAGTATCATCAGGAGATAATTTATCTGGTGGACAAAGACAAATTATTAATATAATTAATGGTTTAATCAATCCATCAAAAATATTAATCTTAGATGAACCAACTAATGCTCTTGACCCAGAACTTAAAAAAGAACTATTACAAATTATAAAAGACTTTAAAAAAGATAAAAAATGTATAATTATAATTTCACATGATAAAGATACATATGGATTATTTGATAAAAATATAAGAATATAATGAACTGTATAGCAGCCCAAATGTTTATTTATTATTTTATATAGTTTTGTTTAATTAAATTATTTTATTATACTTTATTAATGTTAGTGTTTTTTGGTTTTTGTACATGTTGGGTTGGATGGATTCATCTTAAAAGATTTAAACTGTCCAAACCACTAAATATAGTCTTTGATTTAGATAATACTTTAATTATGAGTTTAGATAAACAAAAATTTGAGCATATGAATATTACACATAAGCCAACTATCTATTTGTCAAATAGAGTTATTTGGATAAGACCATTTGTAATCCCAGTATTATATGTATTAAGTAAATTTTGCAAACTATATTTATTTACAAAAGCAAAACAGAGTTATGCAGATCAGATAATAAAACATAAACAGTTAGGAATTGCTCAATACTTTATTGATTGTAAATATAAATTAGATTGTATAAATCACAAAGATATTGGACAGTTTAGTTCAAGTTATAAAAAACTTATTGAGTATTGTATAATGTTAAAAAAATTAAAAAAATTAAAAAAACTTAAAGAGAAAAATAGTTCCATTAGAAAACTTGAATCTAAAATATATATATCAATCAAATCACATCAATCCAAGTTGAGTAAATTTATTAATAGAACTATACTAGTTGATGATAAGATATCTAATAAACTTTCAGGACAGATTTTTTATCATATAAACTATTATCAGTTTGGAATGAAATATGATATATCAATGTTAAAATTATTTGGATGGATTAGTTGGATGAGTTTTATTAATTTGTTTTGTAATTTTTGAGTAAGATTCACAAATATTTGAAACTTCATTTATAACTTGATTTATTCCAGTAAGTATCTGTATAACAGTTGTGATTTTACTTGGTGTAGATATTTTATCTATTTTAGATTCAGTAGTATTCTTATTTTCCGATGATGTTGGAATGATCCCTATCCCAGTACCTCTTACTTGATTTTTATACTTGACTATATCAAGTTCAATTAATTTACTTGTAATGACTTTGCATTTTTTTTTCATTATATGACATATTTGCAACAGTTCAAGTTCATCTTCAATATATAACTTTTGTAATAATTCAGTCTCTTCAGTAGTCCAATTGTCCATTTATTGTTTTTTATATAATATTTAACTATTAGATATCTAATAGTTAAATCTATCAATTTTTATTATATATAAATCTGAGATACTGTTATCAACTAAGGGATGCGAGTGCTCTTGGACAAGTGCATAAATTAAATCTTAGTGGTTGTTGGATTCTAACTGATGTGAGTGCTCTAGGAACCGTACATGATCTAAATCTTGATTGCTGTTTTAGTGTAATAGATGTGAGCGCTCTAACAAATGTAGTTAAACTAATTCTTCCTAGATAGATAGTGATTTTTTTATTAATAAAAAATTGAAAATATATATGTATATATTCTACCATAGTGTCAAC
>Ga0209617_10000241_pt1 | contig 23196 bp, 20 predicted proteins | sample LakEriepJuly2011_2_FD_187459 | JGI IMG/M metagenome (GOLD analysis project Ga0209617, IMG submission 187459) | Freshwater microbial communities from dead zone in Lake Erie, Canada - CCB epilimnion July 2011 (SPAdes) (version 2) | ecosystem: Environmental > Aquatic > Freshwater > Lentic >...
CCCGACCAGTTCTCTTTAACTTGTTACCTGACTTAGGAGTATTTGTGAAAAGCACCATCGAGACACTTTCCCCAACACGCGTTCGCCTCGATATTGAAGTTGCTTACAGTGAAATGACTACACACGTTGCCGATGCTTATAAGAAGGTAGCAACACAAGTAAATATTCCTGGGTTTCGCAAAGGCAAAGTTCCGGCATCAATGATTGATCAGCGCGTGGGCCGCGGAACTGTTTTAGATGAGGCCATCAACGCAGCTCTTCCAGATTTCTATGGCCAGGCAGCTCGCGAGCACACTGTGGCAGTCATCGGACGTCCAGTTGTTGATGTTAAAGAGTTTGTTGATAACGAGAAGCTTGTTTTCACTGTTGAAGTAGATGTGCGACCAGAGGTTACTTTGCCTGATTTTTCAAAGATTGAAGTTGAAGTTGATGATGTGCTTGTCTCTGAAGCTGATATTGATGAGCAGGTTGAATCTCTTCGCACACGCTTTGGAACACTCACAACAGTTGAGCGCGCAGTTGCTAACGGTGACTTTGCAACTTTAGATATGAACGCCTTTATCAACGGTGAGAGCGTTGAAGGTGGACAGGCAAATGATCTTTCCTATGAAGTTGGTTCAGACAAGATGATTGCTGGCCTAGATGAGATTTTGATTGGTATGAATGTTGGTGAGACTAAACGCTTTGAGACTGAGCTTGTTGGCCAACAAGAGGGTGAGAAGGGTGAGGTAGAGGCAACAGTGAAGGCTGTGAAGGAGCGCGAGCTTCCACTAGTGGATGACGCTTTCGCAAAGTTAGCTTCAGAGTTCGACACTCTGGCAGAGCTTCGTGAAGATTTCCGCGAGCGCTTGGGTCGCGCGAAGAAGATGGAACAAGGAACACAGGCACGTGATCGCCTTATTAAAAAACTTTTGGCAGATCTAGATATTCCAGTCCCAGATGCTCTAGTTGAGACAGAAGTCAATGATCACCTTGAGGGCGAAGGACGTTTGGAAGATGCTGCTCATCGCGCAGAAGTAGATGGTGAAGTCCGAGCATCTTTAAAGTCTGATTTCCTACTCGATGCAATCGTTCAAAGTGAAGATGTACAGGTCACTGAGATTGAACTCACTGAGTACTTAGTTCGCACATCACAGCGCTATGGAATGGCTCCTCAGCAATTTGCGGAAGAGCTACAAAAGGCTGGCCAGATTTCACAGTTAGTTGCAGAAGTAACGCGCGCAAAGGCGTTGGCATCAGTCCTTGGTCGTATAACGATTAAAGATGCATCAGGTGCACTCATTGATCTTGAAGCGTTGCGCCCTCAGCCAACACCTGCTGATTTGGTTGAAGAGGCTTAATACTCTTTAGCCCTGAGCGAACATCGCCCAGTTCACGCTCCAATGTGGCCAAACCGGGAAGCATTTACTCCCCAATATTGTTAGGGTCACTACAGGTAAAAAACACAGGAGGAAATTGACGTGGATTTAGAAAACAAAATGAAGGACCAGATTTACAACCGCTTGCTTGAAGAGCGCATTGTTTTCTTGTCAGGTGAAGTCCGCGATGAGATGGCCAATATGGTTTGCGCTCAATTACTTCTTCTATCTTCTTTGGATCCAAAGAAAGATATTTTCTTATACATCAACTCACCAGGTGGATCTGTTACCGCCGGCATGGCTGTCTATGACACTATGCAGTTGATTCCAAATGATGTTGCAACAGTTACTTTTGGAATGGCTGCATCAATGGGTCAGTTCCTTCTGACTTCTGGTGCCAAAGGAAAGCGTTATGCAACTAAGAGCTCACGTATCTTGATGCACCAGCCACTGGGTGGAATTGGTGGAACAGCTATTGATATTCGTATTCAAGCTGAGCAGATGGCGATTACAAAGCAAACTCTTTCAGAGCTCAACGCTTTGCACACTGGTCAGACTCTAGAAAAGATTCTTGCAGACTCAGATCGTGATAATTGGTTCAACGCCGGTGATGCTAAGAATTACGGCTTTGTAGACCATGTAGTTACTTCTTTGGGACAAATTACTGGAGGAAAAGCGTAATGACTATTCACGAGATTAATTCACGCTACGTTCTTCCAACAGTTGAAGAAAAAACTGCCTATGGATACAAGCGTCAAGATCCATACACAAAGCTATTTGAAGAGCGCATTATTTTCATGGGCCAACCCATTGATGACACAGTTGCAAACGATGTTATGGCTCAGCTATTGACTCTGGAATCTATGGATCCAGATCGTGACATCATGATCTACATCAACTCACCTGGTGGATCTTTCACAGCGCTCACAGCTATTTATGACACCATGCAGTTTGTACGCCCAGACATCAGCACTATTTGCTTGGGTCAAGCAGCATCTGCAGCAGCGGTAATCCTTGCCGGAGGTGCAAAGGGAAAGCGTTACGCCCTTGAGCACTCACGTATTTTGATTCACCAACCTTCATCAGAAGGTGGCGGTCAGGCATCTGATATCGAAATTCAAGCCCGTGAAATCGATCGAATCACTCGCTTGCAAGAAGATCTCTTATCACGCCACGTTGTGAAGTCATCTGAGGAGATTCGTAAAGACATCGAGCGCGACAAGATTCTTACAGCAGCAGAGGCTGTTGAGTACGGAATCATTGATCAGGTGTTGGCATCACGTAAGGGCAAGCCAACGAAGTAATCTTATCTATGAAACTATTTGAGGCGGGCTCCCTTTGCTCATACAAGGGATACCGTCTCTTTTGGTTTTCAAATGCTAATTTCCTTCTCAACCCAACTACATTTTCCCGCTAATTATTCTTACGGCGAACATAAGTAAGCGCAAAAACCCCAGCATAAATCCGGGGGAGAACGTAAAATTAACCCATGACCAGAATCGGTGAAACAAGCGACTTGCTCAAGTGTTCCTTCTGCGGAAAGACTCAGAAGCAAGTAAAGAAACTCATTGCCGGACCTGGCGTCTATATCTGCGATGAATGTATTGAACTATGTAATGAGATCATTGTTGAAGAGCTATCGGAGGCATCTTCCCTTGGACTTGCTGAATTACCTAAGCCACAAGAGATCTTTGAATTCTTAGATCAATATGTCATCGGACAAGACCGTGCGAAGAAGTCACTTTCAGTTGCGGTGTATAACCACTATAAACGCGTGCAAAGTGGAAACCGTGAAGATCAAATTGAATTAGCTAAATCAAATATCTTGCTACTTGGCCCAACAGGTTGCGGTAAGACGCTGATGGCTCAAACTCTTGCACGCATGCTAAACGTTCCATTTGCTATCGCAGATGCAACAGCGCTCACTGAAGCTGGCTATGTGGGTGAAGATGTTGAAAACATTTTGCTTAAGCTTCTTCAAGCCGCTGATTACGATGTTAAAAAGGCTGAAACAGGAATTATCTACATCGATGAAATCGATAAGGTTGCTCGTAAATCTGAGAACCCATCTATTACACGCGATGTTTCAGGTGAAGGTGTACAGCAAGCTCTCTTGAAGATTCTTGAAGGAACTATTGCATCTGTTCCACCTCAAGGTGGACGCAAACATCCACATCAAGAGTTCATTCAAATCGACACAACTAATGTTCTCTTTATCGTTGGCGGGGCATTTTCTGGATTAGAGAAGATTATTGAGAGCCGTGTTGGTAAGTCAGGTGTTGGTTTTAATGCCACTTTGCAGGATGCAACTGATAAGAACCGTAAAGATATCTTTGCCGATGTCATGCCAGAGGATCTTTTGAAGTTTGGAATGATTCCTGAATTTATTGGTCGCTTGCCAGTTTTAACAAGTGTTGAGAACTTGGATAAAGAAGCGCTCATGCAGATTTTGACTGAGCCAAAGAACGCTCTTGTGAAGCAGTACCAACGCCTCTTTGATCTAGATAACGTTGAATTAGAGTTTGATGCCCCGGCCTTGGATGCAATCGCAGATCTTGCCTTGGATCGTGGAACTGGTGCTCGTGGCCTTCGCGCAATCATGGAATCAACGCTTTTGAGTGTGATGTATGACGTTCCTAGCCGTGGCGATGTAGCAAAAGTCATTGTGAACAAAGATTGCATCGAAAATGGGGCGCAACCGCAATTTATTAAACGTACTGGTGATATTCCAAAGCGCTCACGCGCAGTCAAGGGTCAAGAGGAGAAGAGCGCGTAATCTAGACTGCTCCTTATGTCCGCCGACCTAGCTTCCAGTTTTTCACCAGCTGATATCGAAGCAACCCTGTATCAAAAGTGGGTCAGCGCTGGATACTTCACGGCAGATGCATCATCTAGCAAACCAGCTTTTTCAATTGTTTTGCCACCACCAAATGTGACAGGTGTTTTACATATCGGTCACGCACTTGATCAAACACTTCAAGATTGCTTGTCTCGTATGAAGCGCATGAAGGGTTTTGAGGTTCTATGGCTACCTGGAATGGACCATGCAGGAATTGCAACACAAAACGTTATTGAAAAGCAGTTAGCCGCTGGTGGTAAATCCCGTCATGATTTAGGACGCGAAGAGTTTGTTAAGAAAGTCTGGGATTGGAAGGCTGAATCTGGTGGAGCAATCCTTGAGCAGATGAAGCGACTTGGTTCATCTGTTGATTGGTCACGTGAGCGCTTCACTATGGATGAAGCGATGTCTAACTCTGTTGTTACATTGTTCAAGAAGATGCATGATGCGGGCTTAATTTATCGCGCAGAGCGAATCATTAACTGGTGTCCTCGTTGCTTAACTGCGCTCTCAGATATTGAAGTAGAACACCAAGATGATTCAGGTGAATTTGTTTCAGTTCGATATGGTGAAGGCGAACAAAGCATCACTGTTGCAACTACTCGTCCAGAGACAATGATGGGTGATGGGGCAGTTGCTGTGCACCCAGATGATCCACGTTATAAGCACATGATTGGCACGTCAGTGCTACTGCCACTTGTTAATCGCATGATTCCAATTATTGCTGATGAGTTAGTTGATCCTGATTTTGGAACGGGCGCTGTGAAGGTAACTGCAGCCCATGATCCCAATGACTTTGAAATGGCAGTTCGCCACAATGTTCCATTCGTTGTGATTATGAATGAGCACGGTGTTATGGATGGCACTGGTACTGAATTTGATGGCATGGATCGCTTTGAAGCTCGTGTGGCTGTTGTTGAAAAACTTCGCTCACTGGGCCGTATCGTTGCTGAAAAGCGTCCATACATTCACGCAGTAGGTCACTGCTCACGGTGTGAGATAACGATTGAACCCCGTTTATCTAAGCAATGGTTCGTAAAGGTTGCACCGCTTGCTAAAGCTTCAGCTGATGCTGTGCGCAATGGTTTGGTAACTATTGAACCTAAAGAGTTAGAGCCACGTTATTTTGATTGGGTAGATAACATGCATGACTGGTGTATTTCTCGCCAGCTCTGGTGGGGTCACCGTATTCCTGTTTGGTATGGACCACATGATGAAGTTGTAGTTGTTGGCCCGGGTGAATCAGCACCTGCTGGTTACACACAAGATCCAGATGTTTTAGATACCTGGTTCTCTTCAGGACAATGGGCATTTTCAACATTTGGTTGGCCAGAAAAAACCGCAGATTTAGCTAAGTTCTATCCAACTTCAGTTCTAGTAACTGGCTATGACATCTTGTTCTTCTGGGTAGTGCGCATGATGATGATGAGCACTTTTGCGATGGATGGTGTTCCACCATTTAAAACAATCATGCTGCATGGTTTGGTGCGCGATCAATTTGGCAAGAAGATGTCAAAGAGTCGTGGAAATGTTATTGACCCCATTGAATTTATGGATAAATACGGCGCTGATGCTCTGCGCTTTACTTTGGCTCGCGGTGCTAACCCAGGCACAGATCAAGCACTTGCTGAAGATTGGATTGGTGGTTCACGTAACTTTGCTACCAAGCTCTGGAACGCCACACGCTTTGCCATGATGAATGGGGCAACTGTTGAAGGTGAACTTCCAGCCGTTGATTCCTTGAACGCTATTGATAAGTGGATTCTTAGCCGTTTGTCAGAAACTATCTCTGAAGTTGACTCTCTGCTTGAAAAATATGAGTTCGCTCGAGCTTGTGAGCTTTTGTATCACTTTGCTTGGGATGACTTATGCGACTGGTACTTAGAGCTATCTAAGGAGACCTTTGCTGGAGATGAAACAGAAAAGACTAAGCGCGTTCTAGGCCATGTTCTAGATCAACTCCTACGTCTTTTGCACCCAGTAATGCCATTTATTACTGAGCAGCTCTGGACCACATTAACCGGGGCAGAATCACTTGTTATTGCAACGTGGCCCGTGGCAAATGCTGCCCACGTTGATAAGGCATCAGAGAAGCTAGTTGCCCAGATGCAAGAGATCATTACCGATGTTCGCAGATTTAGAAATGATCAAGGAATTAAGACTTCGCTCAAGATTCCTGCACGATTTGTGGCCAAGGGTGCCATTGCCGATTATGCAAGTGCGATGGCATTTGTTTTGCGACTTGAACTAGGTGAGATTACGCCAAGTGCAAAGGTTGAAATCGGTTCAGTAAAAGTTGAGTTCGACTTAACTGGATCTATTGATGTTGTTGCCGAACGTGCACGTTTAGAGAAAGATTTAGCTGCAGCGATTAAGGATAAGCAAACTGCCGAAGTTAAACTCAACAATGATGGTTTTATGGCTAAGGCACCAGAAGAGGTTGTTGTTGAAATCCGTGAACGCCTTGCTAAAACAAGTTCTGATATCGAACGTATTACCGCTCAGCTCGGCGCGCTACCCCAAGCATGATTATTTCACCCGATGATCAAGAGCGCGTTGACGCTATTGAGCAGGCGTTACTAGCGCGCTGGCCAGAAGTTCGAATTGATCCAACAACAGAGCGCATCGCAGCTTTAGTTGATATTTTGGGTTCCCCGCAACTTACTTACCCAACAATTCACGTGGGTGGAACAAATGGAAAGACCACCACAACACGAATGATTGATTCTCTCTTGTTTGCCCATGGTTTGCGCACAGGGCGCTTTACTAGCCCGCACCTTGAAACCTACCGTGAGCGTATTGCTATCAATGGAGAGCCTATTGATCCTAAAGATTTAATCTTTGCTTATAACGATATCGCTGCATATTTAGATTTAATGGATGAAAAATTTGAACATCCCATCTCTTTCTTTGAGGCAATTACAGCCCTTGGCTTTGTTGCCTTTGCTGAACATCCAGTTGATGTTGGTGTAATTGAAGTTGGCATGGGCGGGCAGTGGGATGCAACTAACGTTGTTGATGCTGATGTCTCAGTCATTATGCCTATTGGCTTTGATCACATGGAATATCTAGGAAATACGCTCCATGAAATCGCAGCAACCAAGGCTGGAATCATTAAAGAAGGCGGCTTTGTCGTCTTAGCTCAACAAGAGCCTGAGGCAGCTAAAGAGTTAATTCGCAGAGCTGCAGAGGTTGGCGCAGATGTTGTGCGAGAAGGTGTTGAGTACTCAGTTGCCTCTAGAGCTATTGCCGTTGGGGGACAGCTACTTACTATTCAAGGCATACACGATACATACGATGAAATCTTCCTACCCCTGCATGGAAAGCACCAAGCAGCTAACGCCGCTAGTGCACTAGTTGCAGTTGAAGCTTTCTTTGGAGATCAACCGTTAGATATTGAAGCGGTGCGGGCAGGCTTTGCTGCAGTGACGTCACCTGGGCGCTGCGAGGTTGTGCACCGTGATCCGACAGTGATTTTGGATGCTGCACACAATCCACATGGTGCTAAAGCCTTGGCCCAGACGCTTAAGAGTGAGTTTAACTTTGATGAGATTGTGGCAGTTGTGGGGGTTTTTGGTGATAAAGATGCCCTAGGAATCCTGCAGGAGCTAGAGCCAATAGTTGATCATGTCATCGTTACCCAAAGTTCTTCTTCACGTGCCATGTCATCAGCTGATTTAGAAAAGCTGGCAACCTCAGTTTTTGGAAATGATCGAGTTTTTGAGCTCAAGGATTTAGGCACTGCCCTTGATCGCGCCGTGGGGGATGCAACTAGACCGCTGAGTGAAGATACTGTTGGGGTTATTGTGACTGGATCAGTTGTTACAGTTGGAGAAGCCAGAACCTATTTGAGAAAGAAGTTTGCGAAATGAAAGTTTTAGGAGCAACAGTTCTTGTTATGGAGAGTTTGAGTTTAGGTTTTGCGATTTTGCTTGCAACTAAAGATCAATCAACGGCTGCCTTAATCTATGGCTCAGTGATTTCCCTTCTTCTCTTTCTCAATGCCGGCATTCTCAAGCGGCGTTCAGGTTTATATATCGGCTCGGTTTTGCAGATTTTCATGATTAGTTTTGGCTTCTTCGTCCCATCCTTTTTTGTCATTGGGGTGATATTCCTAGGACTATGGGCCGCGGCCATCATTGTGGGCCGGAAGGGCGAAGCTGCGCGTGCGGCTCTTATGGCACAAGCTGGGGAAAAGGCCTAATAGACTAGGCGGGTGAGCACAGAGAAAACCTTAATCCTGGTTAAGCCAGATGGAGTCCGTCGTGGTTTAGTGGGCGAAGTTATCTCTCGTGTTGAAACAAAGGGATATTCCATCGAAGCGTTACGTTTACTTAACGCTGATCGCGCTTTACTTGAACAGCACTATGCAGAACATATTGGTAAGCCATTCTATGAACCACTTGTTGAGTTCATGATGTCAGGACCAATCGTTGCAATGGTTGCTTCAGGTAATCGTGTTATCGAAGGGTTTCGTTCCTTAGCTGGGGTTACTGATCCAACAGTTGCAGCGCCCGGAACAATCCGCGGTGACTTAGCTCGTGATCAAGGCACCAAAGTAGTTCAGAATATTGTGCATGGCTCAGATTCACCTGAATCGGCTGCGCGCGAGATTCAAATTTTCTTCCCTAAATAATCAAGGAGTACAAAAGTATGAGTGTACAAAACAGAATGTCCTTCATCGGTCGCGATATGGCCGTTGACCTAGGAACGGCAAACACGCTTGTTTATGTGCGCGGACGTGGCATTGTTTTGAATGAGCCATCAGTAGTGGCCGTCAATCAAGATAGCGGTGGAATTTTAGCTGTGGGTCTTGAAGCCAAAAAGATGATTGGCCGTACTCCAGGAAACATCGTTGCTATACGCCCACTTAAAGATGGTGTGATTGCTGACTTTGAGACAACTGAGCGCATGCTTCGCTACTTTATTCAAAAAGTGCACCGTCGCCGTTACTTAGCTAAGCCTCGTATTGTTGTGTGTGTTCCATCAGGTATCACTGGTGTTGAACAGCGCGCAGTAAAAGATGCGGCATATGCTGCTGGTGCTCGTAAGGTTTACATTATTGAAGAGCCAATGGCAGCAGCTATTGGTGCTGGTCTTCCAATTCACGAGCCAACAGGAAACATGGTTGTAGATATTGGTGGAGGTACTACTGAAGTCGCAGTTATCTCACTCGGCGGAATTGTTTGTTCACTCTCTATTCGCGTAGGCGGAGATGAGCTCGATCAATCGATTATCAACTGGGTTAAGCGTGAATTCTCACTACTTTTGGGAGAGCGCACAGCTGAGGAAATCAAGATGGCTATCGGTTCTGCTTACCCATTAGCTGGTGAAAACGATGCTGAAATTCGCGGCCGTGACTTAGCAACAGGTTTGCCTAAGACAATCGTTGTATCTGCTGCTGAAATTCGCAAAGCACTGGAAGAGCCTGTTAATGCAATTGTTAACGCGGTTAAGAGCACACTTGATAAAACACCTCCAGAGCTTGCATCAGATTTAATGGATCGTGGAATTGTTCTTACAGGTGGCGGTGCATTGCTCAAGGGCCTTGATGAGCGACTTCGTAAAGAAACTGGAATGCCAATTCACATCGCTGAGCGTCCATTGGATGCAGTTGTTGAAGGCTCTGGAAAATGTATCGAAGAGTTTGAGGCTTTAGAGAAGGTCTTAATCTCCGAACCTCGTCGATAGGTTTATTAGAAGATGCGTTACGGCGGAGAGGGTCGTACCCGTCTTCTCTTAATCATTTTAATTGTTACTGCGCTATTTCTGATTACTTTAGATTTACGTGGAGTTGCAGTTCTAGATGGAGCGCGTCAGGGTACACAGACAGTCCTTTCACCATTCCAAAAAGCTGGAAATTTCATACTTACTCCGGTGAAGAACTTTGTCAGCGATATCACGCACTTAGGCCGGACACGCAATCAAATCGAAAAACTTCGTGCCGATAATGCAAAGTTAAAGGCCGATCTGCTCAACCGTAGGAACGCTGATGCGCAGTTAAAACAACTCGAATCAATTTTAGATTTAGCAGGAATTGCGGGTTATAAAGTGGTAAACACTCGTGTTATTAGCCAAGGCTCTAGTCAATCTTTTTCTCAAACAGTAACAATTGATAGTGGCTCAAATGCTGGCATCAAAAAGAACATGACTGTGCTCTCACAGTTTGGAATTGCTGGAGTTGTGAAAGATGTTTATCCAACTTCTGCGCTGGTAATGCTGGCAACTGATCCAGCCTTTAAAATCGGTGTTCGTATTGCCGGAACCCAGCAAATAGGCATTTTATCTGGCCGTGGTTCACGCTCAGGTTCACTTCAATTACTCGATAACTTAACGACTGTAAAAGTCGGTGATGTATTACTAGCCCGCGGAAGTGTGGCAAATCGTCCCTTTGTTCCTGGAGTTCCAGTTGGTTATGTAACAGCCGTTGACAACTCTGCTGGAGAAGTCGCTCAAAGCGGCACAGTTCGTTACTACACAAATTTTGGTGCACTTGGTGTTCTAGCAGTTGTTATCACTGCTTCATCTTCTAATCCAGGTGATGCACTTGTTCCACCTAAGCCAGTTCCAACTCCTATTCCAACGGTCACGGTTTATGTCACACCATCACCGTCTCCAACGGAGTAGTTGTTCATGTTAACCAGACAGATTTCTCTTTCAGCTCCAATATTTCTATTCATTTTTCTTTTTCAAGAAGCAGTAGTCAATCAATTTAAATTGCCAGGTGGTGGATTCTCACTCTTTGCAATCTTTGCATTAGTCTGGGCAGTTATCAGCACACCAGAGATTGCAGCGTTCACAGGTTTTGGTGCGGGAATATTGATGGATATGTCTCAAAGTGCTGGTGGCCCGGTGGGCCAATGGACTCTGATTATGATCATTATTTGTTATGGCGTCTCATACCTGGGTTACGGCGATGGCAATATTAATGGAAACCCTATTGGTGTTGTTTTCTTTGTAGTGATTGCCAACCTTCTTATTGGACTACTTTTCCTTGTAAGCAGTGCATTGTTGGGTGTTACAACAGGCAGTTTTACACAAATCCTTTTCACTCTGCTTGGTAACTCACTGTGGACATTGGTTCTTACACCAATCGTGCTGCCAGTATTTTCCTTTTTGCACAATTTTGTCTTTGAAACACGAACAGTGTTATGAACCAGCGCTCACGTTTAAGTCTGCTCGTTGTGCAGATTCTTATTGTTTCTTTACTGGTAGCACTTCTAGGGCGCTTGTTCTATTTGCAAATTGCAGCTGGGCCTAAATACCGTGATGCAGCCCTGAGTATTCAAAGCCGTGATGTTGTTGCACCGGCTAATCGCGGGTTAATTGTTGACTCTTCAGGTGTTCCTATGGCTCTTAATAAAGTGGGTCTAGCAATCACTATCGATCGCATTGAAATTGATAAACAGCCCGATAAAGGTGTCGCAGTCATGCAACGCCTAGCAAAACTGCTCAAACTCAATTACAACGATGTGTTTACAAATACTCGCTTGTGTGGAGAACTTCCAGTTGGGCAGCGCGCTGGATGTTGGACTGGTTCCAGATATCAACCTATTCCTATTACAAAGGAGGCAGATCCAGATACTGCCTTGCAAATCGTGGAACGCCCAGATCAATTTCCTGGTATTGATGCAAAACCAATTTCAATCCGAAGTTATCCAGGTCTAGTTAGTGTAAATGCCGCACATGTTTTGGGATATGTGGGACCTTTGACTGAGGATGATTTAACTCAAGATACTGGCAAGCAATATTTTAGAAGTGAGTCAATTGGAAAAGCTGGTCTTGAGATTCAATACGATTCTTACCTGCGCGGTATCCCAGGCATTAGAACACTTATTGTTGATAGAAAAGAAGTCATTACCCGCGAGAGCCAAAATACAAAGCCAATTGCTGGTGATCACTTAGTAACAAGTTTAGATATTAGATTACAAGCTGCCGCTGAAAAGGCTCTAGAGGATGCTGTAAAGCGTGGACGAGCAAATGGTTACACCTCAGACTCAGGTGCTGCGGTAGTAATGGATATTAGAACGGGGCGCATTCTGGCCCTTGCTTCTTATCCCACCTATGACCCCAATGCTTTTGAAAAAGGTTTAACGGTTCAACAAGCATCAGATTTATTTAGTGAGAAAAAGTCTGTGCCGGCCCTTAATCGCGCACTTCAAGGTTTGTTTGCACCCGCTTCAACCTTTAAGACTGTCTCAGTTGTTGCAGCTGCCGCTGCAGGATATGACCTCAATGCTTCCTATAACTGTCCTTCTGAAGTGCAGGTAGGTACTCGCGCATTTCAAAACTACGATAGTAAAAATCAGGGGCAAATGAATATGAGGAAGGCTGTTGCGGTCTCTTGCGACACCATTTGGTACAAAATAGCCTTTGATGAATGGCTGCGCGATGGTGGATTGCGACCAAAATCGAGCCCGAACGACTACTTCTTTAAGGCAGCACAGGCTTTCCAGATCACTGAAAGAACCGGCATTGATCTGCCATCTGAGTCAAAATCTCGTTTAGCCGATCGTGACTATAAGAAGAGTTGGTTTGAACAGAACAAAGATTTCTATTGCAACTACAAAACTCGTGCCACTAAAGCCCAGCAGACACCATTTCTGATTCAGCTAGCTGCAGAAAACTGTGTCGATGGCGACAAGGTCCGCGCTGGAGATGCCGTGAACTTCTCTATCGGACAAGGTGACACCGTGGTAACACCGTTGAAGTTAACTCAGATGTATGCAGCAATCGGCAATGGTGGAACTATTTGGCAAGCAAGTATTGCCAAAGCAATTGTTAAGACCGATGGAACAGTCATCAAGACCATTGAGCCAAATAAGCTAGGAACTCTTACAACTGCACCATCTACTGTTAAATTCTTACAAGGTGCATTACGTGAAGTGGTTGTCAGTGGAACTGGCGCTGGAGTATTTGCAGGCTTTCCTATTGAAATCAGTGGAAAAACTGGAACTGGCCAAGTATTTGGTAGAAACCCCAATGGAACGCTTAAAGATGACACTTCCTGGTTTGCATCATATGCGCCAAGTAAGAATCCTCGATTTGCAGTTGTCATGATGGTTGGACAAGGTGGATTTGGTGCATCAACTTCTGGTGTGGGTGTCAAAGCCATCTATGAAGCTATATTTGGAGTTAAGGGTAATAAAGTTGTTCCAGGAGCAGCCATTTATCCAAATGGAAAACCTCCAACAACTCTGCCAAAGATTTCACCTGCTACAAAGCCTAAGGAGGTGCCATGAGCCAAATAGCTGCGCGCCAACGTCTTTATCGCCGTAAACGAAGCTCAATATTTCAAGGCTTTGATCCTGTTCTAACTGCTGCCGTTGCAGCGCTTTTATTTATTGGCACATTGCTGGTCTATGCAGCAACACGTGATTGGTATGCGCGCAATGGTTTAGATCCTCAGTACTACTTAAAGCGCCACGTCATTAACATCGCTATTGGTGCACTTTTAGCCTATGGCACAACAACCATTGACTACCGCTTACTTCGTGCTTACACACCGATTGTGTGGGGCCTAGGCGTTATTGGATTAATCATTGTTTTGATTCCAGGGCTAGGTAGTGAGATCAATGGTGCTAAAGCCTGGATTGCACTTCCTGGAGGTTTCCAGATTCAACCAGCAGAGCTAGCAAAGATCTCCATCATTATTGGTATGTCCATGATTTTATCTGAGCGAACACACGATAGTGATGAACCTACTTCTAGAGATGTTCTCCAAGCTCTAGCTGTTGCAGCAATTCCAGTTATCTTTATTTTGATACAGCCAGATATGGGAACTGTATTTATTATCTCTGCCTCTGTTGTAACAATTATCGCTGTTTCTGGCTCACCGACAAAGTGGGTTGTGGGGCTTTTGCTGATTGCAGTACTAGGAGGAATTGTTGCCACTAATACTGGAGTCATTAGTGACTATCAGATTAAGCGTCTGCAAACATTTGTTGATCCAACCGTTGACACACAAGGAACTGGTTATCAACTTCGCCAAGCCCGCATCACCGTGGGCTCTGGGGGATTAATTGGTACTGGATTATTTAATGGACCACAAACAAATGGCCGCTTTGTGCCAGAACAACAAACAGATTTTATTTTTACCGTAGCCGGTGAAGAGTTAGGATTTCTCGGAAGTGGATTAATTGTGATTCTTTACTTGATTATGCTCATGCGAGGTCTTGCTATCGCACGAAGAACGAGTGACCCCTTTGGGCGATTAGTAACAACAGGTGTCATCGCCTGGTTTGCATTTCAGATATTTGAAAACATTGGAATGACGTTAGGGCTTATGCCAATGACAGGAGTTCCACTGCCATTCATCTCATACGGTGGATCATCGATGTTTGCCACCTTGATCGGTTTTGGCCTGTTGCAGAACGTTCACGCTCGCTCTAGAGGCTGAAGTAGGCAATTACGCCCCTATCTGCCATACTTAGGGCACATAGTTCAGCGCGGCTCGCGAATCCATCGCGGTAAACGCCCAGCGCGAACAGGTAAGAAAAACCTAAAACAGGGATTTTTTAACGAGATAAGCGTTCTAAAAGACGCATAGAGGATTTGGTGCCATGGCTATTGAGCCTAAAACACCGCGCAAGCGTGCGGTGAAGAAAACTTCAGCTAAAGCTGAAGCAATCGTTACTGAAGTAACAACGGATGAGCCTAAGAAAGCTACACGCAAAAAAGCAGCTATTCCGGTTCCAGTATTTCAAGCAGCTCCAGATAAGCCAGTTGCAAAAGCTGTGCGCAAAAAAGCAGAGGTGAAAGAGACTCCTGCAGCCGATGCACCTGCAACAGAGGGTGGAGATCGTCCAGATCGCAACCGCCGTCGCCGCCGTGGTGGCCGTGGTCGTCGAAAGCCTGGCGCAGATAGTGCAACAAATGAAGATTCAACTATTGAGAGCGGTGAAGAGGCAACTGATAGTGATGGCACAACACATCGTCGTCGCCGCCGTCGCCGCGCAGCAGCAGATGCTGAGGGTGTAACACCAGGTGAAGTAATTGATGAAGATGGTGTTGTAACAGTTGTTAAGGTCCGCGAAGTTCGCGAACGCCCAGCTCGTCCAGCACGTACTGAACGCCCAGATCGCAATGATCGCCGTGGCGGACGTCGTGATCGCAACGATCGAAATGACCGTGGCGCTCGCTCTGAATACCGCGAGCCATATCGCAAGCGTTCAACAGTTATTACTGATGGAGAATTCTTAGCACGTCGCGAAAATGTTGACCGCGAGATGCTTGTTCGCCAGATTGCAGATCGCACACAGATTGCTGTTATTGAAGACGGCATCATGGTCGAGCACTACGTGAACCGCAATAGCAACGTTTCATACGTTGGCAATGTGTATTTGGGTCGTGTTCAAAACGTTCTTCCATCTATGGAAGCTGCATTCGTTGATATTGGTAAGGGTCGAAACGCTGTGTTGTATGCCGGTGAAGTGAATTGGGATGCTGCAGGAATTTCTGAGTCTGAACCACGCAAAATTGAAACTGTATTAAAGACTGGCCAGCCAGTGTTAGTACAGGTTACTAAAGACCCAATCGGTCAAAAGGGTGCGCGTTTAACTAGCCAAATTTCATTGCCAGGACGCTATGTTGTTTATGTCCCAGGCGGAGGAATGTCTGGTATTTCAAAGCGTCTTCCTGAAACTGAGCGCACTCGTCTAAAAGCAATTTTAAAGAACTTAATTCCTGAAGAAGCTGGCGTGATTGTTCGCACAGCTGCAGAAGGTGTGAGTGAAGAGGATTTAACGAGTGATGTTGCACGCCTTAAAGCCCAATGGGATGACATCTATGCCAAGACCCAGAACACAAACTTTAATCCGCCAGTTGCCCTCTACCAAGAGCCTGATCTTGCTGTTCGTGTTATCCGCGATATCTTCAATGAAGATTTCCGCAAGCTCACTGTGCAAGGTGCAACAGCCTGGGATGAAGTAACAAGTTATCTTGGCTTTATCGCCCCAGAGCTAACAACAAAGATTGAAAAATACACAGGTACTGGCGATCTCTTTGCAGACTTTAGAGTCGAAGAACAGCTAGCTAAGGCATTTGATCGCAAGGTTTACCTGCCATCAGGTGGTTCTCTTGTTATCGATCGCACTGAGGCAATGATTGTTATCGACGTCAACACCGGTAAATTCATTGGTAAGGGTGGAAACTTGGAAGAGACTGTTACTAAGAACAACTTAGAAGCAGCTGAAGAAATTGCCCGTCAACTTCGTCTTCGTGACTTAGGTGGAATCGTTGTAATCGACTTCATCGATATGATTTTGGAATCAAACCGTGAGATGGTTTTGCGCCGCCTCGTTGAATGTTTGGGCCGAGATCGCACCAAGCACCAGGTTGCAGAAGTAACCTCCCTTGGCCTTGTTCAAATGACACGCAAGCGTGTTGGACAGGGACTCATCGAAGCCTTCTCAACTACCTGTGATTCATGTAGCGGACGTGGAATTCATATTCATATGGAGCCTGTGAAGATGAAGGCACCAATGCCTCAGCTAGATGTTCCATCATCACAACATGAAGATGCAGAGGAAAAAGATGCCACTGAGCATGAGTTCCATGAATCTTTAAATGATGATCAGCCACCTGTAGAGACCAAGCCAGCTGGTGGGCGAAAGCGCCGCCGAGCAGCCTCCTCAGGCATCATTACCGCTTGATTTGAGCCTTCGGGCCCTAACGGGTAACCTTTACTCTTCAACACACCTAGAAGTTCGGAGTACTACAGCGTGGCAAATATCAAGTCTCAGATTAAGCGCATTAAGACCAACGAGAAGGCACGCCTTCGTAATAAGTCTGTGGGCTCATCTATCAAGACCGCTGTCCGTAAATTCCGTGAGGCAGTTAGCGCAGGAGATTCATCTGCCATCACTACTGAGCTTCGCACAGCTTCCAAGGCTCTAGATGTTGCTGTTCAAAAGGGTGTTCTTCATAAGAACACTGCAGCAAATAAGAAGTCATCAATGGCTAAGGCAGCTGCCAAAGCCGGCGCACGTTAATTTTTCTTCGATCTTAAAGCGAGGCTAGGTTCATGCCTGCAATTTCACTTGCTAAGGCGCCACAACCAGCAGCAACTAATCCGGCGCAGATACGTAACTTCTGCATTATTGCCCACATCGATCACGGTAAATCAACTCTTGCCGACCGTATGTTGGGCATTACCGAAGTAGTAGAAGCGCGCAATATGCGTGCGCAATATCTCGATCGTATGGATATCGAGCGCGAACGTGGCATCACTATTAAATCTCAAGCAGTTCGTCTGCCATGGCGCAGTGGAATTGATGGTCAGGAATACATCCTGAACATGATTGACACACCAGGTCACGTTGACTTCACCTATGAAGTTTCGCGCTCGCTGGCTGCATGTGAGGGTGCAGTTCTACTTGTGGATTGTGCACAAGGAATTGAAGCCCAGACTTTGGCAAATCTTTATTTAGCAATGGAGAATAATTTAACGATTATTCCTGTGCTCAACAAAATCGATCTACCAAATGCCCAACCTGAAAAGTTTGCTGCCGAGTTAGCAAAGCTCATTGGTTGTGAGCCTGAGGATTGCTTACGTGTATCAGGTAAGACTGGCGATGGTGTTGCAGAGCTACTCGATCAAATCATTGCTCAAATCCCAGCACCAAAGGGTGATGCAAATGCACCTGCTCGCGCGCTTATTTTTGACTCTGTCTATGATTCCTATCGCGGCGTTGTTACCTATGTCCGTGTTATCGATGGTCACTTAACTCCGCGCGAACAGATTCAAATGTTTTCAACTGGCGTTCGACATGAAGCTCTAGAAGTCGGCGTTATTTCACCAGAACCACTTGCCTCTAAGGGATTAGGCGTTGGCGAAGTAGGCTATTTAATTACAGGAGTGAAGGATGTTCGCCAATCGCGTGTGGGCGACACCATTACTACCTATAACAACCCAACCAAGGTCGCACTTGCTGGATATAAAGATCCAAAGCCCATGGTTTTCTCTGGCCTCTTTCCGCTAGATGGTGCAGATTTTCCTGTACTTCGTGAAGCACTCGATAAATTACAACTCAACGATGCCGCACTGGTTTATGAGCCAGAGAGCTCAGCTGCCCTTGGTTTTGGTTTCCGTTGCGGTTTTCTGGGCTTACTTCACATGGAGATTGTGCGTGAGAGGTTAGAGCGCGAACACAAACTCAATTTGATCTCAACAGCCCCTAACGTTGTTTATAACGTTGTGATGGATGATGGCAAAGAGATCCGCGTTACCAATCCTTCTGAGTTTCCGGAAGGCAAAGTTGCAACTGTTTATGAACCAATTGTTAAATCAACGATTCTTGCTCCATCTGATTTCATCGGAACAATCATGGAGCTTTGCCAAGAGCGCCGAGGTGTTTTGCTAGGTATGGATTACATCTCAGAGGATCGAGTGGAAATTCGCTATGACCTACCCTTGGCAGAGATTGTCTTTGATTTCTTTGATCAACTTAAATCTCGCACGAAAGGCTATGCCTCCCTTGATTATGAAGAAAAGGGAGATGCAGAAGGCAACTTAGTAAAGGTTGATATTTTATTGCAAGGCGAAGCCGTAGATGCTTTCAGTGCCATTGTTCACCGCGATAAGGCATATGCCTATGGCGTGATGATGACTGGCAAGCTGCGCGAATTAATCCCACGTCAGCAGTTTGAAGTTCCTATTCAGGCAGCAATTGGCTCTCGCATTATTGCCCGCGAAAGTATTCGTGCAATCCGTAAAGATGTTTTGGCAAAGTGTTATGGCGGAGATATCTCACGTAAGCGTAAGCTTTTGGAGAAGCAAAAAGAGGGTAAGAAGCGCATGAAGATGGTGGGACGCGTTGAAGTTCCACAAGAGGCTTTCGTAGCAGCACTTGCGACCGATGCAGATATTGAAAAGGTCAAGGCTGCTCGCAAAGCAGGGCAATGACGCTCTCCTTTTACGTTCATATCCCGTACTGCATTAAGCGGTGCGGCTACTGTGATTTTAATACTTACACTCCATCAGAGCTCCAAGATGGTGCAACCCTTGAAATTGTTAGCAATGACTACATCGATGCGCTCTTAAAAGAGTTAGATGCTGCGCCAATAGATCAGGTACCCACGATCTTCTTTGGGGGAGGTACACCATCTTTGCTTCCAGCAGATGATTTAGGGCGTGTGATTGCAGCTATTAAGGCGCGCAATGGCTTAAGCAATGATTGTGAAATAACTCTTGAAGCTAACCCTGATTCAGTAACGAAGGAGAAGTTAGAGCGCTACCTAGAAGTTGGCTTTAATCGCATCTCTTTTGGTATGCAATCGGCTAAAGCACACGTATTGGCTGTACTTGATCGCACGCATAATCCTGAAAATGTTAAGCGCGCAGTGGATATGGCGCGTGCTGCAGGTTTTAAGAGCATCAGTGTTGATCTTATCTATGGCACTCCAGGGGAGTCACTGGAAGATTGGCGCGAAAGCGTTCAAGAAGCACTTGATCTAGATATCGATCACATTAGTGCCTATGCCCTTATTGTTGAAACAGGCACAAAGTTAGCAGCCCAAATTAAACGTGGTGATTTAACAATGCCCGATGATGATTTGATGGCAGATATGTACTTGTTAGTTGATCAGATGTGTGAAGCACGTGGTCTTAGTTGGTATGAACTCTCTAACTGGTCTAAGCCTTCACATGAATGCCGCCACAATATTGCTTACTGGGAAAATAGAAACTGGTGGGGTCTTGGGCCAGGTGCTCATTCTCACCTTGATGGAAAACGTTTTTGGAATGTTAAACATCCAAATGCCTATAAAGAAAAACTCTTTGCTTCACAATCTCCTATTCATGAGAGTGAAGATTTGACGTTAGAGCAAAAAGCTCATGAGAGAATAATGCTTGGAATCCGAATGCGAGATGGACTGCAGATTTCACTGCTAGAGCCTCACCAACTCGAGCTTTTAGCTACCTACCGTGAAAATGGATATATCGAGCTGCGTGATGATCGCGTCTTGCTGACACCAGTGGGACGCTTGATTGCAGATCGAATCGTGCGAGAAATAACTTTCTAGTAACCTAGGTGCACTATGTCATCACGCCGTCTTGAAATCCTCCGCGCAATTGTCGATGAGTACGTTGCGACACAGGAGCCCGTCGGCTCAAAGTCAATCGCCGATCACCATGGACTCGGAATTTCACCTGCCACAATCCGAAATGAAATGGCTGTTCTTGAAGATGAAGGCTTGATTACGCAACCTCACACAAGTGCTGGCCGTATTCCAACTGATCTTGGCTATCGAGTTTTTGTAGATAAGTTAGCAACTGTTAAGCAGCTCTCAACTGCTGAGCGCAGAGCGATTGAAACATTTCTACAGGGCTCTAATGATCTAGAAGAGTTATTGAAAAGGTCGGCCAAGTTATTAGCAGATATTACAAAACAAGTTGCTGTCGTTACATTCCCAATTATTGGAGAAAGCCGGGAGAAGATGGCAATCTCAGGAACGGCAAACTTGGCACGATCTGGTGAAGATTTAGGACTTACTCTTTCACCTATTCTTGAAGCTCTTGAAGAACAAGTTGTTATTTTGCGTTTGCTTGATGAGGCGCGATCAACGGTGCACGTTCGAATAGGTAGTGAGCAGAACGAGACAAATTTGCAATCAACATCATTGGTCACAGTAGGTTACGGCGCGGAGTCCTCCCAACATGGCGCAGTTGGTGTCTTAGGGCCAACCCGTATGGATTACGCAGGTTCGATTGCCGCAGTTTCTGCAGTTGCTCGATATGTCGGCCGTTTTATAAATGAAGGTGCATAAGGTGAGTGATCATTACCAAACATTAGGTGTCTCGCGCGATGCTTCAGCTGATGAGATTAAGAGGGCTTATCGCAAACTTGCCCGTGAATTACACCCAGATGTGAACCCAGATCCTGCGGTGCAGGATAAATTCAAAGAGATTACTGCTGCCTATGAAGTATTAAGTGATTCACAAAAGCGCCAGTCATATGACATGGGTGGTAGCGCATTTGGAGGAGGCGGTTTCGGTGGTGGCTTTAGCGACATCATGGATGCATTCTTTGGTGGCGGTGGATCACGTGGACCACGTCCACGTATGCGTGCAGGTCAGGATTCTCTTATTCGTGTGCAAGTAGATTTGCATGAAGCATGTTTTGGGACAGAGCGCGAGATAACAGTTGAAAGCGCAGTTGTTTGTTCTAAATGCACAGGTAGCGGTTGTATTGATGGTGCCCAGCCATCAACGTGTGCGGTGTGTAAAGGACGCGGAGAAACTCAGCAAGTAGTGCGCTCTGTTATTGGTCAAGTGATGACATCACGTCCATGTAATGCATGTGGTGGGTATGGAAGTGTTATTCAAAACCCTTGCCGTGAGTGCGCAGGAGATGGTCGTGTTCGTTCACGTCAGAATATTCAAGTAAAGATTCCAGCAGGAGTAGAAACAGGAAATCGTATTCAACTTTCTGGCCGCGGTGAAGTCGGCCATGGCGGGGGACCTGCCGGTGATTTATATGTTGAAATAGTTGAAACAAATCATGATTATTTGATTCGCGAAGGCGATACTTTGCATATGTCTCTCTCTGTCTCTATGAGCGCAGCAGCCATTGGCACAACAGTCACCGTTGAATCTTTAGATGGCCCAGTTGATGTTAACGTTAAAGCTGGAACACAAAGCGGAACTCCAATTGCAATCAAGGGCAAGGGAATGACTCGTTTGCGCCAGGGAGGCCGTGGAGATTTAGTTGTGCATGTTGAAGTTCAAACTCCCACAAAACTTAGCCGTGAAGAGGAAAAGTTATTGAAGAAGTTTTCAGATTTGCGTGGGGAAAAATCAGGAGATGCCCACGTAAAAAACTCAGATGGTGGAATCTTTGCCAAGATTAAAGGTGCGTTTAGCAAATAATGTTGACTCTATTTTTCGTCGATGATCTGCCAACAACGGTAGGGCAGATTTATGAATTTGATAATGAAGATGCCAACCATGCTGTGAGGGTTTTGCGCATGAAAGCTGGGGATATCTTCATGCTCAGCGATGGGCAAGGCAGCTGGAGCCAGGTTAAAGCTTTTGCAGTAAAGAAGAGATCCCTTGAAGTTGAAGTTTTGGCCTCAGGTTTTCAAGAAGCTTTAGCAACGACAATCACAGTTGTGCAAGCTTTGCCAAAAAGTGATCGTGCAAAAGAGGCAATTGAACTTTTAACTGAAGCTGGTGTTGATCGCATCGTGCCTTGGCAGGCATCACGCAGTATTGGCAAGGTATCTGAGAAGTTCTCAACTACAGCCCGTGAAGCAAGTAAACAATCACGCAGATTACGCATTCCAGAAGTTACAGATATCGCAACAACCCAGCAGATCTGTGAAGCAATCAAGATCAGTGATTTAGCTGTTGTCTTTCATGAGAGCTCAACAACTAAACTCAGTGATGCCATCACCTCTCACAACGTTTCTCATCTGCTCATCATCATCGGACCTGAAGGTGGAATAACACCAACTGAACTTGATCAATTCGTTGAAGCAGGGGCAAGAGTTGCGCTGATGGGACGTCCAATCTTGCGCTCAGCCCATGCAGGTATTGCGGCAGTCGCAGCTATTTCAGCGCTGCTCAAGGTATGGTAATTACGTGGCGTTAGATTCAAACTGCTTGTTTTGCAAAATTATCACCGGCGATATTCCTGCGCAAATAATTTATCGCAATGAAAACGTTGTGGCATTCAATGACATTGCCCCACAAGCACCAACACATGTTCTAATAGTTCCCACTCTGCATGTTGAAGATGCTGCAGGGTTGGCAAAGATTTCTCCAACACTGACTGCTGACCTCTTCGTTGCAGCCGGTGAGATCGCAGCAACGAACGGCTTAACTGGTTACCGAACCGTCTTTAACACTGGCGCAGAGGCTGGACAGTCTGTTTTTCACGCTCACCTTCATCTTCTTGGTGGGCGTGGACTGGCTTGGCCCCCAGGTTAAAGATAGATTTGGCATTAATGGAACGCACACTCATCACGGTCCCAACCGCTATTCCTATGGTTGCACTG
>Ga0209617_10000243_pt1 | contig 23113 bp, 15 predicted proteins | sample LakEriepJuly2011_2_FD_187459 | JGI IMG/M metagenome (GOLD analysis project Ga0209617, IMG submission 187459) | Freshwater microbial communities from dead zone in Lake Erie, Canada - CCB epilimnion July 2011 (SPAdes) (version 2) | ecosystem: Environmental > Aquatic > Freshwater > Lentic >...
TAATGGCACCAATCGCACAGATTGAACCAACCACAATGACGATACGTAGGAACGAGAAATCTACCCGAGTGAATTGAACAGCAAGAGTCAGACCCAGAACCAGTGCACCCGTAAGAGCACAAGCGGGAAGGAGAATAGTTTCTGGATTACCGCTGGTCTTATATGCGACAACAGAGATGAGAGGTATAAAGATGAGAGCCTCTAATAAAACATAAAGTCCGAGACCTGCGTATTGAGACTCGCGAGAGGCACCATTGGAGGCCAATTTTTGTGCATAATAGGTACCGGCCCAGAATACTAACATAACGATTAACCAAGTAAAACCGCCAAGAGAGTTAAACATCGAACCCAGCGTATTCATGAAGATACTGGCTACCGGCGTGAGTTGAAAGAAAGTATAAAGCAAACCTGCAAAGCCAGCGAAGGCTAAGGCGACGAGGCCGTAGGTTTTACGGTAGAATGAAGCAGCATCATTTTGGTCAGCTTGCGCGACGAGACGTGAGGTGTTTTCCATAATCTCCATTTTATCTGTTTTTGGGGACAGTCAAGCCTGACACGATTTTACCACAAACCCCCACCCTTACTGTGGAGCATAATGCCCAAGTTGCCACGGTTGCTTAGCACAAATCAACGCATGAAATAGCCGTCAGATTATGAAAACCTCTCTAAAAGACAACTTGAAGAAAAAGCCCAGAGACTCAGCCCCACCGCCACTCCCGGCAGCTGATTTACGTAAGACGATTCTTATTGTCGAAGATCAGGCGGCCATTCGTGAGATGATTACGGAGGTTCTCAAGTCGTACAATCAGTTCAAAATCGTAGGCACCGCCGCCGAGGGGCAAGCGGCGGTGGAATTAGCGCTAAGATTAAGACCCGACGTTTTGTTGCTCGATGTCTTAATGCCTGGTTTAAGCGGTATCGAAGTTTTACGACGCTTGAATAAATCGATTCCCCGAATGCGCGTGGTGGTGTTTTCGGCGAAACAGGAACCACAAATTATTCGCGGACTGATTCAAGAAGGCATGCATGGGTTCGTTAATAAAAATTCATCGCTCTCCGAACTTCGACAGGCACTCGATAAAGTTTCTCAAGGGGAAAACTGGTACAACGATACCTTTAGCCAGACCGTCCGCGAGGCACTCGCTAAACCCAATTCACATGCGGACTCCATGATCGAATTACTCACACCACGCGAACGAGAAATCACGGTGCTCATTGCCCGGAGTCATAGCAGCAAAGAAGTGGCGAGTCAGCTGAGCATTAGCCTGAAAACATCAGAGAACCATCGAGCAAACTTGATGCGTAAATTGGGGGTCCATGACGTCGCAGGCTTGGTGCGCTTTGCGGTGCGCCATGGCCTAGTCGACCCATCCATCGACCCCTAATGTCAATAGGGTAAACACCCCATATACTTTAAGTTTTCTTTACGCTCTAAATCACTCATTTTAATCTCAATGATACCAGAGAGTATTACTATTCCCCGTAATCCATCGGTGATGATCATCGAAGATCAGACGGTGGTCAGAGAAATGCTCACGCAAGTCATCGAAGAAAAATTAAATTATGCGGTGGTGGCTTCGGCTTCGACGGGCAAAGAGGGCGTCGAATTAGCGCTGCACCATCAGCCCGATATTCTTATTCTAGATATTAAATTACCCGACATCAGTGGAGTGGAGGTTTTGTATCGTTTAAAGAATGCCTATCCGGAAATTAAAATTTTAGTTTTTTCTGGAAAAATTGAGGGAAAAATTGCCCGGTGTTTGGTCCGTGATGGAGTACGGGGATTTGTCAGTAAGAACGAAAATATGAGCCGATTAAAAACCGCACTGGAAATCGTTGCTCAGGGGAAAACGTGTTTTAGTACAGAATTTAATGATGCACTGATTACGGCGCTGAAAAATCCTGAAGTGACGGTGGATCAGATGGCGATGATGCTAACAGACCGAGAACGTGAGGTGGCGGTGATGATTGCAAAGAGTTTTTCTAGTAAAGAAGTCGCTGTGGAGCTTAACATAAGTGTCAAAACCGCTCAAAACCACCGCACCAACCTGATGAGAAAGCTTAATGTTCATGATTCGGCGGGGGTTATACGATTTGTTATTCGTCAAGGGTTGTATGACCCCTGCGAAGGACTCTAGGGTAGCGGGGTGAAACTACCCCGTCGTCATTTTATCGCCCTCAGTGGCACAGCTCTGCTCGGTGCAGCGCTGCGAGCACAGACGGACAACTCTCCTGAAAGTTTTGATGTCTGTGTTTACGGTGCCACTGGCTCAGGTATCGCCGCGGCGATATCCGTCGCGGAACAAGGTTTCAGCGTCGTGATTGTCGAACCAAGCCGATGGCTTGGTGGCATGAGTGGGGGTGGACTACACCGCATCGACTGGGGCACCAAATCCAGCGTAGGCGGACTCGCGTTAAAATTATTAATCGATGACGACAACGTCGCGATGCGAAAACTTTATACAAAGTTATGTGCAGAAAAAAATATTAAAGTGATTTACGAACATCGCTTAAATAAAGTCGTTAAAGAAAATACCCGCATCCAATCCATTACTTTAGATTTAGCTCCGCCCGATTCTTTAGGTGCACCCGCCGCCCAAGCGAAACAAGTGGAGGCGCGTCGCATTGCCGCGCGCGTATTTATCGATTGTAGTTACGAAGGTGATTTAATGGCTCAGGCCGGGGTTTCGCATACCTACGGTCGCGAGAGCCAAGATACCTACGATGAGTCCTACGCAGGGGAACGCCCGGCCCTCGTGACTTACGATATCGACCCCTATAACACCCCTGGAAAGCCCTCCAGCGGGCTTTTACCCCTACTCCAGGACTACCAGCCGATCGGGACTGGAAAGGCGGATAAACTGACCATGGCGTACTGTTTTAGATGGAAGATTTCCCGCCAGCCCGACCGCATTCCCTTTGGCTCACCGGAAAATTATGATCCACGCCAATACGAGATTTTCCGTCGCGCCTTTAAAAATAATATTAAAATTAATGCCGGGCTAAAAATGCGTCATCCCGGAAAATTAGAAGACTATCCGGGTGGTGGCATCTTTAACGAAAACTCCAGTCGATCCCTCTGGGCGCAATCCGTAGCAGGATCGAATCAAGATTATCCGACGGGCGATTGGGCAACGCGTTCAAAAATCTGGAAGTTCCATCAAGAATTTATTCGTGGTATGGTTCAGTTCCTTCGCACCGATGAAGTGGTTCCAGAAATCTATAAAAAATTAGCAAACGAAACGGGACTCACTCCAGGAATTTTTGACGAGACCGGGGGCTGGCCACACCAGTTCTATGTACGTGAAGCGCGACGTATGCAGTCGACCTACGTCATTACGCAGAAAGATTTAGAAGGTCGAGCTGGCTCAATCAGTGATTCGATTGGGCTCGGTTCGTACGGTATCGATGATTGGCCTTATGCGACCTACGCTGATCAAGGAAAGATTTCTATCGGGGGCGGAGAGTTTAGTATTCTTAAACCTAACCCTGATTTTATTGGAGTACACGCTCTACCCTACCGGGCGATTGTACCCAAAGTCGAGGAATGCACCAATCTGCTGGTACCCGTGTGTTGTTCAGCCAGCCACATCGCCATGACCTCTATCCGCATGGAACCAGTCTGGATTATCCTAGGTCAATCCGCCGGACATGCGGCAGTACAATCCTTACGCGAGAAAGTTCCCGTCCAAAAAATCACGCTCACTGATTTACAGAAAACTCTGGTCGCCCAAGATCAGAAAATTTCCTGGACTGGAAAATAAATTAGAGGCGAATACGCAGACGAGGAGAAACCGTTGTGCCGGTAGGCGACGGCTTTTTTATTTTCGCGGGCGGGCCATCGCCCGATTCACCTAAGGCCGCTAAAAATTCTTTGGGCAAAGGTGATTCAACTTTGAAATGAAGTTTTTCGCCCTGCCAAGCGAGAGAAAGTTCGGTGAATTGGGCGTGTAAAAATAATCGTTTTAATCCTCGAGCCGTACCCGTGGTCTTATTGAAATCGAAATCTCCGTAGGTGCGATCACCGAGGATAGGATGTCCGTGCTCAGCCGTCTGCACACGTAATTGATGCGTACGACCCGTGCGCGGTTCGAGCTGTAATAAGGAAAGAGGTAAATTATTTTGAGCAGCACGCACCCATTGATACACGGTGATGGCCTGTGAGCCGCCGGTTGATTTAGCGGAGGAGCGCACGCCACCGCCTGGACCGCTTGATTTCACGAGGGAATCTTGCCAAGTGCCACGTGGGCTACGCAGACCGCGACCTTTCACAATCGCCGCATATTTTTTAGAAACTTTTGATTCAGCAAATAATTCCTTAACTGCATCAGCTAATTTTTCATCGAGACAGAGCAGTAAAACTCCGCTGGTCGGCGAATCGAGACGATTGAGGAGATAAACTTTTTTCACTCCGCCTTTACCATCACGAATGTGGAAAGCCTCTTCCGCCATCGAATAATTAGTGTCGATGAGGACAGTCTCTTTTTCCTTTTTCTCGCTCGAATTAGGATGGGCCAGCACGCCCGCAGGTTTTTCGACCGCAAAAAGTCCGGCGGGGTGAATTTCTAAAATCTTCACACCAGAGGCAAAGGGAATCCAATCCAGTGTCGTCATTGTTTTAGAGGTAGTGAAACGTGATAGTCACCGTCTGCTCATTCCCAAAAAGGGCAACCATATCTTCGCGCCAGTTGTCGAAGGGCGCCGGGGCCATCACCGCGTCTTTACAGGCCAGTGCCATGACTTGGGCAACATCGCTGTGAAGAATTTCTGCATTCACTACACTACCATCGCGACAAAGAATAAAACGGATCACGACACTGCCCCGCGAAATCGATTCAAAGCGCGCACGATCAATCAGGGCCCACCAGCTGGATTGAATCGCCTCCATCATACGTTGAGAATAATCACCATAATTACTGAACTTGGCATCTACGGCGATGGCACCCGCTCGATTCACGCCGATATTATTCTTGAGCAATATGCCCATGGTACCTGACGGGATAGTGGCACGGGGACGCTCGGGAATTGATTCACTTTGATTGGATTTTTTGGTCTCTACTAAATTCTTTTTAGGTAAATTTCCGTTCAGTCCAACAGTAGGGGTTCCCGCACTTTGCGATTTATCCGACAAGTCACTTTCTTCAATGGCGCGGGGAATGCCTTGCGAAACTTTAATCGCAGCAACACTCTCCCCTGCCGATCGCGGCAGAGAAGAAGTGGTTTTAATCTTTTCGGGAATGGGCTGCGCAGCACTTTGATTTTTCGCTGCCATGTAATCCGACTTATCTGGCATGGTACGGTTGGCCTGAACATTCACTTCAGCCAGACGCATCGAGGGAGGTAAGCGATTTTCGGGCACCACCACGGGTGCGACCTGCACTTCCACTGGATGGAGCGTAATTAATCGCTGAGTAAATACTGGAGGAACGACGAGCCACAATGTGAGGTGTAGAATAACGGTAATCGCAAAGGCGAATACTGGCGGAACGACCTCGGTGTATCGTTGGTTCAACACGCTCATAACCTAATTATGAAAGCATAGACCGCAAGAACGACTCACGAACGCTTCCACTGATTTTCTAAACCCAGTTCTTTAATTCTTTGGACAACAAATTCAATCGGCAGGCCCATAATCGTCGAAATGGGTTCTTGGAATGATTCGATGATTAATTCTTTACCCTGTTGGATGCCATAGGCGCCCGCTTTATCTAATGTATTAGTAACCAATTGATAGCGTGTGATGACCTCATCTCCGAAGGGCTTAAAACGAACCCAGGCAGTGATGTCGTGACACTCGTGAATATTTAACGGCGGATAAATAAAACAAACACCGGTGTGCACGGTATGTTCGCGTCCGGACAGACTCCGCAGCATTGCACGTGATTCCTCTAAGTTTACGGGCTTATTCAAAACACGATCACCGAGTGCCACCGTGGTATCTGCACCCAAGATAAAAGCGTGAGGATGTAGTTTGGAAACGGCGTCCGCTTTGATATGCGCATTATGTAAAACCATATCGCAAGGATTACTGGTCGGATCCTCGTGTTCGGTGACTTTGGAGACTACGATTTTATGAGGAATGCCTGCTTCGTTCAGTAATTCAGTTCGACGCGGTGAGCCCGAAGCCAGAATAAACTGAATCAGTTCATTCACTCGCTTAGTGATGACTCGGTTTCCAACTCACCACACGGTCCGACAAATATTTCACGTACACATCTTGATCATTCAAACAAGGAATCTGTTCAAAGGACTCACCACCCGCGTGCATAAAGTCTTCTTTGCCTTCTTCGCTAATTTCTTCGATGGTTTCTAAGCAATCGGCGGTGAAAGCTGGGCACATCACGAGAAGTTTTTTCACACCTTCATCAGGCATAGCTTCTAATCTCTCATCGGTATAAGGCGGAACCCATTTTTCTGGTCCGAAACGAGACTGGAAAGCGACTTCGACTTGTTCAGGACTCAGTCCAGCAGCCAAAGTAAAGAGACGCGTCGTTTCGACGCACTGATGCTTGTAGCAGGTCGCGTGACAGGGGCTGGCGACGGCGCAACAGTTGGGGACTTTGGTACAATGAGCCTTGGAGGGATCACCTTTACGCAAATGTCGCTCGGGTACGCCGTGATAGGAAAAAAGTAATTTATCGAAAGGCTTATTTAACCAAGGCTTAGCAGATTCAACCAGCGCTTGAATGTACGCCGGGTCATTAAAGAAAGGCTGGAGAACGTGATATTTTAAATCAGGAGCGAGGCGTTTCAGTTCTTCTTGAATTTTGACCACCACGGTTTCGTAAGATGACATCGCGTAGTGTGGGTATTGCGGCATGACGAAAAGATCATCGATGCCCATATCGATCACTTTTTGGACGGCTTCGGCGCAGGAAGGAGTTCCGTAGCGCATGCCGGTGATTACAGGAAGGCCCGTGGCTTTTTCTAATTTGGCGCGGAGTTTTTCAGTCGTTACCAACAAAGGGGCACCTTCCGGTGTCCAGACAGTTGCATAAGCGGCGGCGGATTTTTTGGGGCGGGTGCGGAGAACGATTCCTTCGAGCAGAGCGAAACGAAAGACGGCTGGATAATCGATGACGCGTTCATCGCCGAGAAATTCTCTTAAATAATTTCGGACATCGGGTACGGAGGTACTTTTCGGTGAGCCTAAATTGAGGAGTAAAATTCCTTGGCGAGACATAGGTTGAGAAAGTCAGGAGCGAGGCGAAAGTCAAACGCCTGAATGAACAACTGTATCAAGAACGGCCGCTAAAGTATCGATTTGCGCATCGGGCGTAATACCATGGCCCAGATTAAAGATGTGACCGTGGTCGCCGGCATTATCCTTTAAAATTTGCTGGGTTGCTTGGATAGCGGCATCAGGCTTCCCGACGATGAATTCGGGATTCAAATTACCTTGAATACAAAGGGGGCGATCGACCAAGGCTCGAACATTCGAAATTGGCATGGTCCAATCCACTCCGAGGCACGGGACGCCCGTTTTCGCTAAGGCAGCGGCATCGGCCGACTTACCTTTAGCGTAAAGAATGATGGGGGCTTGTGGTGGGAGCAGTGCGATTACTTCGCGAATATAGCGCAGAGAAAACTCTTCATAATCTTTTCCGACCAACACTCCAGCCCAGCTATCAAAAATCTGAATGGCATCCGCACCCGCTAAAAGCTGTTCTTTTAAATAACCGGCGACCGTTTGAGTAAGAACATTTAAAATCTGGTGAACAAACTGAGGGTTAGATTTCACCAATGATTTCATTTTGGGAAATTCTTCTGATCCCCCACCCTCGACGAGATAACAAGCGAGTGTCCAAGGTGAACCCGCAAAACCGAGAAGAGCTTTGTTCGTTCCCAATTCTTTTCTTAATAATCTTAAAGCCTTATAAACATAATCTAGACGCTCGATGGCACCCGCAGGTTGGAGTAACGCTAAATCATTTTCCGTCTGTAGGGATTTTTCCATCGCGATGCCACCCTCATCACGAAAGCGATAACCTACGCCAAGGGCTTCAGGGATGACTAGAATATCACTGAAGAGAATGGCGGCGTCTAATTGCGCGAAACGACGCAAGGGCTGTAAGGTAACCTCGACTGCTAAATCAGGTGTGCGGACCATTGTAACGAAGTCGGACTGCGCTTTAAGTTTCCGGTACTCAGGTAAATAACGACCCGCCTGACGCATGATCCAGACTGGGGGGCGACCGTGAGGGAGGCGATGGAGGGCAGCTAAAAATCGATCGCGGGAATTCATACGCTCCTATACCCAATCTCTTGGTTTGAGATAATGCGAGAGAAGTTTTGCTTCGGCGGTGCCTTCGGCTGGTTGTTGGCCGTAAACCCAGCGAACTAAGGGTGGCAGAGACATTAAAATAGATTCGGTACGACCGCCTGATTGGAGTCCGAAGATAGTTCCGCGATCCCAAACTAAATTAAATTCCGCATAACGACCGCGACGAATTTCCTGCCAGGTTTTTTCTTTTTCGGAATAGGGTAAGGATTTTCGACGTTCAAGAATTTCACAATAAGCCGGGCCGAAGGCGTTGCCCACTTTTTGCATGAGAGCGAAGGCGTTTTCGAATCCACCCTCGGTGAAATCATCAAAGAATACGCCACCTACGCCGCGTTGTTCTTGGCGGTGTTTAAGATAAAAATAATCATCACAATTTTTCTTAAACTTCGGATAATGATTTCCGGTCGCTTGGGCGGAGGCTTGGTGCCAGCTGACGACGTCATCGTCGAAGCCGTAATAAGGCGTTAAATCAAAACCACCGCCGAACCACCAAACCGGGGAAGGTCCATCGGTGCAGAAGAAGCGCACGTTCATGTGGGCGGTCGGACAATAAGGATTTAAAGGATGTTGAACGACCGAGACGCCCATCGCGCGGAAGGAACGACCAACGAGTTCGGGTCGGGTAAGCGTAGCGGATGGTGGAAGTGAGTGGCCTTTAACATCGGAAAAAGCGACGCCACCTTTCTCGATTACTTGGCCATTGGAAAGGGTGCGAGTGATACCGCCCCCACCCTCCGCTCGTTGCCATGGATCTTCTTTAAAACGGGCGACGCCGTCGACGGACTCCAATTGCGCGCAGAGGCGATTTTGGAGGTCGAGCAAATAGCCACGGACCGTTTCTGGATTCATAGTGCAATTTAGGAGGCACTGGACATAAAGGTCAATGATACCCAGCAAACAAAGAACGAATCCTTATCCGAGCCCCGATTAATCCTACTATTTCAATCGATGAATCCTGAAACAAAATTACTAGGCCTACTTATTTTAATAGGGATATTTGCGGGGCTGAGTCCTTGGTTGGCGTGGCGAAAAATTCAGGCCCTCGAAAAAAAACACGGTTCCAAACTTTTGGTCAGAGGAATTACCGGGGAACAGGCCGCAAAGATTATTCTGCTGCGTGGCGGGATCTCCCAAGTGAATGTGGATGAAACATCGGTCATATTTTCGAATCAATACTCTGCTCACGAACCAGCGATTAAACTATCCAGCGAGGTCTATTATGGTAAGAGACTTTTTGATGTAGCGAGGGCGGCTCGATTAGCGGGACAGGCTTTACAGCATCGGGACCGACAATACGGAAAATTAAGTGTGTGGGAATCGTTGATTGTTTTCTGGGCCAATACCTGGCCACTGTTTGTTCTCTTATCACTATTAGGTAAGTCACGATTCTTGAGCGCCGTTGTGGTTTTCGCCGTGATCACGACATTTCTGACGGTGGTGCACTTTCTTAAATATTCTCAAATTCGCGATGCAGCGGCCCGAGGGGAAATCGTTTTAACCGAAGCCAAACTCTTGGAAGGACACCCGACCGAAGAAATCGATTCCGCTTTCAAGGTCGCTTGCTTAGATTATTTAGCCCTACCCTACACCAGAACCTGGTGGAGATGGATGTTTTTAAAGTGAACTTTCCGAAGAATGGTGTGTTATATAGTCATAACCTGCTATGAATAAAAACGGATTATTTTGGATACTCACTCTCCTCGTCGTAGCAGGCGGTGGATATCTCGTTGCCAAATTTGTTAACCCGGAAAGTACGCCGGTGAGCACGATACCCTCGAAGACAAAAGTAGAGGCAACTAGCTCGAATGAAAGAAGTCGGACCGTCGTTCGCCCCGCTAAGGATTTAAAACTCGATACTATAAATAATATTAAACCAGATCCCGTGGAAGAGCCTGGCTATAAAGTCGCCGCCAAAGAAGCCCTGGAAGAAAAGTATAAAAATTTCCGTGAAGAAGGACGCAAAAATTTTGAAGATGCCGTGGGGGGTAATTGGGGTCGACTACGCAAGGTGATGGAAGCGAATCCCGAAATTCAACAACTGTGGATGCAGCAGCGTGAGCTTCGCGAGAAGTGGGCCACGATGACCGACGAGGAAAAGCCAGCAGCCATGGAACAAATGATTGCCTTAAGAGAAAAAGGTCTGGGATTAATCAAAGCAGAATTTGCCAAGCCCGAGACACCTGACCCTGCGGCAACCGCTGCCAATCAGGGTACAGCCGAGCCAGCGCCACCCCCTGAGCCCACCGCGGAAGGACCGGCGCCTAACGCCCCACCGCCTACGGTTATTCAGTGAGATTAGAGTTAATACCCAAAGAGTATTTACTGATTAATTTACAAATTTTATGAAACTCTCGACAGACTTGGGTGTTTTATAATTGTATATACCTCCCCATGAAATCCAAATTCCTCCTCCTCTCACTCCTCGCTGCTGCCGGCTTAATCGCTGCAGACGCTCCTGCTGGTGCCCCTGCCGGAACTCCACCACCACCTGCTAAAGGTGAAAAAGGCGAAAAGCCCGAAAAGGCTGAAGGCAAAAAAGGTGCAATGCGTGAAATTCCAGGCGTCTCCAAAGAAGAAATGCAGAGGTATGAAACTGCTCGTAAAGCGGCCGAAGAATCTCCTGAAGTAAAAGCTCTTAAAGACGGTAAAGACAAAAAAGCTTATTATGATGCTCGCGATGCTGCGATTGTTAAAGCCGATCCATCACTCGCTGAAGTTACCAAGAAAGTGAGCGACTACAATAAGAGCAAAAAAAAGCCAAAAGCTCCTAAGAAGCCCGAAGGCGATGCTCCCGCTGCTGCTCCTACTGCCGCACCAGAAACTAAATAAAATAGCCTAAATTTAGGCTACGATCAAAGACCCCCGGTTAATTTCGGGGGTCTTTTTTTGTCATTTTCAATCAAATAACTAGAAATTATGGACAAATAGAAGAAAAATTATTTCATTAACTTCCCCTACTATGAAACTCCCCACCCTCCTCCTCCTTGTTAGTGCAACTGGACTCTTCGCTGCTGAAGAAGCCAAACCTGCTGCAACACCCACCGCCGCTCCTGCTGTTACTGCACCGGCAGCTCCTGCTGACGCGCCAAAGGGCACGAAAAATTCGGATATATCTGGCGAAGTTTACTACAAATATTTAACCGCTCGTGATAACATCGAGAGCAGTAACACTGAAGTTAAAACTCTTAAATCCGCCGCAGAAGCAGCTAAAGCAAAAGCAAAGACTGTTACTAAAGAAGAAAAATCTGTTGCAGACAAAGAAGCTAAACAGGCCGAGAAATTATTTACAGATACCCGTTTAGCTGCAGTTATAAAGGACTATCCCGAATTTGCTGAAGTAGGTAAAAAGATTGATGACGAATTCCAGAATTATATCAATAAGCGCGTTGGCATCGAGAACAACGATCCTAACGTCAAAGCACTCAAGGTTGCCGCTGAAGCCGCCAAGACAAAAGCTAAATCAGCAGTGCCAGCAGATAAAGCCAAAGCTGACAAGGAATCCAAAGAAGCTTCCGAAGCCCACTCCAAGGCGCGTTCTGAGGCCTTAATCAAGAAGTACCCGGAACTCGCAGACGTACACAAAAAGATTAACGACTTCTGGACCAAGAATGATAGCGCCAAAAAGAAAAAGAAAGCTGCCGAAGCCACCGCAACTGCAACCGATAAGGCTGCAGCACCTGCGACTAAGTAATTCAAATATCATCTCACTTAAAAGACCCCAGCGATGGGGTCTTTTTTTTGGTCTAGTGAAACTTTAGTTTAGAGAAAGTGTTTAAAGTAGTATGCGTAAAATACCCCTTATTTATTTAGTAGGCTCGTTGATGATTAGTCCCTGTTTTGGCGCTACCCAATCCGCACCTAAAGCCGAGGCCAACAGTGCAGAAAAAGGCAATCAGAACAGGGGTCCTGACTTCACTAAACTAACCGTTACCGGGGTGACTAAAGATGAGATGACGGCTTTTGGTTTGGCCTGGCGGAAGGCCAATCAGAACGAGAATGTCATCGCGGCGAGAGAACGCTTAGCCGAGGCCCGCAAAAGACTCCAGGAGTCAGCTAGCGGGGAGAAAAAGGATGCCTTGAGCGCTGTGCGATCGGGGACGGATGAGTTGAGAATCGAAATACGTAAAGCGATTCAATTAGCAGACCCAAAACTCAAAATTGAATTAATTGAAAAACTCATGGATGCGGTGGAAGACCAGATTAAAAATAAAGTGCAGGATAAGAAGAATCCAAGTGCCAAGAGTGGTACAAAAAATTCTTAATTAGCACCGTCAACTCTTACGGATTAGACGGCCGCTGGATTCTTCTTCTGTTTACGGCGACGGACGGCAGCAAACGCCAGAGCGAGTGCACCGAGGCCGAGTCCATAGGTCGAAGGTTCAGGTACTGCTACCACGTAAAGATATTCTCGATCGGCGGACAACGTCATGTACCAGACGAGTTGATCTGTTTGTAAGCCATTAATGTACTCGAACTCTGTCGCATCGATTTCAAACAAGTCAGTGACATTAACCTGACTTTGCAGGGCGGTCGTTAGCTTTGCGAATTGGAATGTTTGAACGGCAGTCTTATCAAAGTTAGAGGCTATGCCTCCATTAGAAGTCGTATTTTTAACATGGATAACGCGCTTAGAAAGCGAGATATCGGTTAAGACCAAGCTATTAAGAATGAATGTGTCGTAGCCACTGCCAGCCGAGAGAGAGGCATCACTTATTTGCCAATTCACGATTGATCCACCTTTGAGCGTGAGACTACGGACGGTCATTGTACCGATTGCATCACCACCAGGCACGAGTGTACCACCACTGGCTACCGTGATATCATCTACACTCTGAATGGCGTTATTTGTGGTGAGCGTGCCATCCGATTTAACGGTGATCGGGTTCAAGAGATTCGCATTCACTTCCAGGATTGAAGTAGAGTTAATTGAGTCAGTTCCGACTGTAACTGAGCTTGTTCCAACTGACCCTGCTTTAAATGCTTTGACGGTACCACCGCTGATAGTAAATCCGCCAGTAAATGAGCTAGATTCACGCAATTCAAGGGTTCCACCACCTGTTTTAGTTAAACTGGTGTCTACACCTCCATTAATTCCAGATAAAAAGTTAACGGTGTTATTCGATGGAATATCAAAGGCGGCACGTGCGGAATCCTGCAAAGTGATTCGTCCTGAAACGTCTTCGGTATTTCCATTAGCCCAGCCCAGTGTGGCGGTTGCGCCCCCGAGGCCACCGAGTGTAATTGTCGAATTACTACCGAGTGCACCCATCGCGAATCCTAGCTCGCCATTTTGGATGTCAATTTCTGTTTGGTCGTGATCCACAAAGCCTTCACCAGCACCCAGCACGATCCATTTATTGGTATTCTGCTTCTCAAGTTTGGTGAAAAGATTGGTGACATCAGCTGTGTCGATTTTATTCGGATTATAAATATTTTCGACGGCGATTTCGGATGTACCACCGAGTGAGAGTGTGCGATTGGAAGCTGAGGTGTCGGCAAAATCCATATTTCCTGAGATAGTTAATGCACCGGTACCACTCGCGTTGAAGCCGGATATGCCATCACCCACAGTGAATCCACGTGCCATGGTTGCAGCCGAACCTGTATACTCTAATTTTCCACCTTGGAGTACGAGATTTTCTGCGGTGCTTGCGGCACTCAAAGAGTCGAAATCACTGATACTGAGAACACCACCGTCAAGAGTCACTATACCCGTTAAGGCATTGGTACCACTGATAGTTAATTTGCCACTACCCTGCTTAACGAAGGATTGTGCACCCGTGATGGTCCCTGAAAATGAACCTGAGCCAGCGGCAATGGTAGATGTGCCGCTGGAGAAGACTATCGACCCAGCACCGTCGAGAGTGTCTACTTCCAAACCATCTGAGGCGAAGGTGATACTTCCCGATCCGGAAAGTGATTCAGCGGTGATTTTTCCGCCTGCGCCACTGAAGATAAATGCATCGAGCGTAGAATTTTCAGTGGTGATATCCTTAACAGTTAAATCGGTTCCCGAGATATCGGCAGTACCACCCGACGCTACCGTAATGGATACATTGGCATCTAAATCTAGGGCGGTTAAGTTAGCAGCGTTATTAACCGTGATAGCGGTTGAAGAACCCGTTAACGTACCTTGAGAAAAAGCGAGGGTCCCTGAATTGACTGTGGTGGCGCCTGAGTAGGTGTTGGGAGTAGTGCCCGTGAACTCCAAGATTCCAGCACCATTTTTGGTGATCTGGGTCGCGGTCACACCATCAATAAACGAACCCGTAACGGTAAGTGTAGCACCAGCGCCGACGCTGATGTAGGAGCTTGTTCCCGTGATCATGTCCGTAGCACTCATAGTCGCGACAGAACTATCTTGGGCTATAATACCTTTTAAGAAATTAAAACTGTAGGCTGAGGTACCCTTAGTGCCTGAGATTACAGCACCACCATTTAAGATATTAACAACAGCATCTAGATCCACTTTAACACCATTGGCGATGAGCTCAGGGCTTCCGCCGCTGGCATCAAGATCAAGAGTGTTGGTACCATTAAGGAAACCACCAACAGGTATTACATTGTTACCGTTACCTAATTCTAATGTGCCACCGAGAATCGTTACAGTAGGTGCAAGACTGCCGCTTGTTGAACTCAGGGTAAGTTTACCGCTACCAAGCTTCGTGAAACTGGTGAGGCCAAGGACTGAATTATTAAAGGTAACATTACTTGTACCAGTATCAAACTGTGCGTTACCACTGGATAAATTACTGGAGACATCGAGGGCCACTCCTGAGTCCAATTTTAAGACACCAAGTGTACCAACAAATCCAATCTGACTATTAGCAGCCAGAGCAGTCGTTGACTGCAACTGCAAGATACTATCCTTGATGGTAATCTTTGAGGTGAACGTATTCGTTCCATCCAAATAAACAGGGTTAGATTGATTGCCCGTATCTACGGTTATTCCATCAGCACCGTTGAGTCCGCTCACATTTTTGAGCGTACCATTAGTCCAAGTAAAGTTAACGTTTGATACAGCGCCAGTTGTACCAATTGCAAATCCACCCATGTCGAGGGTGCCGCCGCTCAGATTAAAATTAAAGGCGGATGTTCCTGAACCACCCGTGCGCGTGATATTGCCACCCATCGTCAACGTTCCACCCGATAAATTTACATTCGCTGTGGCAGTTGTATTGGCTGCCGCGGAAGCACCGTTGATTGAAGCAATCGAAACTGTGCCAGCCGTAATATTAATGATACCCTTTGCATCGGGCGCTCCGCTCACTGAAGAAGCTGCGGTGGCCATGGTCACAGCTCCGAGCGTGGATGTGTTAGATCCGAAAAATTCGATTAGGCCTTGTACAGTTCCACCCAAGTTGGTTGCACCATGTCGGGCTAAATCAACAGTACCAATATTTACCGTGCCACCACCGAAGGAAGCGAGGCCGACAATATTTCCGGCAATAGATTCAGTATTACCAACCAGACTTTCACTAGCACTACCGTTAAATACTCTATTGGCTATATTAAGGGTGGTGGCATCAAAAGTTCCTGTATCAAAAAGCAAGGAACCAGCGCCGGCTGCCTTACCAGTCGTAATGACGCCAGTGTTATCACGCTTACCGATTGTGACAGTGCTTAGATATAAATCTGCGGAGTGGCCCCTAACATCAAATATACCAATCTGCGTATTTGAAGTACTATTATTTGAGTTCTGAACATTCAGTGTGGCACGGCTCTGTCCATCTTTCGCTTTAACGGTCAAAATTCCAGTACCAGAATTAAAATTTATAGTATTACTAGAACGAGCACTATTTCCGCCCACCGTAATCGTATCAACGTTTAGCGTACTTATACCAGAACCTAAGCTTAGTTTGAATAACTTACTACCCGAATCTAACGCATCCATAAGAATCGTACCGGCAACAATTTTGGTGCTTGCAGGCAAAATCACCGTAACGCCACTACCACTACCACCGATACCTCCATTCGTATTATTATCCGCACCGATCTTAAAGATACCAGTACCCAGATACATATTCATCTCAGCAAGTGCGCTCATATCCCAATTCACATAGTTTATCCTATCAGTCGTTAATGAGACACCGACGTTAGCATTTAAATTAGTAGGTGAAGCCAGGGTGCCGATATTCAGTGCACCATTGCCACTCATGGTTAAGTTGGTCGTGGTGTTGCTCCCATTATCAAAACCAATGTTAACCAGACCACTTACATTGAGTGACTTACCTGTACCGATTATAATATTATTAGTAGGCGATGTCGCACCCGTGTTGCCTAAATCCGTTTGCACACGTAACGAGCCGACATTGATAGAGCCATCAGTTAAATCGAGGGTGGAGTGAGTAGCGGAGCCGATAGTGGCACCGAATTTTAATTCACCTGTAATATCAATTTGATTATCAGTGGTGACAATCAAACTGCCCGAAGTACCGATGGTTAATTTACCCGTACCGGTACCCTTGATGGTATTGCTTAAAGTGGTATCGCCTAGGCGTGAAAGAATTAACTCTGCACCTGTCAAAATCGTCACCTCACCTGCACCCAATGAACCAGTGCTCGTTCCATTGCCGACAATCAGGGTACCGCTCGAAATCGTGGTAATACCCTGGTAGGAATTATCTTTCGTGAGATAAAGTTTTTTACCTAAACCAATATCAGAAATTAAAAGACCAGTTCCGCTAATCGGAGCGGCAATGGTATAATCAGCGTGAGCACCAATCGAAAGAGTGCCGTTATTGGTGATAGTGGTAATGGAACTAAATGAACCAGTGGAGGCGAGTGCATAGCTTGCGCCTGTACCAATCATGAGAGAACCTTTAGAAGTATTTATTCCGGATTGAGATGCATTACCATTTAGGATTTTCAGATCACCGTCACCAGATATTGCCCCTATATTATAAGAATCTGAATTAGAGTATTCTAGGGTTCCGGCGTTTGCGATCGTGGCAGAGGTCGAGAAACTTCCAGAGCCAATCGTCAAAGTTGCACCCGAAGAGATGGCTGCAGTGCCTGTAAATGTGTTGTTACCAAGTAGTTCTAATTGGCCGTAGTTTAAATTTAATCTGCCAGAACCAGAAAATATCGCAGAAGTGGGAAGATAACCCGTTCGGTTAAGATTTAAAGTTCCTGATGCACCGATCGCGATATCTCCCGCAACTGATCCGGTAGCACCAGCATTACCCAGTTGCAGTATACCATTCGTCACCGTTGTCTGACCCGTGAACGTGTTGTCGCTCATTAAAACTAAGGTACCACTACCGGTCTTAGTTAATGAAAGTGTGGGCGTACCACCGTTTTGAATCAGGCCGTCAAAAGTGTTAGTTATACCCGTACCAATATTTAAGGTGAGCGTAGAATTGGTACTCAAGCTGCCGTTCTCAACGATTGGCGTGCCGACGCTTACAGAGTTATTTGATAAACCTGTCAGCGTTGCGTTGTTACCTTTTAGGCTTAGTTTGCCAGATGCACCTGCACCAAAGGTAATTGAGTTGGTTGTATTTAATGCATCCGTAGCACCTACTACTAAATTACCGCCATTATTTAAACTAATATTACCCGTAAAAGTATTCCCACTGTTATTGAGGGCGAGTGTTCCGTTATTAATTATGATACCACCGGAAATTCTTAATGGTACATTGATATCGACCAGAGCAGAACCTGTTTTAGTTAAACCTTTAGTGCCCTCGATACCAAATAATGCATTATTAGTAGAACTAACTGCATAAGCACTAGACGAGTTATCAAAGGTTATAGGACCGGATAAAACAGTCTCACCGAGTGTCACCACAAAAGCGGTGGCCGAATCATCAAATGTTACCGTATCTTCGGGTAAATAATCAGCATCGAGGCCAGAGCTTGAAAGTTTCCAATTAGCATTTAGAGGTGTCGTTGTCCAAACCGGGTTTAGTGATGCACTACCCGACCATTTTAGAGTGTCACCTGCAGTCGTCAGGATAATCTGACTGTTGGCTACGTCATTTGAAATGAATGTAGATTGACGTGCACTAGCTCCGGTAACTGTTCCTTTGATGAAAGCGGTCGCGACATCCCAGCTGGCGTACTTTAAAATCGTGAATATAGTATTATCGGTAAGGGCTGTTGAGTTGTCGATATTGATGGTGATTAAAGCGGTACCACCAATCGCACCCGCATTAAGAATCGACGAAGCGGAATTAATATTAATGTTAGCTAAGTTAATCACTGCCGTGCCACTAAAAGTTATGGCGGAGAGTGTCAGCGCACCGCGCGACGCATCAGCCAAGGATGAATCCCCTGCTGTGATTATTCCCCCACTCGCAACAACCACTGAACCAGCGATATTGCCCTTACCTGCTAAAGTTGCACCGCTATCAATATTAATCAGGGGCGAAGCCAACGTGGTATTTACTTTAAGCACGCCGGCATTGATTGAAGTTGAACCTGAGTAACTTAAAGACGTGGTTGAGGAAAATGTCTGCGTGCCCGATCCCGATTTAATCAGACTTCCGCCGCCCGTAATATCACCTGAGAAATTTCTGCTATCTCCATCGTTGATAGTAAGACTAGCTGTGCCGAGTGAAACCGTTCCAGCATCGGCGAGTCCTTTGATACTCTGATTGTTACTATTTAAATTTAATGTAGCAACAGACTTTACAACGACACTCGAAGCACTTGGTAAATTATTGGCCGATGCCACTGACAATTCGCCTTGATTAACAGTGGTATCACCCGAGTAGGTAGCTGCTGCGGCGAGTGTGAGAACTCCATTACCACTCTTGGTCAATGAACCTCCAGAACTTGCCAGCGCCGTTGCAATACTGACGGACTGTCCATTGGTATCTAAATTGTACAGCTGACCTGCAGAAGTATTAAAGCGACTCGAGTAATCGGTGGTATTAGTAGAAGTAAATTTAAGCGTACCACCGGTAAAACTAATGGCCCCGGTCGAGCCGATGGCATCAGCGCTATCCAATTGCAAAGCACCACCAGCTAAGGTTGTTCCGCCAGCATAAGTATTAGCACCCGATAAAGTTAAAGTACCTAGACCTGCTTTCGTTAAAGTGCCTCCAGTGCTGGTGAGTGCAGATAGCCAGGTAACATCTCGTCCGTTCGTATCTACGTTATATTTTTGTGGATTGGTATTAGCCGTATCAAATCGACTCGAGTAGTCATAATTATTATTAGTGGAATATTGCAGAGTGCCACCCAGCATAGTCAGAGGTCCGGATGATCCGAGTGGACCAGACGTACCAGCAGTTTCGGCACTGCCGACATTAATAGTACCCGCACCAAAGATAACACCGGCATCAAAGGTATTAGCGTAATTTAACGCGAGCGTACCGCTACCCACTTTATTTAAACCACCTTTGGTTCCTGCGGTGAGTGCGGCACCAGTAGCATTATTTCGCAGCTCACCATTAAATTCAATATTACCATCGCCATCAATTTGCAGGTAGCGAGCTGGGAGGGTCGATGTCGAACCAACAAGATCAAAACTTCCTGCAATCTTAAGCGTTACCCCGGAATTTATTACTAGGATTTTGCTGGCAGCACCGCCCGTTTGAGCATTCCCTGACAAAGCATCAAACGTAAGTTTCGAATCTCCGCCGACGGTGTTGAATATTAATTTACCACCAAAGTTCAATGCGTTCATATGATACGCATCACTGTTAACTAATCCACCCGTGAGAGTGAGTGTTCCACTGTCGCCTGTGCTTCCAGTAGAACTCAAAGTCGCCAGCGAGCTCAGAGCATCCGGACTCGTAACAACGACTGATCCAGTTTTTAAAGTTAAAATTCCTGCAAAGTTATTGCTACCCGATAGTGTCAAGGTGCCAGTACCAAATTTCTGAACACCACCACTGCTATTGCCTGTAATCGGACCCGTGATGTAAGTATTGGATTCACCATCAACCGTTAAAGTTGCGAATAATGTATTCACTCCGCCCGCTAGAGTAATGGCCCCATAACTCGCACTCATGGTTGATGCAGCTGCGAGTGAAATTAAACCCGCGTAGCTAGCTGCGTTGGTGCTGGTATTTCTAATTACTCCCGTAGTTGCAGGAGCAGTACCAGTACCATTACCTTTGATACTCATCGCGTTCGCGCCAATCATAGTTTGACCATTCAAATCAACACTGAATCCATTATAAACAGTCACCGCACCAAAGGCTTGCGTCGTGTTTTTGAATCCAGTCGCAACAGTACCAGCGAAATAAGCGGTGGCTGCTGTACCGCCAAATCCTAAACCAAACCCAGCTGTTGTGTAAGTTGGAGCCGAGGCATCTGCCAATCTGTTACCACCGAAAGCATAAGGACTACCCACAACGACGACACCACCAGAAGCTGTACCATCACCAATGGCTGTTGTTCCAGTATAAGTATTCCAACCGCTAAGGTTAGTTGTTCCTGTATTTGTTATAATTAAACTTCCAGAGCCTTGTACTCGATAGGCACTTGTTGAACTTCCAAAATTACCGCGCCAAGCGTCGCCGATTGCTTGAGAAACAGTGATCGTCGAAGCACCGGTTAATTTAACGAATCTGTTACCAGTGCTGTTGTCCGCAATAGCTAAGGATTGGTTGGCTGAACCAGCAGCTGCAAAAGTTTTGGCTGCTGCAGCTGATGAACCAGAAGCAATAGCCCAGTCATAGGCATAAGGATTAATAATGTAAGAGCTATTAGTTGCGCTACCAGCTAAAACAATTGATCCAGTGGCAGCATTAATCGTTCCAGCTGCAGCCGCATTACCTCCAGAGAGAGATGCAACCTGAAATCCAAATGTCTGTGCACTCGTTGAGTTATTAACGATATTTGTTACAGTTATTTTTCTGGTGTTAGACGCAAAAATCGTGTAAGCACTCGCTCCGCTGTTATAAGTGATGTTAGCCCATGTTAAGTTACTACCACCAGTATTGATTGTACTCGACCAGGTGAAACCAGAAGCCACTGCAGTGCTTGAGCCGAAATACCAATTATCAGTGGAAGCAGTTGCAGCGCTTGTATTCGACCAATCAGCAGCGGTACCGTTAGCCTTAGCAGTGGAACCAATCCACAGCGCACCAGGACCGGCTTTCATGTCAGTCCCACCGGCGTAGAAATAATCTACAGCTTTAGCGCTAGGAATTAATCCAGGTACTACGTTTTCTAAATTAAATTTAGTCGCGTGACCTACCGAGCCGATTGCAACAACCAACGATGCAGCATTAATCAGCCACAAGGTATTGTGACGGTTTCTGGAAAGTTTTTGGCGAGGGGAAGCCATCTATAATACATTATGCAAAAAAATGTAAAAATACAATAGTTTTACGGAACAATTGGGAGATTTTAGTGTGTAGCCAAGTCGTGAGCAGTTTCGCTGAATCCCCTGCTTGCGCGTTCAAGTTCTTGAATCGTTTCAAAAGTCTTCTTGAGAATTACGGACCGAAAATTTGCCGGTAGAGGTTTTAGCCAGCCAATAAAAAAGGGGACTCTTGCGAGTCCCCTTTTGTTGATCCTGATTTTACTCAGGTGATATCTGGATTAGGCAACCGTCTTCTTCTGCTTGCGGCGGCGGATAGCGACTACTGCGAGAGCGAGGGCGCCGAGGCCGAGACCGTAAGTCGAAGGCTCAGGAATCGACATCATCAAGATAGTGTTTCCACCACTGGTGACGGTGTACATCTTGATAAGGCCCGCGATGGTGTTACCTGCGTACTTAGCACCTGTTACAGTGGTGCCATCTTCGTACTTCAGGTTATCTGTATTGATCGTGAAGAGACTAGCAATATTACCACCAGCACCAAGAGAATGCGTGACTGAACCGGCTTGGAGGAACTTGAAGTCGTAGAACGGAGCCTTTTCGAGGCCGGTGGTACCATTAATTGCATCAGTGGAGTACACTTGGATGGTAATTCCACCAGCGGTTACACCCGTCAGATCCAAGGCACCAGACGTAGTGAGTGTGCTGTACGTAACACCGGCACTAGTCGTCAGATCGTAGTGAGTGTAATTAGTGTCGAAGCCGGCCGCGCCTGCGTTAGCAGTCAGACCAGTGATATCAACGCTACCAACATAAACTCGGATGATTGCACCATTAGTGAGCGCAAAGCCACCTGTGGTGAGTGTGAGAGCGTAGTTAGTAGAAGTACCGACTTGGAGAGTCGCACCGCTAGCAACATTCACGATGCCGTCACCCGTTGCAGAAGCATTATCCGCGACCAGGGTTGCACCCGCTTGAACGAAGGTTGGTCCGTTGTAGCTATTGGAGCTCGAAACGGTGACGGTACCCGTGGAGACCACTAAGTCGGAATTAGCGGACGAACCGATAATACTACCGGTAACCTTCATTCCTTCAGCACCACCTGCTAAGGTAAGTACGGTTCCGTCCTTGGTTAAACTACCAGTGACAGTTAAGAGACCAGTGCCTGAATTTTCCAGGATGTTAGATCCAGAACTCAGAGCAGAGACGTTCTTATCAAGGGTAGCAGCGCCTGTAGCAGCGATCGATAATTTTCCGTTATTTGAACCGGAACCTAAATCGAGATCGGTATGAGATCCGAGGCCGTCAATTACTCCGGTAGAAGCATTCTTAGAACTGACTTTGAGTGTTCCTTCGGTGATTTCAGTCTTAGCTGTGTAAGTATTGGCTGCGGTTAATTCCAGGACACCAGTTCCTTGTTTTACTAAGGCACCCGTTCCGGAGATCACACCTGAAGACGTACCAGCTTCGACTTTAACTTTCGCACCGTTAGTGAGTGCGACGGCACCGGTACCACTTAATGTAGAAATAACGGTGTTGTTCGCGCCAATATTGGCAGTTCCACCTGAGAGTGTTCCGATACTTGCGCCAGTTGGAACTGAGAT
>Ga0209617_10000244_pt1 | contig 22952 bp, 16 predicted proteins | sample LakEriepJuly2011_2_FD_187459 | JGI IMG/M metagenome (GOLD analysis project Ga0209617, IMG submission 187459) | Freshwater microbial communities from dead zone in Lake Erie, Canada - CCB epilimnion July 2011 (SPAdes) (version 2) | ecosystem: Environmental > Aquatic > Freshwater > Lentic >...
GAGTAACGTAATTATCTTTTTCATTGTAATTTTTTTATAGAGAAATACAATCGAAATACACTAGAAATAAACCGAGCCCTCCGCGGCGGGCAGGCACGCTCGGTGAAATAATTTCAAATACGTATTCCAAACTATTTCACGAAGCGGCCCGCCGCGGCGGGTATTTCAACTCTATTTCAATCGTATTTCCATCGTATTTCTTAGTCCGTAGACTATTTTTTATTTCCGTAACAAATTCAGCATTCCCTTTCGCATTTCTCCTGTTTCTCCGATCTCAATCACCCAGAAATAGGATCCCACCGGCATTTCTTTGCCATCATAGGTTCCATCCCAACGGATATCAGGGTTTTCCGTGTAGAACAGACGTGATCCACCTCTATCATACACCGAGATCCGTGCCCCTTCGTAGAAGCGGATGCCTAGTACACCCCACCCCTCATTCGTCCCATCTCCATTTGGAGAGAAGGCATTGGTAATGATTAAAGAAGAAAAGTCTGGACGCGTTCTGTTGATCTCGAAGAACTTATCTAACGTATTGCCATCACGGTCGGTCACACGTACTACAATGCTGAACGTCGTCTTACCTGCTGCACGGTCTGCACTGCTCCAGAACAAGATGTTATTCTTGATTTCGAAGTACTTGTTGTCGTAGCCATCGCCAAGCAAGCTCACCACGTGGATGTTATCCACAGGATCGTTGACCTTAAAGTCCCCTACCGGAATAAAGAATTGCGTCGTACTGCCCACAAAGGTATTGTTGGTAATCGTCACATCGCGAGGTGCTGGCTTTGGAAGAACTACCAAACGCACCAGGCCATTCACCTTGTATGGATTGTAAACTCCCTTTGGAAGTACTATCGTTCCTTTCAATTCAGTTGTGCCACGCTTGAAGATGTTCACAGTTTCAGGAGCAGTCCAAACCACCTCCAGCGTTGCTTTCGCTCCTGAGTAGAGCGTTACTTCCACTGCTTTTGGAAGTGCGGAACGGTAATTCTTGTCTCCCCATAAAAGCACTACATCTTCTCGTTTAGTGACCCGAATAGATCGGAACTGAATGTGATCCGCCACTCCATCTTTATCGCTATCCTTGGCATCCGATGCAATCGTTGGGTTTGTACCTTGCTGAACCTCTACATAATCCGGTACCCCATCACCATCTGTGTCTTTATTGCCTGATGGATCCTTTGGATCAGTTCCCTGAACGTTCTCTACATAATCTGGAACTCCATCTCCATCGCTGTCTTTAAAGTCCTGCGGATTGGAAGGGCTTGTTCCTTGTTGCGTTTCTACATAATCTGGAACTCCATCTCTATCGGTATCCTTCACATCATCCGCATCATTGATGTCCGTTCCGTCAATCACCTCAATGTAATCTGGTACCCCATCCCCATCATCGTCAGAATCAAAGTAATCCGGTATCCCATCCTGATCCGTATCCATCAATTGATTTTTGGTGAGGGTTCCATCTCCATCGTCATCGGTATCCAAGTAATCTGCTACACCATCCCCATCGGTATCGACAGCATCATCTGGTTTGCCATCCCCATCTCGATCAGGTAACTCACTCTTAGTTAAAATGCCATCCCCATCGTCATCAGTATCTAAGTAATCTGCTACACCATCCCCATCGGTATCGACAGCATCATCTGGTTTGCCATCCTTATCTCGGTCAGGCAGCTCATTCTTAGTTAAGACTCCATCCCCATCGTCATCGGTATCCAAGTAATCCGGAATGCCATCCCTATCGGTGTCCTGAGAACCAAAACTAACTCCTGGGGCACGGTCTTTTAGAGTCGATTTGATCTCATTCCCATTGGATACCCCATCTCCATCACAATCCAAACTATCCCAGTTTTGAATACCCGAAGGTTCAGTTTGATGCTCAACTACCAACGAACATGGGTTTATCGGATCTGTCTTATCTTCAATTTCCTTTAAATCCAAAACCCCATCGCCATCTGTATCCACAGCCTGGATTTCAAACTGGACAGTCCCTGAAAGCACAAGGTTGTAATTCCCGCCAGCAGATAAGGTCCCTAAGGTAATCCCGTAAGTTCCTACAGCCTCTCCCGAAACCCGTGAAAGCAATCCACTGAAAGTAAGCGTCTCTCCCTGTACCTGTCCGCTGAATGTATAGGTAAACACCGGATCGGCCGATCCATATCCCTTCTTTTGACCGGAGTTCGGCGTTAGGGTCAACGCCCGCTTGGTAATCTCTCCATCAGCTCCTTGAACCGATGCATTTGTACCGCCTTGTATAAAATAGTTCGCCGCATCCGCACCACTTAAGGCAATGCTCGATACCGTGTAGCCTCGACTACCCACATTCTTGCTGTCATATTGACCGCTTCCCTGTACCGCTAACACATCCCCTTGAATCGAACCCGACAAGGAAAGTGCAAGATTTTGCATAACTGCATTGCCATCGTATCCCTTAACCTTGCCGCCACTAACGGACACTGAAAGTTGTTTTGGATTCACTTTAAACGTGCCCTGAAGCACGACTGTGTTCCCAAAATTAGGACTGGTCTCTACGATGTTTTCTGCAGCCAAGGTATAATTACCCGCCTTCAACGTAGTGGACGTGCTTCGCTGTGGTGAAACCACCGCTAGATCAAAAACAGCTGTTCCTGAAGCCCCATCTGACACCGTTAGACGAGTGCCACTTAGTTGCGTGTTTGCCGTAAGATCTACAAATTGATTGCCCGAACTGAAATAACCAACCGAGGCAACTCCGTATTGAGGAGCCGAGCCATAGGTAGCCTCTGTTGGACTCAATTTTACCAGCAATTGGTTCGCACCAACGATGGTGAAGTTCACCCCAGCCGTGAAGTCTACCAAATAATTAGTGGCTAAGAAATTTCCACTGTCCACTAATCCAAGCGTTCCTCTAGTGATCCCATAGGCGCCCTCAGTCTGCCCGGTCAAGCGGCTGATTGCCCCGCTAAACCCAGGAACTTCACCACTTACTTGACCCGAATACGTGTAGGTGAGGATTGGGTCTGCTCCACCAAATGCCTTGGACTGACCCACAGTGGGCACTACAGCCAAGCTACGGGTAGTAATTTGTCCATCAGTACCCGTGATTTGTGCATTAGATCCTCCCTGAACTACATAGTTGAATGCATGGGAGCCACTTAACGTAATTCCAGAAACAGTATAGTTGGATGCCCCCACATTTTTACCTGCGTAAACTCCCGTACCAGCTGCCGTTACTTCATCTCCCGTCAGCGATGTGGCCAACCCTAAGGTCAAAGACAGCATTTGCACATTGCCATCGTAAGGCTTTGATTTACCGCCGCTCACACTCACGCCCAAAGACTTGGTCTTCACTTCCAAATTACCTTGCAAAACCAACTTGTTACTAAAGTTGGCACTTGTCAATACGCTGTTTTCTGCTACCAATGGATACGTACCAACGCTAACTTTTCCACTGCCACTAAGTACCGGTGAACCAATGCCAATGTTGAACTCCGCTCCTCCAGAAGCCCCATCGGTGACAGTTACCTTCCGGCCCTGAACCTGTGTATTGGACGTAAGATCCACTACACGCTGACCACTTGAACTGAAATACCCCGCTGAAACAACTTGGTAAACTGCCGTCTCCCCATAGATCACTTCTCGATTTCCAAGTTTCACCAACAGCTCATCGGCCGCTACAATCGTGTAGCTGCCCGGTTGGTAAGTAATCGCGTAGTTGGATGCTGTGATCCCTGAGCCCACCAATACATTGGCATAGGTTCCCGCTGCTTGCTGGCTCAAATTGGTTCTGCTGATTACTAGATTCGTCGTATTCAGCACGCTTGGACCTTCTCCGAACTTGAACCCACTATAAGTTAATCCAGCGTACCCAGTGGCATCTGTTTGCGTCACAAACTTGCTGTCTGCATTCACATTGGCAACCAGCGGTGCTTTACCAATCGTAAAGTCAACCCCAGAAGTCAGTACGAGGCTATAATTGGTTGCCTTGAACAAGCCATTGTCTTTTAAAGACAAACTTCCCAAACCAATCGCATAAGCCCCAACGGCTTCCCCTTGAGCACGAGTTAATGTATTGTCAAAGCCTGGAGTTTGACCCGCGATATCCCCACTAAACGTGTAGGTCAACACCGGGTCACTCTCTCCATAAATTTTACGTTGATTCGAATTAGGCGTAATCGCAATCGCCTTGCCAGTAATATTCGCAGTCAGGCTCGGCTGAGTCAAGCTGTAGTTGCCTGCTGCTGCTCCTCCCAAGGTGTAGCCTGCAGTCGTGATACCAATGCCCGTGCCTACACCGCTTTGCGTAAACGTGTAAGAAGGGGTGCCTGTCAAGGTCACCACATCTGATCCGATAATACCACTCAAGGCCGCCGTACCAGAAGCCGTAGCTGTCGCGTTGCCGTTGTATTCTTTGTTCACGCCCGTGAGGCCTGTAACAGTTAGCGCCTTGCCAGTAATATTCGCAGTCAGGCTCGGCTGAGTCAAGCTGTAGTTACCTGCTGCTGCTCCTCCCAAGGTGTAGCCAGTAGTCGTAATCCCAATGCCCGTGCCTACGCCACTTTGCGTAAAGGTGTATGTTGGGGTACCTGTCACCGTAACCACATCTGATCCGATGATACCATTCAAGGCCGCCGTGCCAGTAGCCGTAGCTGACGCGTTGCCGTTGTATTCTTTGTTCACGCCGGTAAGGCCTATAACAGTAAGCCCCTTCGCGGTAATGTTCGCAGTCAGGCTCGGCTGAGTCAAGCTGTAGTTACCCGCTGCTGCTCCACCCAAGGTGTAGCCAGTAGTCGTAATCCCAATGCCCGTACCTACGCCGCTTTGCGTAAACGTGTAAGAAGGGGTGCCTGTCAAGGTCACCACATCTGATCCGATGATACCACTCAAGGCCGCCGTGCCAGTAGCCGTGGCTGTCGAGTTGCCGTTGTATTCTTTGTTCACGCCTGTGAGGCCTGTAACAGTTAGCGCCTTACCAGTAATATTCGCAGTCAGGCTCGGCTGAGTCAAGCTGTAGTTACCCGCTGCTGCTCCACCCAAGGTGTAGCCTGCCGTCGTGATCCCAATGCCCGTGCCTACGCCGCTTTGCGTAAACGTGTAAGAAGGGGTGCCTGTCAAGGTCACCACATCTGATCCGATGACACCACTCAAGGCCGCCGTACCAGTAGCCGTGGCTGTCGCGTTGCCGTTGTATTCTTTGTTTACTCCGGTAAGCCCAGTGACAGTAAGTGGCTTTGCGGTGATTGTAAAATTAACTGTACGCGTGCCACTATAGGCACCAATTCCTGTGATTGTAACCGTTGCGGTTCCTACATTGGTGTTCCCTGAGTACGCCAAGGTGTAATCCGTGTCTTTAACTAAGTTAGTACCGCTGTTTTTAATCACCGGTAATGGAGTGATTGCTGAACCCGTATAAGCCTGGTTGGAAAGTGCATCAATTGTAATGGTACTTTCTGATAAGCTTATGGTAGCTGCAACACGGTAAAGTGCGTACTTCGTCCCGCCTGAGGCAGTTAACACGGGTGAGAAGGTAGTCGTGGTTTCATCCACATTCGATCTTACTTGAGCGCTACCTCCAACTAAGGTGTTCAACCCAGTACTAGAAGTCTCTTTAGCGCTATATAGCTTTGCAATGCCATTTGGAGCACTAACTGCCCCATTCCCACTTACTTTGATATCGCCACCAGTATCGGTACCTACTGCTGTGCTTTTACCTGCATTGAGCACGATGGCTCCCGCATATCCGGTCGCCGTAGTTGTATTTGAAGTCGTATTGACCGGTTCGGTGAGATTGATGTCCCCAAGCCCTGATTCAATCAAAATATTTCCAGACGAATAGATACCTGGGGTATTGACAGTTCCAATGGTCAGATCATCCTTATCAAAGAAGCTCAAGGCACCTAAGCGCGCTCCACTTGAACCAGCAGCGAGGGTATTTACATCGTTGTTGGCTTGGTCGATGGTTACTGTTCCTGCCCCATTCAAGGAAAGATTATTAGCAACCAAAAATCCAGAGGGCCCATCTATTAGTGATGTAGCGCTCGTAATGGAAATGGTATTGTTGGTGGCAGTTAACGGAGCGACGACCTGCACTGCTCCCCCAAAAATCGTAATTGGGCCCGGAATGGTCGTCGCAGCGGAAATGGAGATATTCTGCGTATTGGTGGATTTCCCTAGGGTCAATCCACTTACCGTATTCGCAATGTTCAAAATGCCTGGGAAAGACAAGGTAGAAGTAAAACTAGTACCTGCCGGTTGCAAGGTTAGGGAGCCTGTAGTGGTAACCTCGTTGGTAAATCCTGAACCTACTAAGGGGATATACGTCAAAACGTTCCCTATCAACGAAATATTTGCTGTACTACTAGTAATCCCTGTACCTGCTCTAGACCCAAATCTTGCCCCTTTATTCTGTATGATGATTCCAAGGGTTCCCCCATCAATCGTAATAGATCCTGAACTTGCCAGAATGTCTTGATTGGATAAAGACACCCCATTGCCACTTCCAGCTGTTCCAGTAATGGAAATATTTCCACCTCCCGTTGCCAGAATTTCTTTGGGGTTAAAAGAACTGAAAATTACTCCAATGTTATTTGTGGAGACTCCGGTAATTTTAATTGCATCCCCACTTGCTTTATCTGAAATCAACACAAGATTTTTATCCCCGCTATCCACATTACTTAGTGGTACGACAAAACTTATCCCATAAAAATCATTAGCAGTTCCTCGTATATCTATTGCTCCTTTACCTGAATTAGCGATCAATTTTCCAAATTGATACAAGCCAATTCGATTCACATTAGTCCCTCCTGCCAAGGTACTTCTACCTAGCAAAGTGATATTTCCACCGCCGGAATATAGGCTGGTGGTATTCGCAGTTGTAGTTCCTAGTTTGATTCCATTTCCTGTAGCATTCATGGCAAAACCATCTGGAATACCATCTGAAGCAAGCCCTCCATTACTGCCATCATCTGCGCCACCTGCCAAAACAATTTTTCCTCCTCCTGTCAATCCACTAGTCGTAGCGCCATTTGCCGTATTGATCGTGGCATTGTCACCAAGGGTAATGGCGCCACTACTATTCGCATCCGAATCAGACCAAAAAATGACATCCCCGCCAGCAGTAGTAATGGTTTTACTTGCGTTTTGCGTAATATTTCCTTTCCCTTTCAAGAGAATATCGCCATTTGCAGTTCCTGCTGTCGTATTGATGTTGCCATTCACGGTGATATTGCCACCATAGGCTACAAATCCCCCCGATAGTGTAATGGGATTGTTTATAACGATCGGATCACTATTTGTACTGGAACCAAAAGTCAAATTTCCCGTACCGGAGTTGACTGCGATATCCTGATTGACAGTAACCTGAAGGTTATTAGTGCTGCTTACTATGTTGAGGTTTCCACTGGCAAGAGCCGTTTCTAGTACTGAGGCATTGATAGAAGCATTACCATTACCTACAGTTAGGGTAGAGTTGCCTCCTGAGGAGGAGATACTCCAATTGGTCCCAGAAATTCCTGTTTCTCCAGAGGAGGTGACGGTGAGGGTAGGTGGAAAGTACCACAAGGAAGCTACTGCTCCAGAAATAGTGTTATATGAAACGGGTGTACCATCAGGAGCAAGAGTTCCATTAGTATTAGTAACATTAAAAAAAGAGAATGCGCTGCTGGAGGTATTGTAAATATAAACTCTAAATATAATCTGATTTCCTGTAAAATTATTTAAGGAAGAAAGATTAACAGATGTTAAGGTGTAACTACCATTGGGAAGAGTAAAAAACCCCAAATTTGTACCATAATTATCTACGCTCCATCTTAATTCAAATTTAGTAGCTGCACTCCCTGTATTTGCACCTCCTGTAATAACAAACCTATCAAAATCAATATTTGCATTTCCATTAAAGTTTACTGTATATTCCAAAAATGGGGCTGTCGAGGTATTTAAAGTTGTGCTACTATTGGTGATTCTCCATATACCTCTAGTATCTGCTATAGTATTAGTCGTAATTCCTGATCCCCCATAATTTAACGATGCACTAGAAACTAAGGAAGTATTAAAATTTGATGTAGGTTGAGCCAAAGGAAAAGTTGTTGAAAAACTATCGTACTCTCCAAAATGAACAAGTTTCGTTTGCCCATTTACGATGCTTACCACAAATAGAAATGCGATAACAAGAAATTTCTTAATGGATTGTGTGAAATAATTACTTTTCATGTCGTTTTTACTTTGTTTTCCAGAAATCGTAATACCTTCTTTAAAATTTTCAGATAAAGAACCTTCTCTTTCAGAATTAAAAATTGCTTCTTGTCTTGCTTGACTTTCGCTATGGGCTTGAATTGACATTGTTTCGTTTTTGCTAATTGGTATAAACTCTTTTGATCTGTGTGGTGTAGGGTATTTTGACTTTGGTCGGGAAAGCTGGATTAAGGAATACAATGCATATTTTCACGCTATTTCGCAGTGTGTATTTCTGTCGTATTTTTAGTATTATTCTCCATTCCAGACTTTATATAAATTCTAATTCATCTTCCAGAACCAGCCCATTTTTATAAACAGGATGAACGAAGTGAGACGCACGAAAATTAAGTGAAGGAATTTGGAATGGGGAGAATTCAACTACTCGAAAACTACTTAGATGCCTCTAAAACCCTTCTTTATTTTCAAAAAATGCGGTTGATACTAAAAGTTGTCTGGATAAAGACTCCTAATCATTGGGGACAAAATCTATTCTCAAAAAAGGGACAAAAGACACTGGTTTTTCACTTTTTTGACTCTAAAGCAGAGGACATTTTCTATAAAAAAATTTAAAAAGCACATACAAAGATTAAACAAAACTAAAACTGATCAATGTACCAAGTCACTATAAAAAGAACACACAAGAGTCTGTTCCCCTACTGAATGCCTAGTTGGCACCCTGCTCTTGGTTCCTTGTACTTTGTCCAATTGTGTCCTTTGACTATTTTTCATTAGGCCTTGGACATTCGGCATCAGATTAAATGACGGATTTTGTACTTCTTCGCTCGTATTTTTACAGTACTTTTCAAAGTACAGCTCCTACTGTTTCTCCACTACGGCGATCAGTTGAGCTACCAAATTGTCTTCTGGTTTTAGCCCCATTTTCTTGCGAATCGAAAATCGTGCGTTTTCAATGGTGCGTGCACTTTTATTGAGGATTTCGGCAAGTTCCTTTGTAGATAAGTTAAGCCGCAGATAGGAACATAACTTAAGTTCGGCTGGCTTCATATCAGGGTAAGCCCCAAGCAGTTTCTGATAAAAATCCTCGTTGGAGCTACTAATTCGGTTTTCAAAATCTTTTAGGAGCATATCGAAGGATTCCCTAATCTGAAACCGCTCTTTATTCTCTTTTCCCTGCCCCAAAACCGATTCGGAATCTTGGACATGGTCCTGCATTTTTTTCTTCAATTGAAGCAGCTGCAAAGCTTTTGTAGTCAACTCCATGTCTTTGACTTGTATGGATTTGCTCAAGACTTCTCGCTCAGCCTCAGCCATTAGCTTTTGAGTAAGAATCCGTTTTTGCCGATTAAGCACCACAAGGACTAAAATTGTTAGTGCGAGTATTCCTATTCCTGCTCCTGATAGACCAAGCGTCACTTGCTGATTTTTCGTCTTTAGAGTCAAGACTTCATTTTTTGATATTTCGTTTTCAAACTTTTCTTGCAAGGCTTGTACTACTTTCTTCCCCGATTCGGATGCCAGAGAGTCTTGGATGGAAGCCGCCTTTACAGATTGGGCATAGGCCTCTTCGTAATTGTTGGTGTCACGAGCCAACCAAGATAATCGTTCCAGCACCAAGCCTTTTTCTCGAGCCAAGCCCATGCTGTTGGAAAGTTTTAGCGCTCGATTTAGCCAGTCTTTGCTACGGGGAAAATCCTTCTTCAAGCGGTAGAGATTGCCCAAGTTGAGCGTGGAAAGCAATACGCCGTACTGCACGTTCGAAGATTCGGACAACTGCAAACACCGTAAAAAAGCTGCTTCTGCTTGATCCAGATCCCCTTTTTGTTCGTAGACGTTCCCTATGTTAAGGCTGTTTTGGGCAAGTAAAAAGGAGTTATTAATCGAAACCAATAGCTTGTTGGCCTCTTCATAGACATACAGTGCGGAATCCAAGAGGTTAATCTTTCGGTAGATAACTCCCAGGTTGTTGTAAACCATCGCCACAGCACGCTTGTCTCCCCTCGCCTCAAATACCTTTTTCGCTTTTCCATAATAGGCTTTAGCACTTGGTATATCCTCCAGGTCTTTGAAGTAGTTGGCCAAATTATTGTAGATAACCCCCAGGTATTCTGGCTTCTTGGCGGCAAGCATGAGTTTTTCAGCTTCAAGAAAATCTCCGATTGCATCTACATATAACGCGTCTTTGCCCTTCTGAAGGCCTCTGACGGTCAAAAATACAGAGTACAGCGCATCTCCCTCCTGAATGGCAACTTCCAATGCCGGCATCTCTGCTCGGACCGAGTCGTATTGGCCTAAGAAATAGAAAGAGAACTGCTTGGAGATCAAAATTCTCAGCCGCTCTTCTGAGGTTAACTCGCTATCAGTCAAGAGTTGATTGGCAAGTATCCGTGCCGAGTCATAAGATGCTCGGTCTTGCAATTGTTGAATTTTTTCAAGTTGGGAGTTAACGGACTGTGCTAGGCTGGCGGGGGTCAAGAAACCCATAAAAATCATTCCCAAAGCACCAAAAACAAGTATTTTGAAGCTCTTTGCTATTTTTTCTCTTAAAGAATTTACCAAATACATGCGTAATCGCCTTTTTTCCAACTCCGCCAAATAAACTTCAAAAAGTGATATTTCAAAGAGAATTGAATTTTTCTTAGAAGGAAATAAAATAAAAACACACTAGAAATACCCGCCGCGGCGGGCAGGCACGCTCGGTGAAATAACTAATTCGTTACCAATTACAATTAAAATAACACGATTGAAATAGCAGCAGAATTAACTATTTCACGGAGCGTAGCGGAGTCTATTTCTACTCTATTTCCACCGTATTTCGTATCTCGTACTTCGTATTTCATTGAAATTACTTACTATCCTTTATCACATACACCCCCCCATTCGTCTTACTCATCACATAGAGCTGCTTTTTCGCATCTATTCCAAACTTTAAGTCTACCCGATCCAGTCCCACAAGTTCTTTCAAACTCATTTCCTTGCCTTGGTATCGGATCCCCCAAGTTTGCGGTACCGCATTCTCCACTGCCAAATCCACGAAAAATAGCCTTCCCGAAGGCACGTCCCCAAAGACAAATTTACCTTTCAAGGGGCCACTACTCACCACATAGCCACCGATGATGGCCACTAGCTCGTCGTGCTCCAGTTGCAGGAAAGGGTAGCGTATGCTCAAGTTTTCGTCACCAGCAGGCAGGGGATAGAGGCTGCGGAAACTCCCGTAAGGGTTGATTACAAACCTTCCTTCCCGAATGGGCCATCCATAAAACTGCCCCGTTTCGATGCGATTGATCTCCTCGATGCTATGCTGCCCAATGTCCGTGGCAAACAGCTGCCCAGCTGCATCCCAAAAAATCCGGTTGGGATTTCGAAACCCGTAGGCAAGCACTTCCCCGGATTTGTCTTTATTCTTGACAAAAGGATTTATAGCAGGAATCCCATACTTGCCGTTTCTACCAGAGGTGCCCAAAGGATCAATTCTCCAAATCCCAGAATACATTCCTCGTCCTTGATGGTTGGAAATCTCCGCAAAGCCTTTTTCAGCAGTTCCTCCGTCTCCATAACCAATATACAACAAACCATAGTCCTCATCCCGTCCTTTTTTGGCGTAGGGATTGAAGGTCAGTTCTTGCATGCCATGCGCCTGAGAAGCATTATTTACGCGCAGCAACTCACGGCTCGTTCCTTTGAAAATGCTGGCCTTCGGATTATTTGCCTTCCACTCCGTCAACACCCATTGCATAAAAACCTCCAAACTATCTGTGTAGCTCACATCGGCGGGTGCTACCAATCCCTTTTCCGTGTGAGACGTGTAAAAAAGACCATTCTTTTCAAATTCTGGATGAAAAGCAAAGCTCCCAAGGCCCGTGGCCCAACCCGGTTGACTAACCATTAAAGGGCGCTCTGCGGCAATGTTCAAGTATAGCTCAGGCTTTCCATTAAAAATTTCATAAAGGCCAACGCGCTGGTCGTTGATCATCAGACGAGCCGTGCCTGGAATCGGCTCCATTTTGGTCATCTTAGCCAGCGGAGGCTTGGTGTCAGAGGGAGGAAGCTGTGCGAAGAGCTCCAGCTCCAGACGAATGCCTGAATCTTGTACTTTCTCCGGAATTAAATTCGAGGTGGTGTCTCCAGACATCGGAATAGGAGCTGTGGAGAACGTGTGCAAGTAACTCAGCAAAGCATCCAGATCTTGCGCTGTCAATTGAGGGAAACCCGGCATTTGAGTTCTGTATTTTTCAAGAAGTGCAAGCGCTCTTGCATCCTTTTTCTCTAGTACCGCAGCAGGATTCTTGATAAACTCACGGATCCATGTGCTCTCCACCTGACGGGTGAGACCGCTAAGATTGGGCCCGATGGCATCCTGATCAAACTGATGGCAGGAGGAGCAATGCTGCTCAAAAAGTTGCTTGCCATTCGTGATCTGACTCGCATCAGTCGAAATCTCCATTCCAAACTCCTTTTTTTTATCGCTACACGAAACGAAGAGGAATGCGAGAAATGTAATAGGGAGAAAGATTTTGTTCATATGGAAATCAAAGACGAAATATAATTGAAATACAATGGAAATAAACCGAGCTAGCTCGGTGAAATAGTGGATCCTGCTACTATTTCAACTTATTTCACGGAGCCCACCGCGGCGGGCAGGCTACGCGGAGTGTATTTCTACTTTATTTCAAGCGTATTTCCCTTTATTATTTCACGGAGCGAAGCGAAGTCTATTTCAATCGTATTTCCATCATATTTCGCCTGCCCGCCGTGGCGGGTATTTCCACAGTATTTCTGCCTTCTACAAACAGGTCCCTATTTCAAATCGGCTATCTTCACATGCGTCTTGATCAAATTCGAACTTGCTTTGGCCACGATTTTGCCAGAGTCCTTGCGGATGATCGCCTCCCAATGGTTCAAATTGGCACCAGATCGAACCAGCTTGGCACTCACCTCGAGCTGCTCCCCAACCTGGGCTGCAGACAAAAAATCTACAGACAAGTTGATGCTGGTCATAAGAAACTCAGATCCTGCCACAAAATTGCCCATCCCAATCACATCGTCCAACATCAAGGAGGCAATGCCACCATGGAGGATTCGACCCGGATTGCACATGTCAGGACGCACGGTGTAACCCACTTTGATCTCTTGTTGGCTTACCTCCAAAAGCGTTCCTGCGAGCCAGTTGCCGGCAGCAGAAGGGGTACGGTCCAGGGTCTTGCCTATCTGGCTGCGAAAATAATCAAGCGGGGAATTGGGGGTATTTTCCACTAGGGTTGGGGTTGATTGAGTACTCGAAAATAGTCGGTCAAGACGGTTTTTAAAACTTCTTTCTCGGATTCATTCGCCCAAAGGGGGTATTTGCTTCCATTGACTTCCAAAGTGAAGGAGGCGTCGCCCTGCAATAACGGCCAAAGTTGCTCAGCCAAGGCCTTGTGGGCTGTATTTCCAGCCAAATCAAAGGAAATTTTAGTTTCCTTGCCCTGGTCCATTACCTGAATTTGGATGGGATAGGTTGCCCCTTCCAATTCAAAAAATAGGTAGGCTTCTTCTTCTTTTGAAGGAAATAAGATGGCAGGAAAAAAGCTGGGGGTATTGGGGGCGGTTTGCCTTTTCCCATGTCGAAAGATCTCCATTTTCGCCTCCGAACGCATCTCTCGATCGTAATGAATGCTTCGAAGATTTACAAAAAACAGCTTATCCGCATTGGCAATTTTAAAGCTTCGATCTTTCCCAGTATTGTCGGCTCGGTACCCATCAAAAAAGGAAAGCAGCAGCACAATTCCCAAGGCAGAACCGAGGAAAATCTTCAAGACGTTGATCAAGTCAGGCGTAAATACGGGAGCTTTTGAAGACATGAAGAGGAGGCTTTGTTTGCCTAGCGGACGTAAGAACCGGCATTCATATCGATGGAGGTTCCTGTGGCGTGGTCTGCAAGACCCGAACAAAGCAAGGTCACCATGGGTGCCAAATCCTCAGGACGGGTGAGCTCTGAAAGCGCAATGTCACGCAAGGCAAAATCCTCTCCATATTGCGCCAAAATCTCAGCAGCCATATCCGTGCGGGTAAATCCTGGAGCAATCAGAAATGCTTTGATGCCTTCCTTACCATAATGCCTAGCTATCGAGCGCATTAGGCTCACCAAGGCCCCCTTGGAGGCAGCGTAAGCCATGTAATCGGGGGTATCGCCCCGAAAGGCCGCTCGAGAGGAAATCATCACAATACGTCCATTGCCCTGGATTCGTGCATGATCCACAAACTCTTTGCAGAGAATTCCCACAGCGGTGGTGTTCACTGCAAAAACTTTTTCCCAAACCTCAAGCCAATCGGCTGTGGGAAGGGTATCTGGCGCAGCCGGAGAGATGCCCGCATTGTTGACCAAAGCGCTTATCGGACCATATTTCTCCACCAAGCGCGGAATAAACCCTTTGACCTCGGCTGCATTGGAAAGGTCACAGGGAGCGAGGTAGGCTTTTGTAGGCAACTCCGCCAAGAGCGACTTGGCCTCTCCTTCCTGGGTATTGTAATGCACGATGACTTCGGCGCCAGAGGCCGAAAGTTGCTTCGTGATAGCACGCCCGATTCCACGAGAGGCGCCGGTCACTAGAATGCGTTGGTTGACAAGGGAGATCTGCATGGACTAGCGATTAAAGATCAAAATTTCGGTCAATCAATCCAGAAATATGGGCCAAGTGATGCTCTCCATGCCAAGCATACATGAGGGTCACTTCGGCTAAGGGCTGCGTCCGCTGCTTTTCTGGATGGTAATACGTTCGACTAAAGTCTGCAGGAGTCATGCTGTGGAGCAAAAGAACCCATCTGGAATGCACAAGACGAATGGTCTCGAGTGCATCGGCTGCCGGCAGTTGATAGTCTGGAAGCTGAGCCCAAGCCCCTTCGTCATAGGCCTTGATGCTCGGGTTTTCTTCGGTAAGCGCATGCTTAAAGCGAAATAAGGCTTGCCCATGGCTATCGGCACAGTGGTGGAGCAATTGCCGCACAGACCATCCTCCTGGACGGTAAGGGCGCTCCAATTGTGCAGGAGTAAGCGGGCTAGCTAGTTGAAAGATTTCCTTTGGAAAATCGGCTATGCGGTTAATCGCTTTTTCAATAATTTCGGCATCAATCTCTTGAGGAATGGAGAATTTTCCGATTGGATATTTCAAAGACTCTAAATCGAATTGCATAAGTTAATGGCTTAGTGACCACCTGCAGCGATGGTAACCAAATCTACATGTTTTGCGCCGCCCTGCAAAAGGGTTTGTGCACAGGCGCAGAGCGTAGCCCCAGTTGTGAGTATATCATCTACCAGCAAGATGCGAAGCCCTTGTGTAACCTGCACATCATTCAAGGCAAATACGTCGTCCACATTTTCAAGCCGTTCAAGTCGAGACTTGTTGGTTTGCGTAGTCGTAAACTTCCTCCGCACCAAAAGTTCTCGGTAGGGAATGCCCAAAACTTTGGAGAGGCCTCTAGCGAAGCATTCGCTCTGATTGTAGCCTCTACGCTGCTTTTTAAGCGGATGCAGCGGCACAGCCACTAGCACATCCCAGAAGCCAGCAAAACCCTTCTCCATCAAACTAAGACCATACAGTCGCCCCAATTCTTCTCCCAATTCAGGCTTGTTCTTGTATTTGAGCAGGTGAAGGAGCGCTTGGCTTTTTCCTTTTTTGGTAAAGCGCAAAAAAGCCATTACTCGATGCACCGGCATTAGCCCCTGTAGCTTCGATGTCAACTCATTGTCAAATGGATGGAGGTGAAAGTTTGCTCGAGGGAGCATCCCCTGGCAAATGGTGCACAAACAGGGTTCAAAATCGAAAAGCGCCTGTTTGCAGAGCGGACAATTGCGGGGAAAAATAAGGTCAATAAAGTCTTTCCAAAAAAATAATCGCATGGCAGGAAATCAGGTTAGCCTCCAATGAGTTGATATGCCGTATATTTACGCTTTGGACGCACAAAAAGATTAATATAATGAATCTAATAGAGGAATTCAACGATTACCGCAGCAAGATGAACGAACGCATCTTGGCCGAAGACAACAAAGTCATCAAGCGCTTTTTCAATTTGGATACCAATACCTATGCGGAAGGGGAAATCGATGTGAAAACCAAGGAGATGATTGGCTTAGCCTGCTCCATGGTGCTTCGCTGTGACGACTGCATCAAGTATCACTTGGGCAAATCCTTTGAAGCTGGCGTGGGCCGCAAGGAAGTCTTTGAAGTCTTCTCCATTGCCATGGTCATCGGTGGATCGATTGTAGTTCCACACCTTCGTCGTGCGGTGGAGTATTGGGAGGAGCTGGAAAAGGAAGCCGATACCGATGTTTAAGCGGGATTTAGATCTTGAAAAGCGTTGGGGCCGCTTGTTAGATGGTCTTCAAGAGACCATTGGTAAGAAACCCAATGATTTGAATGGGGTCTTATTTCTAATCGGCCTTCAAGAGCTTGGCCAAGGAACACGACCTTTCACCAAGGAGCAAAAGCAAGACCTGATGCACATTGCGATTTGCAAGGTGCTCAGTTATGCTGGATTTTATACCTTAGATTTTGTCGATCAGGATGGTTGGCCACACTGGAAGTTGGAAAAAGAGTTGCCACATTTTGACATCTTGGAACAAGAAAAGTTACTAAAGTTGCAAGTTATAGAGTATTTTGAAAGGGAATATCAATTGGAAATTTGATGAAACTAATATCCTACAACGTCAACGGAATTCGAGCAGCTATGAACCGAGGTTTTGTGGACTGGCTGGCAAAAGAATCTCCAGATGTCATTGGTTTACAAGAGGTTAAGGCCTTGGAAACAGATATAGAGTTTCGAATTTTTCATGATCTTGGCTACCAAGTATATTGGTATCCAGCACTAAAAAAAGGTTACAGTGGAGTGGCCATCCTAAGCAAGATCGCACCAAAGACAGTTCATTATGGCATGGGTATCTCTGCCTACGATGATGAGGGGCGAATGATTCGAGCTGATTTTGACGATTTTTCCTTTATTTCTGCCTACTTTCCTTCTGGCACCACGGGTGATATCCGTCAGGATTTTAAATACGCCTTCTTGGACGATGTGTACGGATACATCCAGGACTTAAAAAAGGAATACACCAACCTTATACTAAGCGGGGATTACAACATTTGCCACAAGGCGATAGACATTCATAATCCGATATCAAATAAGAACACGTCTGGGTTCTTACCAGATGAACGTGCCTGGATGGATAAGTTCGTCGGTTTGGGATTTATTGATACCTTTCGAGAGTTCAATAAAGATACTGGGCATTATTCCTGGTGGAGCTATCGAGCTGGCTCAAGAGGGAAAAACCTGGGTTGGCGAATTGATTACCACATGGCTAGCAAAGAGTTACAAAACATACTAAAAAGTGCAGCAATATTACCAGATGTGATTCATTCAGATCATTGTCCTGTCGTGCTTGAGCTTCACTAATAAAAAAGAGAAATAAATACATTTACCATCGTATTAATGTGATGAAATCTATAAAAATTTCTATACCATCTTTGATTGAGAACATTCAAGTAATTGAAAGTTTTATAGACAATGCAAAAGAAACGTTTGAAATCGACGACGATATGTATGGCAACATCATGATTTCAGTGACGGAGTGCATCAGCAATGCCATTATACATGGCAACCTCAATAATGCAAATAAAATGGTTCACTTGGAATTGAGGATGCAACCTAATTTGCTGGAATGCAGCATAGAAGATGAAGGAAACGGGTTTGATTACACCAATCTTCCTGATCCTACAGATCCAGAAAACATTGAAAAGCTTGGCGGAAGAGGAATCTTTTTGATGCGAAATCTGAGTGATGAAGTAAAATTTGAGGAAAATGGAAAGAAAACCATACTGTCTTTTTACCTAGATTAAAGTATGGCAATCTATTTTTTTTCGGAAGAAATCAACTTTGAACTCCAAGAAAAGTTGAAAAGAAAACGTTGGTTGAAAACCATTGCTACAAAAGCAGGCTTCAATATAAAAGAATTGAATTATGTGTTTTGTTCGGACGAGTACCTATACCGAATGAACTTGGAATACCTAAATCACGAGACATACACAGATATCATCACGTTTGACAATTCGGAAAAAGAATTTGACCTGGCCGGCGATATCTTCGTCAGCATAGACCGCGTTGGTGAAAACGCGAAAACCCATAACCAAAAAGTGGAAACCGAATTAAACAGAGTGCTCGTTCATGGTTTATTACACTTAATGGGATATAAAGACAAAACCAAAGAAGAGTCCACTTTGATGCGACAAAAAGAAGAAGAGTCCATCAACTTGTATCTCTTACATTAACTGTTCCACGTGGAACACTAGTTACACAAGCAAGCAACTTAATGCACTGTTCCACGTGGAACACTTATTCAAAAGAAAGATAACACGAAGAACTGTTCCACGTGGAACATAACTAAAAATAGATGTTTCCAATATACGATGTAGTCGTAGTCGGCGCCGGGCATGCGGGTTGCGAGGCAGCACATGCTGCTGCTAAAATGGGTTCATCGGTACTGTTGTGTACCATGAACATGAATACCATTGCGCAAATGTCCTGTAATCCCGCGATGGGTGGAGTAGCAAAAGGACAAATAATCCGCGAAATTGACGCGCTAGGAGGTCTTTCGGGTATTATATCAGACAAATCCATGATTCAATTTCGCATGTTGAATCGATCCAAAGGGCCAGCGATGTGGTCTCCAAGATCACAGAATGACCGAATGCGCTTTGCTGAAGAATGGAGATTGGCATTGGAATACACCCCAAATGTCGATTTCTGGCAAGAGATGATTACTGGCCTATTGATGAAGAACGGCGCAGTATGTGGTGTCCGGACCGGAATAGGGATCGAAATCCAATCAAAAACAGTAGTTCTCACCAACGGGACCTTTCTTAATGGGATTATTCATATTGGTGAGAAACAACTAGGCGGAGGAAGAACAGGCGAAGGCGCAGCAAAAGGAATCACAGAGCAGCTTGTGTCCTTAGGATTAGAGGCGGGCAGAATGAAGACAGGTACGCCACCACGTGTTGATGGACGAAGCCTAGACTATTCCAAAATGGAAGAACAATTGGGTGATGAAAACCCTGAAAAATTCTCTTATCTCGATAGTACAAGTCCATTACAAGATCAAAGAAGTTGCTGGATTACCTATACCAACAAGGAAGTTCATCAAACTTTAGAGACGGGTTTTGACCGCTCTCCGATGTTTAATGGCCGAATTCAGGGATTAGGACCACGTTATTGCCCAAGTATTGAAGATAAAATCAACCGTTTTGCTGAACGAGAACGCCATCAAATATTCGTGGAACCGGAAGGATGGAACACTGTAGAAATTTATGTTAACGGTTTTTCTACCTCCTTACCAGAAGATGTACAATATGCAGCTTTACGCAAAATAGCCGGATTCGAACAAGCAAAGATGTTCCGTCCTGGCTATGCCATAGAATACGACTATTTTCCGCCAACCCAGCTCAAACTGACTCTTGAAACACAAGCGCTTCCTAACTTGTATTTTGCTGGACAAATCAATGGTACAACAGGTTACGAAGAAGCTGCATGCCAAGGTCTAATGGCCGGTATCAATGCTAGTCTCAACGTACAAGAAAAGGAACCCTTAATTCTAAAAAGATCAGAAGCATACATCGGTGTATTAATCGATGATTTAATCACCAAAGGGACCGACGAACCCTACCGCATGTTTACCTCCCGGGCAGAGTTTCGCCTATCACTAAGACAAGACAATGCAGATTTACGATTAACAGCTTTGGGACATGCTATTGGATTAGCTTCTGATGAGCGATTGGATAAGATGGTTTCTAAAAAGACAGAAACCGCGAAACTTGTAAATGACTTGAAACAGAAGAAATTCAGTCCAGATACAATCAATGCAGGTCTAGAACGCTTGGAAACGGCTACCATCACTGAAAAAATCAGCGCAGAAAAACTACTCAAGCGTCCGCAATTGGGAATCAAAGAACTTGCTACGCTTTCGGACGAACTAGCAGAATACTTAACGAAGTATCCAAACGAGGTCATTGAGCAAGCTGAGATTCAAATCAAATACCAAAGCTATCTAGAGAAGGAGCAACTCATGGTGGAAAAATTAGCCAACATGGAAGACTTCAAAATACCTACAACATTTGACTATATCGGTATTACTGCACTATCAAACGAAGGAAGACAGAAATTAAACAAGATACGCCCAGAAACACTGGGTCAAGCTTCCCGTATTAGTGGCGTATCCCCAGCAGACCTATCCATAGTCACAGTCTACCTAGGAAGATAATGTCAGAACGTCTAATCAAATGTCCACTCTGCAAAAGCGGAAACATCCTCAATCACCAGCTGGTAAAAGATCATGCAGTAAGTAAGAAGGAGTTCACGCTATGCCGCTGCGGTGATTGTGAACTCTTGTTTACCAACCCAAGACCAACCGAAGAAGAAATTGGTCCTTATTACGATTTCAAAGAGTATTACTCACACGAAGATCAAGTACGGAGTTTTACACAATGGCTCTACCAAAAAATAAGGAAATCAAGTATCCAACGGAAAGTTGGCTTAATTGAAAGCTTAGTTAAAAGTGGATCGCTATTGGACTATGGATGCGGAACCGGTGAATTTCTGCAAGAAGCAAAAAAACAAAGCTGGTCTGTACGAGGAATAGAGCCTAGTGAAAAAGCACGAGCACAAGCACTAGGTAAATTACCTACAGAAGTCCTAGCTACATTAGCCGAACTACCGGAAGACGATACCTACGATGTTATTACGCTATTTCATGTACTAGAACACATACATAGCCTAAGAAAAACTATAAAAAAACTCGTAAATCATTTAAAATCAAACAGTTACGTAATTATCGCTGTGCCAAATCCCGAATCTGCTGATGCGGCACACTATGGTAACGATTGGGCTGGATACGATGTACCTCGACACTTGTACCATTTCTCAGAGAAATCAATGGCAACCTTCCAGGATCAATTCGGATTAGAGTTAGTTAGAATAGAACCCTTGGTCTATGATTCTTATTATGTCAGCCTGCTATCTGAAGGATACAAAAACCCGAACTCGGGGATTTTAACTCGTTACGTAAGAGCCTTTCTTGAGGGCTACCGATCAAACCAAAAAGCAGGTAAACCCGGCAATTACTCCAGCAACATCTATATCTTTAAAAAGAAGTGAGAAACCTCTTTTCCATAGCGCTACTTATTTATACCTGTTTGGTTTGCCTATCCTGTGCCAAACAAAGTTCTCCTATGGGAGGACCATCAGATGAAACCCCTCCAAAGCTACTCTCAAGTTCACCGGCAGATCAAAGTACTTCCATCAAACCAGAAAAAATTGTTTTGACTTTTGATGAATATGTAGGACTAGAAAATCCTGCAAAGGGGGTGGTGATCACGCCAAAGATCAACAAGGATTTGGTGGAATTCATTGCCTTAAAAAACACAATCACTGTACTACTCAAACAAGAACTGGAAGACAGTACAACTTATGCATTTGACTTTCAAAAATCCGTAGTTGATATTTCAGAGCGAAATCCTGCAGAGAATTTAAAATTGGTCATATCTACAGGAGATCAAATTGACAGTTTAAACCTCTCCGGATCGCTTCGGTTTCCGTATTCAGAGAGCAAGGAAGACTACGGAAATGTATTGGTGGGAATTTATCCATTAGATGATAGTACCGATGTATTTACAGCTCAACCCTACTACTTGGGCCAGGTAGATACACTGGGAAACTTTAACCTGTCCAACCTAAAAGCAGGCGCTTATAGAGCCTATGCCTGGAGAGATAACAATGGCAATCTCAAAGCAGAGCCCAAAAGCGAAGACTATGACTTTTTACCAGACACCATTCAATTAAGTCCAAGCACTATTGATTCAGCTTTTTTCAACCTATCTAAAGCAGATTTAACACCAATCAAAATTCTACGCACAACCAACTTTGGAAGAAACTTCGATGTTGTTCTCAACCGAAATCCAGTCCAAAATACAATAGAAATTGAAGGATTAGGGAAAGAGGTATTCTATGTCCAAGAAGATAAACGGCTTCGTTTTTATCCTAAAAATACAAGAACAGATAGCATCCCATTGAAACTAGCGATACGGGACTCAGTGGGGTTCAGCAAAGATTCCTTGCTATGGGCAAAGTTTAAAACGTCAGAACGGAAACCAGAAAAGTTAAGCATTCAGGTAAACTCGGGAAAAGGTTTTTACCAAAACCTCAAAATAGAGTTAACATTTAACAAACCAGTGACCCAGATCCGGCTCGATTCACTCCGCATTAAAGCAGATAGTGTTTTTATTCCCATCAGAAAAGAAATGTTAAGCTTCACAGACTCAAGCAAAAGAGATCTTTTAAGAATTCAACTTTTTCTTCCTGACTCTATAGAAAGTGAATTAATCTCTCTTCTCGCTACAGATTCCACCTTTCAGGATATTGAGGGAGAGATGAATGAAAAACCGATACAAGCAAATTATAAAAAGTTAAAGCAAAAAGACTTAGCTGACGGAATTAGCGGGGAAATTCAAGGGGCCACTGCTCCACTAATGGTTCAACTAATAAACGGAAAAAAAGAAACTGCCTACGAAATGGTTATCGATAAAGGAAACAAATTTTCTTTTATTCTTCTAGAATCAGGAACCTATAGTTTGCGCGTAATTGAAGATCGGAATGGGAATGGAATTTGGGATCCCTCCAATTACCAGATGCGCAGATCTGCAGAGCGGATCTTCTATTACGAAGGCGAAGAACAAACCAGAGACCTAGTGATCCGCGGGGGA
>Ga0209617_10000246_pt1 | contig 22936 bp, 24 predicted proteins | sample LakEriepJuly2011_2_FD_187459 | JGI IMG/M metagenome (GOLD analysis project Ga0209617, IMG submission 187459) | Freshwater microbial communities from dead zone in Lake Erie, Canada - CCB epilimnion July 2011 (SPAdes) (version 2) | ecosystem: Environmental > Aquatic > Freshwater > Lentic >...
TGTTTTAAATATACTATATTAATCAAGTTGATATTTACTTGATCAATAAATCAAATTAATTGGTTTTATTATCAATATTTTTTTTCAATTTTTTATTGATGAGCTTTGCGATTCAATAAAAAAATGCTCAAAAGAGTCAATTTTTTATTGATGAGCTTTACGATTCAATAAAAAAATTCTCAAAAGAGTCAATTTTTTATTGATGAGCTTTACGATTCAATAAAAAAATGCTTGGATAAAGTCAATTTTTTATTGATGAGCTGTGAAAGACGAATATTTTAAGACCTAACCTCTAGTTATTACTTGACAATTAATAGATTCTGGTTCAAAGTATTTTACCAATTGATCTACAATCCATTGTGTATTAGATTCACCACATGTAAATACATCTAATGCTATATATGCATGTTCAGGCCATGTATGAATACTTAAATGTGATTCAGCTAATAAGTATAAAGTAGTAAAGGAACCAGGTGTTCCAAAATGATGGGTTGTTTGACTCAATAAATTAATTTTAGCATCAACTAGAGTATTTATTATAAATTTATCAAATGTTTCATATGTATTAGATGTAATACATTCTAGTTTATTTATATTCACTTTAAACATATCACAAATAATATGTCTCCCCCCTGCTTGATAAGAATTAGTATCCATATATTAATACTATTAGAAAATAAAATTTACGACCATGACTCTTTTGTTCCTCCTAAATAAGGTCTACCATGACCTTCATCTAACATTATCTGATTTATAGATTTAGTTTCAATTCCATTCCAGACTATGACAAGTATTCTTCCATACTTATCAAAGTCATCACATTCAACTTTAATTAATCCACTAGAATTAGCATTTAGTAATTGTTCAAATCTTTCTTTTGCTGCTTTAGCCATCTCTTTTTCTTTATCACGATTAGCATTTAAAACTTGTAGTGATTTATCTGGAGTTTCCTGTGTTACTTTACGTGGTTTCATTTCAGGAGAATCATATCCTAAACATCTACACCTATATTTTATTATATCTCCCTTCCAGACCCAACATATACTAAATGTATCGCCGTCATAGATATTACATGGTCTTGCATAAAATATTTTTCCTTTCCAATTAAAATATGGAATTTTAGTTGGATCAATTAATTTAATTTTTTCTATATCTTGATGATAATTTTTATCAGTTACACAAACATTAATATTTGATTTTAATGCTAGTTCAGATAATGTATCTTTTTTACTCGAACAGATTCCCATGATTATTCTTTTATTGTAAATTTACTAGATAAAGTTCCAAGATAACTAGTATATCAATTTTTTTTTAATACAAAAAATATATAGTTTTGCTTAAAATGATATTTAAAAAAATAATTTAGTCAAAAAAAATTATGTGATATATAAATATATATATAAAAATGATGAAGTATGTCGCTGAATTCCTTGGAACTTTCTTCTTTCTTTCAGTTATCCTTGCTGCCACTGCCAAGAATGCCCTTGCACCTGCCTTAACCCCTATTATGATTGTTGTTGGTCTTCTTGCTGCTATTGTTGTTGCCGGACCTTCCAGCGGTGCTCATCTTAACCCTGCTGTATCAGTAATGATGGCACTTAACAAGTCTCTTCCTGTTGCTGACTTCCTTCCTTATGTTGGAGCTCAACTTCTTGGTGCCGTTGCTGCTAAGACTGTTTTTGATATGATGAACAAGAAATAAATATCCTAATCTTTTGAAAACAAATAAAATTACTTTTTTTAATTAACTTATAATTAATTAAAAAATTTATGATTTCATATTTAATAACATTTCACAATTTGTATTTGATTCATTACTTTGTAAACATTCTTGATACTTGTTAAAAATGTCATTAGATGTTAAAAAACTTGGTTGAATATCTGGAACACTAGGATGTTGAACAGTTAAATCTGGAACTGGGTCTCGATGTTCAGGAGTTGTTTTAGGTTCAAAAATTCTTCTTGCTAAACTGGAACCAATACCTAATCCAAAACCACTAACCATTGAATCAACAAATCCTGATCCAAAAGAATTTGATCTAGTTTGTGCTTGAGGTGTTAAAGGTGCTGGTGGTGCTGGTCTTGGTATTGTCCTAGTTTGACCTTGTTTTGATTGACCTTGTGTTAAAATATGTGATTTTGTTGATCTGGGCATTTGTTATTTAATAACACTTGATATTTTTTAAATAATTTAATTAATTAAATTAATTATATTTTTCCACCAAACTGTTCAAGAGCTTTTGCATTTGATTCAGAAGTATACCATGATTTTCTATCTGGATCCCATCTACAACCTAATTTTTTAGCCTGATCTTTTTTATCAAATGATATCTTTAAATATATTTTTTTAACTTCATCTTTTTTATCACCAATTGATGCATTTGCTAGATGATCTGCTTGTTCATTACCTAATGAATGGATATCTTGTTTACCAGTATGAGCTTTAATATGAACTAATTTGATATTTGGGTTTGATTTGCAAGCAAATTGTTCATAAATTTGTTTTACTAGTTCTTTATTTGAAATTATTTTTTTCCATCCTTCCTTTTCTAATTTATCTCCATAAGTTGTCAAACACCATATTCCATAAATTGAATCTGTGAAAAATGCGACTTTCTTCCCATTTGTAATTTCTGTACTTAGAATAGAGTAAGCTCGTGAAAGCGCACTAAGTTCAGCTGTATTATTTGATTGTTTTCCTTGAATTGGTTCAGATACATTTCTTGGATCTTCTGGACCAAAATAAATACCAATTCCTGCTTTAGCATTTGGTCCACCATTTGCTATACAAGCCCCATCTGTATATACTATAATATCAGGAACAAAATCACCTAACTCTGACAAAACTGAATTTTTAGTAGATTCTTTTTCATTTGATTTAGATAGTTTTTTCATAATATCTTCTAATGTATATTTTTCATCTAAATCTACATCTTCAACAATTATTTTAGAAACTGTTTTAGTTGGTTTGTCATCTTCCGAATCTGAAGTATCAAAGTTAATATTTGCTCTTATAGTATCTTCTTCTTCTCTTGTGTTAATAAAACTTTTTGTCGGGACAGATTTTTTTTGAGATATTATAGATTTGTGTTTAGATGTTATTTTTGAGTTATAATCCGACTCCGATTCAGATCCAGAATCAAACGTAATCTCTGAATATTTTGATTTAGATTCATTTGGAGCTTGTGTTTTCTTTTGTACTTGGGCTTGTACTTGTGTATATTTAGTAAATCCTTTTGATGGATTTTTACAAAAATCATTTGCTTCCTGTTCAGATGTAAATTTTTTAAATTTAGCACCAGGAAAATCTTTTACAGATTTTTCACATTCAGTCCATGTTAAAAAGATTCCTTTAGTTCTCCCAGATGCTACTCCATAAAAAACTTTTGAACTCATTATACTTGTTATACTTAATTTAACAAATAAAAGTTTAAATAGATATAAAAATCAATTTTTATCCAAGTGTATATATAAACTGTGTTTAGAAATTAGATCCGACTTTTAATAAAATCAGTTATACCCATAGATATCATAAAATGAGGAATTGATCTTGATAACATTAGTCCAAAACCTTTGTATGGATTAGCCCAACCATCAAATTTCTTTCCAGACATCAATACTGTTTTATAATAATCAACTGGTTGAGTAAATATACTACATGTCAAAGTTGTTGCAATTGATGCAAAAAAATGGTTAGGTAAATTTAATTTATAAAAATCATACACAGGAAATAATAAAGAATACAAAACAAGATTTTTTATAATAGATCCTGAATAACCTGAATATAAAGTTCGAATAGTTATGACAGGACTTTTAACGAGATCTAAAAGCAAACCTTCCTTAAAAGATAATGTAGATGATCTTTGTATATGATTCTTCCATACATCAAATGGATGAGAAAGAGCTGATCCAGCAAGACCTCCAAGAGCGCCATTCACAGAATTTGATATAAAATCATCAGGTTCTGTCTGTCTCAGATCTTTAATAGTATGATATAGATAGTATTTGGATGAAGTAGAAAGTATTTGAGATGCAAATGCAGGTCCTGATGCTTGAAAAAATCCTTTAATCCCTTGGGTTTGATATAGTTCAGATACTATTTGCCAAGGCTTGGCCTTTGACTGAGTTTGTGTTTGATAAATAGTTTTAACAGTACATATTGGTAGAGTTAAAACTTCAGCGCATGTAGTTCCTATTAAACTTGATATAATATGTTCCATTGCTTTATATTAACTAAATACAATCCAAACAATAAAAAAAATCAATTATTTGTTAGATTGATAATTAAAATTTATATTTCTTATATATAAAATGTATTGGTTAAATTTTAGTTTAGTTTTATCAAGTTTAGGGTTAGTATTAGTATTAGCTTCTGATACCCAATGTCCTAATGTTCCTACTACTCCATCTGATCGTAGATCTAATAAAACTACTTTTAGACTAATGCAGTACAATGTCGAATGGTTATTTACTGACTATTACTCAAATGCCCAATGTCCTGGATCTGGATGTGCATGGTCTAATCAATCTCAAGCTCTAACTCATATGAAATCAGTTGCTAATGTTATTAGTAATTTAAATCCAGATTATGTTAATTTATGTGAAGTTGAGGGTTGTGATGAACTTGATGAATTAGTTGAACAGCTAGATGGTTCTTATCAACCTTATTTAATAAAGGGCACTGATTCAGCAACTGGACAAAATGTTGGTATAATTAGTCGTGTAGACCCAAATGTTAATTTATATCGTGATGAAACAAGATACACTTTTCCTATACCAGGATCTAAATGTGGTTATACAGGAGCTTCTGGAACATCTGGAACATCTGGAACTTCTAAACATTATATTACTGAACTTAAACTTGGTGAATATTCTATAGCTATAATTGGTTTACATTTGTTAGCAATACCAACAGATCCAACTAGATGTGCTGAAAGAGAAGCTCAAGCACTTGTTGCTCAACAAGTTGCTTCCAAATATTTGACAGCTGGTTATGAAGTTATAATTTTAGGTGATTTAAATGATTATGATGGAGCTGTATTGGATGCAAATAAATCTGTACCAACATCTCAAGTTCTTGAAATTCTTAAAGTAGGAGGCAAGTTAGTAACAACTAATACCTGGATTGATCAAGATAGTCGTTATACTAATTGGTGGGATAAAGATAGCTCGTGTGTTTCAACACCAAATGAATTTACTATGATTGATCATATTCTAGTTACACCAAGACTAGCTAATAAGATTAAATCAGTATTTGTATATCATGGATATGAAGAATTTTGTGGAACATATAATTCAGACCATTATCCTGTAATTGTTGATTTTGAATTATAAAATAAAAAAAACTAAATATCTATAAGTACTATACCTACTTCTATTACTAGTAATACCAGGAAAAAAATAGGATTAATATGTAAAAGTGTAGGGACATTAACAACTGGTTGTTTATTATCATTAAAATCAGAAACTGATCTAAAATATTTAGTTTTATTTATTGGTTGATCCAAGTAACTAAACATAAAATATGTATTAACTAATCCTAACATTACAAGTGTAAGAATTAGAATCCTGAACATATAATAATATATATATATTTTCCATAACAAATAAAATTTTCAATATTTTCTTATATTATAGATGTTAAACGCACTTGTTATATATCCTAATATACAAAATTTATCAGAGTTTTTAGATGGGATTAAAAATTACACGCAAATAATTAATTTTGAACCAATTAGTTTATCCAATAAATATCAATCAATTGGTTTTGTTTGGGAAAATTCACCAGACTTCCATCATATTCCTTGGGGGAAAACTTTTAATTTAGATGTAAATAAATGGTTTTCTGATGAATTTATACAATTTATTAAATTAAATCCTAGTATTACTATTCATTTGATTACATGTAATTTATTTACAGAATCTTTTATTCTTTCAGTTAATAAACTAAATCAGATTTATCCTACAGTAAAAATTGGATATGCACTTGGTGAAATTGGTTCGGAACCAGGTACATGGTACTTGGACAATTTAAATATAAATATTAAATCAATATATTTTACAGATAAAATCGATAAATGGGATCATACTTTATGGTACTATCCATTTTTATCATCTTTTAATTCCAAACCAAATAAACTTTGTACTGGTGGAACATTAGTTGGTATTCAATATAGTGCTTATAATGGGGCTTGTAATCATACATCTGTACTTTATCCAATAGCCAATACATCTGGAACTATATTATCTGTATTAAAAACAAATAATTCTGTTTTAACTTTTGATCCTTGTTCTATCCAAACTAACTGTTATAGTATTTCTCCAAAAGTAGTTGATATCTTTACAAACTATTACTCATTCGCTGCATTAAAATCAGATGGATGCGTAACTGTTTGGGGTGATAATGCTTCTGGGGGGTCAATCCCATCTGAAAAAATTCATTTATTAGTAGATATTAAAGATATTACTCCAACTGTGTATGCTTATGCAGCTTTAAAATCAAATGGTTCTGTTGTAACATGGGGTGAAAATATTTTTGGTGGTAATTCATGTATTGCAAATTATATTGAATGTACTAATAGTATTGTAATTAATTATGTATCAATTCAAAATTTAATTAATTATTGTGTTGTAAAAGTATTTTCTAATTTATATTCTTTTGCTGCTCTAAAAATAGATGGTTCAGTTGTAACATGGGGTTATTCGCTAGCTGGTGGCAATTCAAGTATTGTTTACTATTCAATTGGTTCAAATGGTAAAGAAGTAATTAAAAATGAAGTATGTATGAGAAATAAATTAACTTGTAATATAGTTAATATTTTTTCTACTAAAAATGCTTATGCTGCATTAAAATCAAATGGTTCTGTTGTTACTTGGGGTTCATATAAATATGGTGGTGATTCTAAATGTGTTGGATCAAAACTTTTATCTGGTGTTATATATATTAGATCTACAGGTTCTGCATTTGCTGCACTAAAAACTGATGGTTCAGTCGTTACATGGGGTTCAGTAACATCTGGTGGTAATTCAACAGATGTCAGTTCAAATTTACTTTTTGGTGCTATTAGTATTTGTAGTACAATGAAAGCTTTTGCTGTTCTAAAAGCAAATGGTTCAGTTGTAACATGGGGAGCTCCAACATATGGAGGTGATTCATCATCTGTTGCATCAAACTTGGCTTGTCATGTAGTCGGATTATATAGTAATCACTATGCATTTGCTGCTATAAAATCAAATGGATCAGTTGTAACATGGGGATATGGAATATATGGAGGAGATTCATCTAATGTATTAAATCAAATTTCATCTAATGTTATTGGAATATATTCATCTACTAAAGCATTTGCTGTTTTAAAACCAGATAACTCTGTTATAACCTGGGGTGATTTTTGGATTGGAGGTAATTTATCAGTTGACTCGAGTAAAAAAATAACTTGGATTGGTGGAGGAAATAATTTTTCATTTATTAGTACTAAACAACAAGTACCTCTACAACCAATATTAGCATCAGTATCATCTTGTTTAGCACGTGTTAATCAATATGATGTTTCATGTAATATTACTGGATTCGAGTACAAATTAATTAATTGGACTAATAATTGGACTAAACTTGATTTGTCAACTTGTAAAATTAATAATCTTGGACCAAATAAATTATATTATATTGGTTTAAGAGCTTTTAATCTTACAGGAACAAGTGATACAAATGAATTCGCAGTTCAAGCTAATTCAAATGGTACTATTCAAATTAATATTGTATACTCAAATGTTTCAACTCAAGTTGGAACAAAGTACTGGATTGATATTAGTAATGGAGTTTATTATGATCCTAATACAGATATAAATACAACTATGTGTTATACAAACTCCAATACTAGTAATAATAGTACTTCTTGCAATGCAACAAATTCTTGTACTAACTGTGGACATTGTATCCCTGGGCCTGGGTCTGGGTCTGGGTCTGGGTCTGGGTCTGGGTCTGGGTCTGGGTCTGGGTCTGGGTCTGGACCTATTTGTAGATCAAATTGTGCAACTTGTGGTAGAATTTGTGGTGGAACTTGTGGTAGAACTTGTAGTTGGACTTGTGGGTTATGTTTACCAATATCACCAATATGTTTTGTTGCTGGTACACCAGTAAATACTGATCAAGGAAAAATTCCAATTGATCAAATTAATCCATTAATTCATACTATAAGAACATTTCCAATCAAAGCAATAACTAGAACTATTTCACCAATTGATTGGTTAGTATGTATTGAACCTAATGGTTTGGGTCAATCTATCCCATCTATCCGTACAATAATTTCACCAAACCATCAAGTTTTTAATCCCCAGACCAGATCAATGATTGAAGTTCAGTTACTAATTAAAGATGGACAAAATTCTAATTTAATATATCCTGTAACTTACTCGGGTGAAGTTCTTTATAATGTGTTACTATCAACTCATGAAAAAATGATTGTTAATAATATGATTGTAGAAACTCTAGATCCTTCAAATACAGTAGCACAACTATATTTAAAAAAATTTAGTAAAACAAAACGTGATTATTTAATTAAAACATATAATCATTTTATTAAAACAAAATCAAAACATGATTTTGATCATTTTATTAAATCTTCAACTACTTAAATTAATTTTTTTACTAATAATATCCTTCTATCCTAACATAAATATCTGGAATTGATTGATATGTTGATGCAAATAGTTTGCATATCTCATTGATATCTCGCATATGTTTTATTTTTATAAACTCACTAAACTTTTCCGACATATATCTATAATTGCATCTAAAAGTATTTGTTTCTTGTTTAATAATCCAATCTAAATCATTTATCCCAACATTTCTAAATACTAAACTGTTTTTATGTGCACGGAAAAATAAAACAAATTCTGAGAGTGGAAGTATTGTTCCTTCAGGTATCATATGAATTTAATCTAATTATATAAAAAAAAACTAGTAATTTAACCTTGTATCTTTATAAATTTAAAAAATTGTCTAATGATTTAGAATAATTCATTAAAGCCCCTGGTTCTAGTAATATCTCAATATATTGTTTTGCTAGTTCTTTTGTTTTATTTTTAGATGATTTTTCAAATGTTTTTTCAAATTTGGCAAAAATTTTCTTTGCATATTCTTCCGACCACATATATGAATAAAATTTACCCCCATATATCCCAACTAAATGCGGCCATGCATTTAGAACATTAATTTCTTTTGGAGTTTTAGTTACTCCATAAAATTTATTATTTAATTCTTGGATTAAAGAAAAATGATTTGAATTTTTTGAAGAATGTAATTCTAAATCTATAAAAGATTTTATCATATATACAGAATATTCAATAGGATATAATGTATTTCTATAAACAATTAATTTATATACTAACTCGTCTGTTATTAAATTTTTGTACTCGGGTTTTACTATTTGACTCAGTCCATAAACTGTATATGCCCAGTTCTCCATAAACTTTGAAGGAATCTCTATATAATCTATTGGAGTCATCATCATACTACTTGAATATATCTGAGATTTTGATGTTAACAAATGCATCATATGACCAAATTCATGTAGCAAAGTAATAACATTATCAAATAAAATTTTTGATGTAAAATTACATATTAACATCCCTATTGGTAAATTAAATTGTGATCTTGATGCAAGTATTTGTACTCTTGCACCTGGTATTTTATATGGTTTAAAAAATATATCTAAATAAAAATAACCAATTGGTTTGTTAAATCTTGAGACTGCATATAACTTGATATCTGGACTGTAAATAAGTTTTGGATCTAAAATTTCTTGCATGTTAAAATCAAATATTTCTTTACATATTGTTAAAACTCCTGAGAGTAATGAGTTAACATCAATTAACTTTTCTATTTGTTCTAATTTAAAATTTGATTTGGATTCTTTAATTTTTTCAGAATAAAATTCCAAATCCCATAAATCTATATTAGATAGGCCTATTTCTGATTTAATTTGTTGAACTGATTCATATGGATTATATTTTTCAAACATTTTGGACAAAAATTCAGTAACACGAGTTTTTGTCTTTGCCATTGTTGTATCTAATATTAAATCTGAATATGATTGAAACCCAAAAACATTTGATAGTTCATGTCTTTTTTTTATAATCTGTTCTAGATTACTAGAATTAGATTTAGAATCCTCGAAGTACTTTAAATAAACTGCTTGACGGGTACTTTTTATAACACAATACTTTAATATATGATTATATGACGACTTGGTTAGTACTAGATTAGAACCAGATTTTTTAATATATTCATCACAACCTTCAAGTTCTTTATATGATAATTTAATAATTATTGGATTAGATGATAATATATCCATATATGCTTGTTTTAACTTGATCATTTTTATTTCTTGATCTATAATAACTTTACCCATATGTATTCCAGAATATCTATAATCTTTAAATATTTTTTCTACATGTACAATCTGTTCTTCAATTAGACTTGATTTTTCATAAGGAAATTTCTGATAATAATATGTTGCAATTCTATCATATACATCTAATCTTTTTGACTGAATTGTATTAAACTCCACTAAAGATCTACTAACTTTTTTTATATACTCTCTAATCTGTTTATCTGGATAATAATATTCTAGACCAAGTATATAAGATTTCAAATTAATTTGTTGATCTATAAAAAGTTTAGAACCAAAACATGTTTGATAACTCAGTTGAGTATACTCAAGTGCTGCAATTTGATCAAATGATTTTATGGTTTCTACTTTAACCAATTGACTCAGTTGATCTAAGTATTTTATATCAATTTGTGAAAAATCAGTCAAATATTCCATAATAAAATATAGGTATATTTTAATTTACAATAAATTTAATTTTAGATAATTAGTTTTTGTTGTTTATCTATTAATTTTTTATTTGTTTCAACAATTTCTCTATAATCATATGTCATATCTGATATCATATCTAAACACTGTTTTTTAACTTTGTCATTTTCATATTCTTTAATTTTCTCTTTTAACTTAGTTTCTTTTTTAGTATCTAACTTAACACCCGCACAGTCCAACATCATTTTTGCAAAAAATAAATGATTCATACCCCTATCATATAACAGTTCTATTATTTTGCTTTTGTCCTTGGTTTGCCACCTACAAATAAAATCTTCATCATAATCAAATAGTTGGACTCTGTTATCTCTCCGATTTGTATTTAATATATTCATACGTTCTGGCTTATCAGGATTAAGATGGTGTTCTTTTATGAATTGTTTGATAGCCTGATCTGGATTAGAAGCATATTCCAAATATTTCTCAGTTGTTACTTTATAACCAGTTTCTCTAAAAGGTAAAAGTTCAACAGCCTTTTTTAAATCGTCTGATGAATTAACATTAATTTGAATATTATTATTGTTATTTAAAGTTCCTATATTATTAGTTGTATTTTGTGAATTAGACATATTATTAGTTGTATTATTAGTTGTTAATGGTAAATTTGTTAAAACCTTTTCAGTATCATTTTTACACACATTATTATTTTTATGATATTCTAAACTTCTTGTATCAGTGAAAAATTTATTACAATCTAAACATTTTATAATTTGTTTTATTTTTTGACAAACATTATTAGCAACATGTTTTTTGTAATTATTTCCTGAAGATAAAATCTTATCACAATAATCACATTTATATTTTTTATTTTTACTCTTTTTATTTTCATATATTTGTGGTATTTTTGAAATAATTTCTGTATTATATAATTTGTAGCAATTAGATACCATCAATGATATTAAATTATTACAATTAATATAATTATTTACATCATGTTTATTATTGCAAATAAAACATTTTATCATACTATATAATATAATAATATTATTTTTAAATATTTTATCCGTACTTTATATTGAGAATTATTATTAATCCGTATATATGCGTATATAATTATAGTTCCGTATTTTTTTATGAGATTAATATTATTATTATATTATTTTTCCGTATGTTATTACGATAATATTTTAATTAAAATTTATTATCTAATTTATATCTAATATAATAAATTAATCTAAAATATTAATCTAAAACGTTTTATTTATAAAAAAATACCGTACTTTTATTCGATAAATAAATTGTTTTATTAATACCAAAAATATGGTTTTCCGTACTAAAGTACCGAGAATTTTTCTGCGAGAGAGAGAGATTTTTTTTTGACCCCCAGAAAAATTTTTACCTTCCAGTCCAGACCGGAAACAAACTATAGAAAATAAAATTGAAAAAATATCTAATCTTTATATCTGGTTATTTTTAAAAATAGTCTTGTTGGTAAAATTTTTATCTAAACAAATCTTTAAATAAATCTTGTATTTTATTTAGTAATCTTATTTATATTTATAAAATTTATGAAAAACTTTATAAATGTAAAATGACCAAAAACTATCATAATATTTTATATCTTGGTTATAATCTATATTATTCTAATTTTTTTATTATATAGATTTACAAATCTATATAATGAATGTAAAATGACCATTTATGACCAAAAATTTTAAATATAATCACATATTTCTCCAATCCAGTTCCCAGAAAGATCTTTTACTAGTTTAAATGGTTTTGCACATCCATAAATTTGATTTGTTTCAACAAGTCTATCACAGTCAACTTTAAGTGCATGAGGAGGGATTTGTTCACCATTAGATTTTAAAATCCCATGTCTGAATATCGCACAATTAATTTGCTCTATTAGTACTTGGTTCCCACAGTGTGGGCATTGGATTATAGGATAATCTTCTTGCATATAATATTATTAAAATAATTTATTTGTTAAATATTAGACTTAAATTATTATTTAGTCTTTAAATTGAATTTTTCATATTCTTGAGCACCTTGTAAATAAATTGTCCATGCATTATCTCGATCAATAAAATCACCAACTTGAATAAATTTACCTGTTTCCAAATCCTTATAATGAGTAAAAAAATACTTGATCTCATCTAGAGTATGAGTATCTAAATCTTTAAATGAAGTAATTGATTTAATATAAGGATCTATTTTATCATCTGGAACTAAAATAATTTTTTCATCACGACCTTTTTCATCAACAGTAACTAATGCACCAATTATTTTACATTTAATATAACAGGTTGCTAAAAGAGGCCTATTACAAATAACTACTGCATCCAATGGATCACCATCACCTCCTAAAGTATCACAAATATATCCATAATTAAATGGATATACAAAAGGACCATGTAAAAATCTATCACATATTAATTCATTTGTTTTATGATCAATCTCATATTTAACATTTGAACCTTGTGGAATTTCAATTTGAACTCTAACAGTTTGTATATTCATTTGTTTTGATAATATTTATATATTTATATATTTAAATATTTAAATATTATTTAATTATTAAAAAATATATTTGATTAATTAAAAAAAATATATTTAACGTCTAGGAGTATCTTAAATATCAATTTCTCCAATATTTAATTCAAATTGATTAGAAATATTTTCAGAAACTTTTAAACAATAAACAGCAGAAGTTGATAAAGGAGCGCTATCTTTCCAGATAACAAAACATTTTTCATCTCCAGTACAGTTGCATCTACTATCATCTGTAGCTTTTAATTTAATATTTTTAAATCTACCAACTCCAGTTGCATAAGGATTAGAACCATTTATACGTGACCATTCGAAAGGAATTGTATTATTAAAGTTTTCTTTTTTGTAACTGGATTGACTTGATTGACTTGAATGTCTTGAATAACTTGAATCACTTGAATCACTTGATTGGCTTGATTGGCTTGATTGGCTTGATTTGCTTGATTGGCTTGATTGGCTTGATCTTTTAAGTTTTCTATCTTTTACTACAGGGAAAGCGAACAAACTAATAATACTGATAAGAATAATGACAGCTAAAATAGATAACCAATGTTTCTTAAAAAACTTGAACATATATATTAAATATTTAGATAATAAAAATCTATACATTTAATATAGATTTTTTATGATGGAACAAGTACATACAGTAGAACAAGTCGCAAAACATTCAACACCAGAAGATGCATGGATAATATTTCAGGGAACTGTTTATGATATAACAAAATTAATTCTTTTGCATCCAGATAGATTATTATTAAAAAAATATTTAGGACAAGATATAGAAAAAGTATTAGTTAGAGGAGGGTTTTCCGAATATTTAAATTTAAATAATGCCTATTCTATTTTATCAAATTATAAAATAGGGAGATTAGTAGAAACATTTAAAAAATTAAAATCTAGTAAAGCTAAACCAACAGAAGAAAAGTCTACAGAAGAAAAGTCTACAGAAGAAGAAAAGTCTACAGAAAAAAAGTCTACAGAAGAAGAAAAGTCTACGGAAGAAGAAAAGTCTACAGTAGTTCCTAAAAAAGTTCCAGCTCAAAGTAATTTACTATTTTTTATTCTACAGCTACTTTTTATAACAGTAAGTTTAGGAGTTGTTTCATTTGTATAAAATTTATCTGCCTTTTTTTCACGTTAAATAATTTATTATATGATATTTTCATTTACATATACATTATAAAATGGTATATCATAAATTTTAGAAGGCCACTTAACAAAATTTGATGCCCAATCATAACAACTATATGAAGTTATATATTTTGCTTTACTTAAAATAAGAAATTCAATAAAACTATTTTTAACAGATTCTTCATCAGAACTTTCTCCAGTATGTTGTATTTTACATAATTCATTATTACAATCAATTGTTTTTATTTTTAAATTTTCTTTTGCATATGTTTTAAAATTATTTGAATTTGTAAATAAAATATCTGATTTTCTATTATTTGCTAATAATAAATCATAATATTTTTTAAATAATTTATTATCTATTGTTATATCTGTATTAAATATATTATCATTAAATCTAAAATGCTTAATTCCAAAATTATTAGGTAAATCTTTTAATTTTTTATTTATTTCATCCATAAGATCATCTTGAGGTTCACATATATATTTTGCAAAATTCTTATCATCTTCAGTTAATTCATTTGGATAACCATTACAATATATATAAATTATATTTTGTTCAAGTAATAATTTTTCTATTGTTTCTTTTATTTCATTATTAGTTTTATCTCCAAGATTTATTATTTTTTTATTTTTGATTATATCATATTCTGATGAAACAACATTTTTAAGATATTTACTACATATATCATCAGTTGCATCTATATTCAAATTTATTTTATTTTTCTTACAATATTGATTTAAAAAAATAGCACCACGTAATTTATCACCAAAGCCATGGTTTGTTTTACTTTCTTTAATTTTATTTCTCCAAATTAAATGTATTGTTTTTTTACATTCTGTATCTAAAAACCATTCTTTTTTAGATATTTTACAAAATGGTGAAAGTAGAATACATAATATCAATATAATTAATAAAAAATATTTCAAGTATTGTTTCATATATATATATAAAAGAAAAATTTGTTAAGATAAAGTTTTTTATATATTCAAGTTTTTATTCTATTTAATTCTAATAAAATTTTATCACATCTCAGTCTAGAATCGGGATTTGAATTAATTAATCTTTCAATTAGCCCATTATATTCATGTGTCTGTAGCACTAATTCAAGTGATTTAATATCAGTGGTACCATCTAACACAGACCTGATTGTAATAACCTTGTGATGGATAGTTACACATTGAAGTAATATTTCAAGTAATATAACTCCTAAAGAATACAAATCTATTGATTGATTATAGTTACCACTTTCAACTTCGGGTGCCCTATAATAAGCACAACCAATTTCTACAGATTTAGATATTTGAAGAGCAAATGAACTGATATTTTTGGATAATCCAAAATCTCCAATTTTAATACAACCATTAGAAAAGAATATATTTGATGGTTTGATATCCCTATGAATAATATCTTGTGAATGAATATATTGAATTCCTTGAACCATTTGAGTCCAGAAGTTTATTTTATTTTCAACTGTATCTGTTAAACTTTGAGTTTCAATATAATCTTTCAAAGTATAATCACATAACTCGGTTTGAATAAAAAGTATTGGTAGGTTAGAAACAGTATTAGTGTCTAAATCAGTGTCTAAATCAGTATCTGAATCAGTATCTGATTTTAGTATATAATTCAGATCAAAATCAACCCATGACGAGTAATATCTTACCACATGAGGATGTGAAAGACTAGATAACATTTTAACTTCATCAAAAACATCATAACCTAAATCTAGTAAATCGTCAGTTATTATAATTTTTTTAATTGCATATAACTTGGAATCAATTTTATGTTTGGATTTATATACAGATGCAAATGATCCTGAACCAAGTTCTCCTACTTCAACAAATGTTTTTGTATAAATATTAATTAATTGACTAGATATAGGGTCAGAGCTATTTGTTAGTAGTTGTGCGGGGTTAGGTCCAGGTCCATTTAGCCTAATGATCATATTTAACAAATTAGTTCGGGTACTTATAAATGCATCTGATCTTGTATCAGGATCTATTATATTACTTGCAATTAGGTATTCAATAGTTCTTTCATATAGTAAATTATTAGATCCAAAAACTATTTCAAGTAATACTAAAACTAACAATGATAGTTTTTTTTCTTTAGGTAATGCAAGAGCATTTGGATCATTATACAAAGCTATTTGTGAGTCCATTTATTAGATTTAATCTTGTTGTATTTAATTAATAAAATTTAACAAGATTAAATCCAATAAATAAATTAAGTCAATTTTTTTATAAAAATTATTTATTATACACGTATCCAACAAATAGCAATAAATATCATTATAACCATATAGATATTATAAATATGGTTTTGTTTCTGATTATTTCTTAACTTTCCAACTTCACGTTCTAAATCAAACAGTTCATTATTTAGTCTAACAATATTTTGAAGAAATTCTGTTTCTCTCTTTTTAAGTTCAACTATTTCCTTGTGTACTTCTTCAATACATTGTTGTTGAACAAATAGATTTGATGGATACAAATCCATCAAATTTTTACCATCTATATTAGTATCAAAAAATGAAACCATATGTTTTAATTTAAGTTTTTTAACACGTGTATAATCTCCCAAACTAATTCCAATATTCAGTAAATTATCACCATTACAATCAGGTCCAATTGAATAGTTAATATTATTATCAACAATGTATTCAAACATTGATTTTGCTAGTCCACTGGTATCAATATTAGTATAAGTAGGTTCAACTAATACTTTATGATGATTTAAATTAGAAGCAGAGTCCATATTATAACCAACTAGATAGTTATCACTACGTTTTACTACAGTAACATTTGATTGTTTGGAGTTTAACTGTGACATAATAATATGTAACTTGACTTTTAAATCATTTCTTATTTCAGGATTTGAAATATTTCTATCTTCAATAATATCATTAAATATAGATTGAATAGAACAAAGTTTACCAGAGTTACGTGCAATAAACATCATAACATCTTTTTCAATATCAGTAAAATCAAGTAATCCTAAAACGCTCATTTTATGTTTGACTTAGCTGATGTAATCCCAAGTATCAATAGAAAAAAATTGCAATTTTTTTCTATTAATTACTATTTTTATATATACATTCATATAAAAATAAAGATGTACTCTAGAACTCAAACTTATCAATCTACTGAACTTTCCAGATCTAAGGATTTGCTGTACTATACTGCACTAAATGATCTGACCAGTATTAAAAGACTTGGGCTAGTAACAAAATCAAATATTAATAGTGTAATTCAGTCTAATACTAAATCCCCAGTACTTCACTATGCACTTGTACATTCAGATGGAGAGATTGCCAAGTATCTTTTAGAACTAGGAGCTGATCCTTATATGGTTAATTCATCTGGAAAAAATTCATTTGATATTTCAATTGATTTACATAAAAGATGTGTGTATGAATATGAAATGTCAAAACGAGATGTTAAAATTGCAGATCTAGGCGAGGAGTCAACACAACTAAAGAAGAAATTAAAGCAAGAAACAGATTCCAAACAATTTTTACAAAAATCAGTTGATGATTATAGATCAAAAGTATCTACTTTAGAAACATCAAATCGTGTTCTCGTACTTGAAAATAGCGAATTAAAAGAACAAGTAGGAACTTTAAAAAGAAAAGTTTCAAGATTAAATGAATCAATAGATGGATTTTTAAATTCAAATAAAAAATAATATATATTAATAATATATATATATTGATGGATAAAAATACTTTAATTTATATTATACTTGGAGTATTAGCCTTATTAGTTATTAGTTCTTTCTTCTCATCTGGAAATTTATTTGAAGGATTTAAGGCGAGAAAATCAATTTTTAAAAACCCATTCTCTAAGAAAAAATCATCTACAAAAAAATCATCTCCAAAAAAATCATTTCTAAGAAAATTATCTCCAAGAAAATCATCTCCAAGAAGATCATCTCCAAGAAGATCATCTCCAAGAAGACCAATTCGAATAAGTGCACCAAAGAGAAGAGGAGGAATTGCTGGTCTTGCTGCTGCTGGTCTTGCTGGTGTTGCTGCTGGAGCTCTAGGAGCTAATCTTCTGAATAGACGTAAAAAAAAAGCTGTTGTCACTACATCTGTAGTATCAGAAGAAACACCTGTTGCAGTAGAAGAAACACCTGTTTCAGAAGAAACACCTGTTTCAGGAGAAGAAACACCTGTTTCAGGAGAAGAAACACCTGTTTCAGAAGAAAGAGTTAACCTTCGTGCTGGTGGTCAATGCCCTCCTTGCCCTTGTCTTGTAAGGGCTCCAACCGCAATTGGATCAGGAGCAACACCAGTATCAACAGAAGCAACACCAGTATCAACAGAAGCAACACCTGTATCATCAGAAGTAACACCAACAACACCATCAGAAGCAACACCAGTATCAACAGAAGCAACACCAGTATCAACAGAAGGAACACCAGAAGCAACACCAGAAGCACCAGTATCATCAGAAGAAGCAACAGAAGCTACACCTGTATCACCAGAAGCAACAGAAGCAACACCTGTATCATCAGAAGCAACAGAAGCGACACCTGCGTCATCAGAAGAAGCACCTGCAACACCATCAGAATAAATTTTATTCTGATTTTTTTATAAAACTATCAAATTTTTTATCAAGTGTATCAAATTTTTTATCTAAATTGTTATGCCATGGATATAATACTTTAGTTTGAAAAGCGAAAGCAGTTGAAGTAATAATCAAGTTTACTAGTGGTAGTAGTTTATTAATCTTATTAAACATATATTATATTAATAAGATTATAAATTTATTGAGTTTAATGTATTCTTAATTCTTTTATTTAAATTCATATTTATAAGATCTAAATCTTTAATAGATTTAGGTTTTTTTAGCCCAGATATAATTAAATCAAGTTCTCTACCTTCATTAGTATCATACCATCCAGATATTTCAATCATACCAGTATCAATTGAATCATGACATGATGAACATAAAACTACTAAATTTGATTTATGATTTTTATGAATATGGGGTTTTGAATTAATACGTCCTTGACTATCAGTATCAACTTGTGGATTAATATGATGAGTTTCTAATGGAATTTCACCAGATTTTGGTATTAGACCACATACTGCACAACTTTGAATAAACACTTTTGAATTATATCTTGATTTTTTGTCTGAACTTAAATTCATTCCATTATACTCTGATAAAAATTCATTGGACAAACTAGTAAATTTTATATCAGAAATCATATGTTGAGCTACTACTAGTCCATAAAAATTATCTCCAGAACCTTCTCTTAAATTTCTATCATATTTTAACTTACCTGTTAAATGATCTTTTTCAACATGTAAATGATATTTTCTAACATTTGTTAATAAACCAAGTCTAGAAAATTTATTTAAATCATGTAAATGTGTTGCAGTGATAAATGATGCTTTTGCTTCAGATAACATAGTTATCATAGTCATAACAATAACTAGTGATGAAACATGTTCAGTTCCAGAACAGAGTTCATCCGCAATAACTAAACAATTTGATGAATTTCTCTTTAAAATAGCTTCAAGTTCAACTAGTTCTAAACCAAAAGTAGATAACCCTTTAAAAATATTATCAGATGATTTAATTCTTGTGATAATTGATTTATATGGATAGAAGACAAATTTAGTTGCAGGAACAAAATAACCAATTTGCGCCATTATCACACAAATACCAATTGCTTTTTGTAGAGTAGATTTACCTGCAGCATTAACTCCAAAAAGTAATATTCCATCTTGTTTACAAGAATCTGTATCAGAACCAGTACCTAGCTCTGTAGATACTGGAATATATTCAGTATCTGTATTAATTCTTTCAACAATAGGATGTCTTAAACCATCTGCTTTAAAATAAGATTTTGCTTCATATTTATTTTCTATTATTGGTTTAGTATAAAAAAATTTGCTTGCACATTTTGCTCCTGAAATTAAAAAATCTAATTGAGCAATTAATTTGCACATAGACTCGATAGACTCAATCCAAGTAGTATTAATATGATCAAGTTCTATTACAAAAGAATCTTTTAGAACTTTTTTAATCTCATCAATATAATCATTAATTGAATCTGATTTTTCTTTTAATTCATCACAAAATATTTTAGTTGATGAACCTTTACCCTTTTCAACAAATCTAATTGATGATGTTTGAATTTCAACAATTTTAGTCCCAATAGTAATTTTAATAGTTTTAGATTTTTTGAGTTCTGATCTGAGAACTTCAGAACGTTTAGTTGTTAGAATTAAAAAATAACCATCACGTTCATTTGAATCTACTTTTACTATTGAATCTATTGAGCCTTTAAAACCTGGATTATTTTTAATAATTGTATTAAAATACTCGGCCAACCCATCCATAAAATATTTACAAATATTAATTGATTCTTGTAGTGCATCAATCTCTTTGTATTTACCAGTAGTAAATATAGTTCCAGTAATATCATTAATTAAATATTTTTCTAACTCTGAAACTTGGAATGTTTTATTAATATAATCAAGTAAACAACCAATATCTAATTTAATTTGCTTGGATGAAATCCCAATGTAATCATCTAGTAGTTTAGATAATAGCTTATTAGTTCGTACTAATTTTATTAGATCTAATCCAAAACTAACATATTTAATCCATTGTGAGAAATCAATTGGATGAATATTTTTAACAGATATTTTTCTACTCAAACGTTCTAAATCTTTAATTTCTGATAAAGTTTGATTAATTTGATCTAATTGTAATTGGTTATTAATTAAATACTCAATAATTTGATAAGATAAATTAAGCTTTAAAGGATCAACCATTGGTTCTGATATTTTTGCTTTTAAATGTCTCCGTCCCATAGGAGTTACTGTTCTATTAATAATGTCAAATAGTGATTTATAAGATGTTTCTAATGAATAATATGATGAATCTTCCTTAACAAATATATCAAGTTGTGATATTGGATTATTCCCCAAATGCATAGAATCTTCTTTAATATAAATTTCAGGCTTTGCAAGATTATTTAAAAGATTAGAATTATGATCATACAAATACATCAATGATATTACTAAAGCATCTTTTCCATAAGTTAATCTATCTAATCCAAGAGTTTCAAAAGGATTTGAATCAGTTTTATATATTTTTTTTATTAGATCTAATTGAAATGATATTTGTTGAAAATTAGAATAACCTTTTAAAGATTTTAATTGCTCTATTGTTTTATGTAAGTAACTCCTAGATTTAAGCTCTAAATAACTAATAGTTTCATCACAAGACTTTACACCAGAAGTAATAATAAGTACTTCACTTGGAGTAAATAAATTAATAAATTTAACAATTTCATCCAAAGATATTTTAACATCATTAGATGTAGAATAACATTCATGAAGTTTAATATATCCTGTAGATGGTTCTGTTAAACAAAGTCCAACACCCCAACCTTTTTTTTGTGATTTATATACATCAATCTCTTCTAAAAATATTGTTAACATATAGTTTGAATCTGGTTTAGATATTTCATTAATATATGTAGACGGAGAATATATTCCAGTAATTGCTCTCTTGGGTTTTGGAGCAGGAGTAACTTGTTCTTCAATAACTACAGTATAACCAACCTCAACAAGCATTTTAATAAATTTATTAGATACAGAACAAGGAAACCCTAACATATATGGATTTTTATTTGATACAGGTAATGATTTATCTTTTTTAGTTACTGAAATATTTAAAATACTTGAAAGTATCTGTAAATCATATCCTTGAGATAAATTTTCATAAGATTCAAAAAACATCCCACATTGTGTAAAAAATATTGTTAGTTTTCCATGTGTTTGTGTATATTTTAATTGATTTGCAAAATAATCAGTATATGCGTTAGACATTCCTATTTTTATTATTAGCAAGTTTTTAAATAATTTTTTTCTTAATTATTATAAATATGCCCAATGATAATTCAGATAGCCTATCAGATATTTCAGATATATCTGATATTCTAGATAATATTTCAGATATATCTGATATTCTAGATAATATATCAGATATATCTGATATAAAAGAAGATAAAGTTTTTTTTTCTATTAAATTTGATTCAAATGAATGTTTATCAGATACAGAATCTATTAATTCATCAAATACATCAAGTACATCAAATTCATACAACACATTTGATACATCTGATTCTCAAATACTAAAAAAGCAAGATATAAAAATAAAATTATTAAAAAATGATTTAAAACAAACAAATTCATTTAAATCGAAAGATGATTTTAAATATACATTTAAATCTGTTCTAGATGAAGTATTTAACCCTAAATCTAAGAAAACAGAAATTAATATTATAGAATCAATTTCTGATTTCGGTGAATTTTCCCACTCAAAATCAGAATAGATAAGAGGCAGTTAAGACTGGCCGTCTCATATTGTATCTATATATTATATGTAGCCTTTTATAT
>Ga0209617_10000247_pt1 | contig 22923 bp, 19 predicted proteins | sample LakEriepJuly2011_2_FD_187459 | JGI IMG/M metagenome (GOLD analysis project Ga0209617, IMG submission 187459) | Freshwater microbial communities from dead zone in Lake Erie, Canada - CCB epilimnion July 2011 (SPAdes) (version 2) | ecosystem: Environmental > Aquatic > Freshwater > Lentic >...
GGACAGCCGAGGTTGCATAGCGGTACGACGAGCCAATATCGATTAACGATCAGCCGAATGGCTGGCTGACGACTAATCTATGTGACGCAATGACCCCACGCAAGGAACCTTGCGCGCCACCAAGGACGAGTGCGCGACAGAACCACTCAAATGATGTGCTCGTTGCTACGCATATCGTTTGCTTTGGAGGCCAACCGTGGTGGCTGCGGCACACTGCGGCACATGCGCTGCACCGCACAACGCTCAAGTTTGCTGCTCTCGCCAGGCGCTCGGCGTCGTGCCTTCCCAGCGCTTGAACGCGGCGGTGAAGGCGCGTCGGTCAGAAAACCCGAGGCGTGCGCTGATGTCGTCGATGGAGACGTCACCCTGGCGCAACCACTGGCAGGCCAGGCGATGGCGCATGCGCGCTTGCACGTGCAGGTAGCTGTCGCCCTCGTCCTTCAAGCGCCGCTGCAGGGTGCGGGGGTGCAGGTTGAGGCGGTCCGCCATGTCCTCCACACCCAACGCCAACAAGTTGGGCTCGCGGGTGATGAGCTCTTCGATTTCGGCGGCCACGCCTTGCCGGCGTGCCTCCTTGCCAAGGCGCTGCTCGGCCAGGAACTGCGCCTGCTCGTGCAGAGCGGGGAAGGCACCTTCCAGCGGCAAATCGAGGATGCGCCGCTCGAACACCAGGGCATCGACCGACGCGTTGAAGGTCACGGGCACGCCAAAAAAAGGCTCGAAGCTGGCGGCGTACTTCGGAGGCGGGCCCTTGACGGTGACGCCCACGAAACCCAGGTCAGACCCTTGCAGGGTGCGACCGAACTTGCGGATGCACGCCAGGATGGCCTCGGTGACGAGGTGCAGGGGCAAGCCATACAGGGCGGCATTGGGCACGGGCACGTCGAAGCCCACGCAAACACGTGCCAGGTCGCCCTCCTCCTTGACGTCCAGCGTCAGCCAGGGCAAAACCATGCGCTTGGCGAGATCGGCCACCCGCAGTGCTTCGCGCAGCGTGGGACTGGTCGTCAACAGGGTTTCGAACTCGGGCAGGGACTCGAACGCGAAGGTGTCGCCCAGCACAAAAGGGAAGTGCTTGTCCGGCGAGAGCGCCACGCATTGCTCCAGCAAGGAGATGAGCTGCAGCGGCGAGACGCGGGCATCTTCCAGGCGGATCAGGTCGATCTTGATGCCTGCTTCTTTGAACAGCGGCTGGACGTTGAAGCCACACTTCGCGCCAGCCTTGATCCAGGCCGACAGCATGAACAACGGGATGGGCTTGATGCCCATGGCCTCCAGCATGGCCGCAGGGGGAAGTGGAATGCGCATAAAGGAAATCGGCACACCCAAGACAGGTGTGCCGAAGTCTAACCAACTACGGAGGTGTCACGCAGGAAATTTGCGCGACAGGACTCAGCGCGCCGCGGCCAAATCCGCGCGCATCAACTCACTGGCTTCGATCGGGTCGCTGTGCTTGGCAAAGCCGCGCAGCCACTCCTCGTAGCCGGGCTGTTCGGTCTCTTGCCAGGGGTGATAACCCGGCTTGTAGTACTGCACATAGTGCTTGTGCAAGGGCGCTGCAAAACCACCGGGCTTGAGCAGCCACCAGATGCCCTTGGCGTTGAGCTTGAGGCGGTCAAAGAAGCCGAAGCCATCGGCTTTGAGCATCGCGTTGGCGAACTTCAGGATCACGAAGGGGAACATGAAGGTGGCATGGACCAGGGCGCCGACGCGCTTGAAGTAGCCGACCTTGGCGTAGTCGATCATGACGTCGTAGGCGACGCCCTTGTGCTCGACTTCCTCGATGGCGTGCCAGGCGTACATGGCGCGGACCTTGGGGTGCGCATCGCCCATGATGTCGCGGTCATCGAACATGGCGTGGGCGCCCAGGGCCGTGAAATGCTCCAGCGCGCCCGTGATGGCCAGCGTGTACTCGCGGCTGTGGCGGCTGCGGTACTTGTCGAACAGCAACTGGTCCAGCCAGCCGATGAGCTTGTCCACCGGCATGCCTTGCTTGCGCAGCACGTTGTTGTACTGCTCGTGGACCATGCTGTGCTGAGCTTCCTGGCGGTTGAAGTCCTTGATGTCTTTCAACAGCTTGGGGTCGTTGATCTGGTCGCGGAAATCGCGCACGGTGACCATGAAGAACTTTTCGCCCGGAGGAAAGATCAGGGACATCGCGTCGAAGAACCGTGTCTTGAACGCGTCACCGCCGAACCAGTACTTGGGGATGCTGGGGTCGTCGAGACCGAAGTCCAGCTTCTCCCGCGGCACGATGGGGTGCTGCTTGTCGTGTGCGTGTGCCATGTTGTCGTCCTCTGTGGGTTGTCTCCAGAATGAAGCCATCGTAGGAAGCGGTGGGGTGACGCAACAGGATGTCGCGTGACAGCAAGGCATCGTCAACGACAGTGCGGCAGCTGGGTGAGCGCTGGGCTTGCGCTGGATCAAGCCCATGAAAAAAGGCCCCCGAAGGAGCCTTTGTGCGCCCAAGAGGGACAGGTGTCAAGCCATGGCCATCACGGCACGCATTTGCTCGCTGGCTTTGACCGGGTCGCGCTCGTTGTGGTCGAAAGCGGCCAACCACTCGGCGTAGCCCGGCTGATCGGCTTCTTCCCAGGGGTGGTAGCCGGGCTTGTAATACTGCACGTAATGCTTGTGCATCGGGGCCAGCAGGCCGCCCGGCTTGAGCAACCACCAGATGCCCTTGGCGGTCATCTTCAGACGCTCGGCGCGGCTGAAGCCGTCCTGGATCAGCAGTTGGCGCTGGATGCGGAAGATGGTGGCCGGGAACATGTAAGTGGAGTGCAGCAGGGCGCCGACGCGTTTGAAGTAACCCACGTTGGCGTAATCCTCCATGACGTCGTAGGCGACGCCTTTGTGCTCGACCTCCTCGATGGCGTGCCAGGCGTACATGGCGCGCACGCGGTGATCGGCGTCCTTCATGACGTCGCGCTTGTCAAACAAGCTGTGCGCGAAGATGGAGGTGAAGTGTTCCAGGGCCGAGGTGATGGCCAGGGTGTAGTCACGGCTGTAGTGCTTGCGGTAGTGGCCATTGAGCAGGTCGTCCACGTACTGGGTCAGGCTGTCCACGTCGATGCCTTGCTTGCGCAGGCGGTCGTTGTCCTGGCGGTGGACCATGCCGTGCTGGGCTTCCTGACGGTTGAAGTCCTTGATGTCTTGCAGCAGCTTGGGGTCGCTGATCTGGTCGCGGAAGTCGCGCACGCAGGTCATGAAGAACTTTTCACCCGGCGGGAAAATGATGGACAGGGCGTCCCAGAAGCGGGTCTTGAAGGGGTCGCTGCCGTACCAGAAACGGGGGATGTCACCGTCCAGGCCGAATTGCAGGCGCTCGCGGGGGACGATGGGGTGCTGTGCAACGGGGGTGGTCATGGTGTCTCCTCTTGCGGGATGGGTCTGTATGTCAGCGAATGTCGCGCTTTGATCTGTGTCAACACAGGATGCTGCGTGACACGAAGGGTTCGCTGCCGACACCCCGCCCCGCCCCCAGGCAAAAGTACCGCGACAAGCCGATTCATTCACGTGTCATGGTTGTCGCAGAGATCTCACTCAGGCCCTCGTGGGATTGCTGTATTTTCAGTAATTACTGAACTTTCAGCATATCATTGCGCCATCTCAAACGTCTGCCAGAACTCACGAGGCCCGCCATGACCACGCTCAGCCCCCTTGCCCACAGCTTTGTCTCTCACTTCGGCGAAATGGGCAGCCGCTGGGGCATCAACCGCACCGTGGGGCAGATCTATGCCCTGATCTATGTGTCGGCTCTGCCCATCCACGCCGACGAGATGGCCGAAACGCTGGGCTTTTCGCGCTCCAACGTCAGCATGGGGCTGAAAGAGCTGCAGGCCTGGCGCCTGGTGCGGCTGAGGCACATGCCGGGCGACCGCCGCGAGTATTTCGAGCCCTCGGGCGACGCCTGGGACACCTTCCGCCGCTTGGCCGAAGAGCGCCGCCGCCGCGAGATCGAGCCCACACTGAGCATGCTGCGCGACGCCCTGCTGCAGGAGCCCGCCAGCCCCGAGGACGCCCACGCCCAGGCCCGCATGCGCGAGATGCACGACCTGATCGAGCAGCTGACGCAGTGGTTCGACGAGGTCAGCCACATGGACGCGCAGACGCTGTCCAAGCTGATGAAGATGGGCGCCAAGGTGGGCAAGCTGCTGGACTTCACCGGCATCACCAAGCGCGGTGCCGCCAAGCCCGCCGGCACAGCCAACACCGGTCACACCGGCACGGAGGGGTGAGCCATGGACGCCCTGCTCTTGTCGCGCATCCAGTTCGCGGCCAACATCTCCTTCCACATCCTGTTCCCGACGATCAGCATCGCGCTGGGCTGGTGGCTGGTGTTCTTCCGCTGGCGCTGGGTGCGCACGCGCGACGATCGCTGGTTGCTGGCCTGGCGCTACTGGACCAAGATCTTCGCGCTGACGTTTGCCATGGGCGTGGTCAGTGGCATCACCATGAGCTTCCAGTTCGGCACCAACTGGCCAGGCTATATGGAGCGCGTGGGCAACATCGCCGGGCCGCTGCTGGGCTACGAGGTGTTGACCGCTTTTTTCCTGGAAGCCACCTTCCTGGGCGTGATGCTGTTCGGTGCCGAGCGGGTGTCGGAGCGCGTGCACCTGTTGGCGAGTTTCCTGGTGGCGTTTGGCACGACGCTGAGCGCGTTCTGGATCCTGAGCCTGAATTCGTGGATGCAGACGCCCACAGGCTTTGAGGTCGTCAACGGCGAGTTCCATGTGCGCAGCTGGCTGGAGGTGGTTTTCAACCCCTCCTTCCCTTACCGCCTGACGCACATGCTGCTGGCCTCGGGCCTGACCGTGAGCTTTTTGCTGGCGGGTGCGACGGCCCTGCGCGTGCTGCGTGGCACGGCCAGCCCGGCCGCCCCGCTGGTGATGCGCGCGGCCTTGACCGTGGCCGCCGTGCTGGTGCCGCTGCAGATCCTGGCGGGTGACGCGCACGGGCTCAACACCCTGCAGCACCAGCCGCAGAAAATCGCGGCCATCGAGGGCGTGTGGCACACCGAGCGCGGCGCACCGCTGGTGCTGTTCGGCCTGCCCGACGAAGCCGCACAGACGACGCACCACGCCATCGAAATCCCCCGGCTGGCGTCCTTGATCCTGACGCACGACGCCGATGGCGAGATCCGCGGGCTCAGCGAGTTCGCCGGGCAGCACCCGCCCGTGGCGCCCCTGTTCTGGGGCTTCCGCGTGATGGTCGGCGTTGGGATGCTGATGCTGGCCGTCAGCTGGGTGGGCTGGTGGCAGCTGCGCCGGGTGCAATGGCAGCCGCAACGCTTGCCCCGCTGGCAACTGCAGTCGCTGCGCTGGATGGGCTTTTCCGGCTGGGTGGCCACGCTGGCGGGCTGGTACGTGACCGAGATCGGCCGACAGCCTTACATCGTCTTCGGTCAACTGTTGACGCGGGATGTGGTCGCGAGCGTGCCGGCCTCGCACGTCGCGCTCACCTTGACCGGCTACCTGTTGGTGTATGCGCTGCTGCTGTCGGCCTACGTCATGGTGCTGCGCTACATGAGCGAGAAACCTCTGACCTCACCCGCACAAGGAGTGCATGCATGAACCCCGCTCAATGGACTGAGCCGATGGCTGGCACAGCCGGCATGACAGGCGACTGGCTGCCCGTGGCCTTCATGGCCCTGATGGGCCTGGCAATGCTGATTTACGTGGTGCTCGACGGCTACGACCTGGGCGTGGGCATGTGGATGGCCCGCGCCAACGCCGACGAGCGCGATGTGATGGTGGCGTCCATCGGGCCCTTCTGGGATGCCAACGAAACCTGGCTGGTGCTGGGCGTGGGCCTGCTGCTGATCGCCTTCCCCAAGGCGCAAGGCGTGGTGCTGGGCGCGCTTTACCTGCCGGTGGCGCTGATGCTGCTGGGCCTGACCTTGCGCGGCGTGGCCTTCGACTTCCGCGTCAAGGCACGGGATGCGCACAAGGCTCTGTGGAACCGGGCCTTCATCGCGGGCTCGGCGCTGGCGTCGCTGTCGCAAGGCTGGATGCTCGGGCGCTACATCACCGGCTTCGCGGAAGGGGTCTGGCCCACCGCATTCGCTGGCTTGATCGCGCTGTCGCTGAGCGCGGCCTACCTGCTGCTGGGTGCAGGCTGGCTGATCATCAAGACCGAGGGCGCCCTGCAGCAGCGTGCGGTGGGCTGGGGCAAGGCCGTCTGGCCCGTGGTGGTCGTGGGCATCGGGCTGATCTCGGTGGCCACGCCGCTGGTGAGCCCAGCCGTGCGCGCACGCTGGTTCGCCATGCCCGACTTCATCGCCTTGCTGCCCATCCCGCTGGTGACGCTGGGGGCCCTGCTGGCAGCGCGCGCGGTGCTGAACTCGAGGCTGGTGCTCGACCGCCTGAGCGCCCTGCCCTTTTTCGCCACTGTGCTGGTGTGCGTGATGGCGGGGATCGGCCTGGCCTACAGCCTCTTCCCCTACGTGGTGATGGACCGCCTCACCGTGTGGCAGGCGGCCAGCGCACACGCATCGCTGCAGGCCATCGGCCTGGGCGCCGCCATCACGGTGCCGGCCATCCTCGGCTACACGGTCTTTTCGTACCGGGTGTTCCGCGGCAAGGCCTCGGCGCTGAGCTACGGCTGATCAGAGGCGTTCGGTGACCCAGGCCTGCACACCCGCCAGGGCCTGGGGCAAGGCCGATGCGTCGGTGCCGCCGGCCATGGCCATGTCGGGCTTGCCGCCGCCCTTGCCGCCAACTTGGCTGGCGACAAAGTTGACCAGCTCGCCGGCCTTGACCTTGGACGCGGCGTTGGCCAGCACGTCGGCGGTGACACCGGCGGCCAATTGCACCTTGCCGCCATCGACCGCGGCCAGCACGATCACGGCGGTCTTCAGCTTGTTCTTGAGCTGGTCCATGGTGTTGCGCAGCGTGGCGGCGTCGGCGCCTTCCAGCTTCGCGGCAAGCACCTTCACGCCGTTGATGTCGGCAGCCTGGGCCACCAGCTCGTCGCCTTGCGAGGACGCCAGCTTGCCCTTGAGCGAGGCGATTTCCTTCTCCAGGGCGCGGATCTGATCCTGCGCAGCGGCCACGCGGGCCGGCACGTCGTGCGGGGTGGCCTTGAGCAGCGCGGCCACGCCCTTGAGCGTGCCTTCGAGGTTCTGCGTGTAGCTCAGGGCGTTCGCACCGGTGATGGCTTCGACACGGCGCACGCCAGCGGCCACGCCGCCTTCGGCGACGATTTTGAACAGGCCGATGTCACCCGTGCGCTGCACGTGGGTGCCGCCGCACAGCTCTTTCGATGAGCCGATGCTCAGCACGCGCACGGTCTCGCCGTACTTCTCGCCGAACAACATCATGGCGCCGCTCTTCTGGGCGTCGTCCAGGGCCATGACCTGGGCCTGGGCCTCGGCGTTGGCCAGCACCTCGGCGTTGACCAGCTCTTCGATTTCGCGGATTTCTTCGTCCGTCAGCGGCTGGCTGTGCGAGAAGTCGAAGCGGGTGCGGTCGGGCGTGACCTGCGAGCCCTTCTGGGCCACGTGCTCGCCCAACACCTCGCGCAAGGCCTTGTGCATCAGGTGGGTGGCGCTGTGGTTGCGGACCGTCTTGGCGCGCAGTTCGGCATCGACGCGGGCGTTGAGCTTGTCGCCCACCTGGATGCTGCCTTCGACGATGCGGCCATGGTGGCCGAACACGTCGGCCTGGATCTTCAGCGTGTCTTCCACCAGGAAGCGGCTGGTGGCGTTGCGCAACTCGCCGCTGTCGCCGCACTGGCCGCCGGACTCGGCGTAGAACGGGGTGTGGTCCAGCACGATGACGGCGTCGTCACCGGCGTTGGCCTGCTGAACCGAGGCGCCATCGACGTAGATGGCCGTGACGTTGGCGGCGTCCACCGTCAGGTGTTCGTAGCCGTGGAAGCCGGTGGCCACGCCGGTGTACTCGAGGCCGGCGGCCATTTTGAACTTGCCGGCGGCGCGGGCCTGCTCGCGCTGGCGGGCCATGGCGGCGTCGAAGCCGGCCTGGTCCACGGTGACGTCGCGTTCGCGGCAGACGTCGGCGGTCAGGTCCACGGGGAAGCCGTAGGTGTCGTGCAGCTTGAAGGCGGTTTCGCCGTCGATTTGCTTCGTGCCTGCGTTTTCCACGGTCGCCAGGGCGCTGTCCAGGATCTCCATGCCATTGGCAATCGTCTGGAAAAAGCGCTCTTCTTCGGTCTTCAACACCTCGGTGATGCGCTTCTCGTTGTTGCGCAGCTCGGGGTAGGCCTCGCCCATCTCGGCGGTGAGTGCGGCCACCAGCTTGTGGAAGAAGGGGGTGCGGGCGCCGAGCTTGTAGCCGTGGCGGATGGCGCGGCGGGTGATGCGGCGCAGCACGTAGCCGCGGCCTTCGTTGCTGGGGATGACGCCGTCAGCCACCGTGAACGAACAGGCGCGGATGTGGTCGGCGATCACCTTCAGCGAGGGGCTGTTGGCGTCGAAGCCTTCGCCACTGGGCGACGCGGCGGCCACGGCCGTGCGCGCGGCGGCCAGCAGGTTCTGGAACAGGTCGATCTCGTAGTTGCTGTGCTTGCCTTGCAGCACCGTGGCGATGCGCTCCAGGCCCATGCCGGTGTCCACCGAGGGCTTGGGCAGCGGGTGCATCACGCCGTCTTCCGTGCGGTTGTACTGCATGAAGACGTTGTTCCAGATCTCGATGTAGCGGTCGCCGTCTTCGTCGGGGCTGCCGGGGGGGCCGCCAGCGATCTCGGGGCCGTGGTCGTAGAAGATCTCGGTGCAGGGGCCGCAAGGGCCGGTGTCGCCCATCATCCAGAAGTTGTCGGACATGTAGCGGCCGCCCTTGTTGTCGCCGATGCGCACGATGCGCTCAGCGGGCACGCCCACCACCTTGTTCCAAATGTCATACGCCTCGTCGTCTTCCTGATAGACGGTGACCCAGAGCTTTTCCTTGGGCAGCTTGAACTCTTCGGTCAGCAGGCCCCAGGCGTACTGGATGGCGTCGTGCTTGAAGTAGTCCCCGAACGAGAAGTTGCCCAGCATCTCGAAAAAGGTGTGGTGGCGCGCGGTGTAGCCGACGTTGTCCAGGTCGTTGTGCTTGCCGCCGGCGCGGATGCACTTCTGCGAGGTGGTGGCGCGGCTGTAGGGGCGCTTGTCGAAGCCCAGGAACACGTCCTTGAACTGGTTCATGCCGGCGTTGGTGAACAGCAGCGTCGGGTCATCGCCAGGCACCACGGGGCTGGACGCCACGATGGTGTGGCCCTTGGACTGGAAATACTCCAGGAAGGTCTTGCGGATGTCGGCGGCTTTCATGGGCGGCTTTCGAGAGGGTGGTGTCGCAGGGCGGCAGCGCGAGGCTGAACCCGAGATTATAGAGAGCGCCGATGTCACGGCCCCCAGCGCACCAGGCCCTGCACCACGTGGCGGGACAGCTTCTGCGCCCTGCCCCAGACACGGGTGCGGCGCAGCGCCTCGGCCGTGTCTGCACCGGCGGCCAGGCGGGCATGGAAATGCTCCATGAAGCGGCGAGAGTCTTCGTCTTCGATGGGCCACAGCGACAGGATGGACGACACGGTGCCGGCCTGGAACAAGGCCATCGACAAACCCGCTGCGCCGTTGCCTGCACTGGTGTTCGCGCCCGAGTCACAGGCCGAGACGACGACCAGGTCGCTGTGCAGGTCCAGGGTGGCGATCTCGGCCGCGGTCAGGTAACCGTCGGTGCCGGGTTCGCGGTTGACCTGCTTGAGCACGATGGCGCTCAGCGCGGGCTCGTCGTCGCTCAAGAAGCCGTGGGTCGTGAAGTGCAGCAGGCGGTAGCTGGCCAACTCGCCCGTGTCGGCGAGCTGCTGGAGCATGGCCTCGCTGGCCTGGGCGCCGCGCAGCACGAGGGAGCGCCGGGGGCCCGCGCCATCGACCGTGCGCGCGATGGCATCGACCTCGGCGAGCGAGCCCGGCAGGTCGTCGAACCCACCCTGGGCCCATTGGGCCAGCGCCAGGGGCAGCAGACTGCGGTCGCGCTGCACGCCTTGCCAGATCTGCTTCATGTCCATGGCGCCGAGCTGGCGGCCGGCATCTGGGCGGACGAAGTGGACCAAGCCCACCTTCGCGATCCGCGCATAGTGCGCGCCACCCACCGCCAGCAAGGGGCGGCGCTCCAGCTGGGCATAGCTGCGCTGGCGCTCACCGAGGGTGTCCAGCAGCGCGAGCGAAGGCAACAGGCCCACAGACAGGTGATCGCCCAGGAGGGCTGGCTCGCCCGAGGTGCCCTTGGTTTGCGGCTCGGCCGTCAGTGGCAGGGACTCGAACGGCACATGGCCGAGGTTGTGGTCCACGCTGACCAGCATCCGACCGCGACCTGCGAGCTTCGGCCACAACGGCTCGATCAGCCACTGCGACAGGCTGCGCAAGACCTCATCGATGTCAGCCACGCGTCGTGCGTCGGGCTGGGGCTCGACGAGGCTGTGCTGGTAGGCCCCGCTGGGCAGGCGCCACAGCGGCAACGCGGACAACGCCTTGCCCCGCGGCGCCATGGCGATGGCGCGCATGGTCAGGCGATAGGCCTCGATGCTGGGGCGCACGCGGTCCTGGGTGTCCAGCACGACGACACGGACGCCGCTGCCTTCGGTGACGAACGCCACCAGCGTCGGCCCGAAGAAGCGGTAGCCCACCACCGCGCCCGGCTGCTGCATTGCGGCAGCCAACCACGGCGGCGGGGTCTGGACACTGGGCAAGGTGGCTGCGGGTGCTTGCGCCTGCAAGCGCTTCCACGCGGCAAAAGCGGCAGCGCGTTGCGCCATCAACGGGCCGGTGTCCTGGTTCAGGCTGCGGGCCAAGGCCACCCTCTGGTCGATCAGGCTGAGCTGACGCGATGCGGCCTTGCGTGCTGCGCGGGCCTCACCCGACCCGCTTTCCGCGTTCTCCTGCCCGTTGAGCGAGAGGCTCTGACGACGAAGCTTCAGGGTCTCGGACACCAAAAAGGCATCGGCGACGCGCTGGTTGCGCAGCAGCAACTCGATGTACATGCCATGGAGGCGGGACTGCATGGCCAGCCAGGCGTCGAGGCTGCGGTCATCGAACAGGAGGGAGTCCGGCCTTACGAGCGCGTCGCGCATGGCGGTCTCGGCCACGCCGAGCGCCTCGGCATGCTGAGACAGGCGCATCAGACGCTCCGCCTGGTTGGTGCTGGCCAGCAGCACCTCCGGGTGCGCAGGGCCCAGGCGCTGCCTGAGCTGGACCAGTTGCGGCCCCTGCCCCTCGCTGGCCGCCTGCAACTCCCCCGCAGTGCGGGCAGAAGCGGCGAAGTCTGTTTCGGCCTTGCGGGTGAGTTCGTGGGACGGGCCCAGCGCCTGACGAGCCTGGTCACGCACCTGCTGCTGCAGCGCTCGGGCCTCGGGGATGCGGCCTGCGTCGATCAAGGCGGACGCCAGGATCAGCTGCGCGTCCAGGGTGTTGGCGTGCAGCGGCCCCAGGCTGGCTCGCTGCAGATCCACCCCACGCTGCGCCAGGGGCAATGCCTCCGCATGCCGCCCCAGGCGAATCAACGTGCCAGCCATGTTCTGCGCGGCGCGGCCACGGATCGCGTCACAGGTCGCTGGCGTGTCGCAGCTGCCTGGCCCGGGCGTCAGTTGCTCGGCGATGGCCAGCGCGCGGGTGTCCAGGGGCAATGCATCGGCGTAGTTGCCCAGCCAGTGCAAGGCCGTGGAGGTGTTGCGCAGCAAGGTCAGCACCGGCAGCGACGACGCCCCATGGCGCTTCTCGGCGATGGGCAGCATCGCCCGCAACACAGGGATGGCCTTGTCGTACTGGCCCCGCTTGCTGTACGTGGTGGCCAAGTGCAATGCGGCTTCCTGAGTGGCCTCGTGCCCGGGGCCCAGCAGCTTGAGCGCATCGGCATGAGACGCCTGGAGCTGCGCCTCGGCCTGCGGCAACTCGCCCAACCTGGCCAGGACGCTGCCCAGCAAGGTGCGCATGCAGATGCGCAAAGCGGGCTCAGAGGTCTCTGGGGTGCGCTCGATGCGCTGCTGCATGAGCGTGCGCACCTGCTCCCACTGACCGGCTTTGATCAGGGCCACCGTGGCTTCATCGGCGCAGGGTTCCCGCGGCGCCGCTTGGGCCCCCATGGCCCCCAGCGCCAGGGCTGAGCTGGCAAGCATCGCGCGGGCAGGGACGACCCAGGAGCGCAGAACGTGGCGCAATCCGAGGCACGGCTGCAACGAGGGCATCATGAACCCCATGGATCTCACCTGTTTGAATTGGAAGTCGGAGTGACTGTAAACAAGGCCTGTGACACCACAGACGCCTCGCCTGGAGAGGAGGGGCCCTCCCGCGACCCAGCCGCGCTCACGCCCGGCGGCAACCGGGCCAGCGCCTTGTGCTCCAATCTCGGATGTCCCCACGTTGGAGCGTTCGCTCGCCTGTGCCCATGTACACCTCGACCTCCCCCCTGGCAGCGCTGCAAGACCCCGCCCTGTTGAAAACCCAATCCCTGATCGACGGGCAATGGGTGGATGGCGCCCAGCGTTTCAACGTCAGCGACCCCGCCACCGGCACCGTGCTGGCGCAAGTGGCCAACCTCGGTGCCGCTGAAACCGAGGCAGCGATCGCCGCGGCCAACCGGGCCTGGCCTGCCTGGCGCGCCATGCCCGCCAAGGCACGCTCGGCCATCCTGATGAAGTGGTTCCACCTGCTGCACCAGCACGCCGACGACCTCGCCCGCATCATGACGGCCGAGCAAGGCAAGCCGCTGGCCGAGGCCAAGGGCGAAGTCGGCTACGGCGCCAGCTTCCTGGAGTGGTTCGCAGAGGAAGGCCGGCGCATCTACGGCGAAACCGTGCCCTCCACCGACCCGAGCAAGCGCTTCCTGGTGCTAAAGCAGGCCGTGGGCGTGTGCGCGGCCATCACGCCGTGGAACTTCCCGATCGCCATGATCACGCGCAAGGTCGCGCCGGCCCTGGCTGCCGGCTGCCCCGTCGTCATCAAACCGGCCGAGGCCACGCCGCTGTCGGCCCTGGCCGTGGCTGAGCTGGCGCAGCGCGCCGGCATGCCCCCGGGCGTGCTCAACGTCATCACCGCCGATGCCGATCGCTCCATCGAAGTGGGCAAAGCGCTGTGCGCCTCCGACGTGGTGCGCCACCTGTCCTTCACCGGCTCCACCGAGGTCGGCCGCATCTTGATGCAGCAATGCGCACCGACGGTGAAAAAACTCTCGCTGGAACTGGGTGGCAACGCACCCTTCATCGTCTTCGATGACGCCGATCTGGACGCCGCCGTCGAGGGCGCGCTGGTCAGCAAATACCGCAACGCTGGCCAGACTTGCGTGTGCGCCAACCGCCTGTACGCCCAGGCCGGCATCTACGAGCGCTTTGTCGAGAAGCTGACCGCCAAGGTGGCCGAGATGCGGGTGGGCAATGGCTTTGACGACGGGGTGGTGCAAGGCCCGCTGATCGATGACCAGGCCCTCGCCAAGGTCGAGGAGCTGCTGGGCGATGCGATCGCCAAAGGCGCACAAGTGCGCACAGGTGGCCAGCGTGCCGTGGTGCCTGGCGGTCAGGGCGCCTTCTTCCAGCCCACCGTGCTGTCCGACGTGAACGCGAGCATGCGCGTGGCCCGCGAGGAAATTTTCGGGCCCGTGGCCCCAGTGTTCAAGTTCGACACGGAGGCCGAGGCCATCGCGCTGGCCAACGACACCGAATTCGGTCTGGCCAGCTACTTCTTCAGCCGCGACATCGGTCGCATCTGGCGCGTCAGCGAAGGGCTGGAGTACGGCATGGTCGGCGTCAACACCGGCATCATCTCGACCTGCGAGGTGCCGTTCGGTGGCGTCAAGCAGTCCGGCCTGGGTCGCGAAGGCGCGCGCCAGGGCATCGAGGATTACGTCGAGGCCAAGTATGTTTGCCTGGGCGGCCTGGACCGCTGAACGCACTCGCATCGCCGCCATCGCCTCCCACGTTCCGACCCATGACCCTCGTCCACGACCTCTGGCCCCTGGCCCCGCGCCACTGGGTGCTCATCGCCTTCATCGCCGCCGCCCTGCACGCCCACCTGCGCGGCAAGGTGCGCTTCGGTCTGGTGCGCGCGCTCACCGACTTCACGGTGCTGATCGCGCCTTTCAACTCGCTGATGGTGCTGTTCTCCAAGGTCGGCAGCCAGCCCTACCTGGACGACAAGCAGTTCCCGGAGCTGAAGGTGCTGCAAGAGAACTGGCAGATGATCCGCGACGAGGCCCTGGCCCTGGACGAGGGCGGCAACATCAAGGCCGCCGACGGCTACAACGACATCGGCTTCAACTCGTTCTTTCGCACGGGCTGGAAGCGCTTCTACCTGAAGTGGTACGGTGTGGAGCAGCCCTCGGCCGCCGCACGCTGCCCGAAAACCGTCGCCCTGCTCAACCAGATCCCGGGCATCAAGGCCGCGATGTTCGCCTCCCTGCCGCCGGGCGCCACCCTGGTCAAGCACCGCGACCCCTACGCTGGCTCGCTGCGTTACCACCTGGGCTTGATCACACCGAACGACCCGGGCTGCTACATCGAGGTGGACGGCCAGCGCTACCACTGGAAGGACGGCGAGGTCGTGATGTTCGACGAGACCTACATCCACCACGCGGCCAACACCACGCAGCAGCCACGCATCATCTTGTTTGCCGATGTCGAGCGCCCGGTCTACACGTCCGTGGTGCGCTGGCTCAACAAGGTCTTTGCCGCCATCGTCATGAAAGCCTCGGCCACGCAGAATGAGCAAGGCGAGCAGGTGGGTGGCATCAACAAGTTCTTCGGCGTGGCCTACAAGGCCCGCGAAAAGGCCAAGCAACTCAAAGCCACGAACCGCACGGCTTATTACGTCGGCAAGTGGGTGCTGATCGGCGGGCTGCTGCTGGCGATTTTTTACTGAGCTCAGGCCGAATCGCGGTCGGTGTGGATGTCGCTGAGCGACCAGCCTGCGCGCGCCAGCACCGCCTCGCGAAAGGCCGCATCCGGACAGACCCAAGACATCGTCTCGAACGGGTGAGGCGCGGTCCGGAACATCAGCGGCTTGAGTTCCGATTCCAAGGCCGGGTCGTACATCGTCCAGGTCAGGTAATCGGCACCGCTGCGGAAGGCACGGGCAGCCACCCTGGCGAGCAAAGCGCGCAAAGCCGTGCGCTGGCATGTCGGGTCGAAGACAGCGTCCAGCACCTGCACCGCATGGCGCCCGTCATCAATGGGCACCGCGCGCGTCGCCACCATCCCCACCGCCCGGTCGCCGTCACGGGCCAACCAGACTTCGCAGCGGGTCCGTGGGTTGGCCAGCAAGCGATGCGCCAGGGTGCTTGCATCACGGATCACCTCCACGCGATCGTGCCGCTGAGCCGCATGCAACAAGGCGTCGAGGTCTCGGTGATCCGCCGTACCTGGCGTCCAGTGGGTGAGCGGTGTCACCGACAACCGCCAGCCGGTCAGCCACAAACGGACGGTGCGCAAGGTCACCATGGCGACATCGGCCAGGCGTGCTGCCACACCCGCCAGCACGCCATGCGGCAAGCGCTTGGCCATGAAGTGCGCAAAATGCAGGGGGTGGGTGTGCGTGCGGCGGTCAGGCAAGGCCTCGAAGGTGCGGGCCAACACACCCTTGGAGTTCGGGTTGGAGCCGATGGCCAAAACGCAACCCAAGCGCTCGCACACAGTTTGGTTGATCCACACCCCCAGGCCACTGCCGGCCAGTTCAGGCTGAACCATGAGGTCCATGGCCGCGTGTACCTGCCGGCGCAAACCACCGGCTTGCAAGCTGAGGGCCTCGGCGCCGATCATCCCCAACACCTCATCGCCGCGGGTGCACAACCAGCAGACGGCCAAGCCATGCTGCCCAGGCTCGGGCAGGTAGCGCCAGCGGAGGTACCGCTCGTCGTCCCAGGTCAGGTTGTCACCGAGAACGCGGCGGCGCAAGGCCAGCAACGCAGGCAGGTCGCCCAACGTGGCTGGACGGAATCCAGCATCCAGCAACTGTGGCGTGGTGCCAAGGGCACGGGCGACGAGTCGGGCTGTTTTCTCCCTGGAAATCGGCGCAGGGGCTGGTGCGTTCACCACGTTGCCCACAGAGGTGGGCAGGGGGCTCGTCGCAGCAGCTTTCGACACGGGTGCCAGCTGTGCCACCGCCAGATCTCAGGCCGACAAGACGCCGTGCTGCGCCAAAAAGTCCAGGACGTGCTGGACCGAGCGCATCTGGCGCGAGGTCTCGGCGCTGAGCTCAATGCCAAAACGTTCGTCCAGTTCGGCAATCAACATCAACGCCCCCATGGAGTCCCATCCGGGGAGGCTGTCCCGCGACGTCTCTGGCTGAACGTTGGCGAGCGGCTCATTGAAGGCGTCGGCCATCATGTCGAGGGCTTCTGCCAGGGTGATGGAGGTCTGGCTCATGGGGCGATCTCGTGGGGCGATTCCAAGGAAGGCGCGATCGGGGCGGACACACCGTGCATCAGCACCGTGCGGGCATCAACCTGGACGACGGCCGACGCCCAGGACAGACCCACCCCGTAACCCAGCAGCATCACACGGAGGTCCTGTGCGTTCACTTGCTGGCGCTCGGCCAGGGCGCGTGTCAACGTCACCGGCACCGATGGACCACCGCAATTGCCCGTGTCTTCCAGCGTGAAAGGCACACGGTCCTCTGGCAGCCCGCACTTCTTGATCAGGTGCTTCATGATGAAGCGGTTGGACTGGTGGAAGATGTAGGCGTCCACGTCCTGCACACCCAGCGCAGCCGCCGCCAAGGTGTCCTGGATCAAAGGAGGCACGCGCTTGATGGTGAAGTTGAAAACACCCGCACCGTCCATGCGCACGTACAGATCGCGCGGGTCGGTCGGGAAGCGGTCGCGGAAACCACCGCCCCTCATCACCAAGGCCTCGGCGCCTGTGCCGTCCGAGAACAGCCCGAAATGTGAAGCGAAACCGCCAGGTGCTGCGGCTTCCAGTGCCGTGGCCGACCCAGCATCCCCGAACAACAGCGTGGTGGCGTGGTCGTCAGGGCTCGTGAATCGGCTGGGCGTGTCACCGTTGAGCATGAGGATGCGCTGGTGTCCGCCACCCTTCAGCATGGTGGCGGCCAAGTACAAACCGTAAGGGTAGCCTGAACAGCCCAGGCCGACATCGAAGGCCGCACAGCCCACCGCCAAGCCCAGCCGACCATGCACCACGCAGGCCGATGAGGGCAGAAAGAAATCCGGTGACTGCGTCACCATGATCAGGCCGGTCACGCTGTCCGGCGCCCAGTCCAGGGCCTTGAGCAAGCGCTCTGCCGCGTCCGTGCAGAGGTCCACCGAGGTCTGGCCTTCGCTCACCACGTGACGGTGACGCACGCCAGCCATCGAGACCACCTTGCGGACGTCGTCGGCGCCGTAGCGCTCGCCCAAGGCAAGGTTGTCCAGCTGCGTGGCGGGAACGACTGTGGAGACACCGGCAATGCGGAATCCATCCAGACGACTGAAACTCACGACTTCCTGCCTGTTGATGGGGTGACAGAGGTCGCCCAAGGAGCGACGGCGCAAGGGAAGTCAATACTGTACGGAGTTTGTGTGTCCGTTTGCCCCCCTCAAGCGGGGGCGGCGTGGAGCGGGCGATGGGAATCGAACCCACGTTATTTGCTTGGGAAGCAAGAGTCCTGCCATTGAACGACGCCCGCGCTGCCCCGGATTGTAGCCTCAGGCGCCGCCCACGTCCGCAGCCACTGGGCCGCCTCAGGAAAGACGCCGTCTCGCCACAAAAGCCAGGCCCAGCAGTCCCAGCCCCAAAGTCGCAAAACGGGGCGGCTCCGGGATGGCCGCAACCAAAGCCCTGTCCGACAGGCCAAACCGCAAGGCCGGCGAGATGTTCACGTCAAGGGTGCCAAAGTTCAGCACGGGCAGCACGGACGTCGCCAGCTCGTCGAGTTGCAAGGCCGAGGCGAACTGTGCCTGGGCACCACTCGTCAGTGTCATGTGGGACAGGTTCATCGCCATCGACAGGCCACCAGTGGTGGACAGATGCAGCCCCTGGTCCACGGTGAAGTTGTAGACGTCAAAGGCCTTGGTGATGCCCGAACGGGTGCCAATGTCTGCCGTCAGAACGTTCCGCTTGAAATCCAGACCGAAGTTCGCCAGGGACAGTGCCCCGGTCTCGCTTTTGATCAACAGGCCCGAGCCGGTGGCAAAACCCGACACCGGCGTGAGCCCCAGCGGCAGGATGCTGGCATTGAGTGTCACTTGCGTCACTGGCATCATGAACTGCCAATTGCTGCCCGACACAGCTTGGCTGTTGCCCAAAGCGCTCACCGAGATGCCCATGAGGCGCATCAGGTCGGATGTGTCGGCATCGAAGGTGTAGATGGACTCTGCATCCAGGTAGGTCGTGGGGATGGTCAGCGGAATGGCGCTGGCGCCCGCTGCGGCCGAACCGAGGGCAAAGCCCAGCAACGCCTGACGGGTGGTGGTGGTCAAAACAGCCATGCTGAACTCCTGTGCATCTGACGAGGCCCTTGCGAACAAGCACCTCCATGGCCATCAGGATCGCAGAATGAACCGGGCAAAACACAGCTTGTTGCGCACGCCGGTGCTCACTTGGTCAACTTCGTCACGGCACTGCAGACCGGTGTGACGCGAGACACACGCGCGAACCCTCGGCCCTAAAATGCGGCCATGAGTTCGCCTTCCGAGAAAGACTGCCCGCCCGCGGGCAGCGACGCCCCCTCCCCTCTCACCCCGCCCGACCAGGCGCCGCACGGGGTCGCCCACCCGCGCAGCATCCGCAGCTTCGTGATGCGCGCCGGCCGCACCACCGAGGGCCAGGCCCGTGCGCTCAGCGAGCTGGGGCCGAGATTCGTGCTGCCGTTCACGCGACAGCTGCTGGACCTGGAAGCCACGTTTGGCCGCAAAGCGCCGGTGGTGTTCGAAATCGGCTTCGGCATGGGTGACGCCACGGCCAAGATCGCCGAACTCCTGCCCGACACCGATTTCATCGGCTGCGAGGTGCACGAACCTGGCGTGGGCGCCTTGCTCAAGCAGATCGGCGACCGAGGCCTCACCAACCTGCGCATCGTCCAGGACGATGCCGTGGAAGTGCTCAAGCACATGGTGCCCGAAGGCTCCCTGGCCGGCATGCACATCTTCTTCCCCGACCCCTGGCACAAGAAGAAGCACAACAAGCGCCGCCTCATCCAGGCAGGCTTCGTGGCCGACATCGTCAAGCACCTGGCGCCGGGTGGCTACCTGCATTGCGCCACCGACTGGGAGCCCTACGCCCAGCAGATGCTGGAAGTGCTCTCGGCCGAACCAGCCCTGGTCAACACCGCCGAAGGCTATGCCGACAAGCCCGCCTACCGGCCGCTGACCAAGTTCGAGAACCGCGGATTGCGCCTGGGGCATGGCGTGTGGGACTTGGTGTTCCGCAAGCGGGCCTGAGCACAGCGCTCAGGGCATGCCCCGGCCATGAAAAAAGCAGGCCACACCGCTGGGATGTGCCTGCTTTCGCAAGAGCCGATGGTGGACCAGCAAAGGTCCACCGCCTCGACCGTGCGTCAGTTGGAGAACTTGTAGTCCGTCTTGGCCTTGGTCTTCAGCTCTTCGCGGAACTTGGCGGTCTTGGCCTGGTTGTTGCGCTGGATGATCTGGGCCTTGACTTCATCGAAGGCCGGGAATTGCACCGCGCGGGTGTCTTCCAGCTTGATGATGTGGTAGCCGAACTGCGACTTGACCGGGGTGTCGGTGACCTCGCCCTTGTTCAGCTTGACCATCGCGGCAGAGAACTCAGGCACGTAGTTGCCAGGATTGGCCCAGTCGAGGTCGCCGCCGTTTTCGGCAGAGCCCGGGTCCTTGGAATTCTTCTTGGCCAGGTCTTCGAACTTGGCGCCACCCTTGAGTTGGGCCAAGATGGCCTTGGCGTCTTCTTCCTTCTCGACCAGGATGTGGCGGGCGCGGTATTCCTTGTCGCCGTTGGCTGCCTTGATCTTGTCGTACTCAGCGCGCGCTTCGGCGTCGGTGGTGCCGCTCTTCTTCTCGAAGTCCTGGAACAGCGAGCGGATGAGGATGGACTGACGGGTCAGTTCCATCTGGATCTTGTAGTCAGGCGTGCCCTGCAGGCCACGGCGCTCCGCTTCCTGGATGAGGATCTCGCGCATCACGATCTCGTCCTTGACCTTCTGCTCCAACTCGGGGCTCTTGGTCATGGGCGGCTGGCCCGGTTGCTGGGGCGACTTCAGGATCTGCTCGATCATGGCATCGACGCGGGCCTTGGGAACGGCCTTGCCATTGACGATGGCGATGTTCTGTGCCGAGACCAGCGGAGCGGCCAGCGACAGCGATGCGGCCAGCAGAGCAGCCTTGACGTGACGGGAAGTCTTCATGTTGAGCAGAGCGCTTGGGTTGGGTGAATCAGTGTGACGGCGACGCAGGGACTGCCGGCAACTCGGCCTTGATCGCCAGGGCATGCACCCCGCGAGGCATCAGGTCGCGCAGGGCATCATACACAAGGCGATGTCGCTGTACGTGTGACAGTCCGCTGAAAGAATGTGCGCGGATGTGAAGCGAAAAATGCGTGCCGAAATCGGCGCCGCTGTGGCCTGCGTGGCCGTGGTGGGCCGCCGTGTCGTCTTGCACTTCGATGAACTCGGGTTGAAGTGCTGCGGTCAGCACAGCCTGCATTTCGGCGGCTGTGACGGGCTTGAGGGCAGTGGCGCTCATTGCGAACCTCCCGACTCGCCGACGGTCTCCGGAGCCTGGCTCATGTGCTTGCTCAGGTAGACGCCTTGCGCCAGCGTGAACACCAGCGTCAGGCCCAGGCTGCCCCACATCTTGAAGCTCACCCAGACGTCGGTCGGGAAGTTGAAGGCCACGTACAGGTTCAGCACGCCCATGGCGCCGAAGAAGAGCACCCAAGCCCAGCCCAGGGTGCGCCAGACGGCGTCCGGCGCGTCCATTTGCCCACCCATCATCTGGCGCAGCATCTTGCGTTTGAGCACGATCTCGGTGACCAGGAAGCCAGTGGCCATCAGCCAGTAAATCAGCGTGGGCTTCCACTTGATGAAGCGTTCGTCATGGAACCACAACGTCAGGCCACCCAGCACCACCACGATGACCAGGCCGGCCCACAGCATCTTGTCCACCGGCTTGCGCATGGCCTTGAGCACGAGGATTTGCAGCACGGTGGCCACGACCACGACCACCGTGGCCAGCAAGGTGGGTGCCTCCGTCAGGCCCACCACGCCGCCCGAGACGGCAAAGCCCAGGTGCTCGGTGAGCCATTGCGCGGCCAGGTCCTTGTGCCCTTCGGCCCACTTGAACGTGGCGAAGAACAGGAAGATGGGCAGCAAGTCGAACAGGATTTTCATGGTGTCGGGTGGTGCGCTCGCTCAGGGCGAGCCGGGCTCAAAGTCTATCGCGGCGGAATTGATGCAATAGCGCTCCCCCGTGGGTTGGGGGCCGTCTTCGAAGACGTGTCCGAGGTGGGCACCGCAATTCTTGCAGCGCACCTCGGTGCGGACCATGCCGTGGCTGGTGTCGCGGATGTACTCGATGCGGTCGTCGGCCGCCGGCTGCCAGTAGCTGGGCCAGCCACAGCCGGCATCGAATTTGGTGTCCGAGGCAAAGAGCTTGACGCCGCAGCACACGCACTTGTAGTTGCCGGACTCGAAGTGGTCCCAGTAGCGACCGCTGAACGGTGGCTCGGTGGCGGCCTGGCGGGTGACACGGTAGGTCAAGGGCTCGGCATCAGGGGACGAGAGCTGCTCGCGCCATTCGGCATCGGTCTTGTTGACGGCGTAATCACTCATGATGAACAGGACACCTCGATGGATTGCGCCCAGCTGGGCGGGAAGTCGGCATCGGCTTCGCAGCCGGCTTGCGCGTCGAAAGGATTCTGCAGCAGGCGGTGCAAGCGCTGGACCTCGCTGTCATCGCCTTGCTGTGCGTGGCGGATGGCGGTTTCGGCCATGTGGTTGCGCAGCACGTAGACCGGGTTGACACGGCCCATGCGCTGAACGCGTTCGGCGTCGATGCTGCCCTCGGCCTGCAGGCGCTGGGCATAGCGCAGAGCCCAGGCGTCGAAGGCGGGGCGGTCGAGGAAGAGGTCGCGCAGCGGCGCGTTGCGGGCGCCGGTGGCCATGGCCTCGGGTGCGCCCTCGCTCACGAAGCTGCCCAGCCGTCGGAAAGCGATGGTGAAGTCCACACGGCCTGCGGCCAGCAGGCGCAGGTAGTCGATCGCCAGTTCGACGTCTTCCGCCCGTTCGGCCTGCAAGCCCAGCTTGGCCCGCCAGCGCGCATTCATGGCCTGCGGGAAGCGCTGCTCATAGGTCTGCAGCACCTCGCTGAGGGCTTTCGGGTCGTCCTGCGCATCGGGCACCAGGGGCAGCAGCGCCTGCGCCAGGGCGCGCAGGTTCCAGTAGCCGATCTGCGGCTGGTTGTTCCAGCTGTAGCGGCCGCGGTCGTCGGAGTGGTTGCAGATGTGGTCGGGGTCGAACGCGTCGAGGAAGCCGAAGGGGCCGTAATCGATGGTCAGGCCAAGGATGGACATGTTGTCTGTGTTCATCACGCCATGGCAGAAGCCGACCGACTGCCAGGCCGCCATCAGCGCTGCCGTGCGCTGCACCACGTCGTCCAGCAAGGCCAAGGCGGGCTGGGGATGTCCCTGCAGTTGCGGGAAGTGGTGGGCCACGACGAAGTCCAGCAGGGCGGCCAGGGCCTCGTGGTGGCGAGGGCGGCCGCTGTGCGCGAAATGCTCGAAGTGACCGAATCGGATGAAGCTGGGCGCCACCCGCGTGACCACCGCGGCGGTCTCCAGGGTTTCGCGCCGCACCGCTTCGGGCGAAGCGGTCAGGGCCAGCGCCCGGGTGGTGGGGATGCCCAGGGCGTGCATGGCCTCGCTGCACAGGAATTCGCGGATGCTGGAGCGCAACACGGCGCGGCCGTCGGCGCGGCGCGAATACGGCGTCATGCCGGCACCCTTGAGTTGCAGCTCCTGTGGGCCCAGGGG
>Ga0209617_10000251_pt1 | contig 22743 bp, 15 predicted proteins | sample LakEriepJuly2011_2_FD_187459 | JGI IMG/M metagenome (GOLD analysis project Ga0209617, IMG submission 187459) | Freshwater microbial communities from dead zone in Lake Erie, Canada - CCB epilimnion July 2011 (SPAdes) (version 2) | ecosystem: Environmental > Aquatic > Freshwater > Lentic >...
CCCGCCTATCCGCCGCAGCCTTTGCCGCCCAGCGCGCCGCAGGTGTTTGGGGATTTGCCGAATCCGGCCCGCTTTACCACGGTCTCCGCGCTCGATACGTTGGCAGCCGAAATTTCGTCGGGGGGAGGCGAGCCGCTGGTGTTGGACGATCTCTATACGCTGACGTTGGCCGAACTCACGGCGTTTGCCCGACGGGAGGGGATCACGTTTGAAGGTGCGCCTAATCGGCGGACGTTGCAGGCGCAGATTTTTTCGGCGGCGGCGGCGGCCAAGCGGCCGATCTTGGACCGGGGCTACATCGATATGACGGACCGCGGCGCGTTCATCGTGCACGCCCAGGGCAATTATCGGCTTTATCCGGATGATGCCTATCTGCCGGAAAGCTTGGTGACCCGCTATGGTCTGAAGCGCGGCCATCACGTGGAGGTACTGGTGCAAGCGCCGCAGCCCGGAGATCGTTGTCCGGCCGTTGTGCGGGTCGACAAAGTCATGGGGCTCGCGCCCGAGGCCATTGCCAACGTCACGCCGTTTGAGGAGCTGACGCCCTACTATCCGCTGCAGCGTATTTTGCTGGAATCCGAAGAGGTCGCGAAAGACGTGTCCATGCGGGCGGTCGACATTTTGACTCCGATCGGTTTCGGCCAACGCGGCCTGATTGTAGCCCCGCCGCGCACCGGCAAGACGGTGCTCATGCAAAACATCGCCAACTCGATTTCGGCGAACAGTCCCGAAGTGAAGTTGATTTTGCTGTTGATCGACGAGCGCCCCGAGGAGGTCACGGATTTCCGCCGGCACACCAAGGGTGAAGTGGTTTCATCCACCTTTGACGAGACGCCCGAGAGCCACGTCCACTGCGCCGAGATGGTGGGTGAAAAGGCCCGGCGCTTGGTCGAGCAGGGGCAACACGTCGTCATTCTGCTGGATTCGATTACCCGGCTCGCCCGGGCCTACAACGCGCTCTCCGGCAATGGGGGAAAGACGATGTCCGGCGGATTGGAATCGAATGCGTTGCAGAAACCCAAGCGCTTCTTCGGCGCCGCCCGAAACATCGAAGGTGCCGGCAGCCTCACGATCATCGCCACCGCGCTGGTCGACACCGGTAGCCGGATGGACGAGATCATTTTTGAGGAGTTCAAAGGCACCGGCAACAGCGAGATTCATCTGGACCGTGGCCTCGTCGAACGCCGGATTTTCCCGGCCATCAACATCGATCGCTCTGGCACGCGCAAAGAGGAGCTCATCTACCATCCCGAGGAACTCCAACGCATCTATGGTTTGCGTCGGGCGATGCAGGGCCTCGGGCCGATCGAATCGATGGAGATGCTGATCACTCGGCTCAAGAAGACTAAATCGAACGCCGAGTTCTTGCTCAGTCTCAGCCGTCAATAATCACGCATCATGAGCGATTTCTCCTCCGCCGGTTCCGTGTCTTCGGTCGCTCTGACGCCGGGGGCGGATGAATTTATTGTGCAGTTGGCCTTGGAGCGGACCTTAGTTGCTCCGGCGGCGGTCGAGCGCGCCCGCCGGCAGATCGCCGAGCACGCGGATCTGGTGACGCCGGCCCCGCGACTGCTGGCCTTGCTGGTGGCCGACGCCGGTTTGGATCTCCGGCGCGTGGCGGAGTTTTTGGCGGCCGATTTCGGTCTGCCGCTGGCGCCCGATTTGGGCGTGGTGCGAGTTTCGGGCGACGTGCTGGGACTGGTGCCGCGGGAGTTTGCGGCGCGCTATAAAATTCTTCCGTTTGCCCATGAGGGCAGGGTGCTCAAGCTGGCGATTTCCGACCCGATCGACACTGAAGCGGTCGATAATTTGGGCCACATGTTGAAGCTCACGATCGAGCCGCACGTGGCGACGGCCGACGACATCGCCGCGGCCATCGATCGATTCTACGGCAAGGATGCGGGCTCACTGGACCAGTTGCTGAGCAATCTCTCGGCCCCCGGTAACGGGGATTCCGCCGTTGCTTCGACCGAGGCCAGTGGACTCGGCAACGTGAGCGATACCGACGCCGATGCTCCCGTCGTGAAATTGGTGCACAGTATCATTCTGGAAGCGATTCAGCGGCGGGCTTCGGATATCCACATGGAGCCGATGGAGAAACGTTTTCGGGTGCGCTACCGGATCGATGGCGTGCTCCTCGAAGTCGAGAATCCGCCCAAGCGGCTGCAGCTTTCAATTGTTTCCCGGCTGAAAATTATGGCCAACATCAGCATCGCGGAGAAACGGATTCCGCAGGATGGACGCATTCAGATTATGGTTAATGGCCGGCAACTCGATCTGCGCGTTTCGTCGCTGCCGACGGCGCACGGCGAGAGCATTGTGATGCGCATTCTCGACAAGGAAGGTCTGCAACTCGGGTTGCCACAGCTTGGTTTTTTCAGCGATGACCAGAAGGAGATGGAACGGCTCATCGCGATGCCCGATGGGATCGTGCTGGTGACCGGACCGACCGGCTCGGGCAAAACGACGACGCTTTATTCCTGCCTGCACCACATCAACAAACCCGACCGCAAGATCATCACGGTGGAGGACCCGGTCGAGTATCAGCTCAACGGCATCAACCAAGTGCCGGTGCGGGCGGACGTGGGGATGACCTTTGCTTCGGCGCTGCGATCCATGCTCCGGCAGGCGCCCAACATCGTTATGATCGGCGAGATTCGAGATCTCGAAACGGCCGAGATCGCGATCAACGCATCTCTGACCGGCCACATGGTATTCTCGACGTTGCACACCAACGATGCGCCCAGCGCCGTGACGCGCCTCATTGATATCGGCGTGAAGCCGTTCTTGGTTTCGACCTCATTGCGGGCGGTGCTCGGTCAGCGACTGGTGCGCAAGATCTGCCCCAAGTGCACGCAGCCCTACCAGCCGAGCGCCGCCGAGCTGCGCTCGCTCAACATCTCCCCGGCGATGGCCTCGGCGGCGAATTTTGCGAAGGGCACCGGTTGCGCCAATTGCAACGGCACCGGATTCCGCGGCCGGCTGGTGATCGTCGAGCTGTTTCTGATCAACGAGGACGTGCAGCGGTTGATCTATGAAAACACCGGTTCTGCGCGACTGCGGGACAAAGCGCGGAGCTTCGGCATGCGCACGATGCGCGAAGACGGCTTGCGCAAAGTGACGGCCGGTCTGACCACGATCGACGAAGTCGTTTCGATCACCGTCGGGGACGCCAGCTAACGATGACTTCGTTTCCGCCCGCTGACGTACCGTCCCATTTGATGCATTACGAACTGAACGAGCTGCTCGATCTCGTGGTGGACCAGAATGCCTCGGACCTTCACCTCCAAGTCGGCCAGCCGCCGACGTTGCGGCTCAGCGGCAGCATGTTGCCGATCGACGGACCAGCGCTCACGCCCGGCGATACCGAGAGGCTCATGCAGGCGGTCACGCCCGAAAGCCACCTGAGCAACGTGAAGCTCAACGGCGGATCCGACTTCGGTTTTGCGTTTGGGGAAAAGGCGCGTTTCCGCGTCTCGGTCCTCCGTGCCAAGGGCTGCTACGGTATGGTTCTGCGGCAAATTCCCAGTAAACTATTTGGCCTGCGCGAACTCGGTCTGCCGGATAAAATTCGCGAACTGCTTTATCGACCGCGTGGTTTGATCTTGGTCACCGGCCCGACCGGCTCCGGCAAGTCCACGACGCTGGCGTCGATGATAAACTACGTGAATGAGAATCGCGACGGACATATCATCACGATCGAAGATCCGATCGAGTATTTGCATGCGCACAAACGGTGTGTGGTCACCCAACGCGAAGTGCACGCTGACGTACCGAGTTTCTCTGAGGCTATTCGCCGCGCGCTCCGGCAGGACCCCGACGTTATTTTGGTGGGCGAGATGCGCGATCTCGAGACGATCGAGGCCGCGCTCACCGCTGCCGAAACCGGGCATTTGGTCTTTGCCACGCTCCACACCAACAGCGCCGCGAAGACGGTCGACCGCATCGTCGATGCCTTCCCGGCCAGCGTGAAAGAAATGATTCGCACGCAACTGGCTTCGTCCCTCGTGGCGGTTATCTCCCAGGTGCTTTGCAAAAAAATCGGCGGGGGGCGCGTGGCCGCTTTCGAAATCATGGTTAACAACACTTCGATTGCCTCCCTCATTCGGGAAAACAAAACCTTCCGGATTTCCTCAGACATTCAAACCGGGGCCAATTTGGGCATGATCACGCTGGACACGCATCTCCTGAGCCTGGTGAATCGGGACTTGGTTTCGCCCGAAGAGGCGCTGGAAAAAGCCCAAGATCCCTTGATTATGCGGGAAAAATTAGTGCAAAGCGGGGCGCAGTTGCGTTCTCTTTGATCAACCTCACCCGTCACCTATCCCAAAATGTTTTCCACCCACAGCCCGGCGGTTTACGAGTTTCTGAGGGACCAGAAGATCGTCGCGCTCGCGCAACTCGACGAACTCAACGCGGAGCACAAAGCCACCGGTAAGCCGTTGGCCGATGTCGTCGTGGATCTCGGGCTGATCGAAAAATCCGCGCTGCTCCAACGGATCGCCGCGCATCTAGGCTACGACTACCTGCCGGATATGCCGGCCCAATTTCCCGGCGATGCGATCGCGGCCCTGACCGGAAAACTGGCCCGGGACTACGCGGTGATGCCGATCCGAGTGGATAGTTTTAGCATCGATCTGTTGGCGGCCGATCCTTTCAACGGCCACGCGGTGGACGACCTGACTTTTGCTTTGGGCCGAAGCGTTCGCCTGTTTCTGTCCGACCCGGAAAAAATCGACGTCCAAATTCGCCAGCATTACGGCGAAGACGACGCCAGTATCGCGGATCTGTTGGAAGAGATCAGCACGGGCGAATTCACGCAGGATGAGAGCAAACTCTCCGCCCACGACATCGAGACGATGGCGGAGCAGACGCCGATCATCCGGTTCGTAAATCTCGTGATTGGCCAAGCCATCCGCGACAAGGCTTCGGACATCCACTTCGAGCCGTTTGAGCACGAGTTCAAGATTCGCTACCGCATCGATGGTGCGCTCTACGAAATGGCGCCGCCGCCCCGCTCGCTGGCGCTCCCGATCACCTCGCGGTTGAAGGTGCTTGCCAACCTCAACATCGCCGAGCGCCGCATCCCGCAGGACGGGCGCATCAAAATCACATTGGGCGGACGACAGGTCGACTTGCGCGTCTCGACCCTGCCGACGCAGTTCGGCGAGAGCATCGTGCTGCGCGTCCTCGACCAGTCGGCGGTGCAACTCGAGTTGGCCCAACTCGGAATGCCCGAAGACGTCTTCAACGGGATCAACGATATCATCCGCCGGCCGAATGGCATTTTCATCGTCACCGGGCCCACGGGATCGGGAAAAACGACCACGCTCTACAGCGGTCTTCGGGTCGTGAACACGCCCGATCTCAAAATTCTTACGGCCGAGGACCCGGTGGAATACGAGATCGAGGGCCTCATGCAGGTCCCGGTGAATCCGCTCGTCGGGCTGACCTTTGCGTCGGCGCTACGTTCGTTTTTGCGGCAAGACCCCGACATCATTATGGTGGGCGAGATTCGCGATTTGGAGACGGCGCAGATCTCCATCCAAGCATCGCTCACCGGGCATCTGGTGCTCTCAACCCTGCACACCAACGACGCTGCCGGTGCGGTGACCCGCCTCATCGACATGGGCGTCGAGCCCTTCCTGATCGCCTCAACCGTCGAGGCGGTTTTGGCGCAGCGGCTGGTTCGCCGCATCTGTCCGCATTGCAAGACGGCCTACGAGCCGCCGGATTCGTTGCTCAAGCCGCTTGGGATCACGCGCGAGAGCATCGGCGACCGACATTTCTCGTTCGGTCGGGGTTGCGCCGTCTGCAATCAGACTGGTTACAAAGGCCGCCTTGGAATTTATGAGTGGCTCCGGATGTCCGAAGCGGTCCGCGACCTCGTCGTGCAACGGGCGCCGACGCTCCAGATTCGCCAGAAAGCGCTTGAGCAGGGCATGAGAACGCTCCGCGACGACGGGTTGCGGGCAATTTTTGATGGTCACACGACAATCGAAGAAGTCGTCAAATACACATGAGCACCGCCCCTAAACTCGCTCTGCGCCCCGCTGTTCCTCCGCCCCGGGAAAATCCCGTGCCGAAATCGGCTGCGGCCGGGGTCGCGCTGCGGGCGGCAGCGGCGAAGAAAAAATCCCGGCCGATGACGTTTGGTCGCGTGCTCAACAGTAAGGGACTCACGATTTTCACCCGCCAGTTGGCCACCCTCGTCAAAGCCGGCATGCCGATTTTGCGGAGCATCGAGGTGTTGGCCCGGCAGGAAAAGCGCGCGGGCTTCAAAATCGTTTTGGACGAGATTGCGGATACCATCCGCTCGGGCGGAAATTTCTCCGAAGGCTTGGCGGCGCATCCGAAGCTTTTTGACCGGCTCTATGTGAACATGGTCCGCGCGGGCGAGGCGGGCGGTGTGCTCTCGACCGTGCTGGAGCGGCTCTCGGTGTTCAACGAGAAGTCCGAGCGCATCAAGGGCAAGGTGAAGTCGGCCATGATCTACCCGGCCATCATCTCGAGCGTGGCCGTCGCGATCGTTTCGATTCTCATGGTCGTGGTCGTGCCCCAGTTCCAAGCCATCTTCACGGGCATGCTCAAGGGGCAGCCCCTGCCGGCGCTGACCCAGATGTTGCTCTCCGTGAGTTTTTTCATGCGCGACAACTTTTTGCTCACGGCGGCGGCGGCGGCGGGAGTTTATTTTGGCTTTGGTCTTTTCAAGAAAACGAAATCGGGTGCGCGGGTGATCGACTGGCTCCTGATTCATGCTCCGGTGATCGGCGACCTGATGTTAAAAGCGACGATTGCCCGGTTCACGCGCACGTTTGGCACGTTGCTTTCCAGCGGGGTGCCGATTCTGCAGGCGCTGATCATCACGCGGGACACGAGCGGCAACGTGCATGTCGCCAACGCGCTGAACCTCGTTCACGACCGGGTGAAAGAGGGCGACAATGTGGCCAAGCCCCTGGAGGCGACGGCGATTTTCCCCGGCATGGTCACGAGTATGATTGAGGTCGGCGAAGAGACGGGCTCGCTGCCCGACATGCTCACGCGCATCGCCGACAGTTACGACGAAGAGGTGGATAACGCGGTCGCCGGGCTTACCTCGGTGATCGAGCCGATCATGATTGTGTTCATGGCGGTGGTCGTCGGCACGATCGTCATCGCGCTGTTCCTCCCGCTGGTGAGTATCATCGAGAGCCTCAAGTGAGGTCGGGCCATCGCCGCCCGGCCTGAGTGCGGCTAGTTTGGGACTTTCCGAGTGAGTAGAGGCGAGCTCAGCCCCGGCAGACGTTCGGAAAATTCGTCGGTCTCGTTGGCCTGCCGCAGAGCGCGTTGGACCATGCCCATTTTGGCATCGAGGTTGTCGATCATCGAGACGAAGACAGCCTCGGGGGCGGCGGCGTAGACGGCGGCGCCCCACTCGGGTTCGCCCTGATGGCTGAGCACGATGTGTTCGAGCCGTTCGAGGCGTTCGGGATCGAGTTTGGCGCGCAGACCGGCTTTGCGGACGAGTTGGTAGCCGAGAACGACGTGGCCTTGGAGGATACCGCGCCGGCTGCGCTTGGTCGCGAGGGTGCCTTCGTATTCGATCGTTTTCCCCGTGTCGTGCACGAGGATGCCGGCCATCGCGAGGTCGGCGTCGACTTCGGGATAGAGCGGGAGCAGGGCTTGGCAGGCGCGCGCCATGTGGGTCGTGTGTTCGAGCAAGCCGTGACGATAGGCGTGGTGCATCGCGACGGCGGCGGGCGACCAACGAAACTGCTCGCCGATCTCGTCGAAGACGGCCTGCACCGTGGCGCGCAACTCGGGATGAACGATGCTGGCGATGAAGCCTTCGAACTCGGTCCAGAGCGCGGCTCCATCCTCCGGCGCGACCTCGATGAGGTTCTCCAACATCGCCGAATCGGTCAGCTCGCTTTCGGGGACGATCGTCAGGCGCGAGAGTTTGGGCGAGAGCCGACCTTGGTAATACTCGATCTTCCCCTCGACGCGGATGACGGCGCCCTCGCCGGCAAGCCGCAGGGCGTCGAAGCCGGGATTGTCACCGAAGACCGTGCAACCAAATGAGCCGGAGCGGTCGCCAAGATCGAGGCTCAAGAAAGGATTACCGTTGGAGGCGGTCTTCACGGCGAGCTTCTTGATCACGAGCATGGCGGCGAACGGGGCTTTGCCGCCGGCGTCGAGGCCCTTGAGTTCGCGGACAGATGAAAAAGGCAGCGGGTCGTCAGCCATGAGATTTTACGAGTTGGGTGTAGGTCTTGAAAAAGGGATGGCGCACGTGGCCGAGCAGCGCGTAGAAAACGGCTTCACTCGGCAAGACATGGGCGCCGGCGCGGGCGAGCGCGGCGAGACAGGCCGCGGCGTCGTCGGGCCGTCGGGCGCCCACGGCATCGCTGAGAAGGGTCACCTGAAGGCCGGCGTGAAGCGCATCGAGTGCGGTTTGATAGACGCAGATCGGCGTCTCAAGGCCGCACACCAAAAGGTGTTCGGCCGGGGCGAGGGCGTGGCGGATGGGGTCGTCGTCGAGCGCCGAAAACGTATCTTTACCGAAGGCCAGGGCCCCCGGAGCGGCCGAGAGAAGTTCGGGCGCGGTGCCGCCGAGCTTGGCCGGAACCTGTTCGGTGAAGACCACGCGCAGGCCGAGGCCATGGGCGGCGGCTGTAACAAACTGGCACCGACGCAAGAGACGATCCCCGTCGGCCACCGCGCGGAGGAAGACCGGTTGCACGTCGAGGCAGAGGACGGCGATGCTGGCGGAGGCCGGGTCAAGCGGGATCGGATTCACGAGAAATAGGGACGACGGGCCTTCACTTGTACGAAACGCTTTTCCGGCAAAATGAAGGCGGTGAGGTGTCCGCCCATGGCGCAGGCCGTGTCGATGCCCACGGACCATTTGCGTTTGTAGATCTCGGGACGGGGAGTGTGGCCGTAGACGACGAACGGAGGGCCGTTCCAAAGATCCGCCCATGACGGGGCTGCGGGGGCCTCGGCGCGTTTGCAGGGCTGGCCCGCGGCGTCGATGACTTGGATGCGGGTGACGATTTCGGCCGGTTGTTTTTTCCAAGGCATGTCCGGCAAGAATCCGCCGTGGACGCAGACGAGATTGAGTTCGGGCTCCTCGTAAGTGAGGAGCATGTTTTCTAGGTAGCTCCAGTCCTCGGCCGTGAGTTGGTCGAAAGTCTCGAGGTCGTTTTCTTTGACGAACTTTAGGTCACGAGTGCGGCGGTAGTTCAGCAGCCGGAGTTCGTGGTTTCCGAGGAGTGAAATCGCCCGGTGCGCGCGGGCCAGTTCGAGGACGCGCGGGGTGTTGGGACCGCGGTTTACTAGATCGCCCAAGAGGACCAGGCGATCATCGGGCTGGAGGTCGATCAGACGGAGTAATTCGGAGAATTCTTCGTGGCAGCCGTGGATGTCGCCGATGGCGATGAGGCGTCCGTTCATGCGTTGGGAAAGTGCTAGCGTCCGCCCTTCGCGGGAGTAAACACTAAAGGATATGGAAATGATTCTGCAGCCGCTGGCGACCGCGTGCTTGGTTTCGGGTCAGGCCTTTGCCGAGGGCGATGGCGTGGCGAGCTATCTCGTGCGCACGGCAAATCTGGAGATCATCCGGCACGATGTGCTTGCGACCCAAGTGGCGGCGTTTGCCCCGGCGGGGTTCGTCGCCTGCAGTTGGGTGCATCCCTACAAGATGCGAAAGGCGGGCGAGAACCCCGAACGCACCCTGAAGTTGAATGCGGAGACGCTTTTCTTGGCGCTCGCCGATCCGGCGACGGAGCCGAGTCCGGAAAACACCCGCCTCGTACAGTTTCTAGCGTTTATGTTGGAGCGGAAAAAGCTACTCCGACCAAAAGGGCGCAGCGCCGACGGGACGAAAGATGTCTACGAACACGCCAAGACCAAGGTGCTGTATGCGGTGCCCAAGGGTGAATTGACGCCCGAGTTTTTCGTCAGTGTACAGGCGCAGTTGAGTGTGTTGGTGGGGGAACCGAAGCCGAAGGCGACGACGGTTGCCATTGCCTCGACGGCGGAAGCCCAGACGGTGGTCACCCCATGATCACGCCCGAGCCCGTCCCTGCGCCCGTCCTGCCCGCTGCCGTTCCGGTTTCGGCCCCGGTGGCCGCACCCTTTCTCAAGCTCAAAGCCAACATCAAGCCCCGCGTGGTGCAGGGGCACCCTTGGGTTTTTGTGAATGAAATCGAGGCGCTCATCCCGACGACTCACGACGGCACGGCGATCGAATGTCGGGATCGCACCGGGCGTTTTATCGGCACGGGAATCTACAACAGCAAGTCGCAGATCGTCTGGCGGCGGTTGAGTCGGAATCGGGTCACGCTGGACGCGGCATGGATTCGGGCGGCATTGGTGCGAGCGATCGGACGCCGGGCGCCGGGGACGGCACGACGGTTGGTGTGGTCGGAATCGGACGAGTTGCCGGGCCTCGTGGTGGATCAATTTGGCGACGCCCTCGTGGTGCAGATCCAGACCTTGGCGCTGGATCGGATGACGGCGGTGATCAGCGATCTGTTGGCCGAGCTCTTGCAGCCGGCGGAGATTATTTTCCGCAACGACGCGAACATCCGGCGACTTGAAGGGTTGCCGTTGGAGACCCACACGCGGTCGGGGCAACCTTGGCTGCCACGTTGGGTCACCATCGAAGGGATGGAGTATTGGTTGGATCTGGAGGGTGGTCAGAAGACCGGGTTTTATCTCGACCAACGGGCCCAGCACCCGCTGGTGGCGAAGTATTGCGCGGGCAAACGGGTGCTCGATGCCTTTTGCAATCAAGGTCCGTTTGCTTTGCACGCCGCGCGGGCAGGAGCGAGCGAGGTGCTCGGGCTGGATAGCTCCGCGGAAGCGATCGCGGCGGCGCGACGCAACGCGGAGCGCAATGCGGTGCGCGCGGTGTTCGAAGGGGTCAACGTCTTCGACTGGTTTAACGCCGAAGCGCGCGGGACCGAGGCGGCATGGGATGTGATCGTGTTGGATCCGCCGCCCTTTGCGAAATCGAAGAGCGCGCTCGATGGAGCGCTGCGCGGGTATAAGGAGCTTAACCTGCGGGCCCTAAAGGCGCTCGCGCCGGGCGGGGTTTTGGCGACCTATACGTGTTCCCATCACATGCAAGACGCGGAGCTGCGCGGCGTGTTGGCCGAAGCGGCGGCGGATGCGCGTCGACGGGTGCAGGTGCTGGAGTTTTGCCACCAGCCGACCGACCATCCGGTGCTGTTGACCATGCCGGAAAGCGAATACTTGCGTGGCTACCTGCTGCGGGTGGAGTGAGGGGCGGTCGCCTTGACTCGCCCCAAACGTGCTCTCATCGCGGATGACGAATTGCCGGTGCGGGTTGATCTCTAACGGGTGTTGAGTGAACCGGGGATCGACGCTTTTTTGTGAGCAGCGTTGGCGCAGGGGTTGGCGCCGATCGAATTCCAAAAGCGCACCGCTCACCCGCGGGGCGATCGGGATTCCGTTAACGCAGGGCGCTTTCGAGATCGCGGCGCAATGCCTTGATCTCGTTGAGCTCTTTGCGGAGCGCCTCCTTTTCTTCCTTGGTTTTGGCGTAGGCAATGGCCTCCATCAGGTCGCGCTCTGACTCCATGAGGCTGACGCGCTCCTTCGCGACGGATTCGCGCTGAGAGGTCGTTTGGCCGCCAAAAATTGAGAGGGTCTTGCTGGAAGATTGGTTCAGGGCCCGGTCGGTGCCGGTGGACTTGATCTTCGCCTTCTCGCGCTCGATCTCCTTTTCCTGTTTGAACACTTCGAGTTCGATTTCGGTCGCGCGGGAGCGGCGCACCTCGACCTTGGGCAAAATCTCCGGCGTTTCAGCTTTTGATTTGGCGAGTTCGGCGCCGGTGGGAGCGGGCAGGTGGGCGGGGGCGCCGGTTTCGGATTTGCCGCTCACGGGCACAGCGGCCGATTTCGGCGCAGTCTTGGCCTTGATTCGCTCGGCTTGGCGCGCGCGGATCATGGCTTCGGTCACGTTCGCCGATGGGGCCGGCGCAGCTGAAGCCGATGCGCTCGGCTCTGGAGCCTTGGTCGTGGGCGGGGTCGCGGGCTCGGCGGCGGTCAGCGAGGCGGCGAGGGCGACGGCGAGCCAGGCGGCGGAAAAGGTGGGCGCATTCATGTTGAGGTGAGAGCGTGCGAACGGGGGGTGAGGTTCCGAGGAAAAAAAAGACCGGGCCCGGGCCCGGTCTCGTAACAGACGATGCGGCCGGGAGCGGCCGCGTGCCCAAGGCTTAGCGCCTGCCGGCGTAGATGGCGCTGGCGCCGAGCTCCTCCTCAATGCGGAGGAGTTGGTTGTATTTTGCCACGCGATCGGTGCGGGAGGCGGAGCCGGTCTTGATCTGGCCGGCGTTGGTGGCCACCGCGATGTCGGCGATCGTGACGTCTTCGGTCTCACCGGAGCGGTGCGAGATGATCGTGGTGTAGCTGTTACGCTGCGCGAGCTCGATGGAATCGAGGGTCTCGGTGAGGGAGCCGATTTGATTCACCTTCACGAGGATCGAGTTGGCGGTGCCGGTCTCGATGCCCTTCTTCAGGAACTCGACGTTGGTGACGAAAAGATCGTCGCCGACGAGCTGCACCTTGTCGCCGATGGCGTCGGTGAGTTTTTTCCATGTGGCCCAGTCATTCTCGGCGCATCCGTCTTCGATGGAGACGATCGGATACTTCGAGCAAAGATCCTTGTAGTAGGCGACAAATTGATCGCCGGTGAAGGAGCGTTGGTCGGATTTCTTGAAGACGTAGGTTTTCTTTTCCTTCACGTAGAACTCGGACGAGGCGACGTCGAGAGCGAGGAAGATGTCTTTGCCGAGCTTGTAGCCGGCGCCCTTGACGGCTTCGGCGATGGCGTCGAGCGCGTCGGTGGTGGAGGCAAGGTTAGGGGCAAAGCCGCCCTCGTCGCCGACGGCGGTCTGGAGGCCTTTGGCTTTCAAAACCTTCTTCAGAGAGTGAAAAACTTCAGCGCCGGCGCGGAGGGCATCGGAGAACGAATTGAAGTTCTTCGGTACGATCATGAATTCTTGGAAATCGATCGGGGCATCGGAATGCGCGCCGCCGTTCATGATGTTCATGAGGGGAACGGGCAGAACCTTGGCGTTGGGCCCGCCGATGTATTTGTAAAGGGGAACGCCGGCGGCGGAGGCAGCGGCTTTGGCGGTGGCGAGGGAAACGCCGAGAATGGCATTCGCGCCAAGCTTCGCCTTGGTCTTAGTGCCGTCGAGTTTGATCATCGCGCGATCCACTCCGGTTTGGTCGAACGCATCGAAACCGATGAGCGCCGGGGCGATTTTGCCCTTCACGTTGCCCACGGCTTTTTGAACCCCTTTGCCGCCGTAGCGATCTTTGTCGCCGTCGCGGAGCTCGATGGCCTCGTGCTCGCCGGTCGAGGCACCGGAAGGAACGGCGGCGCGGCCGAAATGGCCCGAGGCGAGTTTGACGTCGACTTCGACGGTAGGATTGCCGCGGGAATCAATGATTTCGCGGGCGGTGATAGCGCTGATGGTGGTGTTCATGAGTGAAGGATTAAAAGGAAAGGAAAGAAAAGCAGGGGCAGCGGAGAGGGAAAGGCGAAAGTGGGGCAGCGGATAGATTCGGGAAAAAGACGATGGCAGCCCGTTCAACCCCGGAGGGGATTGGGCTTGATTGAGTTGATCGGCCACCTCGGAACCCGCCGTCTAAAAATCAACCGCCTTAGGTATAAAAACGGCCGTTGAACCGCGGATGGACCCGGATCCCAAACAGCTGGTAGCAGCGAACGAATCACCCGTGAGGTGAAGCCAGTTCCCCGGCTTTATCCGGATTAATTCGTGTCCATTCGTGTCCATTCGTGTCCATTCGCGGTTAAAAAACTACGAGGGTTGGGCTGCGGCAGATTCAAGGTTCAAGCGGACGGGGCGAGTCGGGCCTTGAGATAGGGGGCCGTAGGGCTGCCTCTGGTTTTGAGCAAGCCGGCGAGGTCCCCTTGGTAAAGCAGCTCGCCGCCGCCAGGGCCCCCCACGGGCCCGAGTTCGAGGATGTAGTCGGCCTCAGCAAGCAAATCGAGGTGATGCTCGATCACGACCACCGTGTGACCTTGATCGACGAGCGAGTGCAGGACGCGGATGAGTTTTTCGCAATCGCTCAGATGCAGGCCGATGGTCGGTTCTTCGAGGAGGTAAAGATTTCGCGGCGGCGTGCCGCGGGAGCGTTCGCGGTAGCTGGCCAGGCCGGTGGAAAGTTCGGTGACGAGCTTGAGCCGTTGGGCTTCACCGCCGGAAAGTGTCGGCGACGATTGGCCGAGCGTGAGGTAGCCCAACCCGCAATTGACCATGAGCTGGCACACTTGTGAAAGCTGGGAGTGAAAGTCGAAGAATGCTGCGGCTTCCTCGAACGTGAGCTGCAGGACTTGGCCGATAGACTTTCCTTTCCAAAGGATGTCCGCCAGTTCGGAACCGTAGCGGAGGCCGCGACAATCGTCGCACGGGAGATAGGTCGTCGGCATGAACGCCATCTCAAATTTGATGCGGCCGGCGCCCTCGCAGGTGGGACAGCGGCCACCGTTGGTATTGAAAGAAAACCGAGCGGCGGCATAGCCGCGGATTTTTGCCTCGGGGAGCGACGCGAAAAATTGGCGGATGAGATCGAAGATACCCAGATAGGTCGCGGGCGTGGAGCGCGGGGTCTTCCCGATGGGGCTTTGGTCCACTTCGACCACGGTGCGAAAAATATCCGCGCCGGTGAGTGCGGCGAACGGGGTGGTTGCGCCTTCAGTGGCGAAGCCCGTGGCTTGCACGAAGTCGCGGCCGGTAAGTTTGGCGGCTTTGGTCTTGATCGCGTGGCTGACGACGGGATGGAGCACATCGCGGAAAAGAGTGGATTTGCCCGCACCACTGGGTCCGGCCACCATGATGAGGCGGCCGAGCGGGAGGCGAAGGCCGATGTTCTTTAGATTGCGGAACCGGATTTGGGTGAGCTCGAGCCAAGCGGATTTTGCGCGGGCGGCGGGCAGAAAGCGGTAATCGCCGCGGAGGGGATGGGTGATGCCTTTGGCGAGGAAAACGCCGGTGAGGGAGTTTTCACTGGCGCGAATTTCCGCGGGCGTGCCTGCGGCGAGCAGGGCGCCGCCATGAACGCCGGCGCCGGGGCCGAGGTCGATGATTCGGTCGGCGCGCGCCATCAATTCGTCGTCGTGCTCGACGACGAGGAGAGTGTTACCTTTGTCGCGGAGCGCGAGGAGGGTTTCGATGAGTCGGTCGTTGTCGCGGGCGTGCAGGCCGATGGAGGGCTCGTCGAGAACGTAAAGGACGCCGGCCAGGTTGGTGCCGAGTTGGGCGGCCAAGCGGATGCGTTGGGCTTCGCCGCCGGAAAGGGTGTCGGTCGGTCGGTCGAGGGCGAGGTAGCCGAGGCCGACGTGGTCGAGAAATTTGAGGCGCTCGGCGATCTGCGGGACGATGTCTTGAGTGATGAGCTTGCCGCGGTCGTCGAGTGCGAGGGCGCCGAGGTGCGTGATGAGTTCGGCAGGAGTGGCGCGGAGCAGGGCGGGCAAAGAGAGCGGGAGTTGTTTGCGCTGGAAGTGGAGTTTCACCGCCCGGGCGGTGCGGTTGAGGCGGGCGCCGTGGCAGTCGGGGCAAGGTTGGCCGTCGTCGGCAACATCTTCGGCGTCGTCGATTCCGAATTCACGGAGGCGTGCGGCGGAGTCATCTTTTTCAGCCTCGTCTTTCACCTCGAGCATCCAGGGGAAAATGCGACCGTGGCCGCGGCAGGACGGGCACCAACCGCGAGGTGAGTTGAAGGAAAAATGCTTTGGGTCGAGCTCCGGAAAACTTTCGCCGGTGTCGATGTCGGTGCGGGTGGTGGAGAACCAACTGAGGATGGTGCCGTCAGGGGTGAGGAGAAAACAGGAGCCTTTGCCAAGGCGGAGGGCCGCGGTGAGGTGGTCGGTTTCGGTTTTTGATTTTCGAGTTTCCGGTTTCGGCTGCTTGAGGTCGGCGACGACGACCTCGATGTCGTGCTCGATATAGCGGTCGAGTTTTTGGAAGGCGTCGACGCGGGTGAGTTTCCCGTCGGCGCGCATGAGGTCGTAGCCTTGATTGGCGATCCAAGTCGCGATGGGCTGATGGTGGCCCTTGCGGCCACGGATGAGCGGAGCGCAAAGATAGAGGTGCTTGGCCCGGCGGGCGCGGGGGGTGTCGATGACGCGCGCGAGCAGTTTCTTCAATGCGCCGGGTGAGAGCGGAGTGACGGGCTTGTCCGAATCGGGATGGTGTTGAACGCCGAGGCGGGCGTAGAGCAGGCGGAGGTATTGGGCGACCTCGGTGATGGTGGCGACGGTGGACTTGCGGGAGCCACGGGTGATGCGCTGCTCGATGGCGACGGTGGGTGGGATGCCGGTGAGACGGTCGACGTCGGGGCGCGGGAGTTGTTCGACGAACTGGCGCGCGTAGGGCGACATCGATTCCATAAAGCGGCGCTGGCCCTCGGCGAAGACGATGTCGAAGGCGAGGGTGCTTTTTCCGGAACCCGAGACGCCGGTGACGACGGAGAGTTGGCGATGCGGGATGACGAGAGAGAGATTCTTGAGGTTATTTTCGCGGGCGCCGGAGATGACCAATTCTGGGGTGCGGAGGGCGGAGGGCGTCGTGGTCGAGTAGCTCGACTGAGTTTCGGCGGCGATGGCCACGGACTCGGGGGTCGCGAGTGCGGCGGCGAGGAACGGGGTGGTCGCGGTGACGGCGCGGAGGTGATGCTCGGGCGGGCCTTCCGCGACGATCTGGCCGCCGGCCGCTCCGGCCTCGGGGCCGACTTCGAGAATCCAATCGGCGGACTTTAGCACGTCCAAGTTGTGCTCAATCACGACGACGCTGTGACCGGCGTCGACGAGGGCGTGGAGGGCCAGCAGGAGACGTTTGACGTCGTGGCGATGGAGGCCGGTGGTGGGCTCGTCGAGCAAGAGGAGAGCGCCGGGTGAAGGCGCGACCTGAGAGCGGGGAACTGAAACTTGAGGGCCCGCCGAGCCGGCGAAGGCTCCGAGGTAGCGAACGAGTTTCAGGCGCTGGGATTCACCGCCGCTGAGCGTATTGAGCGGCTGGCCGAGGGTGAGGTAGCCGAGGCCGACCGACTCGAGGGTGGAGAGACGCTGGCGGATCGTCGCGAGGGCGGCGGTGTCGCGGCGAGAAACAGGAGCGGCGGTCGGATTGAAGAGCGGGAGGGCATCGGTGATGCTGGTCGCGAGGAGATCGGCGACGGACTTTTGCTGCCATTGGACGGCGAGGACTTCCGGTTTAAAGCGACGACCCTCGCACACGGGGCATGGCACAAAGACGTCGGAGAGGAACTGCATCTCGACGCGTTCGTAGCCGAGTCCTTGGCAGTGATCGCAGCGGCCTTCGCCGGAATTGAAGGAAAACGAAGAAGCGTTGAAGCCGGCGGCCAAGGCGGCGGGGGTTTCGGCGTAGAGTTCGCGGATAAGCTCCCATGCTTCGGTGTAAAGAGCGGGGTTTGAGCGTGGAGTGCGGGAGAGCGGAGATTGGTCGACGAGGACGATCTCGGAGAACGTGAGATCGCTGGCGATGGCTTCGATGGCGGCGGGGTCGTCGGTGAGTTGGAGGCGCTGGGCGAGCAGACCCTGATAGATGACGTGATCGAGCAAAGTGGATTTGCCGGAGCCGGAGACGCCGCTCAGGCCGACCAAACGTTGCAACGGGAGGCGGAACGACAGGTTGCGGAGATTGTGCTTCGTGGCGTTGGTGAAACGGACGGAGGGGTGATTAACCGGCACCGGACGGCGTCGCTCGGGCACGGCGATGGATTGTCGGCCGGAAAGGTAGCTCCCCGTGATGCTAAAAGGAGACGCAAGTAGGGCGGGAATGTCGCCTTGGAAGACAACGTGACCACCGCGGGCACCGGGCTCGGGTCCTATTTCAACGACGTGGTCGGCGGCGCGGATCATCGCTTCGTCGTGCTCGACGACGACGACGGTGTTACCGGAATCGGTCAGGGTGCGGATGATCGCGATGAGTCGGTCGATGTCGCGCGGGTGCAAGCCGACGCTGGGTTCGTCGAGGACGAAGAGTGTGTCGACGAGCGAAGTGCCGAGACAGCTGGTAAGGTTGACGCGTTGGACTTCGCCGCCGGAAAGGGTTTTGGACTGACGGTCGAGCGTGAGGTAGCCGAGACCGACTTGTTCAAGGTAACGCAGACGGGTGAGGATAGAAACAAGCGCGTGGTCCAGGCCGGAAGAGGTTTCAGCTTTGGGCGTGGAAATTTGAGCCCGTGAGACCAAGTCCAGCAGGGTGCTGACCGGGAGTTGGTAAAGTTGCGGGAGCGTGCGGCCCTGCCATTGCCAACAAAGAGACTCGGGTTGGAGACGTTGGCCGCCGCAGTCGGGGCAGGGATTGTAGGCGCGGTAGCGGGAAAGAAAGACGCGGACGTGCATCTTATACGTGGTCTTTTCGAGCCACTTGAAGAACCCCTTCACGCCATACCAGTACTTGGGCCAAGTCTTGTCGTTGTCTTCGCCGTAGTCGGGTTCGCCGTCGACGATGAAAGATTTTTGCTCGGCGGTGAGCGCGGCGAAGGGCACGTCGCAGGGGATTTTTTTCTTCCTCGCGAAGACGCGGAGGTCGTCGAGGGACGCGCGGTAGACTTCGCCTTCCCAGCATTTGAGCGCGCCGCCGTTGATCGAGAGTGAGTGATCCGGCAAGGCGAGGCGGTAGTCGATGTCGATGACGCGACCGAAGCCGCGGCATTTGGGACAAGCGCCCAACGGGGAGTTAAAGGAGAATAAAGCCGGCGAGGCGGCGCGGAACGTGCGGCCGGTCGTGGGCGAGTGCAGCCCGCGGGAAAAATGCCCTGCGGGTATTAGTTTAAGTTCGGCCGGTGAAGTCGAAGGATCGGAGGCGGTGAAAAGATAGACTTGGCCGTGGCCAAAGTGCAGCGCTGTTTCGGTAGCTTCGAGGAAACGAGACTTGTTCGCCGTTTGAATCGCGAGGCGATCTTGCACGACGAATAGAGCCGGCGAGACGGGTGAATCGGGGAGATCGGAGCCGGCCAAAAGGTCTTCGATTTTTTGCGGGGCTCCCCCGATCAGGACGCGGACGTAGCCTTGATTTTTAAGGCTCGTGAGAATCTCGGTCCAGGTGAGGTTGGCGGGTTTTTCGACCTTGAACGTGATGAGCGTCGTGCGCTCGGCGTGGGCGGCGAAGGCCTTGGCCCAAATCGTTTGGGGCGTATCATCCTCGACCGGTTCGCCGGTGGCGGGATCGTAGCACGTGGCGACTTGGGCGAACCAGACTTTGAAGAAATCGGTCAACTCCGTCATGGTGCCGACGGTGGAACGTGAGGTCTTGACGGTATTCGTCTGCTCGATGGCGATGGACGGACGGATGTTTTCGATGGAGTCGACTTTGGGTTTGTCGAGCAGGTCGAGAAACTGGCGGGTATAGGCGGAGAAAGTCTCGACGTAGCGACGTTGGCCCTCGGCGTGGAGGGTGTCGAAGACGAGGGAGGATTTGCCGGCGCCGCTGAGTCCGGTGACGACGACGTAGCGACCGAGGGGCAGATCGAGATCGAAGCCCTTAAGGTTGTTTTGGCGGACGCCACGAAGGCGAATGCACTCCGGGGCGGAGGCGGTTGGGCGAGCCGAGGAAGGAATGGAAATAGCGACTTTTTTAACCACAGGCCGGCACGGATGGACACAGAGTCGAAGAAGGCAAATGCGGAAGCGCCCGGCTGTATGCTGGCTGACCAGCGGGGATCAGGAAAGAACGAGGCGACCGCGCGGGTAGCCAAGCGCGCCCGATGCGACCCTACTTGGTCAAAGTGAGTTTAGCGCCCGAGGTGTTGATCGCGCGGGAAACAGCGGGGGTGGGGCGCGTATCGGTGACGATGGTGAATTTGGGCTGAAACGGCGTCGTCAAGCTGAGGGCCTTTCGGCCGAATTTGGACTTATCGAGCGCGAAAATCGTGTGCTCGGCGGCCGCGATCATTTTGCGTTGGGCGGCGACAATGAGCGCGTTGTGATTCCATATGCCGCATTCGGTGATGCCGGCACCGCCGAGGATCGCGAGATCGGCGTGAGTCTGTTCGAAGGATTGCTCGCAAAGCGGGCCAACCAGAACCCCGAGTCGGCTGTAAATACTGCCGCCGGTGACAATCGTCTCGACGCTGCCGATCTCGCCGAAGAGCGAGGCGATGGGAAGCGAGTTGGTAATCACCTGGAGGTGTTTGTCGGCGAGCAGTCGGGCGACGGCGTAAGTGGTGCTGCCGCCATCAAGAATGATGGTCATGCCGGGCTGAACCTGCTCAGCCACGAGGCGGGCGATGGCGAATTTCTCATCGGGGTGTCGCTGGTTGCGGGCGATGAAATCGTATTCCTGCGCGAACACATCGGTCTCAATGAGCGATGCGCCGCCGTGGTGGCGCCGAGCGACGCCGCGAGCTTCGAGGGTGTCGAGCACCCGGCGCACGGTAGAAAGCGAGCCGCCGAAGCGAGTGGCGAGCGTGTGAAGATCGGCGTATTTGTGCTCGCGCAAGTGGCGTTCGATCGAGTCGGTGCGCTGCTGGTTGGTCATGGGTTGGGACGTGCGGCAAAAATTAGGTGCCGGCAGAAAGGCGGGCAAACAGATCGAGGTAGGCGGCGACTTGGCGGGCGGGGTCGAACGTGGTGCGGGCGAAGGCGCGGGCTTCGTCGGCGAGGACCGCTTGGACGAGGGGGGAGCGTTGAAAAAGAGGCGCAAGTGCTGCGATAAACGCCGGGCGATCAGCGGGTGGAATCATCCAACCGGTGCGATCCGGGACAAAGCATTCCCCGATACCCTGGGCAGCGTAAGCCACGGCGGGGAGGCCGTGGGCTTGGGCCTCGATGAGAAAGTTGGAGAGAGATTCGCTCGTGGAGGCGTGAACAGCGACGTTGGCGGCGGCATACAGCGGAGCGGGGTCGCGGTGGAAGCCGAGGAACCGGACGCGGCGGCTCAGTCCGAGTGCGGCGGCGAGTCGCTCGCAGGCGGCGCGGGCGGGACCATCGCCGGCTAACCAGAGTTGCCAATCTGCGGTCGCCGGCAGCCCCGCAACGATGTTGACGAGCTCGCGTTGATTTTTTTCCGGGCGGAACATCGCGACGTTGAGCAAAACGTTGGTCTCGGGCGTGGCACCGAAATGAGCACGAAGGGCTTCGTTGCGGCCGGCGGCGCTTGGAGCGGGGAAAACCAAGGAGTTGTGAATGACAGAGATTTTCGCCGCGGGCAGGTGCTGGGTTGAAATCAAACCAGCGCGGGCCTCGTGGCTATTGGCCACGATGTGACGCACGGTGTGAAGTGAACGCCGGAAGAGAAACGGGAGCGCTTTGCCGGTGCGCAATGTGGCCACCACCGGGCTGCGGGGGAGTTGGTGTTGGAGGTCGCCGGCGTAGCAATTGGCCATTCGCCCCATGCAAAGGACCACCTCGGGTTGGAGCCGGGTTGCGGCGGCACTCAGTCCTGGAGCAAACCAGTCGAGCTGCAGATCAAATGGCTGGAGCGAGCGGTGATCCAAGTCCTCGCCGAGGTGGGCCAGCGCTCCGCCGGGGCGGAAGGTGAGGAGAGTCGTGGGATGTCCGCCGGCGGTGAACGCCCGGGTGAGCAAGAGGGATTGGCGCTCGGTGCCGCCGCTGCGGAGATAGTCTTGGACGATGAGAATTTTCATTGCAGGGCTATCAGCAGGTCGGAGAGTGCACGGCGATGAACTCGGCGTTTCTGCAACTGCTTCTGCGTTGGGCGATCCTCGCGCTCGGAGTGACTCTGGCGACCAAACTCGGGATCGGCATTTCGTGCGACAGCGGCACCACGTTGCTGGTGGTCGTGGTGTTGCTGAGTTTCTTCAACGTGATCCTCAAGCCGCTGATGGTGCTGTTTACTCTCCCCTTCATTTTACTGACGTTGGGGTTGGGCATGGTCGTAATCAATGCCTTGTTGTTTCTGCTCGTGGGACGACTGGTCGATGGATTCCACGTCGATTCGTTTTGGTCGGCGGTAGGGGGTGCAGTGGTGGTCGGCGTGACGAATTTGGTGCTCAGCGCCTTCACGCGGAAGCCGCGTGGTCCGGGGAGCGGTCCGGGCGGGACGGTGGGGACCCGGCCGGCCCAAGCCAAGCTGACCGACGTCATCGATATCTAGCGCGGACGGAGTTTCCATTTGACGGAGATTGGGCCGATTGCACGTTGGCCACATGGCAGACATCACGGACTACGATCTCGTTGTAATTGGCGGCGGCCCGGCGGGCTACGCGGGGGCGATTCGCGCCGGACAACTCGGCAAGAAGGTCGCTTGCGTCGAAATGGAACGCGCCGGCGGAACCTGTCTCAACTGGGGTTGCATTCCCACCAAGGCGCTGCTGAAGAGCGCCGAGCTTTATCAAAAGATCAAAAAAGCGGAAACGTTCGGGCTCACGGTCAAGGACGTGGGGTTTGACTTTGCAAAAGTGATGGAGCGCTCGCGCGGGGTCGCGGGCCAAATGGCCAAGGGGATCGAGTTCCTCTTCAAGAAGAACAAGGTGGAGTATTTCGTCGGTCGGGCTCAGGTCAGCGCGCCGGGCATGGTTTCGATCACCGAAGGCGCCCACGCAGGCAAGATTTTGAAGGCGAAAAACATCTTGGTCGCGACCGGTTGCAAGATGCGGCGCATCCCGGGACTGGAGTTCGACGGGGTGCGGGTGATGACCTCGCGTGAGGCGCTCGCGAATACCGTCATGCCGAAGTCCATCATCATCGTGGGCGCGGGGGCGATCGGCGTGGAGTTC
>Ga0209617_10000252_pt1 | contig 22726 bp, 16 predicted proteins | sample LakEriepJuly2011_2_FD_187459 | JGI IMG/M metagenome (GOLD analysis project Ga0209617, IMG submission 187459) | Freshwater microbial communities from dead zone in Lake Erie, Canada - CCB epilimnion July 2011 (SPAdes) (version 2) | ecosystem: Environmental > Aquatic > Freshwater > Lentic >...
GCCGACAGCAGCCCCATCAGGAGGTCGAACGGCCACCAGTGGAACCACTCGAACTCGGTCATCTCGAACGGCCGCCACTGGCGGAACTGCGCGTGCACCCAGGCATCCGGGTGAAACACGTTGGGGTGCACCGGGTAGATGATCCCCGCGCTGCCGATCGACATGTAGAGGAAGAGGAGCACCAGCAGCACGATGCCGAAGCGAACGCTGCTGAACAGATCGATCACCGGGGCCAGCGGGCCACCCACGTGCGGCAGCGAACGGCGGGCCATCGTGGGTTCGGTCGTCGTGGGGGTCGTGTCCATCGGGTCTTCCATGGTAGGAGCGAGACCCCGGCGAGGTTCGAAGGACACCCTGCAGGGTCGCATGGGTGATGGTCGGCGCGGCTAGGATCCGATTCCACACCTCTGAGGAGTCCACCGACCATGATGCGCACCCTGCTCGCCACCGTTCTTTCGCTGACCGCCGTCGCCGTTGCCCAGGATGCTGCCAAGCCGGCCCCTGCCGCGCCCACTGCCCCGGCCGCAGCCACTCCCGCCGCCGACAAGCTGGTGTTCGCCAAGCTCTCCACGAGCAAGGGCGACATCATCCTCGAGCTCAACGAAACCAAGGCGCCGCTGAGCGTGGCGAACTTCGTGCAGTACATCAAGGATGGCCACTACGACGGCACGACCTTCCACCGCGTCATCGGCTCCTTCATGATCCAGGGCGGCGGCTTCACTCCCGACATGAAGCAGAAGGACACGCGCGACCCGATCAAGAATGAATGGAGGAACGGCCTCAAGAACACGCGCGGCACGATCTCGATGGCGCGCACGAGCGTGGCCGACAGCGCCACGAGCCAGTTCTTCATCAACGTCGTCGACAACGGCGGCCTGGACATGCCGCGCGACGGTGCGGCGTATGCCGTGTTTGGCCGCGTGATCGGCGGCATGGACGTGGTCGATGCGATCCGCAACGTCAAGACTGGAATCAAGGGCGGCATGCGCGACGTGCCGGTCGAGGACGTGATGATCACCAAGGCATCCATGCTGACCGCCGACGAGGCCAAGGCCGCGGCGGCTGCGAAGCCCGCAGCGCCGACTGCACCTGCTGCCCCGGCGAAGTGAGTGGGGCGAGGTGAGTCCTGACCCGGCGCCGTAAGCACGGCGACGGGCCCGCTCCAGCGCTCACCCGAACTGGATGCCCTGCGCGAGCGGGAGGTCCTTGCTGTAGTTGATCGTGCAGGTCTGGCGGCGCATGTAGGCCTTCCAGCTGTCGCTGCCTGACTCGCGGCCGCCGCCGGTGTCCTTCTCGCCGCCGAACGCGCCGCCGATCTCGGCGCCGCTGGTGCCGATGTTCACATTCGCGATGCCGCAGTCGCTGCCGGCCGGCCCCAGGAACCTCTCGGCCGCGCGCACGCTGTCGGTGAAGATCGCGCTGCTCAGCCCCTGGTCGACGCCGTTCTGGATCGCGATGGCTTCATCGAGATCCTTCACGCTGAACACGTAGAGGATCGGCGCGAAGGTCTCCTCGCAGCAGATCGCCGGCACGCAGCCCTGCTTCACGCGGATGATCGTGGGCGTGACGTAGTGGCCGGGCGTGTCCTTGAATCGATCGATGCCCTCGAGGCCACCGCAGACGACCGAGCACCCCTGTGCCGTGGCCTGCTCGATGGCGTGGCGCATGTTCGCCACGGCCTGCCGGTTGATGAGTGGTCCGACCAGCGTGCCGGGCTTGAGCGGATCGCCGATGGGGATCCCCTTGTAGCCCTTGGCCAGGCGCTCGGTGAGTTGGTCGACGATCGACTCGTGCACGAGCAGGCGGCGCGTGGTCGTGCAGCGCTGCCCGGCCGTGCCCACGGCACCGAAGAGCACGCCGCGCACGACGAGCTCCATGTCGGCATCGGGCAGCACGATGATCGCGTTGTTGCCGCCCAGTTCGAGCAGCGTGCGCCCCAGGCGCTTGCCCACGACTTCCGCCACGCGGCGGCCCATGCGGCACGAGCCGGTCGCGCTCATCAGCGGAATGCGTCGATCGGCCAGCATCGGCTCGCCGACCTCGGCATCGGTGCCGATGATGAGCGGGAAGATGTCGGCGGGGTCGATGCCCTCGGGCCGCCAGAGCTCCTGCTCGCGCATGACCTTCCAGGCGACCTCGCTGCCGGCGATCGCGGTGAGCGGCGTGAGCAGGCTCGGCTTCCAGAGCGTGCTGTTGCCGCAGGTCGCGGCGAGCATGCTGTTCCAGGCCCACACGGCGATCGGGAAGTTGAACGCCGTGATGCAGCCGACGATCCCTAGCGGATGCCACTGCTCGTACATGCGGTGCCCGGGCCGCTCGCTGTGCATGCTCAGGCCGTAGAGCTGGCGCGAGAGACCGACCGCGAAGTCCGCGATGTCGATGCACTCCTGCACCTCGCCCAAGCCCTCGGCCTTGATCTTGCCCATCTCCAGGCTCACGAGCTCGCCCAGAGCATCCTTGTGCGCGCGGAACGCCTCGCCGATGCGGCGCACGATCTCGCCGCGCTTGGGCGCGGGCAGCATGCGCCAGCTCTCGAAGGCCTTCTGCGCACGGGCGATCGTGGCCTCCAGCTCGGCGCGCGGCTGCAGACGGACCATGGCCAGCGGCGAGCCGTCGGCGGGGTTCTCGGTGACGACCCAGCCCTCGGGCGCGGGGCCGGCGGCGGGCTTCACACGGGCGTGACGATCAAGGCCAAGCGCAGTCAGGACGGGGTGCATCGCCCAAGGATACGGCGGGTCGAGCGCGCTGCACGGCGCGCCCGGCAGACGCCGCTGCGCGCTGCTGCAAGCCACACGCCGCTGCGCCGCACGGCGCGACCGGCGCGTGCTACAACATCGCCCCCATGCCGCTCGACCGCAACCAACTCGCCAAGCGCGCCGCCCGAGAACTCAAGGACGGCTTCTACGTCAACCTCGGCATCGGCATCCCGACGCTCGTGGCGAACTACGTGCCAGCCGGCATGACGGTCTGGCTGCAGAGCGAGAACGGCCTTCTCGGCATGGGCCCCTTCCCGACCGAGGACAAGGTCGACCCCGACCTCATCAACGCCGGCAAGCAGACCGTGACGGGCGTGCCGGGCCACAGCTTCTTCTCGAGCGCCGACAGCTTCGGCATGATCCGCGGCGGTCACATCGACCTGGCGATCCTGGGTGCGATGGAAGTCGATGAACACGGCGACCTGGCGAACTGGATGATTCCGGGCAAGCTCGTCAAGGGGATGGGCGGCGCGATGGACCTGGTGGCCGGCGTCAAGCGCCGCATCGTGGTCATGGAGCACTGCAACAAGAAGGGCGAGAGCAAGTTCATCCCCCGCTGCACGCTGCCCCTGACCGGCAAGTGCTGCGTGGACATGCTCATCACCGACCTCGCCGTCTTCGAGAAGCGCGGCGAGCGGTTCATGCTCACCGAAGTCGCCCCCGGCCACTCCGTCGAGGACGTGCTCTCAAAGACGACCGCGAAGGTCGATGTCGCGCCGAAGGTTGCGACCATCGACGCGTGATGCGCCGCGCAGCGCCAGCTGCGCCGGCAACCCCGACGATCGACGCGTGATGCCCCGCGCGGTACCGTGCGCGCATGCACACTTCCGCCCTTGTTGCGTCGATGGCTGCGTGTTCGGTGACCTCGATCCTCGTCGCGTGCGCGGCGTCGACCAAGCCAGCCACCGAGGCGCCCGCGGAACACGCGGCCACCACGCGCGATGCGGCCATCGCGGCGTCACCCGCGCAGGCCGGAACCTTCACCGTCGACTTCGCGCGTGAGCAGGCCGCCAAGCCCGAGGGCTGGGAGCCGCTCTTCAACGGCAAGGACCTGGCCGGCTGGACCAACGTGAACACCTCGCCCTCGACCTGGAGCGTGGGCAAGGACGAGGCCGGCAACCCGGTCATCGCGTGCACGGGGTCGCCGACCGGGGTCATGCGCACCGACCGCCAGTACCGCAACTTCGTCTTCGAGATGGAGTACAGCCACCGCAAGCCGGGCGGGAACGCCGGCCTGTTCGTGTGGAGCGATGCGATCTGCGCGCGCGGCGTGCCCTTCACGCGCAGCATCGAGGTGCAGGTCATGGACGGCGTCGAGAGCCGCATGGCCGACGGGCGCCTCCGCTACACCTCGCAGGGCGACATCTTCAGCATTCACGGAGCGAGCATGGTGCCCGACCGTCCGCACCCCGAGGGCTGGCAGCGCTGCCTGCCGAGCGAGGACCGCACGAAGGGTGCGCCCGAATGGAACCACTACCGCGTGATCTGCGTGGACGGCACGATCAAGCTCGAGGTGAACGGCAAGGAAGTCTCGGGCGGCAAGGACATCAAGCCCCGCCAGGGTTACATCTGCCTGGAAGCCGAAGGTTCGCCGATCTGGTTCCGCAACCTGCGCATCAAGACGCTGCCCGAGAACCGCATGCTCATGCCAGCCCCCGAGATGCGCGCCGATCCGGAACTCGCCGAGTTCCGTCCGCTGCTTGACGGCACGCTCGACCACTGGACCATGCCCAAGGAGAGCGAAGGCCACTGGAAGGTCGAGGACTGGACGCTGAACTTCGACGGCCAGGGCGGCGACCTGTGGAGCAAGGAGAGCTTCGGCGACTTCGAGCTCATCGCCGACTGGCGCTGGTCGGGGCCCGCGCAGGGCAAGCAGCGTCGCCCCGTGATCGGGCCCAAGGGCGATGCCGTCCGCAACGCCGACGGCAGCGAGATGACCGAGGAGATCGACGAGTACGACAGCGGGATCTTCCTGCGCGGCAAGCCCGAGAGCCAGGTCAACATGTGGAACTGGAGCGTGGGCAGCGGCGAAGTGTGGGGCTATCGAACGAATCCCAGCATGTCGGCCGCCGTGCGCGAAGCCTGCACGCCGGTCGAGAAGGCCGACGCCCCGATCGGTCAGTGGAACCGTTTCCGCATCCGCATGCAGGGCGAGGTCCTGAACGTGTGGCTCAACGGCAAGCACGTCCTGAAGGACGCCTCGCTGCCCGGCGTGCCCGCGACCGGCCCGATCGGCCTGCAGAAGCACGGCAGCGCGGTGCAGTGGGCGAACATCTACGTTCGCAAGCTCTGAGGCGGGCGCAGTGGGTGCGGCGCGCTCCGTCGAATGGGTCGGCGCGCCTGCTCGATTTGGTGGCTTCAGGCGTAGCATGCGGCCCCCGGAGGTTCCATGCCCATACCGATGACCGCCCTGCCTCGTGTTGGCTGCCTGACCTTGGTGGCCATCATCGCGGGCTGTTCGAGTGCGCCAAAGCAGGATGAAGCGGTCATCGCTTCCGAGCCGGTGGCCGTGGCGATCGATGGCGAGACGTCAGCGGCCAACACGCCCTTCAATCCGCGTGAACCTCGCGGTGCGCTCGATGTCGAGGTGAACGACGGTGGCGGCAGGGGTTCAGGAGCGACGCCGTTCGGAGCCGGGCGCGGGCGCGGAGGCTCAGGCAGCGGTTCTGGATCAGGCAGCGGAACTGGATCAGGTAGTGGTTCTGGATCAGGCAGCGGAACTGGATCAGGTAGTGGTTCTGGATCAGGGAGTGGTTCAGGATCAGGGAGTGGTTCTGGTAGCGGAAGCGGCAAGACCAGTGCGACCTCAAACGGATCAGGAAGCTCGGGTACCCAAGGCGGTTCGCAAGGTGGTTCACAAGGCGGATCACAAGGCGGATCACAAGGTGGATCCCAAGGTGGATCCCAAGGTGGATCGCAAGGCGGATCGCAAGGCGGATCGCAAGGCGGATCGCAGGGTGGGTCGCAAGGTGGGGCCCTAGGATCGGGTTCGAGCGGCGGCAACAGCGCCTCGAGCACGACCCAAGGTCGCTCGGGAGTCCCCACCGTGCAGGGCAAGGGTTCGCAGGGCCAAGGCACTGGCGGAGGCAGCATCGGTCGCGGGCTCGACGATCTGGTGAAGGCCGGCTCCAATCCCAACCGAACACCGCGTGACGAGCGCTCACTGGATCGTCGCGGCCAGACCGGGCCCGCCGACGGCAGCGGCTCTGACGAGAACGAGCCCGGCGGCGATCCAGCCGATCCGAGCACCCGCAAGCAGACTGCGACCAACGGCGCGCGGGATCCCAATGCCTCGAATCCATCCAAGGGCGTGTCGAAGCCGAGCACACCTGATGCCGCCACAGGCACGACCTCGACGAGTTCCGGCGACTCGACGACGACCGCCTCGAAGGACAAGGCCACAGGCTCCAACCGCGGCGATGGAGTTGGCGATGCCAAGGCGAAGCAAGCCGACTCCGGCACGCCGACCGGCATCGACGAAGGCGCGAAGGAACGCCCGCGCTCCGCCCCCGCTGCCGCCGCCGCTCCCGTGCAGGAGAAGGCCCCCACCCCTGCCAACGGATCGAGCAGTGCACCCGAGGGCGACCCTGATGTGCCCGAGCTCCAGGTCGATCGACTCGATGGCGACGCCGAAGCGCTCAAGCGCGCGGGCCAGCAGCGCGGCGAGGTCGTGCAGCACCCGTTGCACGGGACTTGGATTCAGGAATCCTCCGACAGCACAGCCGACTTCGGCATCGGCGGCTACAGCCAGTCCCTGCTGAGCATCGACATGGTCGGTGGTGTGGTCACGGTGCTGCGTGTGGTCTCCGGCACCGCGCCCGTTGTCATGCCGGGCGAGTTCCGCATCGCGCTGGCAGCACGTGCAGCGGGCGCGCTCGAGGGCGAATGCACCATGTCGCTCGATGCGTCGCTCACCAGCCGCTTCCCCGCGCGCGGCGGTTCCGTCGGCGGCGCATCGTTCGAGGCTCCGTCCGGCGCTGGCCCCTGGGTGCTCCAGTGGAAGCGCGAGACCAACGCACTGCAGCTCGGGTCCAAGCGGTACGTACCCTGCAATCCGGCACGCTTCGAATCGCTGCGACGCGATGGCCCTGATCCAGCGGCGGCCGAGCGCGCGCGCCAAGCACGACAGGCTGCCGCGGCTGCAGCGCCCGAGTCCAAGCGCGCCACGAAGGTCTCGACCTTCATGGGTGTGAAGGGTGGCGGCAGCCGATTCATGTACATCATCGATGTGTCCGGTTCGATGGGCGCCTCATGGGGCAACACCACGAAGTTCGAGCATGCCAAGGCCGAGCTCATCAAGGCGATAGAGTCCCTTCCCGCCGGCACCGAGTTCTGCGTGGCGTTCTTCACCGATGGCGCTGCCGCACTGAAGGACGGCTGGCTCGAGGCCGGGGTCGACACCAAGGCAGCAGTCGAGCGCATCCGCCAGCAAGGCCTGATGGGCGGTACCGATCCCCTGCCTGCCCTGCAGTTCGCGTTCGAATCGATGGACCCGATTCCCGACTGCATCTTCATCCTGACCGACGGGCTGATCCCGACCGACGTGCCGGACCGGATCCGCGAGCTCAACGACGGCGCCACGATCACGCAGATCAACACGCTGGGCTTCGACGACACTCCGCAGGCGATCGCGATCCTCGAGCAGATCGCCGACGAGAACGACGGCGAGTTCCGGCTGGTGCGCTGAGCCAGCGCCCTCGTGCCGCGGACCGGTCAGAGCCCGCGCGGCTGGCCAGGGACCACTAGGTCGCGGTACTCAGGCAAGGGCTGCGTGTTCACGCTCACGCCGTGCTCGAATCCGCGATCGATGAAGAGACGCTTGGCGAGGAAGAACGTGTCGAAGGAATCGGGCGCGACCTCGAAGTCGATGAAGTCCTTCTTCGGGTCGAGTGTGGCCAGGAGATCGAGGAACGCCGGATCCGACTCGACCGCGTTGCCCGCCGTGAGGTCAATCCCCTGCCCCGCATTCAGGACCACGTCACGCTCGATTCGCTCCTGGCCGCGCTCGCAGTTCTCGACGGGAACCATGCACCGCGATGTGACCGTGTGCTGCGGATGCCACAGTGAATACCACCTGCACCTCTCGCGCGGCCGCGGCCCCGGGGGGAAGCGACAGATCGCGTACATCCGATCGCCCCAGACGACGACCGTGAACGCCCGCTGCGTGATGAGCCGCTCGATCGGCGGGCGTGCAGCGCGTGACTTCGATTGCCGGGCGAGCTTCAGGTCCTCCTCGAGTCGCGAGATCGCCGCCTCGAGTGGTTGCACGAGCTCCGCCATCGTCGTGAGGTCGCGCCCCGCTGCCTCGACCGAGCGCTCGTAGGCCGCCAGCAGCTTTCGACGCCGTGCGATCTCGCCCATCGCCTGCTCGACATCCTCCATGCGCTCGGCCGTGGTGGGGTCGATCTTCGCGGCAGGCTGCTCCTGCAACCGGCGCTCAAGGTCGGCGATGTCCTCCTGGAGCACCACTGCATCCGCGGGCACGACCGCCGTGCTCTCCGCTGCCCGGCGCATGCCCTCGGCCGTCACCTGGCTCGCCTTGGCCATCGCCATGATCGCCGCGATCAGCATCACGAACATGATCGTGCCGAACATGTTGCAGATGGGATCGAGCAGGAGCTCGAGGCTGCCGCCATCGTCGGCCGATCCACGGCGACGGCGGCTCATGGTGCCGGCTCCTGGCGACCGGGCATGGCGCCATCGAGGATCGATGACTCAGCCACGAGATCAAGCCCCATGCCTGGGCGAAGCGCCTCGGGCATCGCGTTGCGCTCGACGACGATGCCCCGGTAGTGATCGATCCCCGACGGTTTGACCACGAAGAGGAGGTAGAACGGCTTGCCACCGGCGATCACGGTTGCTGCCTCGGTGATCGCGGTGAGCGAACCATCGGCCGAGACCATCAGAGCTCCACCGCCCTTCTCGACCGAGAAGACGAGGAAGCCGCGTGAGCTGACCTCGACCCCCACGGGCATGCCCTTGGGTGAATCGCCGAGCAGGTAGGTGACCTGGCGACGTCGCTGCTCGCGCTCGAGCTCAGACTCGAGCTCTTGCCTGCGCTCCTCAAGCGACTGGAAGCGCCGCGCGGCACCGGCCTCAGGATGGCGCAGCAGGATGTCGCGGAGCGACTTCTCGAGCTGCTCGATCTCGCGCTTGAGGTCGTCGAGTTCCTCGCGTGCGGCGAGCACCTCCTGACGCAAGCTGGCCCGTCGCGCGGTCGGGTCCTCGTTGGGCCGCCGCTGTGCGCGACGAAGCGCCTCGGTCAGCTGGTCACGCCGTTCCTTCAACGCGTTGACCGTGGCCGCGGAGGCAGGATCGGACTGGGCCGCGGAAACCGCCTGCTGGACCGTTTCCACCGCCTGCACCATCGAACTGATGATGAGCAGCACCGTCACCAGGATGGTGATCCCGATGAGCGAGAGCAGCACGTCCTGGAAGGAGAAGAACGTGACCGGTGCCTCGGCGGAGCGCCGGGCCATCAGCCGTTCCCGCTCAGGCGCACGCGCGCGACGATCGTGCGGGTACAGGTGCCCTGGATGTCATCGAGGAGCTGTTCGTCGGCCCTCTTCACGGCGATCATGACGAGCTGGATGATGAGCACCGCGACAAGGGCCTGGCCCGTCGTGACGAACGCCGTCTTCAGGCCATCGAGCACGCCCGTCAGGTTCTGCACGAGCGCCGAGACCTGCGACGAACCGGCACCATCCTGCACGGAGCCCAGCGTGGCGCCGAACTGCCCCATGGCCTCGGTCAGGCCGAGCACGGTGCCGATGAAGCCCAGCACGGGGATCGCCCAGATGAACCCACGCAACACGGTGTAGCCCGAGTCGTTCGACGCCTCGTCCTGCTCCGCACGCGACGCCAGCAGTTCATCCACATCGCCAACGCGGCCGAGGTTGCGCATCATGCGCAGCACGCCACGCACACGCGCCAGGTAGATGAATCGCTCCGGCTCATCGGCGATCGCATCGATCCGGTCGACGACCGCATCGGCAGTCTCGGCGGTGAGCGTGAAGGTATTGCCGGTGGGCAGCACGGGCGCGGCCAGCACGGCGCGCTGCGCCTTGATCTTCAGCGCCTTGAGCCACAGAAACGCGAAGCACCAGATGCTGAAGACGATCACCGGGATCGGGATGTACTGATACGCGGTCATCTCGTGCCACAGGAAACCGCCCCATGCCGTGCCACGAAGCAGTCCGACGATCAGGTACGCACCGCCGGCTACCGCCACGGTTGCGACGAGGCACGAGAGCTGGCTCGGCGTGGTGCCAGAGCCGGCCTTGAAACCCCAGCGGGCCTCAGGGTCGAGTGCCTTGAATCGGTAGGCCGCGGCGGCAGCATCGAGGCGGCGTGCGGCACGGCTGTTTGGGTCGGCGTTCGTCATGGCTTGCCCTGTTGTGCTTCATCGCGATAGAGGAGGATGGGGCCGCGCCCGAGTGCGAGGCCCGCATCGCTGGCGGTGCCGTTGGTGACGCGGACGGGAACGAGCGTGCTCCGACCGAGCGACTGCGAGATGGCGAGGACCTCCTGCGCAGGGCGCCAGAGGACCACGCGGCGCGTGCCACGATTGCCCTCGGCTGCCATCATGACCCCGATGGGCGCGTAGGTGCTCAACCCGTCGAGCCGCTGCGAGCTCGATTGGAGCGTCATGCCGCGCTTGAGGGGGAACTTGCCCACGAGTTCGGCAGCCTCGCGACGCTGCTGCGGCGTGGTCTGCTCCGGCGCATGGCAGACCTTGACCCAATCGAGGCTCAGCAGGCCGGCGTTCTGCTTGCGGATCAGTTCGATCCACTCACGCAACTCACGCGACCGATCAGCATCGACCGGCTGGCCGAGTCCATCGACGGCGATGTCGGTGAGGTTGGCGAGGACGGCCAACTGCATCAGTGCATCCTGCCCCGTCGCGTTCGGCTTGAGTTCGGCCAGCTCGATCAACATGCGCGAGATTGCCGGTACCACTGCCGAAACGCGCGCACCGCGAAGCCGTGAGATCCCGTCCGCCCACACGATCGAAACCGGCGACGCCACCGCCTCGCCGCGCACTTGATCCGCCTTGATCGAGGTGGCCGTGCCCAGCTTGTCAGGGGCCTCGATGAGATCGGCTGCGACTTCCAGCGCACCCTTCGTGGGCCCGCCATCCACGGAGGCACGACGGTAGAAGAAGCGCCCCTGCTGGCGGAGGTTGATGACCTGCAATCCGGCGTAGCCATCGCGCTCGAGGGCAGCGACCACATCGTCGACCGTCGTGACGAGCTGTCGCTTCGCCGGGTCCTGACGGTCACGCAGGGCTTCGAGTGCCATCCGCAGCGGCGAATCGGGAAACTTCCGGAGGTGCGCCTCGATCTCGACCAGCGCCTTCTGCGCAACCGCAGGATCCTCGGCGATCTCGAAGTCCGGCCCAAGGTGCGCCAGCAGGCTCGGCCGAAGGGTCTCGCGCCACTCGGCAAGGGCGAGCATCGCATCATCGGCCTGGTCGGTCTCCTCGAAGGCGGTCCGAAGCCCGAGGTCGCCGAGCACCACGCCCGTCTGCCCCTTGAGCATGGACTTGATGCGGTCGATGAATTGCTGTTCGCTCGTGATTTCGCGCGCCACCTCGTTTGGCGCAATCTGCCGGAGCGCAGCATCCAGTGCCGCCATCCGCTCGGTCGCCTCGTCGAGCCTCTCCTTCACGGCAGCCAGATCCGGTTCGAGCCGCTTGCTCGCCCGCTCGGTCTCGCTGACCTGCGACTTCGCTGCCGCCAGCGCAGGGCCGAGCTTCTCGAGTGCCGACTTGTAGCGCTGCCATCGTTCCGCATCAACGCGCTCCCGCGCGGACCACTGCGTCGGAGCCGGCCAGGCACGCAGCACTTGATCGGCATCGGCCATCGCTGCGCGGGCGATGGCGTCGTGGCCTGCAGCGATCTCATCGCGCCGCGCCGTGCAGCGACCGAGCGCAAGCTCGATCCTGGCCTTCGAGGCATCCGACAGGCCAGCTTCGGCCTGGAGCCCGCGCAACGCCGTCTCAAGAAGCGCCACGCGCGGAAGCGGTGCTTGCGCGCCGAGCGCCTCATCCACTGCGGCGAGCTCGCGATCCGTACGCTGCTCGAGCGCCAGCAACCGATCGCGGAGTGCAATCGCGGCATCCAGCGCACCCCGCTCCGCGGCGTTCAGGTCGCCGGCATGGGCCTTCTCGATCCCTTGCGCGAGCGAGACGGCGCGCTCGCCATCGTTGGCGTCGATCGCGGCGATGACGGCATCGAGTGCAGCCCTGCGTTCGGCGCTCTTCTGGTAGGCCACCACGGCCACGGCGAGAACGCCACCGAGGACGAGCGTGGCAGCGACGCCCCCGACCAGTTGCGTGCGGTGTCGCCGTGCCTCGCGCTCTTCGTGCAGCTGGATGAAGCGCACCGCGCGCAGTTCAAGGCCCTCGGGCACGGGCATGGCTGAATCGCGAATGCGCGTCCAAGCGGTGAGCACGGCCTGCGCGTTGGCTTGGTCGAGCAGCAGGAGGTCCAGTTCATCGAGCGCGCGCGCATGGTTCGCCTCGCGCTCACGGCGAACCGTGGTTTCAGCCGACCAGGCGAAGACCGGCGCGACGGAGGCGGCGACCTCATCGGACGGCATGACGCCGGACGAACGCTGCTGCTCGGCCCACTCGCGCTCGAGTCGATCCACCTCGGCAAGATCGTTGGCCGCCTGTGCAGCGCGGAGTTCACCACCCAACGCGGCGAAGCGCGCCTGCGCGACCTTGGCACGCAACGGCTGCGCGCGCGACTCGATGAGCCTGGCGAACTCGGGGTCGATCCGCGCCGCCCATCCACCGCGACGGATCTCATCTGCGAACGCAATCAACTCCGCATCCTCGATCGCTGACTGCATGCGCCGGCGGACGTCATCGATCCATTCACGCTCGACCGTGGCGAGCTGCGCTGCCCACGCCCCCGAACCACCCTCCGCCACCATCAGGGCACGCAGCCGCTGCCGCATGGCCGCAGGACCCTCGCCCTCGATGCAGGCGCGTCGGAAGCCACGAAGCGCAGGTTCGCGCTCGCTGTAGGCCAGCATCACCTGTTCGATGCGATCGTGCTCTGCCTCGGTCCCGGCTCGGATGCCATCGCACGATGCGCGTGCGAACGAACCCACACCGTCCTGACGACCGAGCACCCCCTTCCACGAGATGGACTGCTTGAGGAGATCTGGGAAATCGGCGATGACTCCGTGCGCTTCGCTCAGGAGCCCCTCGTCGGCGAACTCGATTGCCCGCCCGATCGACTGACGCAGCGTCATCGCGAAGCTGCGCACGGTGGCCGCCACCTGCATGCGCTGCAACTCGTCGCCATCGTGCGCGGGCAACGAATCGAGCGCTTGCTGGACTTCCCTGATGGTCGGTGTCAGGCTCATGCGTTGCTCCCCGATCGAGTGGTCATGGTCACCATAGCAAGAGCCCCAATGCCACGAGCACCATCACGCCGGCAACGGCGAAGAGCACGATGGGTACCCAGGGCTTGACGGAAGTCGCGGCGACCGGCTCGTGCGCGGCCTTCTGCGGTCGAGCCTCGTGACTCGTGGCAGGACTCGATGATGCCGTGCTGCGTTCACGGGTGGACATGTGAGCGGTTGCCGCGATCGGCTCGACAGCACTGGTTCGGGGTCCGGTCGCGGTCGCCCCTGTTGGTTGCCCAGCCACGACCGTGCGCGGACTCGGCGCGGGCTGCGCGAGGTCGAGCGCCTGTGCGTCCTGTTCCCGTGCCAGGACGATCGATGGGAATCCCTGACCGGCATGGAAGACCGGCGCGGTCGACCACTGCACCGCCCATCGGCGCCTGGGCTCCACACGCGCGGTGACCGCGGCAATCAGCACGAATGGATCGAGCCCCGCCGGCAGTCGCACGACCACCGTGGACGCATCAGGCCCGCTCACACGCTCGGCCAGCACATCGATCCAGGCGGGGTCGACCCCCCTCGGATTCCCCTGCTCGCTCGCCGGTTCCGGCAGCGACGGTGCCTGTCGCACCCCGACCTCAGGGACAACGCGCGCAAATGCGAAGGCCCGTGCCAGGGCGATCGGGCCGTCGATGCATCGATCACCCGGCTCGAGCACGAGATGGTGCGCGACACGATTGGCTCGACCGGACCAGTCGACGCCACACCGTGTCACGCAGGTCAGGACTGGCCAAGCCGCTCCGCCCACCTGGCAGATGGCGTAGGAGATCGCGCGCTCGTTGGTGCCGTCAAGCTCCGAACCATCGCTCCAGGCCACGAGGGCATCACGCAACGGCCGCGGCAGGTCCCGCGTCATGGCGGCGATCCCGAACCCCGACTGTCCATCGAGATCGCGCGGAACGGATGTGTGGATGAGTTCGAAGCTCATGCGCGCGCGTCGAATCGGTACTCGTGCAGGGCCTCGGGCATGGCTTCGGACAGCGCCACCACGAAGGGCACCGCCGCCCACGTGGGGCGCACGTGCGACGGCACGATGCTCATGCCGCCGGACGCCGCATCGCGCTGCGGTGCGCGGCCGAGTCCGCTGAACGGCACCACCTTGAACCCCGGCTCGACCGAGCGGACCGCCCCCAGCACCTCGGGCAGGTGCCGCTCGAGGAACGCCACGCCGCCGCGATGCACCCGTGCCAGCGTGGCACCATCGGGCGCCCGCATGGGGTATGACGATGAGGCACCGCGCAGCACATCCTCGATTTCCGGCGCCAACGGCGACCACAGGTCATGCTTGGAGAGCGCCACCACCACGCGCAACGGCAAGGGCTCGCTCGCCGACAGGCCGCGCTGGCGGCGCACTCTGTTGACCATTTCCAGCAGCACCAGGTCAGCTCGGCCCGGCGCACTGCTGCTTCCTCCGAGCGCCGCCACGTGGTCGCGCCCACCGAGCGGCCCGTGCACGCGCGGATCCTGCGTGGGATCGATCACGAGCACGATCGCGGACGACACCCCGAGATGCCGAGTGGCCTGCTCGAACGGCGAGACAGCGCCGGGCAGGAAGTGTTCACCGGCATTGTCATAGAGCGCGAGCACGGATCGCATGCCGCCGCGCGCCAGCCCGAAGAGCTGCGGCTTGGGCGCCGTGATCCGCAGGTCGCCGCGGCGGTATGAGCGATAGAGTCGCCCCGACGTCTCCGTCTTGGCGATCATCGTCGGCACGTCGGGGGTCGGGCTCTTGAAGAGTGTTCCCTCAAGATCGATCGTGAGATCGTTCAGCGAGGGGTCGATGTCTGCGAAATCGAGGCCGGGCACCACAAGACCTGACCGCATCGTGAACGTAGCCGCAGCAAGGAGTACGGACTTGCCGCTCGATGGTGCGCCCACGACGGACACCACCGTCTGACCGACTTCGAGCAGCGCCGGCGGCACCTCCAAGTGGCACCTTGGGCACGCCATGCGCATGCAGACCGCGCCACCGGGATCGAGCGCGCGCCCTTGCCGATCGAACCGTGTGGGCAGGAAGCGCAACGGTTCGTCCGAACCCACGACCGGATCGCCCACGAGCGTGGGACTCTCGGCGATGAAACGAACGTCGGCCGACGGGAACTGCGACCAGCACTGTGGGCACGTGGTGTTGGGTCGCAGCGTGCGACGAGGCTTCGAGGTCATGGCGTGCTTCCTGGGTTGGCGGCTGGTGCAGGCTGGGGTGCAGGTGCGGACGGCGCGACGGGGGCCGTTGCCGGAGTGCTTGGCGGTGCCACCGGCGCCGGCGGGGTGCCGCCCGGAATGCGGCGCTGCGTCGCCGACGCATCGGGATCGCGACCGAGCAGCATCGCCCGCACGGCACCACCAATGGGCTTGCCCATGAGGGACATCTTGATCGAGATCGAGACCGGCCGACCCGCGGGCAGCACCGCGGGCTGTCCTCCCCCGTCGCGCACCTCAAGCATGCGCCCCTTCACCCCGGGCACCGCGACCAATCGGATCGCGGGATCGGTCGACACCACATCAAGATCGACCATGTCGCTGAGTTCAGGCCACACGATGACGCGCGCTTCGCCATCGACCGGTCGAGGCAGGAGTTCCAACGTCGTGGCAGAGACGGGCAGCGTCGCCACGCGATCGCTTGCCGAAGCGAGAGCTGCAAATCCCTCGGCAGCACTCGCCGCGATCAACCACTGCAGTCGCGCCGCACGCTCGGGTGCTGCGGGCTGCGGCGCACGCGCCTCAGCGGCCTCGAGCACGCGCGCCATCGGCTTGGTCGACGTCGACATCGGGGCCACGAGCCGTCGCAGGCTGTCGACGGGAATCGCATGCAGATCCGACCACGTGGCAGGCGAGGCCACGCCGCGCCGTGTTCGCTCCTCGATGCTTGGCGACTCGACCGTCACGGCGGCAAGCGCTCCATCGGCATCGATCCACGGCGTGCCAGGATCGAGGATCGGTGAGCTAGCCGAGGTCTGCAGCGCCATCGCTGCAGGCTGCGGTGCAAGCGCCCGGCATCGCGCAGCCACCACGGCACCCGAACTCGATGTGGCGGTGAGTTCGGCACCATCAGCAGGCGCGGTTCCAAGCTCCACCACCGAGAGGCCCTCCTCCGTCTGCAGCGGCCACCACGCGAGGTCGATCACGCTTCCCCGTCCGACGGCGCCCCACACCTCCTCACCCTTGCCCGCCGGCGACCCCTCGATCCATTGCTCGATGCAGTCTGCACGGACCACGCAATCGTCCATGGTGCGCTCGACTGGCGGACCACGCTCCAACGCCTTTGTGGCCATGGCGGGCACGAACTGCACGCGCGTCGCTCCCGCCGTGCGCAGTGCGCGGATCTTCGAGAGCGTGGTGATCGCGAACACCTTGCCATCGATCCGAGCCACGACACCATCGACCCGTTCATGCTGCACACCGGCATCGACCGCTTCGATCGTGATGCCCGGGTGGGCAGCGTCGGCCGACGTGGGCATCTCGCGCAGCACGATGCCGACGATGGTGACGGCGACGAGCGCGATCGCAACCACCCCGAAGGCGATGCCGCTGCCGCGCGCAAGGCCAATCCAACTCCGGCCGCGGCGCGGTGACGTCGGTTCATCGGTCACGGTCGGAGCACGCACGCGGCGGCCACGCTCTCGCGGGAATGCCCACGAGTCGAGCGGCTTGGAGGGGCGGCCTTCGCCCGAGCCGAGCGATGCGCCGCACCCCTCGCCCGGGCAACGATCGGGCGCAGAGCCGGTGCGAGCCACGAGCCACGAGCACCCGCATGCGGGGCATCGGATCGACTTCATCGTGGCGCCCCCCGCTTCTGCCGCACGCGCCGATCGAGCTCATCGCGCAGTCGATCGAGCTCCTGCCGGAGCAGGCGGCGACTCGGGTCGTCCTTGCCCTTCGCCAGCGCATCGCAATCGATCAACTTGAGCTGCCGGATGCACTCCCGCACCGGTGGGAGTTGCTTGTCGTCGAGCATCAACTGCCCACGGACCCCTTCGACGATGGTCTCGGTGACGTCGTTGTCGCTCTTTGCAGCAGCGCGCGCATCGCGCCAGAGCGAGCCGAGGGAGCAGAGCGCTCGAAGCATGTCGCGCTCGGTCGCTTCGAGCGTCGCGTCATCCGCATTCGACAGACCTGACTCGAGCCGCTTGAGCGCTGCAGCAGGCGACTCATCCGATGCCGAGCACCCAAGGATGAAGGGATACGAGGCCGATCGCTTGACCAGGGCCGACAGCGCAAGAACCAGTCGATCGCCGGCAGTGGCCGCGGGCTGGGCGGGTTGGCGTTCACGACGGTCGAACGCTTCAAGCGATGCGGGGCCATCATCGAGCCGCCACGAGTCGAGCGCACGCGCAACACGCCGGACGAACCCGATGCAGTCCGGGCGCGATCCATCGTCCGGCGCTGGATCAAGGGCACGATCACCGAAACCGTCCAGATCGGCATCGGCCCACTCGGCAGGGTTGAGCGGGAAGCGATCCTGGTCATCGCGGACTCCGTCGCCGTCGCAATCGATTGTGTCGGGGCATGGGAGTCGCCCCTGATCGCGATCCTCCGTGGCGAGCACGGCTTCGTCCGCATTCTGGACGCCATCGTTGTCACGATCAGGATCCTTGTCATCCGTGATGCCATCACCATCGAGGTCGTTCTCCCCCGGAGCACCATTGACCAGCCCGTCACCATCAGTGTCTTCGAGCCGCTTCGTGCCATCGGCGGGGTACGCATCGCGCAGGTCATCCATACCGTCGCCGTCGGTGTCAGGCTTCAACGGATCGGATCCCTTGATGACTTCGGCTGCATCGACCAGCTGATCGTCATCGTCATCCTCGTCCGTCGTGTCGTCACTGCCATCCCCATCCTTGTCAACGGAACGTGCTGAATCGAGCGGGAAGGCATCCGTCGCATCACCGACTCCATCACCGTCGGTGTCGACAAGCTCCGGATCGGTCTGACGGATTCGCTCCAAGGCGTCCGGCACGCCATCGCCATCCGCATCGCCCAGCTTTCCGGCGGGCTGAGCGGCAGAATCCTCGGGTTTCGAGGCGCCCGCATCGACCGGTGCGGTGCCAACAGCGGTCGATGGCTTCGAGACCCCGCTTCCTGATGCGGGCTGCGTCGCCGCAGGAGCGTTCGCCGCCGGCTGAGCAGGCTGGGGGCCCGTCGCCGGAGCAACAGGATCCACCGGGCGCTTGATCGATGGGGCACTCAGACCCACGCCAGTCGGTGCCGGCACAGGCGTGCTCGCCGTTGGTGCATTCGGGACCAGCGGATCCGTCCCTTGGGCCAGCTCAAGCCGGTCCGGAATCCCATCGTCGTCGTCGTCAGGATCGAGCGCATCGTCGATCCCATCGCCGTCGGTATCGAGCACGGTCGCCACCGTTGCACCACCCGTCGACGCCCCCGGCAGCACAGCACCATCGGAACTCGCGCGACTGCGCAGCACGATCGCCACGACGAGCAGCACCATCGAGAACCCGATCGCCGCCGCGCCAGCCCAGACCAACCGTCGATCGGTCCATGCACTCTCGCGCGCCGGACCCGGCGCTGCATCGACCGAGGGCGACGCACGCATGGCCGCGCGTTCGCTCGGCGTCGAAACGCCAGCGGGCTCAAGATGCAGCTCCCTGAGCGACGCCAACCGACCGATGCGATCCCCCGCCGTGACGGCGGCCAGCGCTCGTGCACCGAGTGCGGTGCGCGCCCCAGCTGCCGCGGGCTGGATCGCCACCAAGGCTCGGCCCGACGATGGCATCGCCCCGGCGCGCATCGAGCAGAGTTCCACGGCAGGCGGCACCGTGAAGAGTCCGATGCCCCAGCCCACGGCCATGGCGTCGGCAGGCGCAAGCGAGTGCAGCATGGCGAGGACCAGTGCGGGCTGGCCGGCGATCCACGCCAGGCCATCGGCATCGCGGGCCAGTTCGAGCGCATCGATCGTGTTGGCCACGGGACGCTGCATCACGCGCTGCGCGACCATGGTGGCCGGCAACTCGACCCCGCGTTCCGACTGCGACCTGATCGATGCCCATGCCGCATGATCGGAAGCGAGCTTGGCCAGATCGGGCAATCCCTTCGCCCAGTCGTTCGGCGTGAGGATGATCGTGACGACTTCGACCGTCGCGCGACCGAAGTCATCTCGCCCGCCGGGGAGCAACCGCGAGATCGCCCATCGGCCAGACGGCAATTGACGGCCCATCATGCATGGTTCGCTGCGCAGCGAGTCCATGTCTTCTTCGCGAGAGACGCCACCGAAACCGAGCTCTTCGAGCACCTGTCGCTCCCGAGCCGTCACCCCACGCGACGCAGCCAGCGTGGTGTAGCCGGCCTTCGAACCCAGGACATGGACGTCCGCGCGCGGCATGTCAGAGCTTGCCCATCCACCACAGCGTCATCACCGCTGCGCCCGCGAGCAAGGCACTGACCCCGATCCAGAACGTGACCAGACCCACGCGCGCCTCGCGTTCCTCGCGCTCGTCCTCGGCCTGCTCCTCGCGAAGCTGCTCCGAGCGTCGCAGGCTCGCCTCGAGCTGCGAGCGCTCCAGCGATTCCTGCTCGTCGACCCGCTCCAGCCAATCGAGGCAGAACACCAGCGGCTCGACGACATCGCGCGGAGCGCGACGGTTGCGCGGGATGACCGCGCCGCGAGGGGAACGCACCACGCTGGTCGCGCTGCTTGCGAAGGCCATCGTCCGCATGCCCCCAAGCTGCCGGAAGATCTGCGGATACAGGCGCTCCGCAAAGGCACGGGGCCCACCCTCGGCCCGGAGGAGCGGCACGTGCACATCGCACTTGGTGAGCACGACCACCACGGGCACGTCCTCGCCATTGGGCATCGACCGGAGCCGCTCGACGGCCGCGACAAGGCCAAAGGCATCCTCCTCGCGCTCGATCCCCGGCTTGAGGGCCACCGCAGGGTCGACGAGCAGGATGAGCGCCGCGGCACGGTCGACGGCATCACGCAGCTCGTTGCTCGCGGCATCCTGCGCACCGAGCGCGAACGCCGTTCGGAAGACTTCGCCCGGGTAGTCCATCGCCGACAGCAGCTTGGTGCGGCCATCGAGCGTGATGTCGATCTCGATCAGCGTGCTGCTCTGCGTGGACACCGGCCACTTCCCCGAATCCAGGTCCATGGCCATGCGACGGAGTTCGGTGTGCAGGCGACCCTCGCGCGCACGCGCACTGAGCGTGCGCACGGCATCGCCGGGCTGCGCCTGCCGTTCGGGAACGAACCGACCATTCACCAGGCGGCAACCCTGCCAGAGTGCCTCGTACAGCCGCGTGATGAAAACCGTCTTGCCGGAACCGCGACGGCCGAGCACCACGATGCGATCACGAACGCCACCGGGCTGGAAGAACTCGCTTGAGGCCGCAGGAACACTCATGGGCGCCACGGTGGAAGAGGCCGTGCCATCGAACGCAAGACCATCGAAGGCAGCATCGAGCTCATGCGCCATCAACGTCTCATCGGCCCGGTCGTGACCTTTGGGATGTGGCTTCGAGCCCATCGCGCGGCGCCCCTTCCGCGCCCGCTGGGCGCAGGCCAGAGCATACTCGCGCAACGATTCCCCCTTGAAACACAGCCGCCTCCCGTGGAGCTCGGGAGGCGGCGAGAACGGTGGCTGTCGGTCGGGGGATCAGGCCGGCCGGCGATCATGCACCGGCCGGGCCCGGCATGCGCCGGACCCGCCGGAGGGGTCCATCAAAGTTCCTTCATGCGGTGCTGCATCTGCGCCTTCATGCGCGCGAGGATGCTCGAGTGCATTTGGCTGACGCGGCTCTCGGAGAGGTCGAGCGTCATGCCGATTTCCTTCATCGTCATCTCCTCGTAGTAGTAGAGGACGACGATCAGGCGCTCGGCGCGCGACAGGCCCTTGGTCAGGAGCACCTTGAGGTCAGCCTTGCCGACCGACTGGAGCGGGTCGGCCTGGCGGTTGTCCTCGATCACGTCGATCTCGCGCACATCGCGGCTCGAGTCGGTCTCGAACCATTTCCGGTTCAGGCTGACGGTGCCGACGGGGCGCGAATCCTTGACGACCTTGTCGAAGTCCTCGCGCGACAGACCGCTCTCGGCGAGCACTTCCTCGTCGGTCGGCTTGCGGCCGAGGCGACCTTGCAGGTCCTTGCGGATGCGCTCGACCTTCGCCGTCCGGCTGCGAACCAGGCGCGGCACCCAGTCCATGCTGCGCAGTTCGTCGTAGATCGCACCCTTCACGCGCTGCGCGCAGAAGGTCTCGAACTTCACGCCACGGCTGGGTTCGAAGCTCTTGATGGCATCCATGAGGCCAAAAAGGCCCGCGGAGTTCAGGTCATCCACGTCGACCTCGCTCGGCAGCTTCATGCGAAGCCGCTCGGCGTTGAACTTGACGATGTGGAGGTAGTTCTCAATGAGCACGTTGCGCAGGCGCTCGAGCTCGACCGGGTTATCGCCACTGGCCTGCAGCGTCTTGAAGGCCTGCCAGGTTGCGTCGATCGGCGAGACCTGCGCTGGCGCATCGACCACCTGCTCGGTCAGTTCGACCAGATCCTCGGTCTCGTGGTCGGCGAGTTCCTTGGCGGATCTCAGCCGCAGCGCGCTGGTAGCGGTCCGACCGCTGCGCTTCGGTGGCACACCACTGCCTCGGGCCACGCCCTTGACAGTTGATTCCTTCAATGCACGAGCATTCGCTCTGGACATGCGTGGTCGCTCCTTGACCAAGGGGCCATTCGGCCCAGACCAGGTTCACGACGAGACATCCGTGCCGCGTCGGCCTCTTCGGTGCCATCCATGGCTCCTCAAGGCGATGGGAACATAGCAGATGGTTTCCGGACGGTGCAAGGCCACCAACCGACCTTTGTGCCAATTTCATTTCTCGGACTTGAGGAGGATCGGCACCGCCTGCCGGCGCACCTCCATCCGCACGACCACAGCATCGTGTGGTGCTCGCGGCCGGTCGCCGTCCATCTGGTAGCGCACCGGATCATCAGCACCCCTGACGACGATCGACTGCGCCCGCCAATGCATGAACCGCCGGGCGCGAGATTGTTGCCTGAGCAAGCACCGGATCACCCAGATCGATGCACCGATCGCCGTCGCGCACGGGAAGAAGCACGCATCAAGAAGCCCGTCATCATCGATCGCCATGGACGCCGGATCGATGTGCGCGGCGTAGCGGCGCGAGTTGCCGACGACGAGGAATCCCGGGCCCGGCAGCGCCCACGGCGAACCATCAAGCTCCACACGAAGTCGCGGAGCGCGCCACGCGACGACCTGCCGAAGGATCGGCCTCGCGTAGGTGAGCTTGGAGATCGCGCCGGTTCGCGCGCCTGCGAGATCATGCACGACCTCGGCATCGAGCCCGATGCCGCACATGGCCAGGAACGGCTCGCCGTTGACCAAGCCCAGATCCACGTGGCGAACGCGCCCACCGCGCAGTCGGTCGATCAAGGCCGGCAGATCACGGCTCATGCCGAAGTGCCGCGCGAACAGGTTCTCCGTGCCGAAGGGCAGGTTGCACAAGGGCACTCCCACGCGGGCGGCACTCATGGCGGCCGTGCGAACGGCCCCGTCCCCACCCATCACGACCAGCGCGTCG
>Ga0209617_10000253_pt1 | contig 22677 bp, 13 predicted proteins | sample LakEriepJuly2011_2_FD_187459 | JGI IMG/M metagenome (GOLD analysis project Ga0209617, IMG submission 187459) | Freshwater microbial communities from dead zone in Lake Erie, Canada - CCB epilimnion July 2011 (SPAdes) (version 2) | ecosystem: Environmental > Aquatic > Freshwater > Lentic >...
CCTTGGCCGCGGACGACAGCTGCTCCATCTTGCGCACCAGCTCGGAACCGGTGGTGGTGATCTGACGCACGGCCGCAGCGATCTCGGAACTGCTGGCGCCGAAACCCTGTGCCACTTCCTCCTGCTGACGGCTGCTGCCGGCCATCTCGGTGGCGGTGCCGGTGATGCTGAGCGTGACGCCGCGCACCTGCGACACGAGGCCGTTCAGTCGCGCGGTCATGTCGTTCATGCTGCCCATCAGCATGCTGGCCTCATCACTGCCCTGCACCGGATAGATGCGCGTCAGGTCGCCATCGGCCACATCACGCGCCGCCGCCGCCGCCTCGCCGATGCGCCGCGACAACTTCCTGGCCATGCGCACCAGCAGCGCCGTCATCACCGCCGCGCCCACCAGACCCACCAGCACGTTGGTCAGGGCCGCGCTGTTCACCTGACTGCTCAGGCGCTCGTTGGGCACCTCCACCACCACCTCCCACCCACCGATCGCGACACGATTGCGGACGTGCAGCGTGGTCTCGCCGGTGATCGGGTTGCGCAGCTCATTGGATTGGGCATCCTGCGTTCCCTGCAGCAGATCGGGAAGTGTCTTTGACCAGGGCGTCTTGTCAACGTTCTGCGCCGATGTGTCTGCGTACGCCCGGATCAGCGCACCGTCCGCATCCGGCTCGCCGATCGCCGCGGCGATGAACTTGCCCTTGGCGGTGAGCAGCATGATGTTCAGACCGTCACGCGTGGCGATGGTCTGGATGCGCTTGACCAGCAGGTCGAGGCCACGATCGATGCCGATGATGCCGGCGAAGCGCCCGTCCACGACCAGCGCCTGCGTGCATTCGGTCATGAAAACGCCCTCGTAGCTGTAGGGCTCGGTCAGTTCGATGTCGCGGGAACGCGCGCGGGCGAATCGCTGCTTGGGTCCCTGGTAGTACTGGTTCTTGTCGTCATCAGCGCTGGGCTTCAACGCGATCTCACGACCATGGGTGTTGTCGCGATACAGATAGGGCGTGAATCGGCCGTTGGCGTCCAGAGCGGCGGCCGGCAGAGCGCCCGCCGACCCGCGACGCAGGGCCGCCAGTGCCGAGGCATCGTTGCCATCGGCGTTGGGCTCGTACATGAAGTAGCACGCCTCGAGTTCGGGATACGCCTCCAACACCTGCCGCATCATCTTCAGGCTGTCGGCGCGGTTGCCGAACAACCCGTATTCGGTGGCGCGACTGAGCACGTTCACGATCGCGGCGGTCTCCATGTTCCACCCCTCGATCTCGCCCGCGATGGCGCTGGCCTCCGCGATGGCGGTCTCATGCGCCGATCGGTCCAGCATGCGGTAGGTGCGGATGCCGTTGATGCCGATGACCAGAGCCACCACCGAGACGGCAGGAAGCACTCCATACATGACGAATTGACCAAGCAGGCCCTTGTGGCTCTTGAAGAGGCTCATGTCACGCAAGATAGCCAGTTTCAGCGCGGTGATCGGTCAGGCCACGCCGCGATCACGACGAACCTTGTCGCCCTGCTGCAGCGAATCAAGCTCCTTGCGAAGCTTGTCGGAGCGCTCGCGCGCCTCGGTCTCGAGCGCGCGAGCCTGCTGCACGCGTGCGCCAAGTTCCTGATCAACGCTCTGACGACGCACGGTGGCCTGCGCCTCGCGGGCGGCCAATCGATCGCGTTCAGCCTCGGCTGCGGCGCGACGGCGACGAAGATCCTCGGCGGCGGCCTGCGCCTGATCCACCAGCGCCTGGCGGCGCGCCGCGAGTTCCTGCGCGCTGTGCGAGGCTTCGGCGGCCACGGCTTCGGCCTGATGGGTTTCCAGTTCCAGATGCAGCGCGCGCTCGGCGGTTTCAACGGCCTGACGAAGTCGCTCGCACGCGTCGGATCGCTCCTGCACGCGCTTCGATTGCTCTTCGGCGATGCTGCGATGTCGCTCCAGATCGCGCTCGGCCGCGATGGCGTCCTGCTCGAGTCGCTGCGCATCGGCCTCGGCCACGGTCGCGAGCTGCTGCAGTTCCTGACGACGGCGATGCGCGTCCTCGCTCTGGCGACGCACCTCGGCTTCGCTGCGTTCGGCGGCCTGCAGCGCCTGCTGCGCGCTGTCCACGGTGCCCTGCGCGGCGCGCGCGGCCTCGCGCTGACGGTCGAGCCTTTCGGTGGCGGCAAGCATGGCATCGCGGTCACGACGCGCACGTCGTTCGGCCTCGAGTGCGGCCACGCGCTCGCGATCCACCACGGCGCGCGCTTCCTGTTCGCTCTGGCGTTCGCGCTCGAGGGCCTCGAGCGATCGCTGCAGTTCGGTGCGGGCCACGGCGGCCTGATCGCCGGCCTGGCGCGCGGTCTCCATCATGGCGTCGCAGCGACGCATCGCCTCGGCGGCGGCTTCGCGCTGACGCTCCACATGCGCCTGCAGCGTGCGTTCCTGGGTCACGGCCGCTTCGGCCTGCACGCGCGCGCTCTCGGCGGCGGCACGCTCGGCCTCGAGCTGCGCCAGTGCCTGCATCGCCGCATCGCGCTCCACATCGGCGCGCTTCAGCGCTTCCTGCGCGAGCGCCTGCTGCGCCTCGGCGCGACGAAGGGCGTTCTCGGCGTTCGAACGCGAGGTGTCCACGCGGCGAAGTGCCTCGTCTGCATGCGCGCGCTGCGATTCGGCGCGCGACTGCGCTTCCGCGACCGCGCCACGCTCGCGCTCCAATCGATCCATGAGTGTCTGCACCACGCCACGCTCGAGCAGGGCCTGTTCGCTGGATGCCTGCGCCGCGGCGCGAAGGCGCTCGGCGCGCTCGTCGGCCTCGCGCGCGGCGGCGTGCGAGCGCTCGGCGCGGGTCACGGCCTGTTCGGCCAGTTGCTGTGCTGCGGCGCGACGGCTTTCCGCCTCGTCGGCACGCGCCTGCTCCTGACGCAGGCGACGCTCGGCGTCTTCGGCGGCCTGACGCTCCGATTCGCCCATGGCGAGCAGGCGCTGCACTTCTTCGGCTGCCTGGGCGGCCGCATCGCGACGCGCCTGCGAGGCCTGTGCGCGTCGGGCAAGCTCGGCTTCGGCTTCCACCGCCTGATGCGCCAGCGCATCGGCGTGCTGTCGCGCTTCGGTGGCGCGGGTGCGTGATTCGGCTGCGGCGTTGCGTGCCTTGGCGGCATCGGCGCGACCGGCATCGGCGCGCTCGAGACCCTGACGCAGCGATGCCAGTGCGGAAACCGACCCTGCGTGTTCCTGCTCCGCGGCGGCAAGCTCCGTCTTCAGTCGATCCACCGCGGCGGCATAGGCCTGCTGCAGCGAATCGAATCGAAGCTGGCGTTCGCTGCGCTGGCGTTCCTCGCGCTCGCGACGATCGCGCGCCTCGGCTTCCATGCGGGCCAGCGATTCGGCGCGCGCCTTCGCCTGCTCGGCGATCGCTCGCTGCTGTTCGCGCTGTGCGGCGGCGGCACGACGGCTTTCCTCGTGTCGACGCTCCTCGCGCACGCGCTCACGCTGGGCGCGCGACTGCACCAGACGATCGCGCCACGAGGAGACTTCCTGCGAGAAGCGCTGCACCTTGGCCACATCCGCGCCCTTGCTCACCATGCCCTGCACGCGCTCGTGCAGCAGGCGATCGAAGGCGGCGTCCATCACGTCGCGCCAGGTGCGGCGATACAGCTCGAGTTCAAGCGGCGGCACACCCATGCGTGGGGCGAGCGCCTTCAATCCGCCGATGGGGTCGTTCTGGTGGCGACGCACCAGGTCGCTGAGCTCGGCCGGCGTGTCCACAGACAGCCGCGCCCGGTTGAACAGTTCGCCGATCGACAGGATGGTGGCGTGCTCGTGGGCATCCACCGCGCGACCCGTGCTGAGTCGTCGTGATTCCCACCCATCGAGGTGGGCCTCAAAGGTCATGGCGGAAGAGCCCATTGCCGGTGTGAGATCGGTTCAACGCGCCGGCAAATTCAACGAATCCGCCGGGATCGCGAGGAAATGGGTGCTGGATCGAGTGTGTCCTATAATATCTACGTATTTCATTCATGGCTGGGCTTTCAATCCTGTTGGAAGCCTGGCCCGCGCGTGCTCCGCACAGGCATCCAATTAGCCTCCGAGCGCCCGCGAACCGTCGCGCCAACACACTCCATCACGGCCCCCATGCAACAAACCACCTTTCGAATCGCCGACGCCAAGGTGTGGCACGCGCTCCGCAAGCCCGAGCGCATGCGCCTGTTCGAGGCCGTGCGCAGTTCAGGAGGCTGCTCTGCGCAGCAACTCGCCGTGCGCGTGGGCATGTCCTCGCCGCTCACCCACTATCACCTGAAACTGCTCGCCGCCGCCGGTCTGCTGCAGAACGCCAAGGGCAAGCGCTATCGCGGCAAGGGCGGCATGTTCACGGCCGCCACGCAGACGATCCACATCACCGTGGACCCCAACGATGCCGCACAGGCGCGTCGCGCACGCATGCTGATGCAGGCATGGTTCGAGCTGTCGCAGGAGGCCACGCAGGTTGCCACCGGCACGCATGACTGGCAGCGATGGGAGAAGCTCACCAAGGCGGAATGCAAGCAGATCGACGCGCACATGCAGGCGATTCATGCCTTGATGGAACGAGCCTCTGCGCGACGAACGGGACGCACCGAGTTGACCGACGCCACCCATGTGGTGACCACCGCGATCCAGCCGCTGGCATCAACGGGGCTTGCCGCTCCCGGATGGAAGCTGATTGCCGGCGGGCGCGGCGGGCGGCGCAGCAGCGGGCGGCGCGACGGGCGCTGACAGTCGCGCCACGATGGCCTTGATGCGAGGCGTGGGGCTGCGCTGCGCGAGATCACGGAGCGTGGCCAGTTCGGTTGCGGACTGATCAGGCTTGCTCGCGGCGCGCAGCGCCAGCACCAGCGCCTCGCGTGATTCCGCCTCCACGCGCGTGTCATCGGTGCGCATGGCGCTGTCCACGGCCTTCCGCGCAATGCGCTCGCGTTCAGAGGCATCAACGGTTGCGCCCGAGACTTCCGCCAAAAGCGTGGCCACGGCCGAGTGCCACAGGCGGCCGTCCTGCGCATCGTCGACGGCCACCAGCGCCTTCTGACGCATCGCCGCAACCTGCTCGACATCGCCCAAGCCTCGCAGCGCGCGCAGTTCCTGCGCCATCGCGAACAGGCGCAGTTCCGGCGCAACCGCCTCGCCCTTGCCACTGGCCGCCACACCCAGACGCTGATCTTCCGCGTTGCTCACGGTGTCCCGCACCATCTCCAGCGCTTCCTTGAACTGCCCCTGCTCGTTGCGGGATCGGGCGCTCTCGATGCCGGCCGCCAGCAGCATGCGCAACGCCGTGTTCTCGTACTGCGACACGGCCCCCGCCTTCTGTGCCGCCTTGAGCCAGGCATCGGCGCTGGAACGCTGGGCAGCAAGATCGTTGGCGTCGAGCGCGATCAGATACAGCAGCTCCTGCCAGAGGCACACATCGATGTAGCGCTGCGCATCGTCCTTCTTCTCGTCCACCCACTGATTGACCTTGGTCAGGTTGTCGCGCACCAGGTCGCGGGCCTCGTCCAGCCTGGTCAACGCCAGCAGGTCGCTCGCCACGTAGTAGCGCGCCAGCATCGCCTCGCGCTTGCGGCCGTCGATCCACTTGACATCCTTGCCACGGCCTATCAGGAGCACCTGATCGCGGATCTGCATCAGCTTGCGACTGGCTTCCAGCGCATCGGCCGTTCGCCGGTCGTCCACGAGGCACTCCCGCAGGCGCTGCACCGCGCGACCGGACAGAAGCATCAGATCCACGTCATCAGGCTTGGCCTTGCACATCTGGTCCAGGATCGCCGAGCGCTCCTCGAAGGCCTCCCGAGCCTCCTTGTAGTTGGGCACGATGTACAGCATGTCACCTCGCGCCAGCAGCGCCTGCGTGAGGTTCGTCCGCTCCTCGTCCAGACCTGTCGCGGCAAGTGCGGCGCGCGCACGCTCCACGTAGGCGCGCGTCAACGGAATGCCTTCGGCGTAGTTCTTGGTGCGCTTCAGGATGAGCGACTTCTTGTAGAAGAGCCCCAACACGTCGCGCTGCACATCGATGTTGGCGGGCTCGCGCGCGAGGCGCCGCTCGGCAAGCTGCAATGCCTGGTCGATCTTCGCGAGGGCGTCCTTGGGATTTGCGTTGAGCTCCGATGCCTTCACGCCAAGCTTCGCCACGGCATCCATCGCCGCCTTGAAGGCGGCCGTCTCCTCCTCGGCTGCCTTCGCCGCGGCGGCCTGCGCCACACGCGCGCGCTGGGCACTCTGGTACCACGCCACGCCACCCACGGCCGCGGCCAGGCACGCGACCACCAGCAGCACGCGCACGCGATGGCGGCCCAGCCACTTGCTGGTGCGGTAGCCCGCGCTGTCGGGCGTGGCCGTGACGGGCTCACCCGCCACGAATGCGTCGATGTCGGCGATGAGCGCCGGCATGCTCGCGTAGCGGCGCTGCGACTCCTTGCGCATCGCCATCAGCACCATGTTGTCCAGATCGCCGCGCAGACTGGTGTGCCGCCGACCGGGCGACGTGGTGGTGCCACCGCCGTGCAGCGTGGTCTTCATGCCCGCCGCGCGGCTGGGTGGCACCGGCATCTCCTCGCACACGCGACGTCGTACCTGCTCCAGCGAATCCTTGCTGAAGTCGAAAGGCGCGACGCCCGAGAGGATCTCGTACATCATCGCGCCGAAGGAGTAGATGTCGGTGCTGGGCGCCAGCGCCTCACCGCGCAGCTGCTCCGGACTTGCGTACACGGGCGTGAGCGGACCGATCTCGCCGGGCAGCGTCTGGTGGCTGCGCTGCGCATCGCTGAGTTCGGTGTTCAGGATCTTGGCGATGCCGAAGTCGAGCAGCTTGGGCATGCCGTCCGCGCCCACCAGCACATTGGCGGGCTTGATGTCGCGGTGCACGATGCCCTTGTCGTGCGCGTGCGCCAGCGCCGAGGCGACCTGCTTCAGCAGCAAGAGCCGCTGCTGCAGATCCAGATCCTGCCGCTGACACCACAGGTCCAGCGGAAGCCCCTCCACGAACTCCATGATGAAGTAGCTGCGGCCATCCTCGGTCACGCCACCGCCGAACAGACGCGCGATGTTCGGGTGGTTGAGCGTGTTCAGCACCTTGCGCTCCAGCTCGAAGCGTTCCAGCACCGCGTCGCTGTCCATGCCGCGCTTCAGCAGCTTGATCGCCACGCGGCGCTTCAGCAGGTCGCTTTCCTGCACCGCCAGCCACACGTCGCCGAAGCCGCCGCTGCCCAGACGCTTCTCGATGCGGCAGTCGCCGATGCGCTCCAGGCGGGCTTCGGGACGCAGCGAGGCGAATGCACCACCCCCCGCTGCGGCGGGCGGCATGGTGCGATCGGCGTCCGCCGGCATGGTGCGATCCATGTCGCCACCCGCAGGCATCGTGCGATCGTCCTTCGGGTCACCGTCGGCGCTGGATGGTTCCGCTGCGTGGCTCACGGCATCCCTTCATCGACAGAATAGGGTCGCCACATGCATGTGCCATGACAGACCGCCACAAGGGCCGATCCACCCGATACGCCGCCGATCGGCTCAGAACCCGACCGAGTTCTTCGCGCCCTGCTTGGTGATCGTCTCCTCGCCCTCCCACACGCCGCGCCCGCTGCGCGTGTCGGTGAGGCTGAGCTGGAAGATGTAGCTCACCTGCTTCACGTTGCCGGCGCTGGTGCGGTTCTCCAGGATCTTGGCGGTCAGGGTGTAGTCGGGAAGGTCGGGCGTCTTGTTGCTGCGGCCGCTCTCGAAGTCCTTCATGTCCTGCACGCCCTTGGCCATGGGATCCTCGGGCTTGCCGTCGAGGCCGATGGTGTTGGTCACCTCGATCTTGCCGGTGTTCAGCAGCGCGATGCGGATCTTCTTGGTGAGCTGGTCGGTGTCGAACTGGCTGCTGGTGTCGTTCACGATGCGGCTGATGCCGAGCACCGCCGGCTTGCGGGGCGCGTTGTTCAGCACGCCGCTCACCATCATGCTCTGCACCATCTTGTCGGCGGCCAGATTGAAGTCCTGGATGTTGGGCTGATCGAGGCTGACCACCAGGTCGTCGCCGCGACTGTCCTTGTAGGTGGCCTGCGGACCGCAGGCAGCGAGCGAGGCGAGCGTGGTGGCAAGGCTGAGGGTGGCGATTCGCATGATGGTCTCCATGATGGCGGGTTGGGTGCGTGCGTGCACGGGCTCACTGATCGAGCGGATGGTTGGTGTCGAGCAGCTTCAGCTGCCACTGCGTGGCCTTGGGGCTGGGCGCCACCGTGGTGAGCTGGATGGTTTCCTTCGGCTTGATCGTGCGGCTCTGCCACGCCTCGCCCGCGCCCTGCATGCGCATGCCGCTGGCATCGAACCACTCGAAGCGGTAGCTGAAGTTCTGCGAGGTGAGCTGATCGCTGTACACCGACACCTGCACGCGCTTCATGTCGCCGCTCACCACATCCTGGCGCACATCGGTGACGTTGCTCTTGGAGTTCAGCCAGCCGTTGGTGAGCACCTGCTGGAAACCGGGCTGACCCGGACCGCTGCCCATGGGCACCACGGTGTTGCTGGTGTTGCAGGCGGTCAGCGCGGACACGAGAGCGAGCGGAAGGATGCAGCGGCGCATGGAGGTCTCCTGAAGAGTCACGGGGCGGCGAGCGGCAGCACATGGCACAACGGCTTGGTGCCCGATCGCACGCTCTTGAGATACACGATCGAGAAGGTCTGGTCCGGCAGTTCCACGCCATCCACGCGCTGACCGTCACCCAGCGCCACGCTGAGCTTGCCCGACGCGGGGCGCGGCAGGCGCGCCACCATCCACTGCTTCGGCAAGGTGAGCCAGCAGCGCAGATCGGCGCTGTTCATGGCCACCTGATACAGCGCGCCACCCAGCGCCACGGCCCAGCCGTTGTCCCCCGCGGCCCTCTGCGCGAAGTACGTGGCAACGGCCTTGCTGGCGCTGCTCACCAGCGTGGCGGTGATCACCAGCGGCAGCTTGTCGTCGAATTCCTGCTTCACCACCGCGTCCACGTCGCACAGCAGCGAGGCGTTCGCCGGCTGCTCACCGCCCTCCACCGAGAAGGTGGCCACCTGATCGCCGTGATAGTCGAGCAGCGGAAACGCCGCGCCAACGTACGGCACCTGCTGCATGAACAGCGGAATGTCCAGACGGAATTCCTTGCGGCTTGGCGCGCGACCCGTTTCCAGCAGCACCCACACCATCTTGGGCGGCGCGATGCCGCGCGTGGCGTCGTCGGCCATGGCCACATCCTGCAGCACGGTGGCGTTGGCGGGTTCGCCCAGCATGCCGGCCACGCTCTTGAAGCTCTGTCGCGCCTGATCCAGCGAACTCGCGTCGCCGCGCCCCATCAGCACCAGCCCGCGCAGATAGGTGGTGAAGGTGACCTCGTAGTTGGCGTTGCCGCGCTTGTCCCACACGGGGCCGTAGGCCTGCTCCATGGACTTTCGAAAGCCTTCGTCCTGCAGCGTCTTCGATGCGTCATAGCCCTTGCTCTCGCCTGCCTTGGTGTAGGCGGACTGCTCCTTCTCGATGCGGTCGGCGTTGCGCTCCACTGCATCCTGCTGCCACAGCAGCGCGCGGTTCAGTTCCACGTTGGCCTTGTCGGCCTGGCCCAGCTGCAGGTAGTTGAGCGCCTGATACGTGTTGAGAAGGATGCGGTCGTAGGTGGTGCCGCGGTAGGTGCGCACGGTCTGGTTGGTGACCACCGCGGCGGCTTCCTCGGTGACCTTGGTCTCGGCTTCCTGATCCAGGTAGGGCCGCACCGTGGCATAAGCGGTGTCGAAGCACTTCATGCTGCCAGGCAGGTCATCGGCCGCTCGCAGCACCGAGCCACCATCGAGGTTGAACACCACGCCGTTGATCGGCGCATCGCTGTACTCCTGCAGCAGCGGTTGCATGTTGGTGGCCGCCTGCTGGTACTGGCCGCTGTCGTAGGCGGCGATCACGCCCGACATCTTGCGGTCATAGCCGCACGCGCACAGCAGCGCGGTGGACAGCAGCAGCGCGCAGCGCATGGTGCGATGCATGCTCAGGGAACGACCGGCGCCACCACGCCACCACCCCAGAACGACGGCACCACCAGCGGCGGCGCCTGCTTGGTGTCGACCTTGTAGTTCACCACGTACTGCGAGTTGGCGAAGAACTGCGCCACGCCTCGAAGCACCTCCACCTGCGCGTCGGTGAGCTGCTGACCCTGCTTCAGGTCCTGCAGCACCTTGGTGGTGGTGAGCCAGCGCGCGTAGGTGTCGGCGTCCATCTGCAGCGCCACGCGCAGATCGAAGCCGTCGGTGATGTTCACGGTGGCTTCCCAGGGCTTGAAGCCGGGGCCCCGCAGCCGCAGCTTGTGCAGGCCGGGCGTGGTGCGGAACGCGTTGGGCGTGGTGCCCACGGTGATGCCGTCCACATCGACGGCCACGCCAAGTGGCGAAACACTGAGCGGATTGGCAGCCACGGTGTAACGGTTCGATGCGGGATCCATCACGATGTTCGGCACGTTCACATCGAGCATGGTGCAGCTCACCGTGAAGCCCGCGCCATCAAGCGCAGCTGGCGGCGGAAGCGTGCGTGCCTTGCACTGCTTCGCCATGACGGCGGTCAGGTTGGCGGCCACCTGCTTGATCAGCGGATCGATGAGGTCGGCGCCCTGCTGCAGGTTGGGCGTGCCGCGCAGCTGCTCGGTGGCGCTGGCGCTGCCCGAATCGATCACCGTGCCCTGCGCGCGGTCGAGCAGGCGATAGGTGGCATCGAGGGTCTGGCTCAGCACCTCGGTCTGCACGCCGTAGCCCTCGAACTTCTGGATCTGCGACACGAGGCTGGTGAGGCTGACCGTCAGCACGTAGTCGGCGTTCATGTTGCGAGCCAGCGCCACGGCGCTGGTCTGGTCGCTGAGCAGGCGATCGGCCTCGGCCATCGGATCCTGCGGCGTTCCGGCATTGGCGCCGGCTGCGCTGAAGCGCTTCACCGCGTTGATCACGTCCTCGCGACTGAGCGTGGTGAAGCAGAGTTCACCCACCTTGGCCACCACGAAGTCCTCCATCACCATCACCTTCTCGGGATCGATCTTGCAGCCGCGGTTCTTCACGAAGATGGCGGCCACCGGACGGCTGGATGCCGTGGCGGGCGCGGCGGACTCCGCGGCGGCGGTTGCGGAAGGCTTCGATGCCGGCACCACAGATGCATCGGCAGGTGTCGTCGACTGCGTGGATGGTGCGGCGGCTGGCGCGGCGGGCAGTGGCGGCAGTGCGGGTGGCTCTTCCAAGGCATCACCGCGCACCGCGCCCGGGCTGGTGGTTGGCGCATCCGAAGCCGGCGGCATGGGTGGCATCGGCGGCGGCGCAGGCGCTGCGCACGCATCGGGCGACAGGCGCAGGACGCATCCCTTTGCCACACCGCGGTTCTCGCCGCACACCTCGCCCATGGCCATCTTCGGCATCACGCCGGTGATGCGGATCGCCCCCACGAGCACCTCTTCCGAGCCCAGCTTCTCGCCGGTGTCCGGATCGGTCAGCGCCTCGCCCTGCGCGAAAACCTTCCACGTCTGGCCGATCGCGATGCCGGTGCCATCGCCGCGGTTCAGCGTGACCTGACCGTCGCGCACCACCAGCACCTTCGCGGGCAGCAGCACATCCACCACGCGCGCGGCGATCTTCTCCGACATCTGGCGCGCCATCTCCTGCAGCGCCTTCTCGGTGAGGTTGCTGCCCTTCTCGCCGGTCAGGAACTCGGGGTTGCGCACGAAGTCGCTGTTGTCCAGCTGCAGGTTGGGTGCCTCGAGCAGCTTGCCCGTGGTGGTGTCGTAGATCTTGGCCACCACGCTCAGGCGCACCTGTCGGCGCGTGGCCTTCTTGCCGATCTCCTTGAACTCCGCTTCCTGCACGTTGTCCTGAAAGTCGTCGATGGTGCTCACCACCACGTACTTGGCGCCGGCCAGCTTGAAGGCCTTCGCCGCGTTGGGGTCGGCCTTGTCCACGTTGCCGCTGCCCGACAGATCCTGCTCCAGCACCACATCCTTCAGGTCGCTGCGCGCCACCAGATCGAACTTGCGCGTGCCCTGGAAGGCCGCGATCAGCTGGGGATCCATGGACTCCTGCACGCGTCCGAGTTCGGCGGCCTGACCACGCTGTGCCAGCGTGGCGGCGAGCGCCGGCGTCACCTTCACGGCGCCGATGGCCAGCGGCAACTTGCCCGGCGGTGCGGCGGCACCGTCCTGCTGCGCCCACGCGGCATGCGAGAGCATGGCGAGGATCAAGGCGATCACTCCCGAAACGAACGGACGCTGGATGGATGCAGGCATGACGCCCTCCTTGAGGCGATGTGCGTGCGGGGATGGTACCGGGGGGCGCGAAGGACGCCGGTGACCACACCAGGTTCGTGCAGGCTCACCAGATCCTTGCACGGAACCGACATGCCGCCAACATCGGAGGTCGATGATCCGTCATGCGCCATCGATTCCGAACCGTGTGGATCTCCGACATCCACCTTGGCAGCAACACGGTGCGAGGTGCCGACCTCAGCTTCTTCCTGCGCCACGTGATGTGCGAGCGTCTGTACCTGGTGGGAGACATCGTGGACATGTGGCGCCTGCGCAAGCGCTGGCGATGGCCCGCCTGCCACAACGACGTGGTGCGGCGCCTGCTGAAACTGGCCAGCAAGGGCGTGGACGTGGTCTGGATCCCGGGCAACCACGACGACGCCATCCGCCCCTACGACGGACTGTCGATCGGCGGCATCCGCATCGAGCTGATGGCCGCGCACGAGACGGCCGACGGCAAGCGGATGCTGGTGACGCACGGTGACCAGCATGATCTGGTGGTGTGCGCCAGTCCGGCGCTGGCGGCACTCGGAAGCCTCGGCTACGACCTGCTGCTTGGCATGAACCGCGTGTGGAACGGCCTGCGCCGCCGCGTTGGCCTGCCCTACCAGTCGCTGTCGCAGTCGATCAAGGCGCGCGTGAAGAGCGCCTGCACCATGATGAGCCGCTACGAGGACGCGCTGATCGCCGAGGCGCGACGCGGCGGCTTCGACGGCGTGGTGTGCGGCCACATCCACAAGGCCGAGCGCCGCCAGATCGATGGCCTGACCTACATCAACTGCGGCGACTGGGTGGAAAGCTGCACGGCGCTGGTGGAACACCACGACGGTCGGCTGGAGATCCTGGACGGCCTGGCCTTCAACGAGATGGTGCGACAGGCTCGCGGGTTGCCCGCGGACCACCGAGAGACGGAGGAATGGCCCGAGCCGGTGCTCGCGCTGCGCAACGGAAACACGGCGGCCCAATGGAAAGCAATATTCGCCGCATAAGCGTGCTGTCGGCAGGCGTGGGTGCGGGCCACATGCGCGCGGCGCAGGCCATCGCCGAGGCGTTGCCGCTGCTTGATCCCTCCGTGCAGGTGCAGGTGGTGGACGTGCTGCAGCATGCGGCCCCGGGCTTTCGAACGCTGTACCGCGATGCCTACGTGGCCTTGGCCAACCGCACGCCACGCCTGGTCGGCTGGCTGTACGACCGCGCCGACAAGGCGTGGAGCGATCGGTGGTACGCGAGCGCCATCGAGCGTCTGGCGCTGCATCGCTGGCTTCGATCGATGGAGCGCGACACGCCCGATGCCGTGGTGTGCACGCACTTCCTGCCGGCTGCACTGATCGACGGGCTGCGTCGCAGCGGTCGCGTGCGCGTGCCGATGACCACCGTGGTGACGGACCTCGATGTGCATGGCCTGTGGCTGGACGGACGCGCCGACCGCTGGTGCGTGGCGGGCGAGGAGGCGGAGAGGATCATCTGCCGCGAGGGGGTGGAACCATCCACCGTCCGCGTGACGGGCATTCCGATCACGCGGGCGTTCGAGTCGCTGCCTTCGCGCGAGGCTGCGCGCGCGATGCTGGGCGTTCCCTCCCACCGTCCGCTGGTGCTGTTCAGCACGGGTGGCTGCTGCCTGGGACCCGTGGAGCAGACCTTCGGTCTGCTTCAGGAGTTGCGCGACGTGGCCACCGTGGTGGCGATCTGCGGCCACAGCGAGCACGCGCGCAAGCGTCTGCAGGCGATGGTGCCGAACGCGGCCCGCAACGACATGCGCGTGATCGGCTTCACCTCCGAGATGCATGCGTGGATGGCGGCGGCGGACCTGATCGTCGGCAAGCCTGGCGGCCTCACCAGCAGCGAAGCGCGTGCCGCGGGACTTCCCATGGTCGCGATTCACGCGATCCCGGGACAAGAGGAGCGGAATCTGGCCCATCTGCTCGAGTGGGGCGCGGCCATCGCCTGCCTCACGCCTTCCACGCTTCCGTGGCGCATTCGCTCGCTGCTTGCGGACAGTGCGCGCATGCACCGCATGCGATGCGCCGCGCTGGCCTCGGCGCGACCATCGGCCGCACGCATGGTGGCCGAGACGGTGATCGAGACCACGCATGCACACGAGGCGATCATGACGACGCAGGGCGTACACTCGCCTACATGCGCGGCCTAGTCTTCACCGAATTCATCGCGTTGGTCGAGGAAAAGTTCGGCCTTCGCATGGCTGACGAATTGCTGTCACAGCCCGGCCTGACCGACGGCGGCGCCTACACCAGCGTGGGCAACTACAGCCATCGCGAGATGCTGACGCTGGTGGTGGGCCTGGCCGAGCGCACCGGCCTGCCGGTGCCCGACCTGTGCAAGGTGTTCGGCGAGTGGCTGTTCCCGAAGCTGGCCACGAACTTCGACTTCGCGGTGAAGCCCTACACAAACGCGTTCGACTTCCTGCGGTCGCTGGATGGCGTGATCCATGTCGAGGTTCGCAAGCTGTATCCCGATGCGCAGTTGCCGCACGTGCCCGTGACCCGTGTGGACGAGCACGAACTGGTGATGGAGTATCGCTCCGAGCGGCCGTTCGCCGACGTGGCGGAGGGCCTGCTGCGCGGCTGCATGGCGTGGTTCGGCGAACGCGCCTCGCTGCAGCGCGAGGCCCTGCAGCCCGATGGCGCACACGCCGCGCGCTTCACGATCACGCGAGGCGGGGTCGCGCCATGAGCCGCGAAGAGATGGACATGCTGCAGCGCCGCGCCGAGCGCGACCGTCGCGCGCGCGAGCAGGCCGAGCGACTGCTGGAGGAGAAGTCGCGCGACCTGTACGACACCAACGAGCGGCTGCGACTGGCCACCCGAGGGCGTCTGGAGTCGTTGGGGCGCGTGGGCGAGGACCTGAGCCAGCTGCAGGATCTGGATCTGCTGATGAGCCGCATCCTTTCCGAGGCGCGCACGCTCACCAGCGCCGAGGCGGGCTCGGTGTTCCTGATCGAGGGCCCGAACCTTGTGTGCGCGTACAGCCAGAACGATCGGCTGCAGCCGGGTGAAGGCAATGTGCTCACCCGACTCGGCCCGACCGACCGCCTGCCTCTGAGCATGCAGAGTCTTGCCGGCAGCGTGGCGCTGAGCGGCAACGTGCTCAATGTGCCTGATGCCTACGCCATCACCCCGAACGCCAACCACGCCTTCGATCGCAGTTTCGACGAGGCCACCGGCTACCACACGCGCGCGGTGCTCGCGATTCCGCTGAAGGTGCAGGGCGGCGCCGTGATGGGCGTGCTGCAGCTGATCAACCCCCTCCCCACCTCCATCCATCGAGCCGACGTGTTCGATGCGGATGACGAGATGCTGATGCGCCACTTCGGCGGCGTGGCCAGCCTGTCGATCGAGCGCGCGCGCCTGACGCGCTCCATCATCACCCGCATGATCCGCAGCGTGGAATTGCGCGACCGGTACGAGACCAAGGAGCATGCCTCGCGCGTGGCCGACATCAGCGTGGAGCTGTGGGAGGCGCACGCGCAACGGAACAACATGCGCTCCAAGGACATCGAGCGCGGCTCCGATCGGCTGCGCATCGCCGCCATGCTGCACGATGTGGGCAAGCTCGGCGTGAGCGACGTGATCCTGCAGAAGCCCGCGCGCCTGACGCCGGAGGAGATGGCGAAGGTGCGTGAGCACGTGATCGTGGGCGCCAGACTGTTCGACGATGTGGTGACCGAGTTCGATCGCCACGCGCGCGACGTGGCCCTGTACCACCACGCGCGCTGGGATGGCAGCGGCTACCCCACCGTGGCCGATCTGCGGCAACTGCAGAAGGACGCGCCACAGGCCGCCGGACCCATGATCGATCCACGCGGCGAGAACATTCCGCTGTTCGCTCGCATCGTGGCGCTGGCCGACGTGTACGACGCGCTGGTGACGCCGCGCGCCTACAAGAAGGCCTGGAGCGTGGCCGAGGCGCTGGAGGCGATCCGCGCGGAAGCGGGCCGTCAGTTCGATCCCGAACTGGCCGAACTGATGCCCGATGTGATCCATCGGCGCGAAGCACGGATACGCACCGAGGCTGCGTGAGACGCCCTCGGCCGCCACGCGCCTGCGGCCTGCGACGCCTGCCGAGCTGATAACGGCGGGCAGCCCCGGCAAACCACATCGATCTTTCCGGGGCCTTCTTTACGGAACCCAAATCCGCGACATAATTCGAGCGACCATGGGATCCCATCACCATCGCTTGCTGTCGCTCGCCTCCTTCGCGCTGGCGCTGACCGCGCCGGCCCTCGCGCAGGAAGCGCCAACGCCATTCGACCCGCTGGTGTGGGCCGACGTGCCGGTGGCAGCGGACTCCGGCACCGTGCGCGGTGGACAGGCAGGCGAGACGGCGTGGTTCACCATGGTGCAGTCGCCGGGCGCGAGCTGGATGCGACTCGAGTTCGGCAAGGGCACCGAGCTGGCCAGCGCGATCGAGGCCGCGGGGTCCGGCGCGTTCCTTCGGATCACCAGTCTGCTGGACGGCGACGAGCAGCGTCTGGATGCGGACAGCCTGGCGCAGTGGTCGAATGCCACCGCGCACTTCAACGGCGACACCCTGATCGTGGAACTCGTGACGGGCACCAACCCATCGAACAGCCGCGTGCGGATCGCCAACGTGCAGGCCGGCGTGGTTCCACCGATGGACAAGAGCCAGTGCGGCGCAGTCGATGATCGCGTGGCCGTGCAGGACAATCGCGTGGCGCGCATCGTGCCCGTGGGCTGCACCGGCTGGATGATCAACAACGACGCGAACCACCAGTTCCTGACCGCCGGACACTGCCCCGCCGGTGGCAGCATGACCACCCTGCACTTCAACGTGCCGCTGTCGACCAGTGGCACGGTCATCGTGGCGCCCGCGGTGGCTGACCAGTATCCGATCGACTCGACCAGCTACCAGTCGAGCAACGGCGGCGTGGGCAACGACTGGTGCTACTTCGGCGCGTTCCCGAACTCGAACACCGGACTCACCGCCTATCAGGCCTACAAGACGGCCTTCGACGTGCTGTTGCCGCCGACCAGCACCACGGGCAACCAGATCCGCATCACGGGATTCGGCGTGGACACCGGCACGGCGAACCAGACCAACCAGACGCATGTCGGCGCGCTGTCCTCCATCACGACATCCGCGCTCAGGTACACCGCCGACACCACGGGCGGCAACTCCGGCTCGCCGGTGATCTGGGAGAACCAGGGCGTGGCGATCGGCATCCACACGCATGGCGGATGCACGACCAGCGGCGGTTCGAACTCGGGCACCAGCTGGAATCTCGCCGCACCTCGCAACGCACTCACGACCCCGCTTGGCGCGTGCAGGGCGATGACCTTCGCGCCCGTCGGCTCGCTTCCAACGCTGTTCGCCGCGGCGGGTGGCGACGCGATGGATGTGACCATCACCTCGCCCACCGGCGCCAGCGCTCCGGCCGCCGCGAAAATGCTGTGGCGCGCGGAAGGCAGCAGCACCTGGAACTCGATCAACGGCACGCTGGTGAGCGGCACCACCTATCGCTTCACCACGCCCGCATTCACCTGCGGCACGCGCATCCAGTACGCCTTCAGCGCACGCATGGGTTCGGCCGGTGGCCTGTGCACCTACCCCAGCGCCATGCCCCAGAAGTGGCTCACCGCCGATGTGCGCACCACCAACCTGATCCTGTGGGAAGACACCTTCGAGACGGCGCAGGGCTGGGCCAGCAGCGGCACCGCCACCGCGGGCACATGGGAACGCGGCCTGTCACGCGGCAACGGCTTCCAGGGTGATCCGACCATCGACCATGACGGCAGCGGGCAGTGCGTGATCACCGGTCGCAACGCGGGCGTGAACGTGGACGGCGGCACCACCATCTACACCAGCCCCGCCATCGACGCGCGCGGCGGATTCAACCAGCAGATCAGCTACGCGCGCTGGTTCAACTGCGCCACGGGCAGCAACGCCAACGCCGACACCATGCTGGTGGAGATCTCGGGCGACAACGGCGCCAACTGGGTGACGCTGGAGACCGTGGGCCCCACCGGCACCTCGAGCGGCTGGACGCGGCGCACGTTTGCCATCGCCAACTACGTGGATCCGAGCGCACAGGTGAAGATCCGCTTCACCACCAGCGACGCGGGCGCGGCCAGCGTGGTGGAAGCGGGCATCGACAGCGTGCGCGTGCTGGCCGATGCGGGCCTTGGCTGGTGCGGCAAGGAAGGCGACTTCGACCAGGACGGCGCGGTGGGCGCGAGCGACATCTCGCTGATGCTGCTGATGTGGGACCTGCCCGGCATCACTGACATCGATGGTGACGGCACCACGGGTGGCGGCGACGTGGCGCTGGAACTGCTCAACTTCGACTGAGTCAAACGCGACATGAACGACCATGACCCGCATCCACCTTGGGTGCGGGCGTTCGCGTTGCCGGCCGCCCGCGGTTAGCGTTCCGCCATGCATGACGCCATCACGCAGCAGGTGAGCGAACTTGTCTGCATCGGTTTCGACGGACCCACGCTCACGCCCGATGCCGCGCAACTGATCGCCGGCGGCGTGCGCAGCGTGATCTACTTCACGCGCAACTTCCAATCGGCCGCGCAACTGTCGGCGCTGAGCGCGCAGGTTCGCGCGGCAGCGCACGGGCGCCCCATGCTGATCAGCGTGGATCAGGAAGGCGGACGCGTGCAGCGATTCCGCGGCGAGGGATTCGCCGACCTGCCGAGCGGCCGCGAACTGGGCGAGCGCGGCGAGGCGGCGGTGCGCGAGGCGGCGCGCGCCACGGCCGATCAGCTGCGCGCGGTCGGCATCAACATGAATCTGGCGCCGGTGCTGGATGTGGACAGCAACCCCGCCAACCCCGTGATCGGCGCACGCAGTTTCGGCAGCGATGCCGCGCGCGTGGCTGCGTGCGGCGCGGCATACGTGCACACGCTGCAGTCCTGCGGCGTGGCAGCGTGCGGCAAGCACTTCCCGGGTCACGGCGACACCAGCGTGGACAGCCATCTGGATCTGCCGCGATTGCCGCATGCGATGGAGCGGCTGGCGCAGGTGGAGTTGCCGCCCTTCCGCGCCGCGATCGCCGCGGGCGTGGACGCGATCATGACCGCGCACGTGCTGTTCGAGGCGATCGATCCCACCGTGCCTGCCACGCTGTCACGCACCGTGGTGACGGGCCTGCTTCGCGAACAGCTGGGCTTCGACGGACTGGTGATCACCGACGATTTCGAGATGCAGGCCATCGCCGACCGCTTCGAGGTGGGCGAGGCCGCGGTGCGCGCCATCGAGGCCGGCTGCGACCATGTGCTGGTGTGTCACCGCATCGATCGCCAGCGACGCGTGATCGAGGCGCTGGCGCAGGCGGTTCGCACGGGGCGACTGTCGATGGAACGCGTGAAAATGTCCGCAAATCGACTCGACACCCTCTTGGAAGCTCGTGCCGCCGGGTTATGTTGAAGGCCCGATGGGACCCCTCGCGCGCCAACTGACCCTGCTCGCCTGCCTCGCCTGCGCCGCACCGGCAGCCGCCGAGAAACTGAACCTGACGTGGCTGTGGCACATGGAGCAGCCCATCTACTGGCCCGACGCCAACGGCACGCGCTACGAGCGCGCGTGGCAGAGCATCCAGCGACGTGATGGTGGCGCCGCACACCCCGCGAACGATCTTCGCGCCATCTTCGGTCTGGATGATCGCGTGGCCGCCTACCAGTACCGACCGCGCGACTGCGTGAACAGCATCCGCTGGAGCGCCGAGGCCGGCGCGCAGGTGAGCTTCAGCGGCGGACTGATCGAGAACATCCAGAGCTTCGCCGAAACGGGCGGCCAGCTTGGCTACGGCACCAACTGGCACGGCGGATGGCGCCAGGCGCGCAACTGGACCACCGCGTCCAGCGGCATCAACGTGCCGCGCATGGACATCGTGCAGTTCAGCTTCCACCATGCGCTGCTGCCGCTGGTGGACGACACCACCATCCGCAAGGAACTGGCGCTGTACAAGGAGATCTACCCCGAGGCGTTCGGCGCCACGCCGGCGATCTCGAAGGGCTTCTTCCCCAGCGAGATGGCCTTCAGCGAGCGCATCATTCCGCTGCTGCAGGAGGCCGGCATCGAGTGGACCTTCGTGAGCGGCGAGAAGATCAGCCGCGCGTGTCCGGACTTTCCGCTGCAGCTGGGCAGCGGCGGCGTGAACTGCGATCCGCCGAACAAGGCCGATCAGGTGAACGCGAACGGCGCCGACTGGTTCCGCCTCACCATCAGTCGCGGCTGCGCCCCCGCCGAAGCGATGCCGATGGCCTTCACGCCGCATCGCGCCAAGTACGTGAACCCCACCACCGGTGTGGAGAGCAGCGTGATCGTGGTGCCCTGCTCGCAGAGCCTGGGCTGGCTCGATGGCTACAACCCATTGCCCACCTCGCAGCTGGACACGCTGCAGGCGAAGAACCCCGCGAATCGCCCGATGCTGACCGTGCTCGCCCACGACGGCGACAACGCCTGGGGCGGCGGCTACAGCTACTACATGGAGGCGGTGCCCAACATCGTGTCGCAGGCAAGCGCGGCGGGCTATGTGCCCACCGTGGTGCAGAAGTACCTGAACGATTGGCCCGTGCCATCGAACGATGTGGTGCATGTGGAGGATGGCGCGTGGGTGAACGCCGACGGCGACTTCGGCGCGCCGCAGTTCCTGAACTGGAACTGGCCGCCCGTGGACGCCAGCGGCAACGTGGATGTGGACAACGGCTGGGCCGAGGACATCCGCAACTGGGCGGTGATCACGGCAAGCCAGAACCTGGTCGACACGGCCGAGCAGATCCAGACCGACGCCGGCCTGCCCGTGCGCATGAGCCACGTGCTGCGGCCAGTGTCGAACAGTCGCGCCAGCGAGAAGGCGTGGCACTTCTTCCTGGGTTCGCTGAACTCGGGCTACATGTACTACGGCACCGCGCTCGACATGGAGGTGAAGCCCACCGTCGCGTGCAACGAGGCGAACACCGCCGCCATGGGCGCGATCGGCAGCGGCGCGCTCGATCGCACCGGCCCCGCGATCTGGGTTCCGCAGCGCTGGCCCTGGAATCCGGGCAGCCTGAATTTCGGCGCGCCATACAAGTATCAGTCGAGGACCATGCCCAGCGACTTCGCGGTGTGGACCCTCGTGCACGACGTGAGCGGCCTGACCACCGTCACGCTGAAGTACCGCATCGATGCCGATGGCTCCAACCCGCTGGCCAGCAACCAGAACGAGACCTACGCGGGCGGATCGGAGGTTGGCGCATGGATCGATGTGCCCATGACCGTGACCGACTTCCCCGCGGGCAACGTGCTGAACGACGGCGGCATCGACTTCTTCGAGATGCCGGGCGCCATCGCGAGGCGCTGCGTGGGCCGCATCACCGGCATCACCAGCAAACTTCTCGACTACTACGTGGAGGCCATCGACACCAAGGGCAACGTGAAGCGCAGTCCCATCCAGCATGTGTGGGTGGGTGATGCGGGCTCAGGCGGAGGAACGGGCGGTGGAACGGGCGGCGGCACCGGCGCCGTGGTCGCCACCACGCCTTCACCCGTGCAGGCCAACGCCTCCGTCACGATCGCCTACAACGCATCGGGCCGCAATCTGGCGAGCGCCACCGGCGTGAAGGCGCATGTGGGTTTCAATGCGTGGGCCAGCGTGGTGTCACCGGATGCCGCCATGACCAAGGGCGCCGATGGCCTGTGGCGCTGCTCGCTCAGCGTGCCATCGACGGCAACGCAGCTCGACGTGGTGTTCAACGACGGCGCCAGCACCTGGGACAACAACGGCGGTCAGGACTGGCACTTCAGCGTGACGGGCGGCGCCTCGATCACATGGAAGATGGATGGCACGCTCGATGCGGGCGCCGTGCCCGTGGCCACCACCTCGGGTCGCACGCTGTGGGCCGGACTGCAGGGCGACACGCTGTACCTGGCCACGCAGGACGCCGGCGAGGGCGACGATGTGTTCCTGTTCCTTGCCGGCACCAGCGGCGCGCTCACCGCTGCGCCCTGGTCGAAGGGCGGACAGTCGATGCAGTGGAAGGCGTTCCTCGCCGACGAGAACGACAATGCCTTCAGCGGCTGGTTCAACGAGCTGCAGAGCCAGACCTTCACCGCCACGAAGGCCGTGTCCACGGGCACCAACGGTGGCGTGCTTGAAGGCACTATCGACATTGCGCAATTGTTCGGCACCGTGCCCGACACCATCCTGCTGGCTGCGGCGAGCTACGGCACGGCGAACGCGGGCGCGCTGAAGACCGCCGCGCAGTGCCCGGCGGGCAACGGCAACACGAACATCGAGGCCGCGGAGTTCGTGGCGGTGCGCCTCTGCGATCTGACGGGCGGCTGCTGCCCCGCAGATCTTGATGGCACGAGCACGGTCGACTTCGGCGACGTGTCGCTGGCATTGCTGATGATGGGCGATGCCGGCAGCCCCGCCGATCTCGATGGCTC
>Ga0209617_10000257_pt1 | contig 22561 bp, 19 predicted proteins | sample LakEriepJuly2011_2_FD_187459 | JGI IMG/M metagenome (GOLD analysis project Ga0209617, IMG submission 187459) | Freshwater microbial communities from dead zone in Lake Erie, Canada - CCB epilimnion July 2011 (SPAdes) (version 2) | ecosystem: Environmental > Aquatic > Freshwater > Lentic >...
AAGGTCTGGAAGACCGCCGCGCAGATCATGAGCGTGCCACCGATCGCAACGATGCGCGCGACCTGCTCCGCCGGCACGTCACCGGAGTCGGCGAAGATCCCGACCATGTCGTGCCGCCACACGAACATGACGACGCCCCACAGGGTCATGTAGGCGAGCGAGACCGTCAGCGCCGCGTGCGTCTGGCGCACGGCGTCGTCAGGCCGGCCCGCGCCGATCGACTTGCCCACGAGGCTTGCCGTCGCCACACTGAAGCCGACCGCGGGCATGAACGACATGTGCATGAACCGCAGCACGCTCCAGCCAGCCGCCAGGTGATCGGTGCCGAAGCGGCCGACGAGCGTGCTCATGAAGAGCGCCCAGCAGATCATCTCGTTGCTGAACTGGATGCCGTTGGGCACGCCCGTGCGGACCAGGCCCGTGAGCATCCCCCACTGCGGCCTCCACGCGGAACGCGTGCCGAGCTCGGCGTGCAGCTTCGGCCCGAGGAAGACGATGAACGGCACCAGGAACTCGACGAAGGTGCCGATCACGGTCGCGATCGCAGCGCCGGCGACGCCATAGGCCTGTGTGCCCGGAATCCCCAGCAGCCCCAAGGACGGCAGTCCGAGTTCCCCGTAGATGAGGATGAAGTTGCCGATGACGTTGACGATGTTGCCAAGGATCGCGGCAACGGTCACCACCTTCGGCCGGTGGATGCCGAAGAAGAAGTTCGACATCGCCTTCCCGGCGAGTGTCGCCAATCCGCCGCCTACGAGGATCCCCGCGTACTGCGTCTCCAGCTCCTCCACGCGCGGCTCGTGCCCCATCGCACCGAAGAGTGCGGGCAGCCCGAACAGCGCCAGCGGCAGAAGGAGCACCAGCCAGCTGGCCACAGCGATCCACAGCCCGCTCCACGCGTAGCTCGCCGCATCGTGCAGACGCTTGGCGCCCAGCGACTGGCTCACGTACGTGTTCACGAGCGTGATCACGCCGACCAGGAACGACATGGGCGCCCAGCTCCAGACGCCGCCGTTGCCCTGCGCTGCCAGCTCCACCATGCCGACCTGCGCCACCATGAGGCTGTCGACGAACTGCATCATGGTGTACGAGGTCATCGTGAGCACCGTCGGCCACGCCAGCGACCAGACCTCGCGGACGTCGGACAGCCGCGCGGCAACGCCGCGACCGCGGGATGGGCTCATCGGATCCATCGGAAAGCCGGCGGCGTCAGAGCGCCACCAGCTCCATGTCGGCCTGGACGGTCGAGACCTTCGTCACCGGGTCGATGTCGGCAGCAAAGCCCTCGAGCCCCTTGGTCCGTGCCATCTCGGCACGCACCGCGGCGACTGCGAACGCGGCACCGCGCGCGTGGCGACGGTGGGCATCGAGCTCGAGCGCGATCTGCGACTCGCTGCGCGCGAAGTCCAGCGGTGCGATCGCGGCCTTGAAGCCCTGCAGCAGACCGTTCGCGTTGACGAACGAGCCGGCCTTCTCGACCCACGTGCACGATGGCAGCACGACGTCCGCCGCGTTGGCGAGGCGATCCGGCAGCGTGTCAATGAGGACCAGCGCGCGGCCGCTCACGGCGCGCACGAGTTCGTCGGACTGCCAGGCGCTGGGATAGTTGCCGGTGACCAGGCAGGCCTTCGCGCCCGCCGATTGCACGGCAGCGCACCAACCTGCGGCGTCGTGCACGGCTGCGGCCGAGCGGCCCGCAATCGATGCGGCCACGGCCTCGAGCGCCAGGCGCACGCCCCGCGCGTTGGGCGCCTTCTCGGCGCGCACCACGAAGCCATTGGGGAAGGTCTTGTCCTGGCCGTCGATCGGCACCGGCCCCACGCCGAGCACGGCGTTGGCGTCGTATGCGAGCACGGTGTGCGCCAGGAGGTAGGCGTCCTCGCAGGAGAGCATCGGGCTCACGAGCAGCGCGAGGCGGCCCGCAGCGGCGCCCTGCGCGAGCACCGAACCGGCGGCTTCGATCGCGGTCGTCCATGCCTGCGCCGCATGAGCAGCATCGCCGGCGGGCTGGCCCTTCATCATCGGCAGCGAGAGCCGATCCTCGCGGTGCACGAACTTCCAGCCGTAGCGCACCTCGTCGGTGATCCACCACTGGTTCACGGCGGCATTGCGGCGCGGCTTGATGCGGTAGACGCGGCCATCATTGTGCTCGACGCTGATGTTGTCGCCGCTCGAGGTGATGCCGTCGATCGACGGCGTCTTGGTGAGGAACCAGACGCGCTGCTGGAAGAGGAAGTCCTTGTCGAGCAACGCACCCACCGGGCAGAGGTCGATGACGTTGCTGGCGAGCTCGTTGTCGAGCGCCATGCCCGGGAAGACATCGATCATCTCGGTGCCGCCGCGGCCTTCCACCATCAGTTCGTTGGTCTGCGTCACCTCGCGCGTGAAGCGCACGCAGCGCGTGCACATGATGCAGCGATCACTGTAGAGCAGGATGTTCGGGCCGACCTGCTTCTTGGGGTTCTTGATCTTCTCCTCGACGAAGCGGCTCTCGCCGCGGCCGTACTCGTGCGAGTAGTCCTGGAGGCCGCACTCGCCAGCCTGGTCGCAGATGGCGCAGTCGACCGGGTGGTTGATGAGCAGGTACTCCATCACGGCCTTCTGGTTGGCCTTGGCCTTGTCGCTGTCGGTGTAGACGACCATTCCCTCGGCCGCGTGGGTGTGGCACGTCGGGCTCAGGCGGCCGGTCGACTCGAGCTTGCCGGTCTTCGGGTTGGGCTGCCAGATCTCGGCCAGGCAGATGCGGCAGTTGGCCGGGATCGAGAGCGAGTCGTGGTAGCAGTAGTGCGGGATCTCCTGCTCGTTCGCCAGGGCGACCTGCAGGATGGTCTGGCCCTTCTGGAACTCCATCGGCTTCCCGTTGATCGTGATCTGCGGCATGGGGCCGGAAGTCTAGCGGCGCCGTCGACCGCCCGGCTCGCTCACGGTGCCGCGGGATCCGTGCGGCACTGGAGGACGATGCTGCCGTCCTGGAAGGCCAGGTCGAGCAACCGGACCGTTCGTCCATCGGCCAGGGGCATCGCCGGCAACCCATCGCCCAGCCTCGCAAGATCGCCCGCCAGTCCACCAGCCAGCATGACCGGCAAGCGCAGCGCACCGGCACCGACGCCGGTGACCGCCAGTCCGACCGAGCCGGGCTCGCCGACGACTTCAAGCCTGCACCAGTCGATCCGGCCCTGACGGGAGAGCATCACCAGCAGCGTGCCCTCGTCCTCGATCGCCAGCGCCACCTGCTCGAGGGGCTGCCCGCGAAGGTCATCGGGGATCGAGTCGCGGGCAAACTCCGCCCATGGACGCCACCGCTGGGCGAGCCAGTCGTTGAGGTCGTCGGGGTCGACCGCGATGGCCCAAGGCTCGGGGCCGCGCACCTGGTGGATCGCCGCGGCAAGCGCCTTCTCGAAGCCCGCGGCGCGCTCATCGGCCTCGATCGAGACCGCAGGATTGCGCACCCGCGACCACGCGCTCGGCACGACTTGGGCCAGCAACAGCGCGCCAGCGCCGCCGAGGAGCACCGCCACGCCCGCGGCCATGAGCAGCAGGCCACGGCGGCGCGACGACAGGCTCACGCGCCCCGCCACCGGGTCACGATGACGGTGTCGTTCTGACCGCCGAAGCCGAACGAATTGCTGAGGCAGGTATCGACCTTGGCCGCGCGCGCCGTGTTGGGCACGTAATCCAGGTCGAGCTCGGGATCGGGATTCGCGTAGTTGATCGTCGGCGGCAGCATGCCGTGGCGGATCGACTGCACGCAGGTGATGAACTCGACCGCGCCCGCAGCCGCGATCAGGTGCCCCATCATGCTCTTGATGGAACTCATCGGGATCGACGGAGCGAGCTCGCCGAAGACGCGCTTCACGCCGATCGTCTCGATGGAGTCGTTCTCCTTCGTGCCCGTGCCGTGCGCGCTGATGTACTGGATCGGCGGGCGCCCATCGTCGAGGCGCTTGTGGGGATCGATCCCCGCCTGCGCGAGCGCCTGCGTCATGGCGGCTGCGGCGCCACGGCCATCAGGCTGGATGTCGGTGATGCGGAAGGCATCGGCGCTCGAGCCGTAACCCATGAGTTCCGCCAGCGGCGTGGCACCGCGCGCCATCGCGTGCTCGAGTGTCTCGAGCACGACCATGCCGCTGCCCTCGCCCATGACGAAGCCGTCGCGGCCGATGTCGAACGGCCGGCTCGCCTTGGTCGGATCGCCCTTGAACGTGCTGAGCGCCGTGAGCCGGTTGAAGCCCGTGATCCCCAGCGGGTGGATCATGGTGTGCGTCCCGCCGGCAAGCATGGCATCGGCATCGCCGCGGCGAAGGATGCTGCAGGCCTCGCCGATCGCCTGCGTGCTGGCCGCGCACGCGGTCAGGCAGTTGTAGCTCGGGCCACGGATGCCGAACTCGCGCGCCAGGTGCGCCAGCGGCATGTTGGGCTCCTGCTCGACCTCGCGCGCGCGATCGAGCATGCGCTGCGCGGCATCGAACCAAGCACCGCCGACACGATTGGACGCGGCATCCCAACCTGCGACGTTCGCGGCGAAGTAGTTGGCGGTGTCGATCACGCCCTCGCCCGCGCCCAGGTACATGCCGACGCGGCGAAGGCTCGGAGCCGGTCGCTCGTCGAGCCCGGCCTGCGCCCACGCCTGGCGCGCAGCGCCGAGCGCGTACTTGCTGTTGAGGCCGGCGGTCGCGTGCGCCTGCGGGTGCTTCACGAACGCGTTCACGTCGTAGTCGCGCACCTCGGCAGCGAAGGTCGTGGGGAATGTGCGCGCGTCGAAGCGCGTGATCGGCGCCATGCCGCACTCGGAGCGCATCATGCGGCCCCAGACGCCCTCGAGATCATGGCCCAGGGGCGTGACCCAGCCCATGCCGGTGACGACGATGCGCACGCTCATGACGCCCTCCGCAGGATGATGGCGGCGTTCTGTCCGCCAAGGCTCGTGGTCAGCACCAGCACCGCACGCAGCGCAGCCGGGCGCGACACCGCAGCCGCTGCATCGAGGCCGGGCGTGGCAGCTGCGTTCAGCCGCGCAGGAATCGACTGCGTCGCCAGCATCTGCACTCCAGCGCAGGCCGCCAGCGCACCGGTCCCTGCACCGCAGAAGCCAGCGTTGGGCACGACGGTCGCGATCGGCAGCGTGGCAAGTCGCGCGCCGAAGACGCGCTCAAGCGCGGCGCGCTCGCCGGCATCGACCTGGGGCACGGCGCAGCCGGTGGGCACGATCGCATCGATCTCGCTGGCCGACATGCCCGCATCATCAAGTGCAGACTCGATCGCAGCCGCGATGTCCTCGCCGCTCTGCGAGAGATCCATGCCCATCGTGTCGGCGCAGACGGACTGACTGGCACCGAAGCCAGCCAGTTGCGCCAAGGGGGCCTTGCCACGGCGTGCAGCCGATTCGGCGGATTCCACCACGAGGATGCCTCCGCCCTCACCGAGCACGGAGCCGCAGGCCTCGGCATCGAAAGGACGCACGAGCTCGGGGCCCTGCGCACCGGCCGGCATGGCACGCAGGCGACCGCTGTACCAGTTGCGCATCAGGCCCATCTGGTTCACGCGGCTCTCTGCGCCGCCCGAGAGGCACGCATCCGCATCGCCGCGGCCGATCACGCGCATGCTCTCGCCGAGCGAGAGGAGCGCGCTCGATTCACCGCAGGTGATCGTGTTCGACGGCCCCTGGCAATCGTGGATGATCGTCACGTGGCACGCCAGCATGTTGGGCAGGTACTTCAGGAGCCAGAGCGGCGTCAGGTTGTTCATGCCGCCGCTGCCCCACGCGCCCAGGTCAACCTTCCCGTCGGTGGTCGTGCTGGTCACGAGCGCGGCCGTCAGTTCATCGATGTCGGCCGCGATGAGGCCCGCGCCGATGTGCGCGCCGAAGCGCTCGGGGGCGATCGTGACCGAGGATGCACCCTCGGTGCCCCGGGTGACCAGGCCCGCGCTCTGCACGGCCATGTGGGCGCCGGCGACGGCGATCTCGATGTCGCGGGCCATGACCTTGGTGCCTTTGCGGAAACTCTTGGGCACGAGCGTGCGAACGTCGAAGCCTTCCGGCAACAGGCTCGCGAACGGGCACCCGAAGGAGCCCGTCTCGAACCGATCGATGCGGCGGATGGCACTCGTGCCTGCGGTCAGGGCCTGCCAGAACGGCTCAAGGCCCACGCCGAGGCCGCACACCGGGCCTAGGCCGGTGATGACGACGTGTGTAGCGCTTCGTCCCATGGGAGCGCCGGAGGATACCGGGCGCGCGCGAAGGGGTTTGGATGCCTCGATCAGCGCCCCGAGCGCAGGTGGCGCGCAAGGAGCATCGAGAGTTCGAGCGCCTGTTCGGCGTTGAGACGGGGATCCACGGCGCTGCGGTACGCACGCGCGAGGTCGGCATCGTTCAGGCCGCGCGAGCCGCCAGTGCATTCGGTGACATCGTCGCCGGTGACCTCGATGTGCACGCCGCCCAGGTGCGTGCCGCACGCGGCGTGCACCGCAAAGGCGAGTTCCAGCTCCCGCATCACCTTGGCGAAGGCGCGCGTCTTGATGGGGCGCCCTGCCCCGGGGCCGTCCGTCGGCACCACGGTCTCGGTGTTGCCGTGCATGGGGTCGCAGATCCACAGGCCATGCCAGCCCGCGGCATGCACGGCGCGCAGGACCGAGGGCAGTCCGCGCTCGATCTGATCGGCACCGAACCTGTGGATCAGCGTGATGCGACCGGGTTCGCGATGCGGATCGATCGCCTCAAGCGTGCGCACGAGCGCCGACGGCTCGGTGGCCGGACCGACCTTGATCCCGATCGGGTTCGAAAGCCCACGCGCGTACTCCACGTGCGCACCATCGGGTGCGGCCGTGCGCATGCCGATCCATGGCAGGTGCGTGCTCAGGTTGAACCAGCCGTCGCGCCGCGGCACCTGCCGCGTGAGCGCCTGCTCGTAGGGCAGGACCAGCGCCTCGTGGCTCGTGAAGAAGTCCACGCGCGTGAGCGCGGGGTGGTCCTCGCCGGTCAGCGTGCGCGCAAAGTCCAGGCTCGCGCGGATCTCGTGCACGATGCGCTCGTACTCGGCGCGCGACGGGCTCGCGTGCGCGAAGGACAGGTCCCACTGCTCGGGGTGATGGATGTCGGCGAAACCGCCGTCGACGAGGGCACGGACGAAGTTGAGCGTGAGCGCCGCACGTTCGTAACCGCGCAGGAGCAGCTCGGGATCGGGGCGCCGCGCCACGGCACTGAACTCGCTGCGATTCACATTGTCGCCGCGATAGGCCGGCAGCGAGACGCCATCGCGCACTTCGGCATCGGCCGAGCGCGGCTTGGCGTATTGGCCGGCCAGGCGCGCCAGGCGGACCACGCGCCGGCCCGAACCGTGCACGAGCACCAGGCTCATCTGCAGCAAGATCTTCAGCTGCGCGGTGATCGCATCGGGCCGGCACTGCGCGAAACTCTCGGCGCAGTCCCCAGCCTGCAGCACGAAGGCCTCGCCACGTGCCGCGGCGGCCAGCTGCTGCTTGAGCGCAAGCACCTCGCCGCTGGTGACCAGCGGCGGCAGCGCCGCCAGCTCGGCAAGCACGGTGTCCAGGGCAGCACGGTCCTCGTAGGGAGGCTGCTGCGCGGCCGACTTGGCCATCCACGATGAAGGAGTCCAGGCAGTCATGAATGCGGGCGACAGGACTTGAACCTGCACGGGTGTTACCCCACGGGAACCTAAATCCCGTGCGTCTGCCAATTCCGCCACGCCCGCGGCGTCCTTAGCATCCTAAGCCAGCGGCTTGGGCCGCATCGATCCCATGCGACGCTTCTTTGCCATCTCCCTGATGCCCCTGCTCGCGCGACTGCTCCTGGCGCTGGCGCTCGCCCCGGCGGGCTATCGCGATGCCTTCGGCGTGCGCGTCTTCACGCCCAAGGAAACGGCGCTGCTCGTCGAGCTGGGCTACGACATCGGCCAGGACGGCATCGTCCCGGGCACGACCGTCGACCCTGAATCGCTCGATCCCTTGCAAGCCCCGCGTTGGCTCGGCAAGGCGCTCGACCTGCATGAACTCAAGGTGGTGCCCGAACCCCTGCAGGTCGCGCTGTGGGAATCGGTCGCGCGACTGGTCGCTGGCACGCTGCTGCTCATCGGTTTCCTCAGCCGGCTCTGGGCTGCCGCCATGCTCGCCGTCATCGGCACGCAGTTTGCGCTTGGCCCCGCCCGGGCCATGGCAGAGAGCCTCTTCTACAGCCTCGAGCCTGGCGAGTACCAGGCGGGGTTCGTCTCGTTGGCGCTGTGCGCGCTCGCGCTCAATGTGCTACTCGTCGGCGCTGGTGCGCTGAGCATCGACCGCGCGGTCTTCGGCGGCACCTCGAGCAGCGAAGACGCCTGATCCACGCGCTGACCGATCGTCACTCCTTCATCTGCCGGAGCTCGTTGCGCAGGATGGCGGCGAGTTCGTAGTTCTCGCTGGCGATCGCAGCGCGCAGGCGCTCCTCGAGCTCGGCGCGCTGGCTGCTGGGCAGCCGCGGAACCAGCATGTCGCGCATCGACCGCAGGATCGCGACCTCGGGGCTGGCCTCGAAACGGTTTCGCTGGCCGATCATGGTGTACGCATCGCGCACGGCCGCGAGACCGGCATCGAGCGCCGTCAGGGCGCCACGGTGGTCCTTGACCTGCAGGGCAGCAGCCGCCTCGGCACGCGTGCGGGTGACCACAAGTCCCAGTCGCAGCTGCTCGAACGCAGCACGGTCCTCGGGGCGCGCGGCCCGCTCACGAACGACCTCGATGAGGTCGAGGTTGCGGCGGCAATCCCTCGCGGCAAGGCCCGGGAACCCTGCCATCATCAGGGCCGTGGCCCGTTGCTGGTAGAGCCCGGCCTCCTGGCGAAGCGCTTCGAGGCGTTCCGGCGCCAACGGGTCGGGCGCAGGATCCTCGCGCAGCAGCTCCAGGAGGCTCTCGCGCCCACCCGGCCGGAGTCCATCGGGACGCCCGTCCATCTCCATCTGCAGGATGCCCAGATCGAGCCTCACCTGCACCTTGTGACGGCCATCCTCACCCTGCACCACCCGAACGCGAGGCGTCAAGGGGTCAAGGGGCCATGAAGACAGGAGGCCAGACAGGTCATCCATGGACGAATCCTAGCCTCGATGGTTCTGGTTCCAAGCGGATAGTCGCTCCGCCGGCGGGGCCAGGACGGGTTTGGCGGACGCTCCAGGATTCTCTTGCCACAGCCACCGCTCCTGCGCTTAGGATTGTTGATCCATGGCCCGGTCAGAAGTCCAGTCCGAGCTCCAGTTGTACCTGCGAGAGGTCAACGAGACTGCCCTGCTCACACCTGAGGAGGAGAAGACTCTTGGCTGGCGCATCATCAACGACGGCTGCCTCCAGTCGAAGGAGCGGATGATCAAGGCGAACCTGCGCCTGGTCATCGCCATCAGCAAGAACTACGTCAACCGCGGGCTGACGCTGCCTGACCTCATCGAGGAGGGCAACATCGGCCTGATCCGCGCCGTCGAGGGCTTCGACCCCGCGCAGGGCGCGCGCTTCAGCACCTACGCGAGCTGGTGGATCAAGCAGGCGATCAAGCGCACGCTGATCAACGCGGTCCAGCCGATCCACATTCCGGCCTACATGGTCGAGCTGATCGCGCGCTGGAAGGACACCTCGCGCAAGTTCGAGGAGAAGCACGGCCGCAGCCCGAGCCTGCAGGAGCTCTCCAAGGAGATGAAGCTCCCCGTCAAGAAGCTCGTCATCATCCGTCGCGCGGTGAAGGCGTACCAGGCCCCGAGCCAGGCGCCCATCGGCGAGGACGGCGTGGCGATGGACTTCGGGGACCTCTTCGAGGACACCCGCGGCAAGCAGCCCGATCGCGAAGCGAGCGAGAACGAGGACTTCAGGATCATCCTCAAGCTGCTCGACTCGATCGATGAGCGCGATGCGCGCGTCCTGCGATTGCGCTTCGGCCTCGAAGGACACGAACCCCTGACCCTGAAGCAGATCGGCGAGATCGTGGGCCTGACCCGCGAGCGCGTGCGCCAGATCGAGGTCGAGGCCCTGCGGCGGCTCAACCAGCAGCTGCACGACGACAAGCCCACGCGGTTCTTCCGCGGGCAGTCGGCCTGACGAGATCAATCAACGCACCCCCGGCAACGGGCCGTGATGCGGCGCGAGAGCCGTCATCTTCTGCGGAAGCAGCATCAGCAGCAGCCGTGGCCCTGCCACACCCGTTCGGACACGCCCGCAGGCGGATCAGGAGCGCGTGGCCGAGACGAACGGCATCTTGACGACGGTGGCGGTGGCGCTCTCGCGGCCCAGGTCGACGCTGAGCGAGGCGCCGAGTTCCGCCAACGGTGCATCGACGAAGGCCATCGCGATCGGCTTGTCGAGCGTGGGGCTCAGGCAGCCGCTCGTGACGCGGCCGACCACGTCATTGCCGTGCTTGACCTGCATGCCCTGCCGGGCGCTGCGACGGCCATCGAGCACCAGGCCCACGAGCTTGCGCGCCGGACCAGCCGAGGCGATCCGCTGCAGCGCGTCCTGCCCGATGAATCGACCGGCCCGCTCGTCATCCTGCCCCTTGTCGAGCTTGACGGCGAAACCCAGCCCGGCGCTGATGGGGTCGGTCTCCTCGTCGATCTCGTGGCCGTAGAGCGGCATGCCGGCTTCCATGCGGAGGGTGTCGCGCGCACCCAGGCCGATGGGCTTCACCACGCTGTCGGCCTGGCCGGCGTTCTTCAGGAACATGCCCATGGCGAGCTGCGCCGTGCCGGCGCCCAGGATCACCTCGACGCCGTCCTCGCCGGTGTAGCCGGTGCGGCTCACGATGAGCTTGACGACGATCAGGTTCTTCTGCGCGAAGCGGTAACGCTTGAGGCTGGGGATCTCGCGGCTCATGCCGGCGATCAGGTCCATGGCCTTGGGGCCCTGCAGCGCGCACATCGCGGTCGACTCGGTCTGGTCATCGAGCTTGAAGACCATGTCTCCCTTCACGGCCGCGAAGTGGGCCAGCAGCTTGGCGCGGTTGCTCGCGTTGCACACGACGAGGAAGTCGCTGTCGTCCATGCAGTAGACGATGATGTCGTCCAGGCAGCCGCCCCGCTCGTTGCAGACGATGCCGTAGCGGCACTGGCCGGGCTCCATCCCCAGGACCTGGCGCGTGCAGACCAAGTCAAGGAACCGGCGCGCGTGCCGGCCCGTGAAGCGCAGGCGGCCCATGTGGCTGACGTCGAAGAATCCTGCGCTCGCGCGGCAGTGGCGATGCTCCTCGATGATGCTGCCATAGGAGAGCGGCATCTCCCAGCCTGCGAAGTCGACCATCTTCGCCTTGTGCTGCAGGTGGAAGGAGTGGAACGGGGTGCGCAGCAGCTGGGTCGCGGTGGTCATGGTGGTCCTCGCTTGGGAGGGTCCATCGTAGACGCGGCGCCCGGCACCGGCCTGCCGCACGGGGGTATGCTCCGTTCATGACCGTCCGGAGCGCGCCCACCCGCCTCGCCCACGCGTTGATGCGCGTGCTGGCCGTGGTGATGCTCCTGCTGGCCTGCCCCCCTGCTCTCGCGCAGTCCATCGACGATGCCACGCTGACCGACCGACCGGTGAGCAAGATCATCTTCGTCGGCCTTGACCGCGTGACCGAGCAGGAAGTGCGGAACAACATCCGCATGGCCTCGGGCCAGCCTTTCGACGCCAAGGCCGTGAAGGACGACGTGGCGAACCTCTATCGCCTCGGCCACTTCGACGTGGTCCGCGCCGACGCCGAACTTCAGCCCGACGGCACCGTCCACCTGACCTACCGCATGGATGAGCAGCCGCTGGTCTCGGACATCCAGGTCGTGGGAAACACGATCCTGAGCGACCAGGAGCTCCGCAAGGAGATCGGCCTGTACGCCGGCGGTCCGCGCGACGACTTCCTGCTCGAGCGCGCGGTCACCAAGATCAAGGAGCTCTATCGCGGCCGCGGCCACTACCTGGCCGAGGTGACCGTTGACGAGAGCGAGCTCAAGGACAACGGGATCCTGATCTTCCGGATCATCGAGGGGCCGCGCACCCGCGTGCGCTCGATCGAGTTCACCGGCAACCGGGCGTTCCCGGCCAAGCGGCTGCAGGAGGAGATCCAGACGAAGGAATGGGTGTTCCTCTTCGGCAAGGGCGACCTTGACGAGGATCGGCTCGCCGGCGACGTGGCCGCGCTCGACCGCTTCTACAAGGGTCAGGGCTACGTGGACGTACGCGTGGACCGCCGCGTGGACGTGGCGCCCGACGGCAACGAAGCGAAGGTCGTCTTCGCCGTCGAGGAAGGCCGCCAATACCGGTTGCGCAACGTCACGATCCTGAACCTCGGCGAGGAGAAGGTGCCGGCGCTGACCAGCGAGCAGGCGCTGGGGCTGCTGCGGATCCGCCCTGGCGATGCGTTCCTCGAAACGCTGGTGAAGGGCTCGGTCGAGGCGGTGAAGGGCGCGTACCAGGTCATGGGCCACGCCGACGTCGTGGTGCAGAGCGAGTGGGTGCGAACCGGCGAGAGCCCCGAGGTGGACCTGGTGCTCAAGGTGCGCGAAGGCGGCGAGACGATCGCAGGCATCGTGCGCATCCAGGGCAACAGTCTGACGCGTGACAACGTCATCCGCCGTGACGTCATGATCGATCCGGGCCGGCCGCTCGATGCCCGGCAGGTCGACGAAGCCACCAAGCGACTCGAGCGCACACGGCTCTTCGGCGACGTGCGCGTGACGCTGCAGCAGCCGGATGCCCAGGACCAGGGCGTGCGCGACGTGCTCGTCGAGGTCAAGGAGCAGAACACGGGCTCGCTCAACTTCGGCGTGGGCGCCAGCACCGATACCGGCCTCTTCGGGCAGATCAGCCTGACCCAGCGCAACTTCGACCTCTTCGACACGCCACGCACACTCGACGAATTCTTCGCCCAGCGCGCCTTCCGCGGCGCCGGCCAGACCTTCAACGCGTCGATCTCGCCTGGTGTCGAGGTGAGCAACTACTCGATCGGCATCAGCGATCCGCGTCTGCTCGACTCCGAATGGGGCGGCGGCATCAATGGCTTCTACCGCACGCGCGTGTACGAGGACTGGACCGAGGAGCGCTGGGGCCCCAACGTGCAGCTCTCGCGCAGGCTGGGCGAGCTCTGGACCTTCACCAGCCGTCTCAACTGGAACCGCGTCGAGTTGACGGACTTCGACACCTCGACGCCCACGATCGTCTACGAGGAACAGGGTCCCTACGACCTCGATTCGTTGACGTTCTCGTTCACGCGCACCAACACCGACAACGTGAACCGTCCCTCGCGCGGCACGCGCATCGAAGGCAGCGTGCAGCAGTACGGCGTGCTCGGCGGCGAGTACATGTACACCGCGATCAACGGTGAGTGGACCGGCTTCTTCACGCTCGCCGAGGACCTGATCGGCCGCAAGAGCGTGCTCAAGACGACCGTGCAGAGCGGCTACATCTTCGACGACGAGGCCCCGCTCACCGAGCGCTTCTACCTCGGCGGCCGCACGTTCCGCGGCTTCGAGTTCCGCTCCGTCAGCCCCAAGAGCGCCAGTTCCGGACCGCCGGGCTTCTCGACGCCGACCGTCAATGCGCAGGGCGATCCCGACGGCGACCCCATCGGTGGCACCTTCAAATTCTTCGCAGGGACGCAGTACGAGATGCCGCTCATCGACGAGTTCGTGAACTGGGTCGCCTTCTGCGACTCGGGCACCGTCGTTGACGAGGTGGCGCTCTCGGAGTACCGGGTCTCCGTCGGCATCGGCCTGCGCCTCTACCTGCCGCAGTTCGGTCCGGTGCCCTTGGCGTTCGACTTCGCGCAGCCCATCGTGAAGGAAGACACCGACCAGACGCAGGTCTTCAGCTTCTCCGCCGACCTGCCCTTCTGAGCCCCGGCCGGACCGCATGGTCGGTGCATCGCTACCATCCGCGCCCATGAAGCACCGAACGTTCCTGCCTGCCGTGCTGTGCGTGCTCGGCGGCGCCGTGGTCGCCGCGAGCGCCTTCGCCGCCGGCCGAATCGCCGCAGCACCGACCGCCGTCGCGAGCATCGACATCCAGAAGGTCCTCGAGAAGATCTCGGCGCGCGCCGACACCGAGGTCGAGATCTCGCGCCTGGCCGCGGCGTTCGAGAAGGACATCACCGACCGGAGCAAGGACCTCGAAGCCCGCCTCAAGGCGACCGAGGCCATGACCGACCCGGCGCAGGTGCAGTCCACCCGTGATGCGCTCGCGCTGGAGAACCTGCAGCTGCGCGAGTGGACCCAGCTCAAGGGCCAGGAGCTCGATCGCGAGCGCGCGCTGCGCTTCGAGGCGCTCTACCGAGAGATCCGCTCCGAGGCGCAGAAGCTTGCCCAGGTCGAGGGCTACGACTACGTGGTTGTGAACGACGGCGCCGCCGACATGAAGCGCGACCCCCGCAGCAAGGAGTCGTACTTCGAGCAGGTCCAGCAGCAGATCGCGCGCCGCCGCGTGCTGGTGGCCAGCGCGAAGGACGACATCACCGACAAGCTCGTGCTGCGCATGAACAACAACCGCGCCGCCGCGACCCAGGCTGCGCCCAAGCCCTGATGCGGGACCACGGAAGGACCGAACCATGACCATCAAGACCGCCCTGACCGCCCTCGCCATCGCCGTGCTCTCGGTCGTGGCCGCCACGGCACCATCGTCCGCACCGGTGATCGGCACGGTCGAACTCGCCCGCGCCCTCAATGGCCTCGATGCGCGCGCCGGCCACGAACAACGCATGAACGGCGTGCAGTCAACGCTCAAGGACCAGGCCGAGAAGATGCGCGAGGAACTGCGCTCGCTGCAGGACGAACTCGAGTCGTTTCAGCCCGGCAGCCCCAACTTCGCGCAGGCCGAGCGCAAGGCCCAGGAGAAGGTCGGCCAGATGCGCGCCTTCGAGGAGTACGCCAAGCTGAAGATGGAATCCGAGAGCGCCAACTGGATCCGCGAGGCCTATGCCGAGATGCGCGCGATCGCCGGCCGCATGGCCCAGGAGAACAACATCGACATGATCGTGCTCGATGACTCGGGCGCGCCGGTCGAGCCAGGCACGGTGCAGCAGGTGCTGGCGCAGCTCAACGTGCGTCGCACGCTCTTCGTCAACGCCAAGCTCGACGTGACGGACATGCTGATCCAGCGCATGAACGCCGAGTTCAAGGCCAAGCAGGCCGGCAAGTGATGCAGCATCCCCGTACCAGTGCCGAGGTCGCCGCGCTCGTGGGCGGGGAGCTCTGGGGCCCGGGCAACGTTTCGGTCGACGGGCTCGACACGCTCGAGCTCGCGCAGGCGAGCCACCTCACCTTCATCGGCGAGCAGGGCTATGCCGGCAAGTGGGCCGCCAGCGCCGCGGGCACCGCGCTCGCCACGCGAGGGCTCACGATCGACGGACACGACCCGGCCGTGCGAGCCATCATCTGGGTGAAGGATGCTGACCGTGCGATGGCAGCGGTGCTCGCCGCCTTCGCCCCCGCCGTGCCCGTGCCGGCGGAAGGCGTGCACCCATCCGCCATCGTCGAGCCCGGCGCGCTGCTCGCCCCCGGATGCCGCATTGGCGCGAACTGCTTCATCGGTCCCGGAGCCGAGATCGGTGCGGGCGCCGTGCTCCATCATGGCGCACACGTCGCCGCAGGTGCGCGCATCGGTGCGGGCTCGGTCCTGTGGCAGCATGCGGTCGTGCGCGAGGGATGCATCGTCGGCGCGCGCTGCTCAGTCGGTGCCAACGCGGTCGTCGGCAGCGACGGCTTCGGGTTCCGTCCCGACGAGCGCGGGTCGATCGTGCGCACGCCGCACATCGGCATCGCCCAGCTCGCCGACGAAGCGGAAATCGGCGCCGGCACCTGTGTCGACCGTGCGAAGTTCGGCGTGACCTTCATCGGGCCGGGCACGAAGATCGACAACCTCTGCCAGATCGGTCACAACTGCCGGATCGGCAAGGGCTGCGTGATCAGCGGCATGACCGGGCTGGCCGGCAGCGTGGTCGTGGGTGATTGGTGCCAGATCGGCGCGGGCTCGGGCATCGCGGACCATCGCACGATCGGCAACCGAGTCCGCCTCTCCGCACGGAGCGGCGTCATGCACGACATCCCCGATGGCGAGACCTGGGGCGGGCTGCCTGCACAGCCGATGATGGATGCGTTGCGGCAGATTGCCGCCATCCGTACACTCGCACCGATCGCGGGACGCCTGAAGCGCCTGGTGGCGGATCCGCCCAAGGGTGGCTGAGTCGACCGACGGTCGATTCGCCCCCATGGCACCAGCCCAAGCACCAGCCTCCGCATCCAAGCCCAAGCCGCGCCAGCACACGCTCGCCGGCCCCGTGCGCGTGCGCGGCAAGGGCCTGCTTTCGGGCGTCGATGCCGACCTCGAGATCCTGCCCGCACCAGCTGGGCACGGCATCGTCTTCGAGCGCTCCGACCTCGATCCACCCGTGCGCATCCCTGCGCGCGTGGAAAACGTGGTGGTCCGCCCCCGCCGCACGGTGATCAAGTCCGGTGACGCCACGATCGAGACGGTGGAGCACTGCATGAGCGCGCTTGCCGGCCTGCGCGTGGACAACGCGTTGCTGCGATTGCATGGCCCGGAACTGCCGGCCGGCGATGGCAGCGCCCTGCCCTTCGCCGAACCGATGCTCGCCGCAGGCATCGTGGCGCAGGATGCCGAGCGCATCATCCACCGGCTGCGCGCACCGGCGCTGTGCGAGGATCCCGACGGCGCGATGATCGCGGCGTTCCCGTCCGACGGCGAGCTCATGCGCGTGGTCTTCGACCTGGACTACGGCAAGAATGCGCACCGCATCGGCCGCCAGGGCTGGAGCTTCGATCTGGCCACCGGCGACTACATGCGCGACGTTGCGCCCTCGCGCACGTTCAGCCTGAAGGAAGAGGCCGAGGCCCTGCTCGCCGCGGGGCTCTGCACCCACCTCACGCCGCGCGACGTGCTCGTGATCGGCGAAGACGGTCCGATCGACAACGCCTTCCGCTTCGACAACGAACCGGTGCGCCACAAGGTGCTCGATGCGATCGGCGACCTCTACCTGATCGGTGCGCCGGTGCAGTGCCGAGTGCTCGCCTCGCGCGCGGGCCACGGCCTCAACCGCAGGCTGGGCCTGGAGATCGTGCAGCGCATCAAGGCCGCGAACCAGGCAGCGAGCCTGGGCATGGGCCGCGCGATGGATGCACGGGCGATCAGCCGGCTGCTGCCCCACCGCTATCCGATGCTGCTCGTCGATCGCGTGCTCGAGCTCGATGGCTCGCGCCGCGCGGTCGGCGTGAAGAACGTGACCATGAACGAGCCGTTCTTCCCCGGGCACTACCCGGGGCAGCCGATCATGCCCGGCGTGCTGATCGTGGAAGCGATGGCGCAGCTCAGCGGCCTGCTGCTGGCGCAGACGCTCGAGCACACCGGCAAGGTGGCGGTGCTGCTCTCGCTCGATGGCGTGAAGCTGCGCCGCCAGGTCTCGCCGGGCGATCAGCTCGTCATGGAAGCCGAGACCATCACGGCGAACAGCCGCAGCGCGACCGTACACTGCCGCGCCTCCGTGGCCGGAAAGACCGCCGCCGAGGCCAAGATCCGCTTCATGATGGTCGACGCCGACGCCGAGATCGAGTGAACCAGCAGCGAAACTCCATGCCGAGCATCCATCCAACTGCGATCATCGATCCCTCGGCCGACGTCGCGCAGAGCGCGCAGATCGGCGCGTACTGCGTGGTCGGCGCCCGTGCCCGCATCGGCGAGGACTGCGTGCTGCGACCGCATTCGCAGGTCGGCTCGCTCACCGAGATCGGCCGCTGCAACGAGCTGCACGCCTACTCGGTCGTGGGCGGCGACCCCCAGGACCTTAAGTTCCGCGGCGAGCCCACGTGGCTCGTGATGGGTGACTACAACCAGGTACGCGAGCACGTCACCATCCATCGCGGCACCGGCAACGGCGGCGGCTACACGCGCGTGGGCAACCACAACCTGTTCATGGTCAACGTGCACATCGCGCACGACTGCGTCATCGGCAACCACACGATCATGGCGAACAACGTCATGCTCGCCGGCCACGTGCACGTCGAGGACCACGCCAATCTCGGCGGCGCGGTCGGCATCCACCACTTCGCGCGCGTGGGCTACTGCAGCTTCGTCGGTGCGATGGCGCGCGTGCCCAAGGACGTGCCGCCCTTCATGCTCGTCGAGGGCAGCCCCAGCAGCGTGCGCAGCTTCAACCAGATCGGCATGAGCCGTCTGGGCCTTCCCGAAGAGGAGATCGAGGCCGCCAAGGAGGCGTACAAGAAGCTCTTCCGGCTCAAGGGCGGTTCGATCGTGGCCAAGGCCCAGGCGCTGCGCCAGCAGTTCCCGGGCTCCAAGGTGATCGCTCGGATCTGCGATTCGGTGGCGCAGGCCGGGGATGGTGTCTACGGACGCGCCATGGAAACCAAACGCGGCGACGACAAGCGCGCCCGTCGCTGAGTCGGCTTCCGGCCCTGCTCCGGCACGGCTAGACTCCGGGTCCGATGTCCACGAGCGCCAAGGCAATCCGCGTCGATGAACTGATGCAGAAGGCGATGCAGAGCCTGAAGGCGGCCAAGTGGTTCGACGCCGAGCAGCTCGCCGTGCGCGCCCTGCAGTTCGCGCATGGCGATGCCGACTTCGAGCGCATGGCGCTCATCGTGCCGGCCCTGCAGGAGGCACGGCGCCAACGCTTCCAGCTCGCGCTCGATGCAGCGAAGAAGACGGTCAAGGTCCTCGACGGCGAACTCGGCGAGGAGCCGGTGCTCGCTCCCGGTGCGTACCTGCTCCAGCCGCCGCTCGTGGGCGCCGATGCCCGGCGCGCGCGCCTGGCAAGCCTGGCCCGCAACAACGCCGTGGCCATCCTCTGCCGCGAGCCGACCAACGACATGGGGTTGGTTCCCATCGTCGCCATCGGCGGCGTGACCGTGCGCACCCGCATCAAGGGCTGGGGCAAGGCGAGCAAGGTCGACTTCCAGTGGTTCGTCGAGGCGATCGAGCAGCTTGGCGACAGCGCGATCGAGTCGCTCGACACCGGCCAGGATCCCGATCGCCAGGTCGATGACCTGATGAATGTGCTCGACTCGGTGCCCGAACACGAAAAGCTGCACCAGACGCTGGTGGCCTGCTGCAAGCTCGCCGCCAAGAGCATGCGCGACCGCCCTGCCACGCTGCCTGACCTCGACGAGTCCGTCGACGAGTGATCCCCGCACTGCGCGCGGCGGCTAGCCTGCCAGCATGCGCTCCGTCCACGTCCTTGCCGGCATTCCCAGCCTGAACAACGCGCTCTACTGGCGCATCCGGTTCCTGGTGGGTGATCCGACCGCACTCGTGATCACGCACGATGCTGGCCGCGCCGAGAGCACGCTCATCATCCGTGACATCGAGATGGAGCGCGCGCGGAAGCACGCGCGCGCGGATCGCGTGAGCTGCCCCGCCGACTGGACCCCCGCGGGCGGGCTGAGCGGCGACCGCGAGACGGCAACCGCGCAGGCCCTGGCCGAGTGCGTGCGCCGCATGGGCGCCACCTCAGTCACCTGCGATCGATCGTTCCCGGCGATCTACGAGCACGAACTGGCACGCGCCGGCATCACCTGCACGTGCGATCCCACGCTGGGCGTGAAGGAGCGGCGCAGCAAGGACCCGCAGGAGATCGAGTGGATCGCCGCGGCGCAGCAGGCGACCGAGTCGGCGATGGAGCTGGCGTGCTCGATGATCGCTCGCGCACGCGCCGGCGCTGACGGCATGCTCGTGCATGACGGCGCACCCTTGACCGCCGAGCGCGTGAAGCGCGAGATCGACGTGCACTTGCTTGGGCTGGGCTACGAGAATCCTGAGCCCATCGTGGCGCCGGGTCCGGTCGGAGCCGATTGCCACGACCACGGGCATGGCCTGATCCGCACCGGCGAGCCGGTGATCGTGGACATCTTCCCCCGCAGCCGGAGCACCCGATACAACGGCGACTGCACCCGCACCGTGGTGCACGGCGCCGTGCCGCCCGAAGTGGCCCGCATGCACGCCGCGGTCGTAGCCGCCAAGGGCGCGGCCACCGCGGCCACACGCGCCGGCGTCACGGGCGATGCGGTGCACGCCGCCACCATCGCGGCTCTAGCCGCGCACGGCTACCCCTGGCACGCGGGCGGTCCGCCCAAGGATGCGCGCGCCGACTGGTGCGGCCTGGTGCATGGCACGGGCCACGGACTGGGCCTCGAAGTCCATGAACCACCGCTGCTGGCGCCGCTGGGACCCGAGCTCGTCGTGGGCGATGTGCTCACGATCGAGCCGGGGCTGTACCAAGCCGGCCTGGGCGGCATCCGGGTCGAGGACATGGTCGTGGTCGAGGCGACGGGCTGCCGCAACCTGAACCGGCTGCACGAAGGACTCGACTGGCGGTGAGCGCCGGCGGGCGCCTCAGTGCGTCAGCCGCCGGTACTTCACGCCCGCGCCCACGGCATCCTCGCCCAGGCGGCGGCGGCGGTCATCCTCGTACTCGGTGAAGTTGCCGGGGAAGAACGAGACCTTGCCATCGCCCTCGAACGAAAGGATGTGCGTGGCGACGCGGTCGAGGAACCACCGATCGTGGCTGATCACGACCGCGGTCCCGGCGAAGTTCTCGATCGCCTCCTCGAGCGCGCGCATGGTGTTCACGTCGAGGTCGTTGGTCGGTTCGTCGAAGAGGATGACGTTGGCGCCCTGCTTGAGCATGCGCGCCAGGTGCACGCGATTGCGCTCGCCGCCGGAGAGCACATCGACGCTCTTGGACTGGTCGGTGCCGGTGAAGCCGAAGCGCGCCACGTAGGCGCGGCTGTTCACGGTGACCGGACCGAGCTTGAGCTCGTGGTCGCCATCGGTGATGGCGTCGAAGATGCTCGCGCCCTGCGGGATCGAGTCGCGCAGCTGCTCGACGTAGCCTGGCACCACCGTGCTGCCCGCCTCGAGCGTGCCGCCATCGGGCCGCTCGGTGCCGATGAACATTCGGAAGAGCGTGGTCTTGCCGGCACCGTTGGGGCCGATGATGCCCACGACCGCGCCGGCCGGGATCTCGAAGTCGACCGCATCGAGCAGCGTGCGGCCGCCGATGGCCTTGGTGAGCCCAGTGGCCTTGTAGACGACCTGGCCCAGGCGCGGCCCGGGCGGGATGAAGATCTCGATCTCGGCGGCTGTTCGGCGCGACTGGTCGTCGCTGAGCATGCGCTCGTAGTTGGCCATGCGTGCCTTGCTCTTGGACTGGCGGCCCTTGGGGTTCTGGCGGATCCAGTCGAGCTCGCGCTGCAGCGTCTTCTGCCGCACGCTGGCCTGCTTCTCCTCGATCGCCAGACGCTTGTGCTTCTGGTCGAGCCAGCCGGAGTAGTTGCCTTCATGGGGAATGCCCTGCCCACGGTCGAGTTCGAGGATCCAGCCCGCGACGTTGTCCAGGAAGTAGCGGTCGTGCGTCACGGCGATGACCGTGCCTTCGTAGCGGGCCAGGTGCTGCTCAAGCCAGCCCACGCTCTCGGCATCGAGGTGGTTGGTGGGTTCGTCGAGCAGCAGCACGTCGGGCTTCTGCAGCAGCAGGCGCGTGAGCGCCACGCGGCGTCGCTCTCCGCCCGAGACTTGGTCCAGCGGCTGGTCGGCCGGCGGGCAGCGCAGGGCCTCCATCGCCATCTCGAGCTGGTTGTCGATCGTCCAGGCGTCGAGCTGGTCCAGGCGCTCCTGCACCTCGGCCTGCCGGTTCATGAGCTTGTCCATCTCGTCGGGCTTCAGGTCCTCGCCAAAGCGTGCGTTGATGCGGTCGAACTCCTCGAGCAGGTCGAAGACATGCTTGGCCCCCTCGCGCACGACCTCGATGACGGTGCGGCTCTCGTTGGCGAGCGGCTCCTGCTCGAGGTAGCCGACCGAGTAGCCCTGCGCGCGCTCGACCTTGCCCTCGAACTCCTTGTCCAGGCCGGCCATGATGCGCAGCAGCGTGCTCTTGCCGCTGCCGTTCAGGCCCAGCACGCCGATCTTGGCGCCGTAGTAGTACGAGAGCGAGATGTCCTTCAGGATCGGCTTCTTCTCCACGGTCTTGGAGATGCCGAGCATGGAGCAGATGATGCGGGTCGTGCCCTTCGTGGTGGTGACGGCGTCCTTGGCCATGGGGCATGGACTGTACTGCGGGCCATGCGCGATTCCACGGCCATTGGCCGCCGCGGCGGATCCCCGGACGAGCCGGAACCGCGGCGCTCGGCGTTCGTACCAAGGGCATGTCCCGAGCCTCCATGCTCCGAGTGCTACGACGCGTTGCCGTGCTGGTGGGCGGCGGTGCGCTGCTGGCCGTCGGCGTGGCGATGATCGTGCTGCCGGGGCCGGCGGTGGTGGTCATCCCCGCAGCGATCGGGGTCTTGGCCATCGAATTCGAATGGGCGCGGCGATGGCTGCGCTCGATTCGCGCAACGGCCCTGCGTGCGCGCCACGCCCTGCTCGGCAACAGCGATTCCGGGCCAAATCGCGGTGCGTGACGGCGTGCGTGCGTGGCATTGACGGCAGGCGCGATTGCGGCTACCCTCCCGATCCGCATTGCGGGGTAGAGCAGCCTGGTAGCTCGTCGGGCTCATAACCCGGAGGTCGTTGGTTCAAATCCAGCCCCCGCTACTTCAAGAGTGGTTGCAAAC